>Ga0079224_100002691_pt1 | contig 21844 bp, 18 predicted proteins | sample Stecom2015_FD_80414 | JGI IMG/M metagenome (GOLD analysis project Ga0079224, IMG submission 80414) | Agricultural soil microbial communities from Utah to study Nitrogen management - Steer compost 2015 | ecosystem: Environmental > Terrestrial > Soil > Agricultural land | place: USA: Utah...
CGTCGAGGATGACCTTCTCACCGTGCGCCTTGCGCGCCTTGACCATCGAGTAGATGTACTCGGCCACTTCACTCCCAGTGCTCGCGGATGCCGGCCGGGAGTGCCCGGCCGCCTGCGCCCTCCAGGGTAGGCCACGCCGCGCACCCGGGTGTAGGTGGGTGACCGACTTCGCTCCGGGCGATCGGCCGACCGGGCTGACGCCGGGTCCTTCCCCGCAAGCCGGCGGAGGAGGACACTTCGACGCACCATGGCGATCGCCGCGACCACCGCGCACTCCTGGTTGTTCTCCCCGCCGCTGGACCTCCCTCTCCGGCTGCGGGCCGAGACCGGGCGCTTCGACTCGCTCCGCCCGCGCCCGCTGGACGGTCCACCGGGCTGCACGTCCGCGAACGTCGTCCCGGCGGACGACCCGCGCAACCCCACGGGCCACGAGGTCCACACCGCCCAGGGGATCCACCAGGCGTGCGACCTCGCGTCGAGCGCGGGCAGCTGCGTCTACGCCGCGTACAGCGGGCGGGTGGTCGAGGTGAACCGCGGAGCCGGCGGGGAGAAGGGCAACGTGCGGATCGACCACCACCCGCAGGGCCTCGGCTTCCTCACGCCGTACGTCCACGTCGCCGCCATCCGGGTGGCGCCGGGCGACTTCGTCCGGGAGGGCGAGCCGATCGCACAGGTCTCGGCGGTGCCGGCGCAGCCGACGCTCCACTTCGAGCTGTGGGCCGTCGTCGACCGCACCGCACGAGTCCCCGGGGACAGCGGCATGGTGCCGGTCGACCCGACCCGGGCGCTCTACGCGTGGGAGACCCGCCTCGTCCCGGACGAGCCCGTCCCCGGGACGCCGGTCCCGACCGCGGTCGGGACCACCCGGGTGCACACCCTCCCGTTCTTCGTCGCGCGCTTCACCGAGACAGGACCTCTCCACGTCCCGCTGTACGAACCGGTGACCGAGGAGGAACGGGTCCTCGTCGGCATCCTGCGCGAGGCGCACCGGACCGGCTCCGGCCTCGGCCTCTCGTTCCGGCGGTCCGCGTTCTGGGACCTCGACGTCGTCACGCGGGCCGAGACCGTGACGCCTCCCGCTACGCGTCGAGCTTGACCCACTCCTCGGCCGTGGGAGGCTCCGGCGCGAACGGCGCCTCGTCCTCCTCCGCCGCCGAGTCCGGGGACAGCCCGTCCAACCCGGCGGCGCCGTCGACCGGGCCGTCGCCGCTCGCGCCACTCTCGACCGGGCCGTTCCCCGCCTCCCCGGCAGCCGCCTGGCGGGTGATCCGGGCGAAGGTGACGAGCCCGTACTTGACGTCCACCCCGATGGTGCCCGCGGTGATGACGTTCGTGTGGTGCGTGCGGTCCCCGGAGACCCACTCCTCGGAGCTGAGGACACCCTGGACGATGACGGGCATCCCCTTGCGGATCGACTGCCGCACGGTGAGGCCCGCCGCCGCGCCCCAGGTCTTCACCGTGAACCACTCGGTCTCCGTGTCGCGCCACTCCCCGGCGGCGTCCCGGTAGCTCCGGGTCGACCCGAGGCGGAACTTCGTCACCTCCTTGCCGTTCGGTGTCACGAGGACGTCGGGCTGCGTGCCGACCCGGCCGCGGACGGTGATCTGGTTGGTGTCGCTCATCGCGGGCTCCCTGCTCGGGGCCGGCGGGACCGCCGGCGCTCGGGCACGACGATGCCCGGCAGCGGCCACGTCCTGCGGCGGACCACCCCGCAACCGGGGACGGCGGTGCGACTCAGCCGCGCTGTGGGGCACTCCCGGTGAGCGCGTGCCGCAGCGTGCGGTGCCGGTCGAGGACGGCGGTGGTCGGGGCCGCGAGCGCGGTCCGGACGACGTCGCGCACCTCGCGCTCGACGTCCTCTCGGTAGGTGGCCGCGAGGTGCTCCGCACGGGAGCCGCGCCACACCCGCGAGCCGACGACCGCACCGACCCCGAGGACGAACAGTCCCGCGCCCACGCCGAGCAGCAGCCCGCCGGGCAGGTCGTCGCCGAGCACGCCGACGAGCCCGAGGACGAGTGCCACCACCCCGAGGGCGGCGAGGACCAGCCCGCCGACGTGCAGCGCGAGCGCGCCCGGCTGCCGGACCTCCGGCAGCGGCACCCCCTCGACGGCGGTGGTCACCGACGTGCGCAGCTCCTCGCTCGTCGCGACGTCCCGCTCCACGGCCCGGCGCCACCGCTCGGGCAGCGCCTCGGTCGAGGCGGCGAGCCAGCGGCCACGGACGGCGTCCACCGTGCCGGCCGCCGGCGGCTCCGGCCGGGCCGGGGCGCTGGACCGCACCCGGACGGTGGCGGCGCGCAGGGAGTCCGCGACCGCCCCGATCCCGGCGGCCCTGGCCAGCTCCCCGGTCGCGCTCGCGACCTCGGCCTCGCCGACCGGCGGCTCGGTGGGGCCGATGGCGACGACGAGGCGGCGGGCGACCGCCTCGACCTCCGCCTCCGCCGTCCGCGCCGCCGTGGACCGCCGCGCGACCGCGCGGGCGAGCACCTCGCGGACGTCGTCGACGCCCTCACCGGACACGGCCGAGGTGGTGAGCACCTCGACCTCGGCGAGCCCGTCGGCACGCAGGAGCTGACGGACCGACTCGACCACCCGGGGCACGGCGGCCTGCGGGATCGTGTCGACCTGGTTGACGAGGACGAGCATGGCGTCCTCCCGACCCGCGAGACCGCGCAGGTACCGCGCGTGCAGGGCGTTGTCGGCGTACTTCTGCGGGTCCACCACCCAGACGAGGATGTCGACGAGGGGAAGCAGCCGGTCGACCTGGTCCGCGTGCGCCTCGGCGACGGAGTCGTGGTCCGGCATGTCGAGCAGGACGAGCCCGTGGAGCGCGCGCTCGTGGTCGGCGTCGAGCATGCTCTCCCGCTGGATCCGGCGGTGCTCGGCGACGGCGAGGAAGTCGAGCAGCTCGGTGGCCTCACCGCCCCACACGCAGGCGGCGGCGCGGTCGGTCGTCGGGCGGATGGCGCCGACGTCGGCGAACCGCAGGCCCGAGATCGCGTTGAAGAGGGAGGACTTGCCCGACCCGGTCCCGCCGACGAGCGCGACCACCGTCCAGTCGACGCCGAGGGCGAGTCGTTCCTCGACCCGCGCGATGTCGGCGAGCGAGGCCTGGACGAGCTCGGGGTCGACCTCCTCGCCCGCGCCGTCGAGCGCGGCGGCGATCGCCTGGACGCGCGCGGTGAGCCGGGCGTCGTCGTCGGAGGCAGGCGCGGCGTGCGCGCCGTGGCGACGGGTCGGTGTCTCGGTCATCGGTGCCCCTTCAGCTCACTGGCCCGCAGCCGCAGCCCCGCGCCGGCCTCGCTGCGGAGCCCGAGCGCGGCGAGGCGCTCGAGGGCGGGCCGGGCCTCATCCCGGACGACGGCGGCGGTGGTCTCGTGCAGGTCCTCGGCGACGCGGGCGACGACGTCCTCCCCGGGGACGACGGCGCGCACGGCCCGGGCGGCCCCGTCGAGCCCCGCCGCGGCGGCCTGGAGGAGCCCGCCGAGTCCGGGGGCGGCAAGGACCCGCGCACGCGCGTCGCCCCCGGACGCGACGAGCTGCTCGGCGAGCGCGTCGGTCCGTGCCGCCCAGGCGGCCACGGCCTCGGTGGCGCGGGCGTCGCGGTCCGCCGCCCAGGTCGCGGAGTCCTCGAGCAGGTCGGCACCGCCCCGCCCGGGCTCGGACCACGCCTGCCGCAGCTCGGCGGCGGCCACGGTCGCGGCATCGACGACGAGGGTGGCGACGGCGCGTCTGGCCTCGGCGCCGATCGCCTCGGCGGCCGCGGTCCGGGCGCGGACCCCGTTCCCCCGCCACCCGCGGCGGATGCGCGAGACGTCACCGGTGAGCGGGGCGAGGACCCCGCCGGTGCTCGCGGCGGCGAGCCAGCGGGTGGTCGGGGCGCCCTGGGCGGCGGCGCCGGTGCGCAGCCGCGCGACGAGGGCCTCCCCCGCCGTCGCCACGGCCTCCTCGGCGCGCGAGCGCAACGTCCCGCCGGCCATCGCCTGGGCGGTGATGCCCTCGGCGAGGCGCAGCAGCTCCTCCCGCAGCGTCCCCCACACCCCCTGGGTGGTCCGGCGGACGACGCCGCGGGCGGTGTTGCGTCCACCGAGGAGGGTGAGCCAGGTGCGCACCGGCTCGACGACGCGCTCGGGCAGCAGGCCCTCGTGCGGGCCGACGTCCTCGACGACGAAGAGCGGCGCCTCCCCGAGCCCGAGGTCGGTCATCCGGCGCATGAGGTCGCGGCGCACCTCGGCGAGCACCCGGCGCGGGACCCGGTTGAGCACGACGGCGACGGTGATCCCGCGTTCCTGCGCCTGACGCAGCACCCGCCACGGCACCGCGTCGCCGTAGCGCGCGGCGGTGGTGACGAAGAGCCACAGGTCGGCAGTCTCGAGGAGGAGGTTGGCCACCGTGCGGTTGCCCTCGAGGACGGAGTCGAGGTCCGGGGCGTCGAGCAGCGCGAGCCCGGGCGGGACGCCGTCGTCGGCGACGACGTCGGCGAGCCGGGTGATCGGGTGGTCGGCGACGAGCCACAGGTCCTCCTCGCGCACGGCGAGGAGCGGCTCGGTGGTCGTGGGGCGGATGACGCCGGCGGCGGTGATCTCCCGGCCGACGACGGAGTTGACGAGCGTGGACTTCCCGGCGCCCGTCGACCCGCCGAGGACGACGACGGCGGGCCCGGCCTCGCGCTTGAGGCGCGGCAGCAGGTGGGCCCCGATCTGCGTCTCGACCCGGTCGCGCAGCTCACGGAGCTCTTGCGCACCGGGGAGGTCGAGGGGGAAGCGCGCGGCCGTGACGTCGTCGTGGAGGTCAGTGACGACGTCGAGGATCGGGGACCGCCCCCGGACGTGACGGGGCGGGGCGCCGTCGCGTGGTGGGAGCTGGGTGGTCACCCGCCCATCCTCCCTGGTCAGCGCGGTCAGGACCAAGCACGCGCGCCCCGTGTCGGCATGTCGGCGGCTCGCGAGGCACTACCGTTGGCGGTGGTGGCCGCCCCGCGGCGGTCCGGCCCCAGTAGCTCAATGGATAGAGCAACGGCCTTCTAATCCGTAGGTTGCAGGTTCGAGTCCTGCCTGGGGCGCGCCGGTTCCTGCCCCGAACGGCGTCGGATCAAGCGAGGGCGCTTGATGCCGACGGCGTGTCGGCGGCGTGTCGCGCACGTGGTGGCAGGATCCACACGGTCGGGCCTCCGCAGAGCGGCGCGACGGCACTAGGCTCGTCCGCGGACCCGCGCCGGCACGGCCTCCGCCACGACGCCGGGCGCGGTCACCGATCCCCGGCTTCCCGCGCGCTGGCCTGCGCCTGCTCCGGTGCGGGCCGCCCCGACCAGGGAGACCTCGTGACCTCACCCGACGCCGCTACGCCCCGTCCCGGCCGCAGCCCGCTGGAGCGGCGCCAGGAGCGCACCGACGACGTGACCTCGGTGCGCGCCGCGCTCCGCGACCCCCGCCGCCTGCGCACCGAGGTGCTCGCCGGGCTCGTCGTCGCGCTCGCGCTCATCCCCGAGGCGATCTCCTTCTCGATCATCGCCGGGGTCGACCCGCGGGCGGGGCTCTTCGCCTCCTTCACCATGGCGGTGTCCATCGCCTTCCTCGGTGGCCGGCCGGCGATGATCTCGGCGGCCACGGGTGCCGTCGCGCTCGTCATCGCGCCGGTGGTGCGCGACCACGGGATGGACTACCTCATCGCCACCGTCATCCTCGCGGGTCTCATCCAGGTGGTCTTCGGGCTCCTCGGTGTCGCCCGCCTCATGCGGTTCATCCCGCGCAGCGTCATGGTGGGCTTCGTCAACGCGCTCGCCATCCTCATCTTCCTCGCCCAGCTGCCCTACCTCACCGGCGTCTCCTGGTACGTGTACGCCATGGTCGCGGTGGGCATCGCGCTCATCGTCCTCATGCCGCGACTCACCAAGGCGGTGCCCGGGCCGCTCGTCGCGATCGTCGTCCTCACCGGCGTCACGCTGGCGTTCGGCCTCTCCGTCCCCGACGTCGGGGACCAGGGCGAGCTGCCCGACTCGCTCCCCTCGCTGTTCCTCCCCGACGTGCCCCTCACGTGGGAGACGCTGCAGATCATCGGCCCGTTCGCGGTCGGCATGGCGCTCGTCGGGCTCATGGAGTCGCTCATGACGGCCAAGCTCGTCGACGACGTCACCGACACCCACTCCGACAAGACGCGGGAGGCGTGGGGCCAGGGCGCCGCCAACGTCATCACCGGCTTCTTCGGCGGGATGGGAGGCTGCGCGATGATCGGCCAGACGATGATCAACGTCAAGGTCTCCGGTGCCCGCACGCGCATCTCGACGTTCCTCGCGGGCGTCTTCCTCCTCGTCCTCGTCGTCGGCCTCGGCGACGTCGTCGGCACGATCCCCATGGCCGCGCTCGTCGCCGTCATGGTCATGGTCTCCGCCGCGACGTTCGACTGGCACTCGATCCGGCCCTCGACCCTCCGGCGCATGCCGAAGAGCGAGACCACCGTCATGCTCGCGACCGTCGCCGTCACCGTGGCGACCGAGAACCTCGCCTACGGCGTCCTCGCCGGCGTGCTCGTCGCGGCGCTCATGTTCGTCAACCGGGTCGCGCACTTCACCGAGGTCGTCGAGGTCGCGCACCCCGACGAGGACACCCGGGTCTACGCCGTCGTCGGCGAGCTGCTGTGGGCCTCGTCCAACGACCTCATCTACCAGTTCGACTACACCGGGGACCCGGCAAACGTCGTCATCGACCTCTCGCGGTCCCACATCTGGGACGCCTCGACGGTGGCGACGCTCGACGCCATCACGCGGAAGTACGCCGAGAAGGGCAAGACCGTGACGATCACCGGCCTCAACGAGGCCAGTGCCGAGCGGCACGCCCGCCTGGCCGGCCACCTCGGCGGGGAGTAGCGCTCACCGGCCCCGGCGGCTCCCGCGCAGGTCGACGACGGCGACGGCGAGCGTGAGGAGCAGGGCGCCGGTGACCGCGGCGAACCCGGCGGTGATCGCGACGGCCCAGGTGGACTCCTCGAGCACGGCGAACGCCACCGCGGTGATGACCGCGAGACCCATCGCCGTCCCGATCCGCTGCGCGGTCTGGAGGACGCCACCGGCGGCGCCGGAGTAGGCCAGCGGCACCTGACCGAGCGTGATCGTCTGGTTTGGCGTGATGACCATCCCCTGCGCCGTCCCGATGAACGCGAGCGTGAGCAGCATCCACCACACGCTCGCCCGCCCCGCGTCGACGAGCTGGACGACGACGATGCTCAGCACCAGCCCCACCATGGCGCTGAGGATCCCGGTGATGACGATCCGCCGTCCCCGGGCCCCGACGTGCCGGCCGGCCCAGTTCGAGCTCACCGCGGAGGCGAGCGCGGCCGGCAGCCCGATGAGCCCGGCCTCCAGGGCGCTGCGTCCCAGCCCGTTCTGCACGTAGAGCGCGACGAGCACCCACACGCTCGTGACGCCGAGGAAGTACAGCCCGGCGATGAGCGTGCCGACGGAGAAGCTGCGGAGCCGGAAGACGGCGAGGTCGACCATCGGCGCCCGGCCGCGGGCCTGGTAGCGCCGCTCCCACCACACCCACAGCGCGAGCAGGCCGGCCCCGGCCGGCAGCAGGAGCCAGACCCAGGGCCCGACGTTCCGCTCGACGAAGGGCAGGAGCAGGGCGAGCACGGCCAGCCCGAGGAGCGCGGTACCGACCGGGTCGAGGTCGCGCGAGCCGGTCCGGGCGGTCCGCGGGACCCGAAGCGGCCGCGGGAACCAGCGGAGCGCGAGGACGACGGCGAGGACGCCGACCGGCACGTTGACGAGGAAGGTCCAGCGCCAGCCCTGCGCCTCGCCGGCGAGCTGGATGATGAGGCCGCCGAGCACCGGGCCGATGGCCACCGAGACGCCGATGACGCTGCCCAGTGCCCCGTAGGCACGCCCGCGCTCACCACCGCGGAAGTACTGCTGGATCATCCCGACGGCCTGCGGGTTGAGCAGGCCCGAGCCGAGCCCCTGGACGACGCGGGAGAGGTTGAGGCTCAGCGGGTCCGGCGCGAGCCCACCCCACACCGAGGAGAGCGTGAAGAGCACGACTCCGGCGATGAACAGCGGCCCCCGGCCGAGGATGTCCCCCGCGCGTCCCGCGCCGACGAGCACGACGCCGAAGGTCAGCGCGTACCCGGTGAGGACCCACTGGAGGTCGGAGTCGGAGGCGTCCAGCCCGCGCTGCACCGAGGGCAGGACGACGTTGATGATGCTCACGCTGACGAGCGACATGAAGATGGCGACGAGCAGCACCGCCAGGATGCGCCAGCGGCGCGGGTCAGGGACACCGGTCTCGTCGTGGGAGCTCAGGGGAACCGCCTCTCGTCGCTCCCGATGCTACTGACGTCCGGCCGTCCCCGGCCTCCTCAGCGGTCGGCCGGCACCCGGTCGGCCCACGTCCCGGCGTCGGACGGGTGAGAGCATGGACGATCGTGACGTCCTTCCTCGCCCGCCTCGGTGACCGCGCCCGCGGATCGGCGTGGGCGGTGTGGCTGGCCGGGGTGGGGGTCTACTTCGTCGGCTACGTCCACCGCGCCTCGCTCGGGGTCGCGGGACCGACCGCCGTCGAGCGGCTCGACATCTCCGCGACCGAGCTCGGCTCGTTCGTCATGGTGCAGCTCGGCCTGTACGCCGTCATGCAGGTGCCGGCCGGCGTGGCGATCGACCGCTGGGGCGCCCGCCGGGTGCTGCTCGTCGCCACCCTCGTCATGGGCACCGCCCAGCTCCTCTTCGCCCTCGCCGCGAGCTTCCCGGTGGCGCTGGCGGCCCGGGCGCTCCTCGGGGTCGGCGACGCCGCGGTCTTCATCGCCGTCCTGCGCCTCGCGGCCATGTGGTTCCCCCACCACCGGTACGCGGTGCTCACCTCGCTCACCGGCCTCGCGGGGATGCTCGGCAACCTCGCCGCGACCGTCCCGCTCGTCCTGGCCCTCGACGCGCTCGGCTGGACGCGGACCTTCGTCATCACCGCGATCGCCTCGCTCGGCTACGCCGTCCTCCTCCTGCGGCCGACCGTCGCCGCCCCGTTCCGCCAGGTCCCCCCGGCCGACCTCGCGGCACGGCCCGGCCCGCGGCGCGCGTTCCGGGACGTCGTGGCCACGTGGTCCAGACGCGAGACCCGCCTGGGGTTCTGGACCCACCAGGCGACGATGGCCCCGGGGCTGGTCCTCTCGCTCGTCTGGGGCTACCCGTACCTCACCCAGGCCCTGGGGTACTCCGACGCCCGGGCCGCCTCCCAGCTCTCGCTCTACGTCGTCGCCACCGTGGCGTTCAGCTTCCTCGTCGGGCCGCTCGCCGGCCGCCGCCCCACGTGGCGGGCGCCGATGGCGGTGGTGATCTCGCTCGGCGGCGTGCTCGCCGTCGCGCTGCTCGTCCTGTGGCCGGGCGGCCACCCGCCGACGTCCGTGGTCATGGTGGCGTTCGTCGTCCTCGCGATCGGGGGCCCGGGCTCGCAGATCGGCTTCCACATCGCCCGGGACTACAACCCCGCGGTCCGCATCTCCACCGCCACCGGCCTCGTCAACGCCGGGGGCTTCGCCGGCGCGATGGTCGCGGCGGTCACCGTCGGTGCGGTACTCGACCTGCGCGCCGGCTCCACCGCCGCCACGCTCCTCGACTACCGGTGGGCGATCGCCGCCATCGGGCTCATCGCCGCCTTCTCGACCCTCGCCATGGTCCTCACCCTCCTCGGCGTCCGTGCCGACGTCCAGGACCGGATCGACCAGGAGGTCCCTGTCGTCGTCCCGGTGACCGAGCGCTGGTGGGACCGCGCCTACCGACGCGTCACCCGGCGCCCCCGCCCGGCCTGACGGGGCCTGCGCCGTCAGGCGGCGCCGACGTCGCGACGGCGCAGGCCGACCACGCCGAGCAGCGTGAGGGCGGCGGCGAGCACGCTCATGACGACGAGCGGCGCCACGGCCGGGGAGGCGTCGGGAACGAGGGGAGTCTGCGCAAGCGGGGAGACGTCGCGGGCCCAGGCGGGCAGGCCGAGCAGCTCCCCGAGGAAGACGACGACCGCCGCCCAGACGACGAGCGCCCAGGCGAGCGACGCGACCCGCGGGACGACGCCGTACAGCGCCACGGCGACCGAGCCGAAGAGGAGGACGGCCGGCAGGTAGGCGAGCGATCCGAGGAGCATCTCTGCGACCCACCCGGCCTCGCCCGTGGCCGCCGCGACGCCGAGTCCCACCCCGAGTCCGAGGACGGCCTGCACCGCGGCTGCCTCGACGAGGACCACCGCCACCCAGCGCCCGAGCACCGCCGCACGTGTGCTGCCGGAGACGAGGACGCCCTCGAGCCGCCCCGCCCGCTCCTCCCCGCGCAGCTGGAGCACCCCGGAGACGGCGAGCGCCGCCGGTCCGACGGCGAGGAACGACAGCATGAGGGCCGCGAAGGACCGGGTGAGGTTCTCGAGGTCGAGGTCCACCCACTCCCCCACCGCCGGGATGTCGGCGATCATGTCCTCGAGCGAGTTCGCGAGCGTCCCGAAGGCGACGGCGAAGAAGAACAGGGCGACGGCCCAGGCGAGGAACGTCCCGGACACGAGGCGGCGGGTCAGCCCGGTGGGTGCGAGCAGCGAGTGGGCGGCCTCCGCAGGCCCCGGCCGGGTTGGCCGCAGCCCCGCGCCGAGGTCACGCCGCCGGGCGAACGAGGCGGCCACGACGAGCAGGACGAGGGTGACGGCCGCGGACACCGCGAGCGGCCACCACCTCAGGTCGACGTAGAGCCGCGTCTGCTGGGCCCAGGCGAAGGGCGACAGCCAGGACAGCCACGACCCCTCACGGTCGAGCACGTCGCCGACCCCGCGGACGAGGAACGCGACGGCGATCGCGCCGAGGCCGAGCCCGGAGGCGGCCCGGGCGTGCTCGGTGAGCTGGGCCGCGACGGCGGCCAGCGCCCCGAACACGAGCCCCGTGAGGGCGGTCGCCAGCCCGAAGGCGAGGGAGTCCGCCGTCGCCATCCCGGTCCCGACGAGCGCGCCGCCGACCGCGACCCCGACGACGGCGTTCGCGATCGTCACGGTGAGCAGCGCCGCGACCGCCGGTGCGTACCGGCCGACAGGGAGCGCGCGCAGCATCTCGAGCCGGCCCGACTCCTCCTCGGCCCGGGTGTGGCGCACCGCGAGCAGGACGCTCATGATCGCCGCGGGCAGGAGCACCCACAGCGCGAGCTCGTTCGCGACCATCGCCCCGAAGGTGTAGTTCTCCAGCGCGAAGGCCGGACCGGTCATCATCACCGCCGCCGGGTTGCCGAGCAGCGCGGCGCGGGCCTGGAGCGCCGCGGCGTCGGGGTAGGTCTCCTCGAGCGCCACGACGGACGAGGCCACGAGGAGCAGCAGGGCGAGCGCCCAGACGACCACCTGGCGGCGGGAGAGGCGCAGGAACAGCCGGAGCAGCGCGCCGGTCCCGGTGAGCTCGCCGCCGCCGTCGTCCCCGTGCCCGGCGGTCCCGACCGTACGCGGGGCCGTCGTCGCCGTCATCGCCGCACCTCCGCGCCGTCCCGCTCGAGCTCGTCGCCGTAGTGACGGAGGAACAGGTCCTCGAGCGACGGCGGGGTGATGGTGAGGTTCTGCACGCCGAGCTCACCGAGGACCGGCAGGAGCTGCGGGACGGCCGGGTCGTCGACGTCGAAGCGCAGGCGGTCGCCGTCGACGGCGAGGTCGTGGACGCCGGGAGCCGCGGCGACACGGGCCGGGTCCGCCGTCGTCGTCGCCGTGACCGTCGAACGGGTGAGGTGGCGCAGCTCGGCGAGGGTGCCGCTCTCGACGTCGCGGCCGGCGCGGATGATCGTCACGGTGTCACAGAGCTTCTCGACCTCGGCGAGGATGTGGCTGGAGAGGAGCACGGTGCGGCCCGCGTCCCGCAGCCGGCGGACCTCCTCGGTGAAGACGGCCTCCATGAGCGGGTCGAGGCCGGAGGTCGGCTCGTCGAACAGGTAGAGGTCGACGTCGCGGGAGAGCGCCGCGACGAGCGCCACCTTCTGCCGGTTGCCCTTGGAGTACGTGCGGGTCTTCTTCGTCGGGTCGAGCTCGAACCGTTCGAGCAGCTCGGCCCGGCGCCGGCGGTGGGCGGTCCCGCGTTCGTGCCGGGTGAGGACGTCGATCGCCTCGCCCCCGGTGAGCTGCGGCCACAGGCTGGTGTCGCCGGGCACGTAGGCGAGTCTGCGGTGGACGGCGACGGCGTCGCGCCACGGGTCCCGGCCGAGCACCTCGGCGGTGCCGGAGTCGGCGCGGAGCATGCCGAGGAGGATGCGGATCGTCGTCGACTTGCCCGAGCCGTTCGGCCCGAGGAAGCCGGTGACCTCACCGGCCGGGACCGTGAGGGAGAACCCGTCGAGCGCACGGGTGGAGCCGAAGGACTTCGTGAGGTCGCGGGTGCGGATGGCGGTCTGCGACATGAGGTCTCCTGGGTCAGGGTGTGGGCGGCCGGCCCGCGCGGTCGGCCAGGTAGGCGTCGAGCAGGGAGCGGTCGGTGAGCACGCCCTCGGTGTAGAGCTCGAGGAACGGTCCGACGATCCGTTCGGAGTAGGACCGCAGCCAGGCGGGCAGCTCGTCCAGGTCGAGGTGGTCCTGCTGGGCGGGGAGCTGGAGGAGGAGCGCGCCGAGCGCCTGCTCGGTGAGGATCCGGGCGCGGGCCTCGGGGTCGCGGCTCGGGCGCACGACGCCCGCCTCCTCGCCCTGGCGCAGGTACGCGACGGCGTCGGCGACGAACCCCTCGAGGAGCCGGGCGGCGAGCGGCCCGCCGCCCTGGAGCCGGCGCAGGACGTAGCCGATGACCGGGGCGTAGCCCTCGACCTGGGCGAGCTGGGCGAGCATCGCGGCGGCGCCCGCGGACCGTGCGACCACGCTCTCCTTGTTGTGGCGTGTGACGGCGAGCACGTGCTCGTCGCACGCCTCGCGCAGCCGGTCCGCCGAGCCGAAGTGGTGGATGATCAGGCCCGCGCTGACGCCGGCGTCGGCCGCGATGGCCCGCAGCGGGGCGGACATGCCGTCGGCCGCGAACCGCCGGATCGCCGCCTGGAGGATCCGGGCGCGTGCGGTGAGCTCGTCGACCGAGGCTGAACTCATGTTCAACAGGCTATACGCGTGTTCAGTCGGTGTCCAGAGTGTTCCGCGACCTCCGCGCCGCGATGCGCCCGTTCGGTGCACGATGCGCCCCGTGACGGGGCGCGCCGTCAGCACAGCGGGCGCATCGCCCCGCGGAACGGGCGCGCCGTCGCGGAACGGCGCACGCCCCACGGGACGGGCGAGCTCGGACCGGCCCCCGCGGCCCAGGCGCCACGCGCCGGCCCTCTGTCGCGATGCGCCCGTTCGGTGCACGATGCGCCCCGTCACGGGGCGCGCCGCCGGCACAACGGGCGCATCGCCCCGCGGAATGGGCGCGCTGTCGCAGAAGGGGCGCATCGCCGGCAGAACGGGCGCATCGCCCAGCGGAACGGGCGCGCCGTCGCGCAGGGGGCGCATCGCCTCGCGGAACGGGCGCATCGTGCGGCGGGCCGGGCCCGGGCTGGGGCCAGGGCGGCCGCCGCGCCCGGGACTCGGTGTCAGAGGCCGCCGCGGAGGGCGGCGACCGGCTCGAGGGAGGCTGCCTTGAGGGCCGGGTACGTGCCGGCCACGAGCCCGATGACGCCGCCGAGCAGGGCGGAGCCGCCCACGAGCCGCAGGTCGAGGATCGGCGTCCACTCCTGGAGCACGCTGATGACGACGACGGCGAACGAGCCGAGCGCCGCCCCGATGAGGCCGCCGAGCAGGCCGATCGTCACGGACTCGACGATGAACTGGGCCGCGATCTGCCGGCGGGTGGCCCCGAGGGCGCGGCGCAGGCCGATCTCGCCGACGCGCTCGATGACGCCGAGCAGCGTGACGTTGGCGATCCCGAGCCCGCCGACGAGCAGGGCGACGGCACCGAGCGCGAGGAAGACCGCGTTGATGTCGCTCTGGACGTTGTCCCGCAGGCGGTTGCCGAGGGCCGGCGCCTGGACGGTGACGTTCTCCGGGGTGTTCGGGGACAGCGCGAGCGGCGCCTGCTCGACGAGCAGCGGCCCGGCCCCGACGGCGATCCTCACCTGGGCCTCGGTGGCGCTGCGCAGTCCGAAGTCCGTGCGCGCCGTGCCCAGCGGGAGGACGACGGCGTCGAGCACGTCCCGCCGGCGCGCCACGTCCTCGACGATGCCGATGACCGTGTAGGCCTCCTCCCCGACGAAGATCGAGGGCTGGGAGTCCACCCGGTTGATCCCCAGGCGCTGGGCGGCGCCGGCGCCGAGCACGGCGACCCGGTCGGCGCGGGCGTCGTGGCCCGAGTCGAACATCCGGCCGGTGGCGAGCGTGCCCCGCAGCGCGTCGAGCAGCTGCTCGGAGCTCGCCATGAGCGCCGGCTGCACCTGCGCGGCAGCGGCCGGGTCGACGAGCGGCACGGACGTGATCCGGCGGTCGCCCGGGTCGAGCTCGGCGAGGAGCACCACGGCCTCGACCCCGTTGAGCCGCTGCAGCCGCTCGGGCGTGTCCCAGGGCAGCGCGGTGCGGGCTCGGCTGGACCCGTCGACGCCGTCGGCCGTGCCCGGCTGGACGACCGCCTGGGTGGCGGCGACGGCATCGAACTGGCGGGCGATCTGCCCGCCGCCGGTCTGCGCCATCCCGATCGTCACGACGAGCGCGGCGATGCCGAGGACGGTGCCGAGGATCGTCAGCGCGAGCTTCCCGGGGCGGGCGCCGATGCCGTGCCCGGACTCCCGGAGGAGGTCGCGCAGCCCGAACTGGTTGCGCGGGCCGCTCACGCCAGCTCCCGGAGCACGCCGTCGGTGATCCGCACGCGCCGCTCGGCACGGGCCGCCACGGCGTCGTCGTGGGTGATGACGAGGAGGGTGAGCCCGTCGACGTGCAGCTCGTCGAAGAGGTCGAGGACCTCCCCGGAGGTCACGGTGTCGAGGTTGCCGGTGGGCTCGTCGGCGAGGAGCAGGCGCGGGCCGGTGACGACGGCGCGCGCGACGGCCACGCGCTGGCGCTCACCGCCGGACAGCGTGGTGGGCCGGAACCCGAGCCGGTGCTCGAGGCCCACCCGGCGCAGGGCCTCGTAGGACCGGCGCAGCCGCTCGTCGCGCGGCAGCCCGGAGTACATCGTCGCGAGGAGGACGTTCTCCAGCACGGTGCGGTGCGGCAGCAGGTGGAAGGCCTGGAAGACGAAGCCGATGAGGCCGCCGCGCAGCGCGGTCCGCTGCCGCTCCCCCACCGCGTGGGTCGCGGTGCCGTCGAGCCAGTACTCCCCGGTGCTCGGCCGGTCGAGCAGCCCGAGGATGTTGAGCAGCGTCGACTTCCCCGAGCCGGAGGGCCCGACGATCGAGACGTACTCCCCGCGCCCGACGCGCAGGGTCACGGGGTGCAGCGCCGTGACCGGCGGCGGGCCGGGGAACGAGCGGGTGACGCCGCGGAGGTCGACGACGGCGGGCTCCTCCTCCGGCAGCGGCTCGGCGCCCGCGGGCTGCTCGCCCTCGAGCACGGTCGACGCCCCCGCCGTCATCGGCCCACCACGACGAGGTCGCCGGGGGCGAGCCCCTCGGCACGCACCTCGACGTAGCCGCCGGCGGTGAGGCCGGTCTCGACGACGACGATCTCGGTGCTCTCGCCGCGGTCCACCTCGAGCCGGCTCTCCCCGCCCGGGCCGGCGGTGAGCGCGGCGACCGGGACGACGAGGACCTCCTCACCGGTGGACTCGAGCGGCAGGCTCACCCGGACGTTGCTGCCGACGATCGCGGCGCGCTGCTCCTCGGTGAGGTCGACGGGGACGAGGACGAGCTGGCGCCGGTCGGTGCCCCCGCTCTCGGAGCCGCCGTCGTCGCCCTCGCCGCCGCGGGCGCGGTCGGTGATCTCGGCGACCGTCGCCTCGACCTCCTCGTCGCCGGCCGTGAAGTACGCGGTCATGCCCTCGGTGACGAGGGCGGCGTCGGAGGCGGAGACGTTCGCGAGCACCTGGAGGGTCGCGCCGGAGATGGTGAGAGCGTCACCCGTCACGGCGTCCCCGCGGCCGACCATGACGGAGTCCACCCGCCGGGGCAGCGTGTCGACGTAGACGATCTCCGAGGCCGGGAGCGGGGTCCGCGCGTCGCGCCACGCCTCGTCGACCGCCCGGCGTGCGTCCGCGACGCCCTGCTGCGCGGCGTCCCGGGCGGAGCGCTGGGCGGAGAGGTCCTGGCCGGCGAGCGCCTCGTCACGCTCGGCACGGACCACGGCGAGCTCCTCCTGGGCCTGGACGACGACCTCGAGGGGCTCACCGGCGTCGACCGCCGCCTGGACGGCCCGCTCGGCGCGGGCGACGGCGGTGTCGAGCCGGAGCCGCTCGGAGCGCGGCGGGCCCGCCGCGGCGCGGTCGAGCTCGGCCTGCGCCTGGGCGAGGGCGTCCTCGGCGGCGCGCAGCCCGTCCTGTGCCGCACGGAGCATCTCGTCGGCGCCCTCCTCGGCGCCGGGGGCGGGGTAGCCGACCTGGGCGTAGAGCGCGTCGACGGCAGCGGCCGTCGCGGCGTCGAACACCTCGGAGGTCGCGTCGCCCGCCTCGATGCCGAGCGACTCGAGCGCCTGCTTGAGCTGGAGGACGTCCGGTCCGGACGTGCCCATCCGCAGCGTGCGGTAGACGGGGAGCTCACCGGGCAGGACGATGACCGGCCGGCCGGCGACCTCGAGGATCACCTGCCCGGCCTCGACGAGGTCGCCGACGGCAGGCACGTGCCCGGTGACGATCGCCGGGCCGCCGACCTCCGCCGTCTCGAGGCTCACCGGCACGGGGTCGTCATACAGCGCGTCGCCGCGCAGGGTGAGGTCGGTGGACAGCTCCCGCTGCTCGACGGGGACGGTGATGAGGCCGGCCTCCGGCGGTGCCGCCTCCGCGGCGCGCTGGGCCGGGGAGACGACGAGCTGGCTCAGCGCGACACCCGCGGCGAGGCCGGCGACGGCGGTCGCGGCGATGACGACGATCGTGCGGTTCGCACGCGGCGGGCGGACGTCGGCCGGCAGGTCCTCCTCCGCCTGGGCGGCGAGCGCGTCGAGCCCGCCCTCCTCGCCGGGCTCGAGCGGCCGGCCCTTCCGGAAGGGCCGTCTCACGACTCCTGCCCGTAGGTGGCGACGATCGCCTCGATGTCCGCCTTGTACGTCTCGACGAGCTTCTCCTCGAGCTCGAACTGGATGCTCAGGTAGCGCGACTCGACGTCGAGCTCCTCGCGGCAGGCGTGGTCGGCGACCGCTTGGGCGATCTCGCGCTCGCGCAGGTCGGCGAGGCCGGCCTGGTCCATGAGGTCGCGCACGGGGTCGGCGTTCTCCCCGAGGGACTCCCAGTCGATGTTCTCCCAGTCGATCTGGGCGTCGGCCTCCTCGTACATCCGGTTGTACTCCTCGTAGATGACCTCCTGCGCCTCGTCGGGGCTGGTCATCCCGGTAATGCCGGCCTCGTCCATGCACGCCACCCAGTCGGCGTTGACCTCGGCGACCCGCGGGTCGCGCTGGACGTCCTCGTAGAGCTTCTCGGTGGCCGCGAAGAACTCGGCGAAGGTCGGGTCCTCCCACAGCTGGGAGGCAGGGTCGCCCTCCTCGTAGACCTCGTGCTGGGCGCGGCCGTAGCAGCCGGCCTGCTCCCAGTCGTACTCCGGCTCCGGGTCGCCCTCGACCCACTCCTCCTCGATCATCGGGCCGTGGAGCGCCTCGAAGTAGGCCTCCTGCTCGGAGGGGGACATCGACTCGACGTAGTCCTGGTTGGGGTCGACCCACTCCTCGACGGGCTCGGCGGGCTGCTCGTCCATCCACGGGTCGGTGGTCACCCCGTAGCCGTACTGGGCGGTCCACTCCTCGCTGCCCCAGTCGTCGTCCTCACCGATGATCACGCTGCCGCCGTCGTAGACCGCCGGGGTGTACTCGAAGCCCTCCTCGGCCATGCACGCGGCGACGATCTCCTCGACCTCCCGCTGGCGGTCGGCCTCCTCGCGCTCCCACTCCTCCGGGTCCTGCTCCGCCCCCCACACGCTGGACAGGGCCTGGGACAGTGGGCTGTCCTCCCAGGTGAGGTCCTCGCCGGCCGTCTCACCCCCGCCCCCGCAGGCGGTGAGCAGCGCGACCGCGCAGGTTGCGACGAGGACATGACGGATGCGCATGGTGGTCCATTCCGTGACGAGGCTCGCACCCCTTGCGAGCGTTGGCGCTCACGCTAGTGACGGCCCATGGGCCTCGGCATCGTACCAGGGGACGATCTTTCTGCAACCTGAGTCTCTATTCGGTAACGACTCCGGCGGCCGCGGACCGAATACAGTGGGGCGATGCCTGCTCAGCTGAAGGACCCGATCGTCTGGATCGACTGCGAGATGACCGGCCTGGACCTCGCCGCGGACGCGCTCATCGAGGTGGCCGTCGTCGTCACGGACTCCGAGCTCCGGCCCGTCGACGGCGGCATCGACCTCGTCATCGCCCCGCCGCCGGGCGCGGTGGAGCAGATGCGCGACGTCGTCCGCGAGATGCACACGACCTCGGGGCTGCTCGAGGTGCTGGACCAGGGCCTGTCCATGGAGGACGCCCAGGCCCAGGTGCTCGAGTACGTGCGCCGGTGGGTGCCCGAGTCGCACAAGGCGCCACTCGCCGGCAACTCCGTGGGGACCGACCGGGCGTTCCTCGAGCGGGACATGCCCGAGCTCGTCGCGCACCTGCACTACCGGATCATCGACGTCTCCTCGATCAAGGAGCTCGCCCGCCGCTGGTACCCACGCGCCTACTTCCACTCCCCGGAGAAGAACGGCGGTCACCGGGCGCTGGCGGACATCCTCGAGAGCATCGACGAGCTGCGCTACTACCGGGCCGCCCTCTGGCCCGGCGACGACGGACCGGACACCCCGACCGTGAAGGCCGCCGCGGAGGCGGTCAAGGCGGACTCGGCCGCCATGCAGGTCGCGGCCTTCGCCACCCGGTCGACCGCCGGTGAGACGGGAGTCACCGCCTCCTGAGGCCCGTGGATTCCACACCGGGCCCGGCGAGCGGCTAGAGTGTGTGACTGCTGCGCCCCACCGGGGCGTGCATGGTGGGTGTAGCTCAGCTGGTAGAGCGCCGCGGTGTGGTCGCGGATGTCGCGGGTTCAAGTCCCGTCACTCACCCCAGGGAAAGGCCGGCGGCAGATGCCGCCGGCCTTTCGTGTGTCTCGCGGGCCGGGCGTCGAGCGTCTCGGCGGGCGGCCGACGCCACCGGCGGGCATGGCGACACCACCGGACGACACCTGGCCGCCGGGTGCGGGTCGTGCCCTGCCGCTAGAGGTACTCCTCGGGCTCGGCACTGCCGTCGCACGGCCCGCCAGGTCCGCCCTGCCGGAGCGCCTCGCTCGCCGCCTTCGCGTCGTGGCACCAGGACCTCAGCGCTGTCATCGCCATGGCCGTCGGCGTGACCGGCTCCGTGCTCATGGGTCGCCCTCCCCGTTGGGCGCCGGGTCGTCTCCCGCCGCCAATTAACACTTGTCTACGAAGTGAACGGCAGGACGCGCAGAGATTTCAGTCGCCACGCGCAGATTCGCCCATTCGAAGGAGTGAGCCTCCTCCTAAAGGAGGGGCTCTGTGACCGGCTCCGGCACCGTGCACGTGCGCGCCCCGGCGCCGGCGTCCCCGTCGTAGCATCGGTGCGATGACGGACGACGTGGACGCCGCACGGGCACTGCTCGCCTCGCGCCGGTGCGTCGTCCTCGACTTCGACGGCCCGGTGACCCGCCTCCTGCCCGGCGAGGAGTACCTCCGGGTGACGGAGGGCGCACGCGAGATCGCCCTGTCGCGCGGTGTCCCGCTCGACGACGAGCTCGCCGGTCAGGCCGACCACGTCCAGCTGCTCCGCCTCGTCGCGCGGCGCGACCCGGCCGCGGGCCGCGCCGTCGAGCGGTGGTGCACCGCGCGGGAGCTCGCCGCCGCACGCAGCGCCGCGCCGTTCCCCGGCGTCGCCGCCTTCGTCACGGCGTGCCAGGCGCGCGGGACCGCCGTCGCCGTCGTCACGAACAACGCCCCGACGGCGGTGGCCGAGGTCCTGGCCCGCGGCGGTGCGCCGCTCGCCCCCCTCCCCGTCCACGGCCGCGACCCCGAAGCACTCGACCGGCTCAAGCCCGCCCCGGCGCTCGTGCTCGACGCGCTGCGGGACGTCGGCGTCGGACCGGAGGAGGCCGTCATGGTCGGCGACAGCCCCTCCGACGTCGAGGCGGCCGCCGCGGCCGGGCTCCCCTGCCTCGGGCTCTCGCCGAGCAGCGCGCGCCGCACGGAGCTTCGTGCCGCCGGCGCCGTGGCCGCCGTGCCTGACCTCGCCGCACTCCTCCCCGCCCCGTTCTGACTGGCCGAGTCACCTCTCACAGGAAGAATCTCCCTCATGTCACAGCTCGAGGAACGCACCCACCGCGGCACACCGGGCCTGCCCGTGGTCGAGCGGGAGGTGGAGACCGTGCTGCCCACGCGCCACGGCCCCTTCCGGATGCTCGGCTACCGCGACGTCAACGGCACGACCCACGTCGCGCTCGTCCGCGGGCTCACCGACCCGGACCCGGTGACGCCGCCGCTCGTCCGGGTCCACTCCGAGTGCCTCACCGGCGACGCGTTCGGCTCCTGGCGCTGCGACTGCGGCGAGCAGCTCGACGCCGCCCTCGCCGCCGTCGCCGCCGAGGGCCAGGGGGCCGTGGTCTACGTCCGCGGCCACGAGGGGCGCGGGATCGGTCTGCTGGAGAAGCTGCGCGCCTACGCCCTGCAGGACGCCGGGGCGGACACCGTCGACGCGAACCTCGCGCTCGGCCACAGCCCGGACGCTCGTACCTACGACCAGTCGGCCGACATCCTCCGCGACCTCGGCGTCCGCCGGATCCGCCTCCTGTCCTCCAACCCGGCCAAGGAGGAGGCGCTCACCGACCTCGGCATCGAGGTCGCCGAGCGGGTGAGCCTCATCGTGCCCACCCACCCGCAGAACGAGGCCTACCTTGCGACCAAGCGGGCGCGGATGCGCCACGACCGGCCGCTGACCGACGACCCCTGGGAGGCGCTCCTCGGTGGTGCGGTGCCGGTCGTCGGCCCGCACGACGCGGGCCACGAGCTCGTCGAGCGGTACGGCCCGCTCGTCGCGCTCGGTACCGACTACGTCATCGGCCAGCTCGGCCAGAGCCTCGACGGGTTCATCGCCTCGCGCACCGGGGACGCGGAGTTCGTCACCGGCGACGCGGACCGCGAGCACCTGCACCGGATGCGGGCGCTCGTCGACGCCGTCGTCGTCGGCGTGGGGACCGTGACGGCGGACGACCCGCGGCTCACGGTGCGGGCGGTGCCGGGCCACGACGCCGTCCGGGTGGTCCTCGACCCGCGCGCCCGCGCCCCGCTCGGCTCGCGCGTGCTCACCGACGGCGCGGCGCCGACGCTGTGGCTCGTCGGGCCCTCGGCGGCCGTGCCCGCGGACCTCGCCCGGCACGTCGAGGTCGTCCGGCTGGACGACGACGGCCCGGCCGTCCCGGCCCGCGTCCTCGACCTGCTCCGCGAGCGCGGCCTGGGCCGGGTGCTCGTCGAGGGCGGCGGCCGGATCGTCTCCGCCTTCCTCGCCGCCGGGGTCCTCGACCGGCTGTTCCTCACGGTGGCCCCGGTGCTCATCGGTGACGGGGTGCCCGGCCTGCGGTTCGACGGCTCGGACCTCCTGGCGGACGCGATCCGCACCCGCTCGCGCCGGTTCCTCCTCGGGGAGGACGTGTGCACCGAGCTCGACCTGCGGGCGCTGCGCTCAGCCGAACAGCCCGCGCCGTAGGTCCGCGGCGGTGTCGTCCCACGCGCGCAACCGGTCGCGGCGCGCATGGGCGGCCGCCCGCCACTCCTGCCGTAGGCCGGGCGTGGTGAGCCAGGTACGCA
>Ga0079224_100002692_pt1 | contig 21837 bp, 19 predicted proteins | sample Stecom2015_FD_80414 | JGI IMG/M metagenome (GOLD analysis project Ga0079224, IMG submission 80414) | Agricultural soil microbial communities from Utah to study Nitrogen management - Steer compost 2015 | ecosystem: Environmental > Terrestrial > Soil > Agricultural land | place: USA: Utah...
CGCTTCCTCGCCGCGCTGGCGCGCCGCCGCGAGGGCGTGCCGCTCGCGTACATCACCGGCGTCAAGGAGTTCTGGTCCCTGCCGCTGATGGTCGGGCCCGAAACGCTCGTGCCCCGTCCCGAAACCGAGCTGCTCGTCGAGGTCGCGCTCCGGCTCCTGCCGCGCCGGCAGGCCTGCCGCGTGCTCGACCTCGGCACCGGGAGCGGGGCGATCGCGCTGGCGCTCGCGCACGAACGCCCGCTGTGGGAGGTGACAGCGACCGACCTCTCGGCCGCCGCGCTCGCCGTTGCGCGGGAAAACGCGCGCCAGCTCGGCCTGCCGAACGTGACGTTCCTCGAAGGCGACTGGACGCAGCCCGTCGCCGGCCAGGCGTTCGACCTGGTCGTCTCCAACCCGCCCTACGTCGCCGCGGGCGATCCGGCGCTCGCGGCGCTGCGGCACGAGCCGTCGCTGGCGCTCACGCCGGGCGACGATCCGCTGGCCGCGATCCGCGTCCTCGCACGGGACGTGCGGACGCTGCTGCCGCCGGAAGGCCCGCTGCTCCTGGAGCACGGGCTCGGACAGGAGCAGGACGTCGCGGACGTTCTCGCGTACCATGGGTGGACCGGCATCGAGATGTTCAAGGACCTGGCCGGCCACCCCCGTGTCGTGCTCGCCCGCCGGGGAACTTCCTCCAACTCCGGGGAAAACACGTGATCAGCATCGATACGAGCCACGGCACCATCACCCTCGAGCTGTTCGAGGACAGCGCGCCGCTCACCTGCGAGAACTTCCGCCGCTACGCCGCGGACGGGTTCTACGAGGGCACCGTGTTCCACCGCGTGATCCCCGGCTTCATGATCCAGGGCGGCGGGCTGGATGCGAACCTGTCCCGGAAACCGACGCGGCCGCCGATCGAGAACGAGGCCGCCAACGGCGAGAAGAACCTGCGGGGCACCATCGCCATGGCGCGCACCGCGGACGTCCACAGCGCCACGTCGCAGTTCTTCATCAACCTGCGCGACAACGCGTTTTTGGACCACGGGGAGCGGGACTACGGCTACGCCGTGTTCGGCCGCGTGGTCGACGGGATGGACGTGGTGGACGCCATTGCGCAGGTGGCGACCGAGTCCCGCGGAGGACACCAGGACGTGCCGGTCGAGCCGGTCACGATCCGCAAAGTCAACCTCTGAAAACTGCCCGCGCGGGCCTATAATCCGCCTGCGCCCGGTTCGGGGCGCCGGCGGGTCGCCGGTGCCGACGGGCACTCGAGATTCCCGATGACCCGCCTCATCGATCGCGTTTTCGGCCATATGCCGGGCTGGCAGCTTGCGCTCTGGTGCAGCGTGCTGGTCGGCTGCTTCGCGCTGGCCGACCGGGTCACCGGGGACGAGCTCTCGTTCGCGATCTTCTACCTGGCCCCGGTCGCACTCGCCGCGTGGTACGGCACGGCGGTCACCACGTTCGGCGTCGCGATGCTCGCGGCGTTCGGGTGGTTCGCGGTGGAATACGCCTCCGATCGCGACTACAGCCAGCAGTGGATCCTGTTCTGGAACGCGGGCGTGCGCATGCTGTTCTTCTGCATCGTCGCGGTGCTCATGCGGCGGCTGCGCCTGCACGTCGAAACGCAGCAGCAGCTCGCGCGCACGGATCCCCTCACCGGCCTGCTCAATCGCACCGGCTTTCTCGAGCGCTCGGAAGCGCTGGTGAACAGTGCCGCGCGCTACCGGCTGCCCCTGGTGATCGGCTTCATCGATCTCGACGGCTTCAAGAAAGTGAACGACACGCTGGGGCACCACCAGGGCGACGAGCTGCTGCGGGTCGTGGGCGCCGCGTTGTGCAGGGCGACGCGCGACAGCGACATCGCCGGGCGCCTGGGAGGGGACGAGTTCGCGATCGTGCTGCCGAACACCCGGCTGGACGGTGCCGGCGCGTACTTCGCGAAGCTGCACCGGGAGCTCCTGCGCGACATGCGGCGCGTCGGCCTCCCGGAAACGGGCGTCAGCATCGGCGCCATGGCCTTCGAGGACGGGCCGCCGCGCCTGCCGGACGCCCTGAAGATGGCGGACGAGCTCATGTACCGGGCCAAGCGCAGCGGGGGCATGGGCGTGCTGGTCGAGGCACCGGCGCCGCCGGTGCCCCTGCGCAGCGTGTCGGGAGGGCGGTGACGCCGGCGACCGGCCCGCGCCGTCAGGCGGCGTCGGCCGTCGCGGGGTCGTAGCCGAGGTTCGCCGACAGCCAGCGCTCCGCTTCCGCCACCGGCACGCCCTTGCGTGCCGCGAGCGACTCGACCTGGTCGCGCCCGACCTGGCCGACCGAGAAATACTTCGCCTCGGGATGCGAAAAGTAAAAGCCGCTCACGGCCGCGGTCGGGACCATCGCGTACGACTCGGTCAGCTTCAGCCCGATGGCCGTCTCCGCGTCGAGCAGCCGCCACAGCTTGGCCTTCTCCGTGTGGTCCGGGCAGGCGGGATAGCCGGGGGCCGGCCGTATGCCGCGGTAGCGCTCGTCGATCAGCTCGGCGTTCGTGAGCTTCTCGTCCGGCGCGTACCCCCAGTGCTCGCGGCGCACGCATTCGTGCAGGTACTCGGTGCAGGCCTCGGCGAGACGGTCGGCCAGCGCTTTCACGAGGATGGCGCTGTAGTCGTCGTGCTCGCGCTCGAAGCGATGCACGTGCTCGTCGATGCCGATACCCGCCGTGACCGCGAACGCGCCGATGTAGTCGGCAAGGCCCGTTTCCACCGGAGCGACGTAATCCGCGAGGCAGTCCTGGCTCTGCCCGGCCGGCTTGCCGCGCTGCTGCCGCAGGTGACAGAGCCGCATCAGCTCCCGGTCGCGTGCCTCGTCCGTGTAGATCGCGATGTCGTCGTGGTCCACCGTGTTCGCGGGGAAGAACCCGATCACCGCCCGCGCCGTGAGCCAGCGCTCCGCGACGATGCGGTCGAGCAGCCGGGTCGCGTCGGCATACAGGTTGCGCGCCGCTTCGCCGGAGGCGGGATCCTGCAGTATGTCCGGGAATTTGCCGTGGAATTCCCATGCGTTGAAGAACGGCATCCAGTCGATGTAGTTCCGGATGATCGCGAGGTCGATGCCGTCGAACACCTTGCGCCCGAGGAGTGCGGGGCGCGGCGGCGTGTAGCCGTTCCAGTCGCACCGGTGCTTCCGCTCGCGCGCCTGGGCGAGCGAAAGCTGGGGCGCGAGCCGCGACTTGCCGGAGTGCCGCTCCCGGCGGGCGGCATTCTCCCGCCGCACTTTCGCGACCAGCGCCTCGCGCGAAGCAGGCTCGACGAGCGCCTGGGCGATGCCGACGGAGCGCGACGCGTCCTTCACGTATATGACGGGCCCCTCGTAGTTCGGCTCGATCTTCACCGCCGTGTGCGCGGGCGAGGTCGTCGCGCCCCCGATGAGGAGCGGCAGGTCGAAGCCGAGGCGCTGCATCTCGCGCGCGACGTGCACCATCTCGTCCAGTGACGGCGTGATGAGCCCGGAAAGGCCGATCATCTGCGCGTTCTCGCGACGGGCGGTGTCGAGGATCTTCTCGCAGGGGACCATCACGCCGAGGTCGATGACCTCGAAGTTGTTGCACTGGAGCACCACCCCCACGATGTTCTTGCCGATGTCGTGGACGTCGCCCTTGACGGTCGCCATGACGATGCGGCCGTTCGACTGGCGCGCGCTGCCCTTCTCCTTTTCGATGAAGGGCACGAGATGCCCGACCGCCTTTTTCATGACCCGCGCCGACTTGACCACCTGCGGCAGGAACATCTTGCCGGCGCCGAACAGGTCGCCGACGACGTTCATGCCGGCCATGAGCGGACCCTCGATCACGTCGAGCGGCTTCGCGGCCGCGAGGCGCGCCTCCTCCGTGTCCTCGATGATGAACTCGTCGATGCCGTTGACGAGCGCGTGCTCGAGGCGCTTCTCGACCGGCAGCTCGCGCCAGGCGAGATCCTGCCCCTTCGCCTGCGTGCCGCCCTGCCCCCTGTAGGTTTCGGCGAGCGCGAGCAGCCGCTCCGTCGCGTCGCTCCGCCGGTTCAGCACGACGTCCTCGACCGCCTCGCGCAGCTCGCCGGGCAGGTCCTCGTAGATCGCGAGCTGCCCGGCGTTCACGATGCCCATGTCCATGCCCGCGCGTATCGCGTGGTACAGGAACACGGAGTGGATCGCTTCGCGCACCACGTTGTTGCCACGGAACGAGAACGAGACGTTGCTCACGCCACCGCTCACGAGAACGTGGGGCAGCTCGGCCTTGATACGGCGTGTCGCTTCGATGAAGTCGAGACCGTAGCTCGCGTGCTCCTCGATGCCCGTGGCGATCGCGAAGATGTTCGGGTCGAAGATGATGTCGGCGGGATCGAACCCGACCTGCTCGGTGAGAATGCGGTACGAGCGCTTGCAGATCTCGACTTTGCGCTCCACGTTGTCGGCCTGCCCCTGCTCGTCGAACGCCATCACGACGACGGCGGCGCCGTAGTCCTTGACGAGCCGCGCCTGGCGCACGAACGCTTCCTCGCCTTCCTTGAGGCTGATGGAGTTCACGATGCACTTGCCCTGCACGTTGCGCAGGCCCGTCTCGATCACCGACCACTTGGACGAGTCGATCATGACCGGCACGCGTGCCACGTCCGGCTCGGAGGCGATCAGCCTGAGGTAGGTCTGCATTGCCTGCTCGGAGTCGAGCATGCCCTCGTCCATGTTGACGTCGATGACCTGCGCGCCGTTCTCGACCTGCTGGCGCGCCACCTGCACGGCCTGCGCGAAGTCGCCCGCCTCGATCAGGCGCCGGAAGGCGGCCGACCCCGTCACGTTGCTGCGCTCACCGACGTTCACGAACAGGTCGTCCGGCCCGATCGTGAGCGGCTCGAGCCCGGAAAGGCGGCAGCGGACCGGCAGTTCCGGGACTTTCCGCGGCGCCTTGCCGCGCACGGCCTCGCCGAGCGCCCGGATGTGTTCCGGCGTCGTACCGCAGCAGCCGCCAACGAGGTTCACGAGCCCGCTGTCCGCGAACTCCCCGACGATCGCGGCCATGCTCTCGGGCGTCTCGTCGTATTCGCCGAACTCGTTCGGCAGCCCGGCGTTCGGATGCGCGCTCACGTACGTGTCCGCCACGCGCCCGAGGTCCGCCACGTAAGGGCGCAGGTCCGCGGCGCCGAGCGCGCAGTTGAGGCCTACCATGAACGGCTTCGCGTGCCGCACCGAGTACCAGAACGCCTCGGTCGTCTGCCCCGAAAGCGTACGGCCGGACGCGTCGGTGATCGTGCCGGAAATCATGACCGGCAGCTCGATCTCCGCCGTTTCGAACGCGCGCCGGATCGCGAAGATGGCCGCCTTCGCGTTCAGGGTATCGAAGATCGTCTCGACCATGAGGAAATCGACGCCGCCTTCGATCAGCGCGAGAGCCGCCTCGCGGTAGGTCGCTTCGAGCTCCGCGAACGTGATGTTGCGGTAGCCCGGATCATTCACGTCCGGCGAGATTGAGGCGGTGCGGTTGGTCGGGCCGAGCACGCCCGCGACGAAGCGCGGCCGGCCGTCCGCGGCCGCGTAGCGGTCCGCGACGTCGCGCGCGAGGCGCGCTGCCGCGAGGTTCAGCTCGCCGACCAGGGACTGCATGCCGTAATCGCTCATCGAGGGTGCGTTCGAGTTGAACGTGTTCGTCTCGATGATGTCCGCACCCGCGTCCAGGAAACCGCGATGGATCTCCTCGACGACCTCGGGCCGGGTCAGCGACAGCAGGTCGTTGTTGCCCTTGAGGTCCCGTTCCCAGTCGCGAAACCGGGTGCCGCGATAGTCGTCCTCGGACAACCGGTAGCTCTGGATCATGGTGCCCATTGCACCGTCGAGCAGCAGGATGCGCTGCTGCAACGACTGCATGAGGGCCTCGATGCGGCGTTCCCTTGTCGCGGTCATGTTCTTCTTCCCGGTGATTGGTCTAGTTGGAACCCTGGCGCGCCGTCGCGGCCGGCAGTGCCGCCTGTTCCGCAGGCGGCTGCGAGCGCGCGTACTGCGGGCGCAGCCCGAGCGCGTGGCAGATGGCGTAGGTCAGCTCGGAGCGATTGAGCGTGTAGAAGTGGAATTCCTCGATCCCCTCCTGCTGCAGCGCGCGCACCTGCTCGATCGCGACGCTGGCCGCGATGAGCCGGCGTGTCTCGGCGTCGTCGTCGAGCCCCTCGAAGCGCTGCCGCAGCCAGGCCGGCACGCTCGCGCCGCAGCGCTCCGCGAAACGCTCGAGCTGCGGGAAGCGCGTGATCGGCAGGATGCCCGGCACGATCGCCGACTCGATGCCGGCCGCCGCGCAGCGGTCGCGGAAGCGCAGGTACACGTCGACGTCGAAGAAGAACTGGGTGATCGCGCGTGACGCGCCGGCATCCAGCTTGCGTTTCAGGTTGTCGAGGTCGAAGTCGGCATCGCGCGCTTCCGGGTGCACCTCGGGGTAAGCGGCGACCGAGACGTCGAAATCCGCCACCTTGCGAAGCCCCGCGACCAGGTCCGCCGCGTACGCGTAGCCGTCGCGCCGCGGCACGTAAGCTCCGGTGCCGCGCGGGGGGTCACCCCGCAGGGCGACGAGGTGACGTATCCCCATGTCCCAGTAGCCGCGCGCGATGTCGTCGATCTCGCCGCGCGAGGCGCCGATGCAGGTGAGGTGGGGCGCCGGCGTCAGCGAGGTCTCGCGCAGCACGCGCTCCACGGCGGCGTGGGTGCGTTCGCGCGTGGAGCCGTCGGCGCCGTAGGTGACGGACACGAAGCGCGGCGCGAGCACCGCGAGCCGCTCGATGGACCGCCAGAGCGTCGCTTCCATTTCCGGCGTCTGCGGCGGAAAGAACTCGAACGAGACCTCGACGCGCCTGGCGGTTGGCAGCTCGCGAATGACGGCATCGGGCACGGGCGCTCTCCTTTTTCTTCGGTCAGGCCGCGGCGCTGGCCGCGTCCGCGGGCACGGCCACCGAAAGCAACCAGCGTGGCTCTCGCGGCGGCAGCAGCCGGGGGCGCCCGAGGCGCAGGCCGGCCGCGGCGCTCCAGCCCGCGAGCGACGCCTCGAGCGCCGGCTGCGGCCGCCCGGGCAGCTCTTCCAGCACGATCAGCCGCCCGCCCGGCGCGAGCAGCCGCCGCGCGTCGCGCAGCGCGTCTTCGGGTCGTTCCGCCCCGGCGAGCACGCCGTCCATCAGCACGGTGTCGAACTCGCCCTCGGCAAACGGCAGCCGGTACATGTCCCCGGCACGCAGCGTCACGTTCGGCAGGCCGGCGAGCAATACCTGCGCGCGTGCGAGCTGGCGGGCCCCGGCATCGATGTCCACGCCGACGGCGCGGTGTGCGCGGCTGGCCAGCAGCTTGAGCAGGCGGCCGCTGCCGCACCCCACGTCGATGAAGTCACCGAGGGGCGCCGTGATCGTGAGGTCGAGCAGCGCGCGGTGCAGCGCCCGGTCGGTCTCCGCGGCCCCGGTGGCCGGCACGGCCTCGAGCGCGGCGCTGCCGCGCAGGCGCCGGAGCGCCGCCGCGTCGGCGGCCAGCGCGGGATCGCCCTCCGGCAGCAGGGCGAGCAACTGGTTGAGGCTGCCGCGCGGCACCGCCGGCGTCCGGTAGTACACGCGCTTGCCGTCGCGGAAGCGCTCGATGAGCCCCGCCTCGACGAGCTGCTTCAAGTGCTGCGAGATGCGCGGCTGGCTCTGCGCCAGCACCGCGGTGAGCTCGGACACGCTGCACTCGCCCTGCCGGCAGAGCGCCACGAGGCGCAGCCGCGCCGGGTCCGCGAGCGCCCGCAGGCGCGTGAGCAGCGTTTGCGTCTCCGGATGCATTAACAAATAAGGATATCTTTATATGATCGGGAACAGCAGTCTAGCACGGGAGGTCGGGCAAAATCGAGGGCCCGGCGCGGGCGGGAGAATCAGTGCAGCGTGACGCCCGGCGGCCGCCAGCCGCGGCCGAAGACACGCTCGAGCGCCGCGGCGTCGTACCGGCGCACCCGGGCGCAGTACTCGCAGGTGACCTCGACCCGTCCCTCCGCGGCGAGCAGCGCCTCGGCCTCCCGGCGACCGAGGAGCCTGAGGACAGTCTCGACCCGCTCGTCGGAGCAGCGGCAGCGGAAGACGGCCTCGCGCGGGCGGAACACCCTGAGGTCGTCCTCGGCGAACAGGCGCTGGAGGAGCCCCGGACCGATGCCGCCGGACAGGTCCGGCAGCGCGAGGGTCGCGGCGAGGGCGCCGAGCCGCCGCCACTCCTCGGCGTCGACCGGCTCGTTGCCCGGGAGCTGCTGCAGGAGGATACCGCCCGCGCAGGCGGCGTCCGACACCAGCGCAAGCCACGTCGGGATCTGTGCGGACCGCGCGTAGTAATGCTCGAGGCTCGCCGCCAGCGACGGGCCGCTCACCTCGACGATCCCCTGGTAGGAGCGGCGCCGCTCCGCCGCGTCGACCGTGACGGCGCAGCGCGCGTTCGAGACCAGGTCGGCAAACGACAGCCCGTCGTCCCCCACCCGCTCGGCGCTCGCCATGCCGCGCAGCTCGAGCCGGCTGGTGCACTGCACCACCAGCATCGCGAGCGGTCCGTCGCCGCTGATCTGCAGGGTGATCGAGCCGTCGAACTTCAGGCTTTGCGCGATCAGCGCGCTCGCGGCCGCGGAATGACCGAGCGCCTCCAGGACCGGGCGGCGATAGGCGCGGCCCTCCAGCATGCGCTGCCACGCGCTTTCGAGCTGGATCACCGCGCCGCGCACGGGCAAGGCGTCGAACACGAACGGCAACACCACGTCGCGTTCCGCCGTCATGAACCGCCGAGCGCCTCCTTGAGCAGCCGGTTGACCTCCTGCGGGTTCGCCTGGCCGCGCGTCGCCTTCATGACCTGCCCGACGAAGAAGCCGAGCAGCTTGTCCTTGCCGGCCCGGTATTCCGCGGCCTGCGCGGGGTGTGCGGCCACGACGTCGCGCACCACGGCGCCGAGCGCCTCGGGATCCGAGATCTGCCGGAGCCCGCGGGCGGCGATGATCTCGCCCGCGCTGCCCTCGCCCGCCCACATGGCCTCGAACACGTCTTTCGCGATCTTGCCGGAGATCGTGCCGCTCTCGAGCGCGTCCAGCAGCTCGGCGAGCGCCGGCGGCGCGATCCGGCTCGCCTCGATCTCGAGGCCGTCCCGGTTCAAGAGCGCCGTGAGATCGCCGATGATCCAGTTCGCGGCGACCCGCGGCGCGGCCTTCGTCGCCCCGGCCACGGCCTCGAAGTAATCCGCGACCGCCGGGTTCTGCGCGAGGATGGCCGCATCCTCGGCCCGCAGGTCGTAGGCTTCCACGAACCGGCGGCGCCGCGCGTCCGGCAGCTCCGGCAGCGTCTGCCGCACCGCCTCGATGAACGCCTCGTCGATCTCGAGCGGCAGCAGGTCGGGATCCGGGAAGTACCGGTAGTCGTTCGCTTCTTCCTTGCTGCGCATCGGGCGCGTGACGCCGCGGTCGGCATCGAAGAGCAGCGTCTGTTGCACCACCTCGCCCCCGCCTTCGAGCACGTCGATCTGCCGCTCGATCTCGTACTCGAGCGCTTTCTCCACGAAGCGGAAGGAATTGAGGTTCTTGATCTCGGTGCGCGTGCCGAGCTTCGATTCGCCCCGCGGCCGCACGGACACGTTGGCGTCGCAGCGGAACGAGCCTTCCTGCATGTTGCCGTCCGAGATCCGGAGGTAGCGCACGAGCGTGTGGATGCTTCGCATGTACGCCGCCGCCTCCGCCGCCGAGCGCAGGTCCGGCGCCGAGACGATCTCGAGCAGCGGCGTGCCCGCCCGGTTCAGGTCGATGCCGGTGAACGGACCGAGCCCGTGCACCGACTTGCCCGCGTCCTCCTCCAGGTGGGCGCGGGTGATGCGCACCGTCTTGTCCTGCCCTTCCGCGTCCTGGATCACGAGGGTGCCGTCCGCCACCACGGGCAGCTCGTACTGGCTGATCTGGTAGCCCTTCGGCAGGTCGGGATAGAAGTAGTTCTTGCGGGCCAGGATGGAGCGCCGCGCAATCGTGGCGCCGATCGCGAGCCCGAACTTGACGGCCATGCGCACGGCCTCGGCGTTCAGCACCGGCAGCACGCCGGGGTACCCGAGGTCGATGAGCGATGCCTGCGTGTTCGGCGCGGCGCCGTAGGCCGTCGGGGCGCCGGAAAAGATCTTGCTCACGGTCGCGAGCTGGGTATGGATCTCCAGCCCGATCACCGCTTCCCAGCGCCCGTTCACGCGAATCCCTCCGGGCACGCGCGGTGCCAGTCGGTGAGTGCCTGGTAGTGATGGGCTGCGGCGAGGAGCGTCTCCTCGGCGAAGTGTGCCCCCACGAGATGCAGCCCGACCGGCAGCCCCCGGGCGAAGCCGCAGGGAATCGAGATGCCCGGCAGCCCGGCGAGGTTGGCGCCGATCGTGTAGATGTCGTTCAGGTACATCGTGATCGGGTCGGCGGTCTTCTCGCCGAGCGCGAACGCCGGGGTGGGCGCGGTCGGCCCCGCGATCACGTCGACGGTCGCGAAGGCCTCGCGGAAATCGCGGCTGATGAGCTCGCGCACTTTCTGCGCCCGCAGGTAATAGGCGTCGTAGTAGCCGGCGGACAGCACGTAGGTGCCGGTCATGATGCGGCGCTTCACTTCGGCTCCGAATCCCTCGCCGCGGGTGCGGCAGTAGAGGTCGAGGAGATCCTTCGGATTCTCCGCGCGATAGCCGAAGCGCACGCCGTCGAAGCGCGACAGGTTCGAGGATGCCTCGGCGGGCGCGACCACGTAATAGGTCGGCACCGACAGGTCGATGTGCGGCAGGTCGATCTCGGTGAGCACGGCGCCTTCGCGCTCGAGCAGCGACAGCGCCGCGCGCACGCGCTCCGCGCACTCCGCATCGAGCCCCTCGTCGAAATGCTGCCGCACGATACCGATCTTCAGCCCGGCGACACCGCGCCCCAGTGCCGCCCGGTAGTCGGGCACCGGGTGATCGACCGAGGTGGAGTCCTTCTCGTCGAAACCGGCCATCACGCCGAGGAGCAGCGCAGCGTCCTCGACGGTGCGCGTGATCACGCCGGCCTGGTCCAGGCTGGAGGCGAACGCGACCATGCCGAAGCGCGACACCCGCCCGTAGGTGGGCTTCAGGCCCACCGTGCCGGTCAGCGCCGCCGGCTGGCGGATCGAGCCGCCGGTGTCCGTGCCGGTGCCGGCCGGGACCACGCGCGCCGCGACCGCGGCGGCCGTGCCACCCGACGAGCCGCCAGGCGAGCGCGTGACGTCCCAGGGATTGCGGACGGGACCGTACCAGCTCGTCTCGTTCGACGAGCCCATCGCGAACTCGTCCATGTTGGTCTTGCCGAGCATGACCGCCCCGGCCTCGCGGAGCCGCGCCACGACCGTCGCGTCGTACGGCGAGACGAAGTTCGACAGCATCCGCGACCCGCAGGTGGTGAGCACGCCGCGAGTGCAGAACAGGTCCTTGTGGACGATCGGCAGCCCGAGCAGCGGCCGCGTGCGGCCGGCGGCCCGCTCGCGATCCGCCGCCGCGGCGGCCGCGAGCGCCTCGTCGGCCGTCACGGTGATGAACGCGTTCAGTCGCTCCTCGGTCTGCGCGATGCGCTCGAGCAGGTGCTCGGCGATGCCGACGGCGGTGATCTCGCCGGACTCGAGCCCCTGCGCCAGCTCCGTGAGCGTCCGCCCGTGCAATGCCTCACCGTCCATGACGCCCCCCGGTCATCCCTGCTCGATCACCTTCGGCACCAGGTAGAACCCGTCCTGCACGGCGGGCGCGTTCGCCTGGATGGCGTCGCGGTCGATGACCTCCGTGACGACGTCCGGGCGCAGGCGCTGGGCACCGGACAGCGGGTGGGCCATGGGGACGACATCGTCCACCGGCGCCGCCTGGAGCCGGTCCACGAACTCGACGATGCTGGAGAGCTTCGCCTGCACGTCGTCGAACTCGCTTTCCGCGAGCTCGAGCCGGGCGAGCATCGCGAGGTGCTGAATCTGTTCCCTGGTCAGTGACACGTGTGCATCCGAAACTCGTTCACACCGTTGCCGTGAAGGTCGGGCACCAGGCCGGGGCGGGCGCAATGACCATGCGGCCCGACATGGACGGACTGCTCGTGACGCTCTTCACAATACCGGGAATTTCCCGGCTTTTTCGGCGTGGTCAAAAGCCTGCAATGATACCTTGCCGTCTTGCCCAATGTCCTGCGCGTTGTTAGATTACGGCGCTGATTCTCCCCGCGGGGACGCCTGGGCGTGCTTAAGAACATTCTAGGGTATTTCTCCAACGATTTGTCGATCGACCTTGGCACCGCAAATACCCTCATCTACTCCCGCGGACATGGCATCGTACTGGACGAACCTTCCGTCGTAGCGATCCGGGAAGACACCGGGCGCGGCGGCCGCGTCGTCGAAGCGGTCGGTGCCGAAGCGAAGAACATGCTCGGCCGCACCCCGGGCAACATCACCGCCATACGCCCGCTGAAGGACGGCGTCATCGCCGACTTCACCGTGACCGAGAAGATGCTGCAGCACTTCATCCGCAAGGCGCACGGCAGCCGGTATTTCCGCCCGAGCCCGCGCGTGCTCGTGTGCGTGCCGTACGGCTCGACCCAGGTCGAGCGGCGTGCCATACGGGAGTCGGCGGAGGGTGCGGGCGCGCGCAAGGTGCACCTCATTCCCGAGCCGATGGCGGCGGCGATCGGTGCGGGCATGCCGGTGCACGAAGCGCGCGGCTCCATGGTGCTCGACATCGGCGGCGGCACCTCCGAGGTCGCGGTGATCTCGCTGAACGGCATCGTGTACGCCGCCTCCGTGCGCATCGGCGGTGACCGCTTCGACGAAGCGATCACGAACTACGTGCGACGCAACTACGGCATTCTCATCGGCGAAGCCACGGCGGAGCGGATCAAGCACGAGATCGGCTCGGCATTCCCGGGCCAGGAAGTGCGCGAGATCTCCGTCAAGGGACGCAACCTGTCGGAAGGTGTGCCGCGCAGCTTCACGCTGAACAGCAACGAGATACTCGAGGCCCTGCAGGAACCCTTGCAGGGCATCGTCGGTGCCGTCAAGGAAGCGCTGGAGCAGACGCCTCCGGAGCTCGGCGCCGACGTCGCGGAGCGCGGCATCGTGCTCACCGGCGGCGGCGCGCTGCTGCGCGACATCGACAAGCTGCTGATGGAAGAAACCGGCCTGCCGGTCATCATCGCCGACGATCCGCTGACGTGCGTCGCCCGTGGCGGTGGACGGGTCATCGAGCTCATCGACGAGCACGGCCCGGCGGTCTTCGGCCTGGAGTGAATGGCCTCCGCTACCCGGGCCACAGCACAGGGATGATGACCCGGCGGCGGGCGCACGCTGCGCAGCCGGGCTGATCCCGACGGTTACGGCCATGGCCGAACACGCGCAACGCTCCTTCACGACGCCGGCCCCCGGGCTCCGTTTCCTCATCCTCGGGGGCCTGAGCCTCGTGCTGCTCATCGCCGACCAGCGTTCGGACTACCTCGACTCGGTGCGCAAGGCCATCGGCGCCGCGGTGTACCCGCTGCGCGTCGCGGTCGACACGCCGGTCTCGCTGTGGCGCTGGGTCGGCGAGAGCACGGCCTCCCGCAACGAGCTCGTGCTCGAGCTTTCCCGGCTGCGGACCGAGAAGCTGATCACGCAGGCGCGCCTCATGCGGTATGCCGCGCTCGAGGCCGAGAACGCACGCCTGCGGGCGATGCTCGGCGCACGCGAGCGCGTGCGCGAGCGCGTGCAGGTGGCGGAGATCATGTCGGTCAGCACCAACCCGTTCCGGCACGTGATGGTGGTGGACAAGGGCACGCGCGACGGCGCGTTCGAGGGCCAGGCGATCATCGACGCTGACGGGGTGGTCGGCCAGGTCATCGAAGCCGGCCTCCTGTCCTCGCAGGCCATGCTCATCAGCGACCCGGATCACGCGCTGCCGGTGCAGGTCAACCGCAGCGGCGTACGGACGATCGCGGTCGGCACCGGCGAGCACGACCGCCTCGACCTGCCGTTCCTGCCGAACAACGCCGACATCCACGAAGGCGACCTGCTGGTGACGTCGGGACTCGGCGGCGCGTTCCCGCCCGGCTATCCCGTGGGCACGGTCCGCTCCGTGATCCGCGTGCCGCAGAACCCGTTTGCCGAGGTGAGCGCAACACCGGCCGCCTCGCTCGGGCAGATCCGCGAAGTCATGCTCATCTGGCCGGGGGAGAACGAGCCCGGGGACGACGCAGCGGCGGCCGAGGCACCCGGCCCGGCCGACGCTCCCCCGGAAAGCGCGGCCGACACGACCGCCGATGAGTAGCGAACGCCAGGCCCGCCTGCCGGTTCTCCTCTGCATCGTCGCGGCGCTGCTGCTCGCGATCGTGCCGCTGCCGGAATGGGCGAGCCCCTTCCGCCCCGACTGGGTGCTACTGACACTTATATATTGGTCGATCGCGGTGCCGCGCCGGTACAGCGTCGGCACGGCCTGGGTGCTCGGCATCGTCCTCGACATCGCGTACGGCACCCTGCTCGGCCAGCACGCGCTCGCGCTGGCGTTCGTGATCTACCTGACGGTCAAGTTTCACCTGCAACTGAGGGTATTCCCGCTGTCGCAGATGACCGCCACCGTGCTCGTGCTGCTCGGCCTGTATCGCTTCATCCTGTTCTGGATCAACGGCGTCGCGGGCATCTATCCCGAGCTCGTGATCTACTGGGGACCGGTGGCGGCCGGGACGATCGCCTGGCCGTTGCTCTCGCTGTTCTTCGGCGGGCTGCGTTACCGCGTCGCGGACTAAAGGGATCGCGCCGTGCAGTTCAGCGCTCCCATCAAGGACCACCACCGCGAGCAGCGCCTGTTCATGCGCCGCGTGGCGTTCGCGGCCGTCTGCAGCGCGCTGTTGCTCGGGCTCGTCGTCACGCGGCTCGTGCAGCTCCAGATCATCGATTACGAGCACTTTGCCGAGCGCTCGCAGGGCAATCGCTTCCGCATCGAGGCGCTGCCGCCGAACCGCGGCCTCATCTACGACCGCAAGGGCCGGGTGCTGGCGGAGAACCTGCCGGCGTACCAGCTCGAGCTGGTCCCGGAGCAGGTACCGGACGTGGAGGACACGCTCGACCGGCTCGCGGCGCTCGGGCTCATCCGGCGCGAGGACATTCCGCGATACGAGTCGCTGATCGCCCACGGCCCACGCTTCAAGCCGGTGACGCTGCGCTTCCGGCTGAGCGAGCCCGAGATCTCCCGCTTCGCGATCGAGCGGCCGCGGTTCCCCGGCGTCGACTTCCAGCCGCGGCTCGTGCGGCACTACCCCGACGGCGAGCTCTTCGCGCACGTCATCGGCTACGTCGGTGCGCTCAGCGCGGACGACCTGGAACGGCTCGACCCGGCGGCCTACGCGGGCACCGCGCACACCGGCAAGACCGGCGTCGAGCGCTTTCGCGAAGCGGAGCTGCACGGCGACCCCGGGTACCGGCAGATCGTGATCAACGCGAGCGGCCGCCAGGTGCCGGTCGATCCGCGCGACGTGGCGGCCTCGATGCTCGCGGGCGAGGCGCCGCAGCCCGGGGAAAGCCTGTACCTCAGCCTGGACCTCGACCTGCAGCGCGTGGCGACGGAAGCGCTCGCCGGGCGCCGCGGCTCCGTCGTCGCGATCGATCCCACGAACGGGGACGTGCTCGCGCTGGTGAGCTCCCCCACGTTCGACCCGAACGCGTTCGCCCTGGGCATGAGCCCCAGCGAGTACGCCGCCCTGCTCAACGACCCCGACCAGCCCCTGTTCAACCGGGCCGTGCGCGGCAGCTACCCGCCGGGCTCGACCATCAAGCCGATGCTCGCGCTTGCCGCGCTCGCGACCGGCGCGACCAACCTGACGCGGCGCACGTTCTGCCGCGGCTTCTACACGCTGCCGGGCAGCACGCACCGCTATCGCGACTGGCGGCCGCAGGGCCACGGCGAGGTCGACCTGCACGATGCGATCGCACAGTCCTGCGACGTGTACTTCTACGAGATCAGCCGCGAGATCGGCATCGATCGCATGCACGAGTACCTGACGCGCTTCGGGCTCGGGGCACCGACCGGCATCGACATCCCGGGAGAAACGGGCGGGCTCGTCCCGTCGCGCGAGTGGAAACGCAGCCATTTCAGCGATCGCGCGAACCAGGTCTGGTTCCCGGGCGAGACCGTCATCGCGTCGATCGGCCAGGGCTACATGCTCGCCACGCCCTTGCAGCTCGCACACGCGACGGCGACGCTCGCCATGCGCGGCAAGCGCTTCCGGCCGCACCTCGTCGCGGCTACGGAGAATCCGCTGACCGGCGAACGGAAGCTCATTGAGCCAACCGCGCTGCCGCCGGTGGACATCGAGAACGAGTTCTACTGGGACAGCGTCCTCGAGGCCATGAACGCGGTGCTGCAGAGCCCGACCGGCACGGCACGCACCACCGGGCTCGGCGCGCCCTACACGATGGCCGGCAAGAGCGGCACCGCGCAGGTCTTCTCGGTCGCGCAGGAAGAGCGGTACAACGCGGAGGAAGTGGCCGAGCGCCTGCGGGACCACGCGCTGTTCGTCGCGTTCGCACCGCTCGACGAGCCGCGCATCGCGGTCGCCGTCGTGGTCGAGAACGGCGAGAGCGGCAGCCGCGTCGCGGCCCCGATCGCGCGCGCGGTGATGGACGAGTACCTGGGGTTCTCCTCCGATGCTATTTAGCGACACCCAGCGCCTGACCGAACGCAAGGCCGCTCCGCTCGGTGACATGACGCGCCTGCTCAGGCGCCTGCACCTCGACGCGCCGCTGCTCGGGGGCATCCTCCTGCTCTCGGGGATCGGCCTGTTCGTCCTCTACAGCGCCGTCGGGAACAATTTCGACCTGTGGCTGCGCCAATGCATGCGCCTCGGCATCGCGCTGGTCGCCATGCTCGTGGCGGCCCAGGTTCCGCCCGACCTCATGCGCCGCTGGTCGCCGTGGGCGTACGCCGCGGGACTCGTCCTGCTGGCGCTGGTGCTGATGCACGGCGAAGTGAGCCAGGGTGCCCAGCGCTGGCTCGACGTCGGCATTCGCTTCCAGCCGTCCGAGATCATGAAACTCGCCGTGCCGATGGTGGCCGCCTGGTACCTGCACGACCGGCACCTCCCGCCCACGTTCCGCCAGGTGGTCGTGCTCGGCTGCGTGATCGTGCTGCCATCCGTGCTGATCGCGAAGCAGCCGGACCTCGGCACCGCGCTCCTGATCGCGGCGGCAGGCGCGCTCGTCGTCGTGCTCGCGGGCATGTCCTTTCGGCTGATGCTCGGCCTCGGCATCCTGGCCATCCCCGGCGCCTGGGTGCTGTGGCATTTCATGCACGACTACCAGCGGCGCCGCGTGCTGATGTTGCTGAATCCCGACAGTGATCCCCTCGGGGCGGGCTACAACATCATCCAGTCGAAGATTGCGATCGGCTCGGGCGGACTGTTCGGCAAGGGCTGGACGAACGGCAGCCAGGCGCAGCTCGATTTCCTGCCGGAGCGCGACACGGACTTCATCTTCGCGGTGATCGGGGAGGAGCTCGGCCTGCTGGGCGCGCTCGGGCTGCTCGGCGTGTACGTGTTCGTCGCCGGCCGCGGCCTGTACATCGCGCTCAATGCCCGCGACACGTTCTCCCGGCTGCTCGCCGGCAGCATCAGCCTCACGCTGCTGGTCTACGTGTTCGTCAATACCGCCATGGTGACGGGACTGGTGCCCGTGGTCGGCGTACCCTTGCCGCTCGTCAGTTACGGTGGAACGTCCATGGTGACCCTGATGGCGGGATTCGGTATTCTCATGTCGATCCACACGCACAGGAAGTTCGTGCCTCATTAAGAACAATGAGATCGGCTACTCCTCCTTTCCGGCTCGCTTTCGCTTCGTTCCTCATGACCGCGCTGGCGCTGCCCGTCACCGCAGGTGCCATCGACCTGGAGCGCGCGGAAGTAAAGGCCTTCATTGAGCGCATGGTCGACGAGCACGGCTATGAGCGCGCCGAGCTCGAAGCCGCACTCACGGCCGCGGAAACGCAGGGCTCGATCCTCGAAGCGATCAGCCGGCCGGCGGAGAAGACCCTCGCCTGGCACGAGTACCGCGACATCTTCCTGACCGAGGAACGCATTGCCGCCGGCGCGGAGTTCTGGCGCACGCACGAGGAAGCCCTGCGGCGAATCAGCGAGGAGACCGGGGTTTCGTGCGAGGTGCTCGTCGGCATCATCGGCGTCGAAACCTACTTCGGACGCATCACGGGCCGGTACCGCGTGCTGGATGCCCTGGCGACGCTCGCGTTCGATTACCCGCCGCGCGCGGATTTCTTCCGCCGCGAGCTGGAGCAGTTCCTGCTCCTGGTGCGCGAGGAAGGCATGGACGCGACCCAGGCCATGGGGTCCTACGCGGGCGCCATGGGCGCTCCGCAGTTCATGCCGAGCAGCTTCCGGGCATACGCGGTCGATTCGAGCAACGACGGGCGCCGCGACATCTGGACGGACTGGCAGGACGTGATCGGCAGCGTCGCCAACTACATCGTCCAGCACGGCTGGAAGCGGGGCCTGCCCGTGATCACGCAGGCGACGCTGGGCTCGAACTGGCAGGGCACGAAACCGGATCGCAACCCCCTTTCCCCCACCGAAACCATCGGATCGCTGAGCCGGCAGGGCGTGCTGTTCTCCACGGACCTGCCGGCCGACCACAAGGGCCAGCTCCTCGTGCTCGAAGGCAAGGACGGCGACGAGTACTGGGTCGGCTTCCACAACTTCTTCGTGATCACGCGCTACAACCGCAGCGTGATGTACGCGCTCGCCGTGCACCAGCTCGGTCGCGAGGTGGCGCTCGAGGTGCAACGCCGTGCGTCCTGATGCCTGGAGGCGGGCGGCACTGCTGCTCGTGGCCGCCTCGCTCGGCGGCTGCGCTACCGGCTACCGCACGCTGCCGGCACCGGTGCCGCCGGCGGAGGAGCCCGTCGTCCTGCCGGCGCCCGAGCCGAAAAGCCCCTGGGGCAACGGCCCGATCTACGAAGTGCACGGCCGGCGGTACGTCGTCATGGACTCCGCCCAGGGATACCGCGAGCGCGGCATCGCGTCCTGGTACGGGAAGGAGTTCCACGGCAAGCCCACGTCGAGCCGCGAGACGTACGACATGCACGCTTTGACGGCGGCGCACCGCACCCTGCCGCTGCCGTCGTACGTGCGGGTGACGAACCTGCGCAACCAGAAGAGCGTCGTCGTGCGGGTGAACGACCGGGGGCCCTTCGTCGCGGGTCGCCTGATCGATCTCTCCTACGCCGCGGCCGTCGCACTCGACATGGTCGACGACGGGACGGCGCCCGTCGAGGTGGCGGCACTCGACTTCGGTCCGCCGCCGGAGGCCACGGTGGCCGCGACGGAGGGCGTGATCGGCACGCGCGGCGACACGCAGCTTTACCTGCAGGTCGGCGCGTTCGGAGACTTCGAGAACGCGCGTCGCCGCTTCGAGCAGGTGCAACGCGGGGGCGTCGGACCGGCATACGTGCACGAGGACACGGATGCGCGACCGGCCCTTTACCGCGTGCGGATCGGACCGATCGCCGACGTCGAGCAGTACGACGCGGTCGTCGCACGGCTGCGCGACCTCGGCATCTCCGAGATGCACCTCGTCACGGAATAGGGCCCGCCGGATGCGTGGCAGCCCGCCGCGGATGCGCCTCCGCCGGTATTCCTTGCTCGCTCTCCTGGCCTGCGTGGCGCTGTGGGCCGCTCCCGCACTCGCCGGGCCCGGACCGATCCCCGCCCCGCCCGTCGTCGGTGCCAAGAGCTATTTCGTGGTCGCGGCGAAAACCGGGCGCGAGCTCGCCGCGTACGAGCCGGACGCAAAGCTCGCTCCCGCGAGCCTGACCAAGCTGATGACGGCCTATGCGATCTTCAAGGCGCTCGAGGAGGAGCAGATCGCGCTCGACGACGAGGTCACGGTGAGCGAGAAAGCGTGGCGCACGCCGGGATCGCGGATGTTCATCGAGGTCGGCTCGCGCGTGAAGGTCGAGGACCTCATCATGGGCCTGATCGTGCAGTCGGGCAACGACGCGGCCGTCGCGCTGTCCGAATACGTCGCCGGCACCGAGGCCGTGTTCGCGGAGGTGATGAATCGCTATGCCGAAGCACTCGGCATGACCGGCACGCATTTCGTGAACTCGACCGGCCTCCCGGGCAAGGATCATTATTCCACGGCGCGCGATCTCGCCACGCTCGCACGCGCGCTGGTCGAGGAGTTCCCGCAGTATTACCCCTGGTACTCCGTCAAGGAATTCACCTACAACGGCATCACGCAGCGCAATCGCAACCGCTTGCTGTGGCGCGATTCGAGCGTCGATGGGATGAAGACCGGGCATACCGACGACGCGGGCTACTGCCTCGTGTCGTCGGCCGAGCGGGACGGCATGCGCGTCATCTCGGTCGTGCTCGGCATGGAGACGCCGCAGGACCGCATCGATGCGAGCCACGCGCTGCTCAACTACGCGTTCCGGTTCTACGAGACGCGCCTCCTGTACCGCGCCGGGGAGCCGGTGACGCAGGCCAGGGTCTGGAAGGCGGAGACCGAGTTCACGCCGCTCGGCCTGAACGAGGACCTGTACATCACCATCCCGCGCGGCACGTTCGACGAGGTGGAGTCCGTGCTGAGCATGCCGGCCGTGCTCGTGGCGCCGATTGCCGAGGGGCAGCCGCTCGCCGAGCTGACGGTCTCGCTGAACGGCACGAGCCTGCTGGAGCAGCCGTTGCAGGCGCTGGCCGACAACCCGCAAGGCTCCATCTGGCAACGCGCGCGCGATGGTGTCATGCTGTGGTTCGAGTGATCCGTCCGCGGCCGGGTGCAGAAACCGCCGCGAGCGGTCCGCCGCGGCAACGTTGATGAGCGACACCCTCCTCGAGTTCCCCTGCGAATTCCCCATCAAGATGATGGGGCGCGACGAGCAGGCCTTCCGCGCGGCCGCGCTGGCCGTCATCCGGCGGCACGCCGGGCCGGTGCCCGACGAGGCGGTGCGGGAAGCCGCCAGCCGCGGCGGCCGCTTCGTCTCCCTCACGGTGACCATCACGGCGACCAGCCGGCAGCAACTCGACGCGATCTACCGCGATCTGACCGCGAACGAGCAGGTCCTGGTGGCGTTGTGACGGCATCGGCCCTTCCCTCTCCCGCGCAGGACGGCGCCATCCGGCGCTCGTGGCTGGGGCGCCGCGACTACGAGCCGCTGTGGCGCGCGATGCAGGCGTTCACGGAGGCGCGCGGCGCGGATACGCCGGACGAGGTCTGGTTCACCGAGCACCCGCCGGTGTTCACGCTCGGGCTGAACGGCCGGCGCGAGCACCTCCTGGCGCCCGGCGACATCCCGGTGGTGCAGGTGGATCGCGGCGGCCAGGTCACGTATCACGGTCCCGGGCAGCTCATGGTGTATCCGCTCATCGACCTGCGCCGCGCGGGCATCGGGGTGCGCGCGCTGATCGACGCGCTCGAAGGCTCCGTCGTGGACCTGCTCGCTGCCTCGGGCGTCACCGGGGCGCCGCGGCGCGACGCGCCGGGGGTCTACGTCGACGGCCGCAAGCTGGCGAGCGTCGGCCTGCGCGTCCGGCGCGGCGCGAGCTATCACGGCATGGCGCTCAACGTCGATCTCGATCTCGAGCCGTTCACGCGCATCAACCCCTGCGGCTACGCCGGCCTGGAGATGGTCGATCTCGCGCGCCTGGGGCTCGCCGACACCCTGCCCGCCATCGCGGAGCGCCTCGAGCCGTACTTCCTCGCGCGACTGTTCCCGTAGCCGCGCGCGACCGGAACACGCCACCGGGGCGGGGCCGGGGGAGGCCTCTCGGCGGCGCTCGAGGCTTGAGCCACCGATCGTGGCCCCGCGCGCTCTGGTGCTACTGCAGGGCGGCGAGGCGTTCCGGCGTGCCGACGTCGA
>Ga0079224_100002693_pt1 | contig 21834 bp, 21 predicted proteins | sample Stecom2015_FD_80414 | JGI IMG/M metagenome (GOLD analysis project Ga0079224, IMG submission 80414) | Agricultural soil microbial communities from Utah to study Nitrogen management - Steer compost 2015 | ecosystem: Environmental > Terrestrial > Soil > Agricultural land | place: USA: Utah...
GGCGACAAGACGCCGGCGTTGACAAGGCGCAAAACTGACAAGTCAGGCGTTGACAAGACGCAGAGGAGGCGGTCGGCAGTGAAGGCCAGCATTCTCAACCGGCTTCTGGAAACCGGCGTCATGCCCGTGGTGCGGGTCGATTCCGCCGATTTAGCCTTGCGGGTGGCCGAGGCGCTGCTCGAGGGCGGCGCGGGCACGGTGGAGATCACGGCCACGGTGCCCGGCTCCCCCCGGGTCATCGAGGCGTTGAGCCAGCGGTTTCCCGAACTGCTGGTGGGGGCCGGGACCATTTGGGACGCGGCCAGCGCCCGGGCCGCCATCGACGCGGGCGCCCGTTACATCGTCAGCGCAGGGCTGGTGCCCGAAGTCATCGCCACGGCCCACCGCTACGGGGTGCCGGCCATGCCGGGCGTCATGACGCCCACCGAAGCCGCCCAGGCCCTGGCGGCCGGGGCCGATGTGCTGAAGCTGTTTCCCGCCTCGCTCCTGGGCCCGTCCTATTTGAAGGCCCTGCGGGGCCCGCTGCCCCACGCCCTGTGGTGCCCCACGGGAGGCGTGCAGTTGGGCAACCTGGCGGAATGGGTGGCCGCCGGAGTATCCATGGTCGGCATCGGCAGCCCGCTGCTGCAGGATGTGGCCAAGACCCGCGACTTCGCCGCCCTGGCCCAGCGCATGCGCCAGTGGAACGAGGCGTGGCGGGGGCTGCATTGACCCTTGTAGCCCTCTGCGCAGCCCGGATCGGAGGACGGCGCCACCAAAACCTCGCCCGCGGCCAAGCGTTGGCCTTCGCCGGGGTGGCGCTGCAGCCGCGCCCGGCCCGTGGCCGTCCCCGCCGCAGAATGGCCTGCATCAGGCGCATGCGGGTGCGGTGGCGGCGGCGTCGGACAGGCCCAGCCGGGGCGGTCGGCCACGGCCCGCGGGCTCCAGAGCGAGGCGCAGCAGTCAAGGCAAGGCCGCGCGATATGTAAATTCACTGTAAATACTGCCAGCGGGGCGAGAGGATTCGGGCCGGCTTTGGTAGAATCGACCTGAAAAAAAGAAAGCGCTTCCAGGCGGGGAGTTGTCCCGACGCCGGCAGGGGGGAGGAGGTGGGCGAGCTCCGTTCCGTGCCTAAGGTGCCTTTCCATCTGTGGAAGGTCTGACGGCAACACCATGGAGGAGGGTGAGGACACTGTGCTAGCTTTTCGACGCCTTGCGTGGTCTATAGTGCTTGCCCTTTTCGTGTTTGCGCTGGTCGGGACGGGTTCGGCCGTTTACGCCCAGGAATTGGTGACGCTGCGGGCGTGGACCATCGGGCCCGACACGCCGGCGTTTTATCGCGCTGAAAACCTGAAGCTGGCGGCGGAGCGGCTGAACAAGATCTTGGAGGCGGCCGGCGCCGACGTCCGCGTCGAGGTAGAGGCCGACTTCTGGACCGAGAGTTGGGATTCGTACCGGCGCCGCGCCATCCTGGCCTTTGAGAGCGGCGATCCCAATGCGATTCCCGACATCATCAACTCCAGCCACCTGGATATCCCGACCTGGGCCGCGGCGGGCTGGATCGTCCCCATGGACCCGTACATCGAGCGCTATTGGGACATGACCTACCAGGACTTCTTCCCGCACCTGTGGGATTCGGTGACCTATGCGGGCCAGCGCTGGGGCGTGCCCCAGGACATCGAGGTCCGCATGGTCTTCTACCGTAAGGATCACCTGAAGGCTCTCGGCTGGACCGATGAGGACATCGCCGACCTGCCCCGCCGGGTGCGGGACAAGGAGTTCACCCTTCAGGACCTGGTGGAGCTGGGCAAGCAGCTGCGGGACGCGGGCGTGTCCGAGTGGCCCATCCTCCACCGGCCGACGGCGGGCCCTGACTTCTTCCAGTTTGTGGTGGCCTATGGCGGGGAGTACGAGGACCCGGCCACCGGCAAGCTGGTGCTGGACCGGGACGCCGTGCTGGAGACCCTGCGCTTCTTCCAGACCCTGACCCAACAGGAACGCCTGACCCCGCCCGGCATGACCTCTTGGGCGTGGCCGACGGTGCACCGCAGCCTGGTGGTGGACGGTACCGCGAGCGTCCAGATCACCGGCGGCATGTGGAACTGGGCCGAGTGGCAGCGGGATCTGGGCGTGAGCGAGGACTACCTGTTTGAGAACATCACCTTCACGCTGATCCCGGCGGGCAACGACGACGGCCGGCCCAACCAGGCGGGCCAGCCCCAGGCGTACATGATCACCCGGGCGTCGCAGCACAAGGACTTGGCGGCCCTGCTGATCACGCTGGCCTCGGCTGTGGACCTCAACACCAACCACGCGCTGGAAGGCGCCAAGCTGGCCATCCGCCGGTCCCAGACCGCTTTCCCGGTCTTCGCGGAGAGCACCTATCTCTCCATGGCGGCCACGCTGGTGCCGGACCAGATCTTCCTGCCGGCGCACGAGGCCACCGGCTTCTACAACAGCGCCCTCTATGAGGCCATCGGCGCTGTGGAGGCCGGCATGCTCAGGCCAGAGCAGGCGCTGCAGGAGCTGGAGCGCCGGCTGCGCAGCCAGCTGGGCGACGACTTGATCGTGAAGTAATCGCCCGAGGGGCGGACGGGGGGCCTGCCCTAGGGGCAGGCCCCCCGCCGGGCGCCTTCCAGCTGCCGGGGCGGCGGCGCGGCTCTCCGGCAGCCTTCCGCTGGCCGCACCGGGCCCATCAGGCCCGGGGTGCGACGAGGCTCCTGGATGGACCGGGGCCTGCCACGAGGCCCCGGGGGAACCCGGGTAGGGGGGGATGGGCCGTGTCCCGCAGTCAGAAGGTGGCCCTGTTTGTCCTGTTCCTGCCCGCCCTCATCATCACGGTGGTCTTTTACGTGATCCCGGCGGTGATGACGGCGGCCATGAGCTTTACCGACATGGACTTCCGGCTGCGCTGGAACTTCGTGGGTTTTGCCACCTTCGCCCGCATGTTCGAAGACTTCCTGCTGCCCCGGATCTTGCAGAACACCATCGTCTACACGTTTCTCACCTTGGCCTTTTTTAACGTGGGGCTGGCGGTGCTGCTGGCGCTGGTCACGTCGTACGTTCCCGAACGGGTGGGGCGGGTGTTTCAGGCGCTGTGGCTGCTGCCCCGGTTTACCCCGCCCATTGTGTACGGCATCATCTGGATGTGGATTTTGGATCCTACCCGGGCGGGTCTTCTCAACGGCCTGCTGGCCTTGACCGGAGCCCGGCCGGTCAACTGGATGACCGACTATCCCATGGCCACCATCGTGGTCACCAACGGCATCATCGGGGCTTCCTTCGGTATGGTCATCTTTTATTCGGCCATCAAGTCCATCCCCCGGGACTACCAGTGGGCGGCCTTGGCCGATGGGGCTACCTGGCCCCAGCAGGTGCGCTACATCACCTTGCCCCTCATCCGCTGGCCCCTCTTGTTTGTCACGGCGTACCAAACGCTGTCCTTGCTGACGTCGTATGAATACATTCTCATCATCACGGGCGGCGGCCCCTATTTCGCCACCACCGTCTGGTCGCTTTACGCGTACAACATGGCCTTTGGCGGGTACTTCGCCAACTACGAGTTCGGGTACGGCGCCGCGCTGTCCATCGTCCTGGTAATCCTGGGCACGGTGGCGTCCATCGTGTACTGGCGGGTGTTCCGCTTCCGCGAAATGATGGCTGAACCCAAGATCGAGGTGATGTGACATGGCCCGGACGGTGCAGGCCGAGCCGTCTCGCCCGCAGCCGGCCGCGGGCCGCTACAACGCCCAGGCGGTGCGCCGCGAGGAGCGCCTCGTCACGGCGGCCGTTTACACCTTCCTCGTCCTGGTGTCGCTGCCGCTGGCCGTGGGCTACGGATGGCTCCTTTTGAACTCCTTCAGCACCGAGCTGGCCCACGGCGTGTGGCCCAGCGGTTTCACCACCAGGCATTGGCGGTTCTTGTTTGAGCCGCCGTCGCCCTATTACCCGGACCTGTGGCGCACCACCTGGAACACCTTGTGGCTGGCGGTCGGCATGACCATCACCATGGTGGCGGTGTCGACGCCCACGGCCTACGTCCTTTCCCGGATGAAGTTTCGAGGGCGCAACGCGTTTCTCGCCTTGACTTTGGTCTTGCACGCGTTTCCCGGCATTACGCTGCTCATCGCCACCTACTACGTGCTGCGGTGGCTGGGCCTGCTCAACAGCATCCCGGGCGTGTTCTTGGTCAAGGCGGCGCTGATGCTGCCTTTGGGAATCTGGGTGATGAAGGGCTTTTATGACGGGATTTCGTGGGACGTGGAGATGTCGGCGCTGGTGGACGGGGCGTCCCGCATCCAAACCTGGTACAAGGTGATGCTGCCCCAGGTGCTGCCGGGGATCGCGTCCATCTCTATCTTCTCCTTTATCTACGGCTGGTCGGAGTACATCTACGTCATCACCTTCATCCAGGACAAGAACGCCTGGACTTTGTCCAGCTACATCAACGCGATTGTGGGCGACTTCCGTTTCTTGGACTACGGCCTCTTGTCGGCCACTGCTCTGTTTTACATCGCGCCGGTGCTCCTGTTTTTCATCTTCACCCAAAAGTACTTGATGAGGGTGACCATCGGCGGCACGAAGGGGGGCAGCTGATTGTGGCCCGCATCCGACTCCACCGCCTGACCAAGAGCTTTGGGACCGTTCAGGCCGTCAAGGGTGTGGACTTGGAGATCGAAGACGGGGAGCTGCTGGCCCTTTTGGGGCCCAGCGGCTGCGGCAAGACGACCATTTTGCTGATGCTCGCGGGCATCTACCGGCCCACTAGCGGCGACATCTTTTTTGACGACCAAAGGGTCAACGACGTGCCGCCCAAAGGGCGGGGCGTAGGGCTGGTCTTTCAGAGCTACGCCCTCTACCCCCACATGACCGTGTACGACAACATCGCGTTTCCCTTGCGGCTGCGCAAGGTGAGCCGGGAGGAGATGGACCGGCGGGTGCGGGAAGTGGCCCGCATCGCGCAGATCGAAGAGCTGCTGCAGCGGAAACCGTCCCAGCTGTCGGGCGGGCAGCAGCAGCGGGTGGCTTTGTGCCGGGCGTTGGTCAAGGAGCCGGACCTTTTGCTCCTGGATGAACCTTTGAGCAACCTGGACGCCCGCCTGCGCATCGAAACCCGCACCGAGATCAAGCGGCTCCAGCGCCAGCTGGGCATCACCACCATCCTGGTCACCCATGACCAGGTGGAAGCCATGACGATGGCGGACCGGGTGGCCGTGATGCGGGCGGGCCTCATCGAACAGCTGAGCACGCCCATAGAACTGTACGAGCGGCCCGCCAACCTGTTTGTGGCTTCTTTTATCGGCGATCCGCCCATGAACTTGCTGCCGATGGAGTACCGTCCGGACGGCGGCAAACCGCAGCTGGTCAATTCCCACCTGTCGGTGTCCTTGCCCGAGGCGGCCCGGGCGGGGCTGGAACAGTCGTCCAGCAACGCCGTGGTGCTGGGCGTGCGGCCTGAGGACATTCGCTTGGTGCCCGAGCCGGTGGACGGGATGCCCGCGGGCGAAGTGTTCATGCTGGAGCCCCTGGGCCGGGATACGCTGGTGGACGTGCGGGTGGGGCAGCAGCCCATCCGGGTCCTGGTCCCCGGCGGCACCGAAATCCGGCCGGGCACCCGGGTGTGGCTCCAGTGGGATTGGGATCGCCAGCATTTGTTTGATGCGCGCACCGAGGCGCGGCTGGGCGTCAATGCCGACGCCGGCCGTCCCGCTGCTGCTGGGTGAAAAGGGGGTCCGCTCCATGTCGCGCGCAGCCGTCCCGTCGATGCCGTCGGAGTCGTCGTCGGAACCGCCGTCAGAACCGCCGGGTGTGGGAAGCCCGCCGGCGCAGCGGGTTGATGCCACGCTGTCCCATGGGTTATCGTGGGAGGTGGAAGGGTCCGACAAAAGGAAAGGGTCTGATGAAAAGCTGCGGTCTGAGGAGACCCTGGCTGCCGCGGTGCAGCTGGACCGGCCGGGGCCCGACGGGTCCGCGGGAGATCTGTTACCTGATGTGGCGGCCCTGAAGGCGCCGGAGTGGCCTGCCGCGGTCCACGTCCAGGACGAGCTGGAGCTGGCCGCTCGCTACGCCCCGATCTTGATGCTGGACGATCGGGAGCCCTTTTTGCCCGACGCGGTCGGATACCGCCTTTTCCGCGAAAACGCCCCCTCCCCATCCTTCCCCCGGGAGATTCGGCTGGAGGCGCCCGGTGCATCCTTGTCACCCGACGTGCCCATCACATTGGCCATCGAGTACGCCATCTGGTGGGATTGGGACATCGAGCACTTGTATGAGCTGGAGCATGTGTGGGTGTACGTGGACGCCGGCGGGCGGCCGGTGCGGGTGGAGGCCAGCTGGCACGGGGAGTGGCGGGACCTGCGCTTGGGCCAGGCGGGGGGAGCGGTGCTGGAGGGCACTCGCCCGGTGGTGTACGTCAAGCCTGGCAAGCACGCCCTGGCGGCCCAGCCTGGCGACTTTGAGCCGCTGCGGGACGCGGTGGCCCTCGTGTGCAGCCGGCTGGCCGGCGTGGGCGGCGTTTGGGTCACCCCGCTGTTTGCCGGGCGGCTGACCAGCAAGACGCCCCTGGCCGACCGCGTGGTGCACACGTACCTGCAAGGCCGGAGGTTTGTGCCGTCCTTTTCCTTTGGGCGCCGCTTTGACATCGGTCCGGACCAGCTGCGGCCCTGGGAGGCTCTGGAAGCCGCCATTCCGGACCGGGTCGCCTGGTGGGCCGGGGAACTGGCCCGGCGGATTCCTCCCGGCCAGCGCCGGTGGATCCGCATCGGCCACCGGGGCGCGGCTGCGCACGGGCCGGAAAACAGCGCCACGGCCGTGCGGCTCGCGGCCAGGCTGGGCGCGGACATGGTGGAGCTGGACGTGCGCCTGACCAAGGACGGCGTGCCCGTGGTCATCCACGACGAGGTGCTGGACCGGGTCACCACTGGCCAGGGACCCGTTGCCGATCACACGTGGGAGGAACTGCGGCCGTTGCGCCTGCGGGACCCTGTGACGGGAGAACCCCGGGACGAGGGCTTGATGACATTGGCCGATGCGCTGGCCCTTTGCCGGGAGGAGTTCGTGGGCGCCTATGTGGACGTCAAGGACGGTGCCGCGATCCCCGCCATCGTGGCCGCGGTGCGGCAGCATTTCTATCCCCACGGAGTTGTGATCGGCTCCACCCGCCCCGAAGACGTGCGGGCCGTGCGGCAGCTGGCGCCCGAACTGCGGGTCGCGTGGCTGGTGGGCCTGCCGGTGAGGCCGATCCCAGAGCTGCTGGCCGAGCTGCAGGCCATGGACGGGACCTATTTGCACCTGTGCTGGGAGCGGGCCGGCGCCCGCCCGGATCAGCTGCTGACGCCGGAAGACGTGGCGCAGGTCCACCGCGCGGGCAAGGGCCTGGTCATCTGGCACGAGGAGCGCCCGGAAGTCATCGCCGGTCTGCGGCAGCTGGGTGTCGACGCGGTGTGCAGCGACCGGCCCGAGCTGTTGGTGTGAGGGAAGGGGTGCATCCCGGGCCGGTGCCGGCGGGAGTCCGGCAGCGGCCCGGGATGGTGTCCCGCGCCGCTGCCGGCCGCGGTCCTGGGCGGGAGCGCCGGTGGGCCGCCGGGCGGACCGGCTACGCGATGGCCACGGCCTCGACCTCGATGACCGCCTCCGGATGGGGCAACTGGCTCACTTGCACCGTGGTGCTCACCGGATGCGGGCCCTGCCAAAACTCGCGGCGCACCGCGGCCACCGTGGGCAGATCCCGCATGTCCGTCAGAAATACCGTCAGTTTGACCACTTGGTCCAGAGAAGACCCGGTCGCCTCCAGGACCCGCTGGATGTTGCGGAAAGTTTGGCGGGCCTGGGCCTCTACACCACCGGGCGCGAGTTGACCCGTCTCGGGATCCGTCCCAATCTGGCCGGCCAGCAGGACCAGGGTGCCGGTGACTTTGACGCCCAGGGAGTAGGGGCCCATGGGGGCGGGCACCCCGGGGACGGTCCTGAAAAACTCCTTGGCCACGGTCCCACCTCCGTTGCCGACCGCTACGGCTCCATAATCACCTTCATCGCCCCTTTGCTGCGGTCCACCAGCGTGCCCAGGGCCTGCTGGTACTCAGCCAGTGGGAAACGATGGGTGATGAGGGGCTTCACGTCGATCTGACCGGTGCTCATCAGCGGAATGACTTCCTCGCAGGTGCCCCGGTTCGCACGGCAGCCGAAGACCTCCATCTCCTCGAGAACAAGCCGCCGGATGGGGACCGGTGCCTCCTCCACCCAGGCGCCGCCCGGCAGCACCACCCGGCCGCCCTTGCGGACCATATCAAAGGACCAGCGGATGGTCTCCGGGGTGCCCGCCGCGTCCACGCACAGGTCGGCGCCGATGCTCGTGTGTTCCAACACCGCGGCGACAGGATCGCCTTGGGTGATGTCGACGGTCTCCGCCCCCATCTTCCGGAGCAGCTCCAGTCGCGGGCCGCGGCCCACAACGATGACGCGGGCCGCGCCGATGGCCCGGGCGCACAGGTAAGACAGGGCGCCGATGGGGCCGGGCCCGATGACGACCACGGTATCCCCAGGGTGCACCTTGCCTTGCTTCACCGCGTGCAGTGCGATGCTGGCGGGGTCCAGCAGGGCCCCTTCCTCAAAGGACAGGGAAGGTGGCAGCTTGTGGACGCTCTTGATGGAATGCACCACGTAGTCCGCGTAGCAGCCGTTGGTGTAGTGGCCATACTGCCGGTGGCCCAAGTCCTCCCGGCCGTAATTGAGGCAGAGGTTGTACCGGCCGGAAGTGCACATGCGGCAGTAGCCGCATCCCGCGTGGGAGGTGCCCGCCACACGGTCGCCGATGGCCCAGCCCATGCCCTCGGCACCCGGGCCCAGCGCCACCACTTCGCCGGCCCACTCGTGCCCGGGGATGAAGGGGAGGGCCTTGGGCCAGCGGCCCATGTACTCGCCGCTGATGATGTGCGGGTCCGTCCCGCAGATGCCGATGGCCCGCACCCGGCAGAGGACCTCCATGGGGCCCGGTTTGGGCGTGTCCACCGTCTGCATTTCCAGCCGGTTCGGCGCCACCATGACCACGGCCCGCATGGTGGGCGGAACGCCGGTGCCATTGTGTTGCATGGTCCTTTCCCCCCTTGCCGTCAAGCGATGAACTTGGACAGCCCGCCGTCCACCATGAGGGTGTGGCCGGTCACGTACGACATCCGGTCGCTGGCCAACAGGACGACGGCATTGGCCACCTCTTCCGGTTTCCCCCAACGCCCCAAATAAATGTCGTTTACTTGGCAATGGTGGCGGATGAAGGTCTCCCGGTCCATGCCTTGCGCCGCCCCCATCCGTTCCGCCCGCTGCTCCCAGCCCTCCGTGCGGATGACGCCGGGGCAGATGGAGTTGACGCGGATGCCCCGGGGCGCCACTTCGTGGGACAAGTACTTGGTAAAAGCGATCATTGCGGCGTTGACGACGCCGGTGGCGATGGCATTGGGGAACAGCTGTTTGCCGGTTTCCCCGGAAAGATTGATGATCGCGCCGTGGCCGCGGTCGGTCATGATGGGGAGGGCGTGCCGGGTGACCCGGAACGCCCCCAGCAGCTTGCCGTTGAGCACGTTGAACCAAGCTTCGTCGGTGAACTCCGCAAACTTGCCCGGCATCAGGCCGCCGGCGTTGTTCACCAGCACATCCAGTTCGCCGTACCGTTCCTTGACCGCGGCCACTAGCCGCCTCACATCTTCCTCGCGCCCGATGTCCGCCGGTATCGCGTGGATATCGCCCAGCGCGGCCAAGGTTTCTGCCGCCCTTTGCAGCTGCGCCGCGTCGCGCGCGCAGATGGTGACGCGGGCGCCTTCCTTAAGGAAGCCTTCCGCAATGGCGTAGCCTAGGCCGCGGCTGCCGCCGGTCACCAGCACGGTCCGTCCCGCGAGACCCAGATCCATGCCCCTTTCCCCCTAACCCGTCGGAGCGAGCTTCTTGTCGGTGGTGCCGGGGAACAAGGGCTCCCAAGCCCCCTCCGGCAGGCCCCAAGTCGAGAACACATACTCAAGGGAGTCCTGGGCGAGGCGGCGGAGCCGGTTCATGTCCACCCCCACCAGCTGCCCGTGGCGCTTCACCGCTTGGCCCCGCACAAAGACGGTATCCACGTTGGCGGTGTTGGCCGTGAGCACCACCGTGCCGACCGGATTGACCAAGGGCACCTGGTTGATGGTGTCCGTGCGCAACAAGACGATGTCCGCCTCCTTGCCCGGCGTAAGGGAGCCCACCTTGTGGTCCAGCTTGAGGGCCCGCGCCCCGTCGATGGTGGCGAACTTGAGCACTTCGTCCACCGGCAGGTTCAGCTTCTCCGGCATCTCGTTGCGCCGCAGGAAGGTGTCGTTGACGAGGCCTCGGGCCACCATGACGGCCGCCTTCATCTGGGCAAACATGTCGCCGCCGGTGGAGACCACCACGTCAACGCCCAAGGTCGGCCGCAGCCCCACCGCCAAGCACCGGTTGATGGGCGGGAAGCCGTGGCCCATCTGCATCTCCACTTCTGGGCAGATGGAGATGGAGCCGCCGGAGTCCGCGACCATGCGCAGCTCATCGTCGGTGACGGTGGTACCGTGCACGAAGTTGAGGTCGGGCCCCAGCAATCCGGCCTCGTGCATGCGGGTGATGGCCCGCTGGGCCGGCCCGTTGGTGCCCACGCCGATGTGCATGGACGCAATGACGCCCAGCTCCCGGGCCAACTCGATGTCCCGGCGGGTGATGTCCAGCGGCGAGAACTCCGCTCCGCGGATGGCCAAGGCCATGGTCACCAACTGGTCATCGGAGGAGAAGTACTGGCTCCGGACTCGGCGGGCGTCCTCGGGGTGGGTCAGGGTGCTTTCCTGGGACCAGTACGCGGCGGCGTTCTTGAGCCCGGTCCCGTAGGCAAAGACCACGCGGCAGCCCGACTCCTGCAGGCCCTGGATGAGGCCGTCGGCGTGTTCCGGCGTTTCGCACATGGACCAGTCAAAGACGGTGGTGACGCCTGCGTCCAGGGCTTCCAAGGCGCCCAGCAGGTTGGCGATGTACAAGTCCTGGGGCCGCAGGGTGCCGCCTAAGCCTTCAAAATAGATGAGGCGCAGATAGGTGACCAGCGACCAATCCGCCCCGATCCCCCGGATGAGGGCCTCCCACATATGGCGGTGGGTGTCGACGAAGCCGGGAAGCACGATCATGCCCGTGGCATCCACCACTTCCGCGTCGGACACCGGCAGATCGGGCTGCACCGCGACGATCTTGCCGTTTTCCACGAGCACATCGGCCCTGGGGAAGTTGCCCAGCTTTTCATCGACGGTGATGACGCACCCGTTCTTGATCAACAGCCGCCCGCTCACGCCAAAGTCCCTCCTTGAAGTGGATTTTGATAGGTTCGCGCCGTGCCCGTGTTCCTCCGGGCCGTCAGCGGACCGCGGCCTCGGGATAAGGGCCCTGGCCGCCGGCCTGCTGGGACCGGCCGCCAGGGCCTGCTGCCCCTACGACTTCTGCTGTTGCCCCTGCTTCTTGGCCCGGTGCTCCTTCTTTTGGGGCAACATCCATTCCTCAGGATCGATGTCCAGCAGGCGGGCCAGGTTGAGGCCGAAGAACTTGGCCTTGGTCTCCTGGGTAATGGGCCCGTAGCCGTACTGCTCCATCAACTCTTCCGGCATCTCCAGGTTGAGCACTGCCTGAACGCTCTCGTAGGGGTCGCTGCCCGGCCAGTCGGTGCCGAAGATGAGCCGGTCGTCGCCGACGATTTGGCATACCATGCCCACCATGTGCTGGAAGCGCCGCGGCGCCCGCAACAGCCAGGGCAAGAGCAGCGAGAAGCTGATGTACAGGTTGGGATGCTTCCACGCGAGCATGACCAACTCTTCGAAGTTGGGGAAGCCGGCGTGGTACGCGATGCACTTCAAATCCGGAAAGTCGGTGAGCACGTCATCCAGCAAGATGGGGGTGCAGTAGCTGGTCCGGCCAATCTTGATGGTGAGCCCGGTGTGGAAGCAGACCACAATCCCTAGCTCCTGGCACTTCTCGTAGAAGGGCCACATCCGCCGGTCGTTCAGGGGTCCGTCTTCGGGGCTGTACACCTTGGTGAGTTTGAACCCCCGTTGCGTATGGAGGTACTCCAGTTCCCAGATGGCGTTCTCCACGCCGCGGTGCAGGTGCGGTCCCACGTTGGACATCGCGATGAATCGGTTGGGATACTTATCCCGGGCCTGGATAATGTGGTAGTTGGTGGAAAAGGGAGCGCCGAACTTGGAGTCCTCCAGCATGGACTCCCGCAGGATGCAGCCCACGTCGATGCCGGCTTCGTCGAAGTCCTTGATCATCTTCTCGGCGGTCCAGTCCATGCCGATGTGCTGGCGTGGCTGCTTGCCCGTGCGGTGGTCGGTCCAGATCCAGTGTTGAGCCATCTTGTGGGCGTAGGCCAGCGCTTCGGATTCCGGGTAGTAGGAAACGTGTTCCTGGTATTCCTTGGGCATGATGTGGGCTTCCACGTCAATGATGAAGTAGTCGTTCGCGGACTCGCCGGTCTTGGGATTGAAGGGGACCATGCAGCCTCATTCCTTTCCTGATTTGTTTTGACCGTGCGTTCCCGTCCCAACAACGCCTGACCCATCTGGACCCATCAGGCCAACATGGCTATCCCTCCCACCTTTGTCAGGCCAAGATCCAGTCCGATGCGGTTTGCAGCCGGCGCGCCACCTCCAGCAAGAAGGCCGTTGCCGCCGCCCCGTCCACCACCCGGTGGTCCGCGGTCACGGTCAGGGACATCATGGTTCGGACGGCCACTGCGCCGTCGCGTACCACGGCCCGCTCCGAAGCCCGGCCCACAGCCAGGATGGCCGCCTGCGGCGGGTTTACCATGGCGGTGAAGCCGTCGGCCCCGAGGGGACCCAGGTTTGAAATGGTGAAGGTGCCTGCCTCCAAGTCGTCGGAATTCAGACGGCCCTCCATGGCCCGCTGCACCGCGGCGCGCCGGGCTGAGGCCAGGGCCAGGAGCGGCTGGTCCTGACAGTTCAGCAGCACCGGCACCAGCAGGCCCGCGGGCGTGGCGGTGGCCAGGCCGATGTTCACGGTGTCGTGCAGCACGATCGCGGCGTCGGTCTGGCCCGGCTCGCCGACGAAGCTCGCGTTCAAATAAGGGTGTGCCTGGAGAGCCTGGGCCACGGCCTGGACGATGAAATCCACCAGGGACAGCCGCTGCTCCGGCCGCAGGTGACGGTTGATATCCGCGCGCCAAGCCATCAACTCCGTGACATCCACGTCGCGGCTTACCGAGAACTGGGGAATCGTTTGCGCGCTGCGGGTCATGCGGACGGCCATGGCCGCGCGCACGCGATCCAAAGGCACCGCGCGGCCTGGGCGCGGGTCCGAGGCCGCGGGCGCGGAGGGGACCGCAGCCCCTGGCCGGGTGCGCGCCGCGGCAGCCTCTACATCCCGCAGCAGGATCCGCCCGCCTGGACCGGAGCCCGTTATGCCCACCAGCGGCAGTCCTAGTTCCCGGGCTCGCTTCTTGGCCACGGGCGACACTCGGACCCGGGGCGGAGCGGGGCTTCCGGCTGTCGCCTGGGACCGCGGGCTGCCCGCCCGGGCTGCCGCCACGGGCGCGGGCGCCTCGTCGGGCAGCGGGTCGTCGGGCGACGGGCTGAGCCAGGCGATGGGCTCGCCCACCGCGACCACAGCGCCCGGCTCCACCAGGTGCCGCCGCACATAGCCGCTGGCGGGGGCAGGCACCTCCAACGTGGCTTTGTCCGTTTCCACCTCAGCCAGCGGTTCGTCCGCGGCCACGGCTTCCCCCACCTGCCGGAGCCAACGCACCAGGACGACCTCGTCGGCGCCCGTACTCAGCTTGGGCATGGCCACGGTCGTGATCATTAGGCCAAGGCCCCCTCCAGCGCCGCGCGGATGCCCGCGGCGATGCCGTCGGCGGACACCAGCGCGGTGGCTTCCAAGCGGCGGTTGTACGGCAGCGGTGTGTCCACCGTACCCACCCGCACCACCGGAGCGTCTAGTTCGTCGAAAAGATCGTGCTGGATGCGGGCGGCGATCTCGGCGCCAGGGCCAAAGGAGGTGCAAGCCTCGTGGGCAACTACGGCCCGGTGGGTCTTTCGCACCGATTCGTAGATGGTGTCCAGGTCCAAAGGCGTCACGGTGCGCAAGTCGATGACTTCAGCTGAAATGCCCTCGGCGGCCAGCCGTTCCGCGGCCTCCAGCGCGTACAGCAGGGCCCGGGACCAGGCGACCACGGTGACGTGGCTGCCCGGCCGCTTGATGTCGGCCCGGCCTAGGGGCACGATGTGTTCGCCGGTCGGTACCGGCCCGCGCGTTGCATAAAGCATCTTGTGCTCGATAAAGATCACCGGATTGTCGTCGCGGATAGCCGCCTTCAAGAGACCTTTGGCGTCGGCCGGGGTGGCGGGCATGACCACCTTTAGTCCCGGAATTTGCGCAAAGAGCCCCTCCAGGCTTTGGGAGTGCTGCGCGGCGTTGCCCCGTCCGCCGCCGCCCTGGGTGCGGATGACCATGGGCACGGCTACTTGGCCGCCGGACATGTAGCGCATCTTGGCCACTTGGTTGACGATTTGGTCCATGGCCACCATCGCGAAGTCGACCCACATGATCTCCACGACGGGTCTCAGGCCGGTCATGGCCGCCCCCAAGCCGGCGCCGATGAAGGCGGCTTCGGAGATGGGGGTGTCCCGCACCCGCTCGGGGCCAAACTCGGCCAGCAGGTCCTGGGTCACGCGAAAGATGCCGCCGTAATGGCCGATGTCTTCGCCCATGAGGAACACCCGGGGGTCAGCGGCCATCTCTTCCCGTAGGGCTTCGTTTAGTGCTTGCGCGTAGGTCAATTCCCGCATGGCCCGTCACCCTCCGCTACGCCCAAATGTCTGTGGTCAAATCCTCCGTCCCCGGTTCCGGGCTGGCCAGGGCAAAGGCTTCGGCCTCGGCCACGACCCGGGCGGCTTTTTCCTCCAAGGCGGCCAACTGGGCTTCGGCGTCGGGCTTCTTTGCCAAGATCTGCGCCCGCAATGCCGGGATCGGGTCCCGCTGCTTCCACGCGTTTACCTCCTCCGCCGACCGGTAGGTGGCGGGGTCGCCCAACATGTGGCCGCCGAACCGGTACGTCATGCACTCGATGAGGGTCGGCCCGCCGCCCGCCCGGGCGCGCTCGACGGCCTCGGTCACCGCGTCATACACGGCGCTGACGTCCATGCCGTCCACGGTCTTGCCGGGGAAACCGTAGGCAGCGGCCCGGGTCGACAGCTGCTGGAGCTTGGTGGAGACGTGCAGCGGCGTCATCTCCGCGTACAGGTTGTTTTCGCAGATGAAGACCACCGGCAGCTCCCAGACGGCGGCCAGGTTGAGGGCCTCGTGGAAAACGCCCTGGTTAGTGGCACCATCGCCGAAGAAGGTGACGGCCACCTGGTCGGTCTTGCGCATGCGGGCCGACAAGGCCGCTCCCACGGCGATGGGAATGCCGGCGGCCACGATGCCGTTGGCTCCCAGGATGCCGTTTTCCAGGTCGGTCAGGTGCATCGGTCCGCCTTTGCCCTTGCAGTAGCCATCCAAGCGGCCCAGGATTTCCGCCATGGTGCGGGCCGGGTCGCTGCCCTTGGCCAGGGCTTGGCCCCGGCTGCGATAGGACATGGTGATGTAATCGTCCTGGCGGAGGGCCATGCAGGCGCCCACGGCCACGGCCTCCTGGCCCGTGTAGGTGTGCAGGGAACCGCCGATGAGGCCCTTTTGATACAGCTCGATGGTCTTTTGTTCAAATTGCCGTATCAGCTGCATCTTGTAATACGCTTCCAGCTCTTGCTCAAACGACAAGGGCATGGTCGTCGCCTCCAATGCCAACCCGAATTGCCGGCGGCCGTTACCGGGGCGGGGGCTGAAAGAGCTCCAGCGTAATCCCGTCGGGGTCTAGGAGATACACGGCCCAGCCGCCCTTGTTGCGCCCGCCGGTGATGGCTACCGGTTCCGATTTGAATTGCACCCCGTGGGCTTTGAGCCGCTCGTACTCCTTGTGGATGTCCTCCACCACGAAGGCCATGTGGGCCACGCCGGGGTTGCAGGTGCGCAGGTCCACGGGCGTGCCTTGGGGCCGCACATACTCGATGAGCTCCAGTACATGGCCTGAAACCCCAGCGTCTTGCCCGGGAAATTTGAGCATGGCGGCCTTGAGCCACACGTCCTGCATGCCCACCAACCTATCGGTGTAGCCACCGCCTTGCTCTTGCCGGTGCACCAGCTCCATGCCCAGGAGACCCTGGTAAAATTCCAGCGAACGCTCCAAGTTCCTGACGGTGAAACTGAAATGCCAAGTTCCGATGACCATCGTCCCGCCTCCTTACAGGTGGACCAACGAGATCCGCCTCGCCTCACTCGTGGCCCAGATAGGCCCGCTTTACCTCGGGGTCCCGCAGCAGGTCCGGCGGATGCCCTTCCCGTACCACTCGACCCTGCTCCAGGATGTAGGCGCGATGGGCCAAAGCCAGAGCTTTGGGTACCTGCTGTTCCACGATGAGGATCGCGACGCCCATGCGGTTGATTTCCGCCAACGCGGCAAACAGCGCCTCGGTGACCTTGGGGGCCAGCCCCAGCGACGGCTCATCGGCCAAGAGGAGCTTAGGGCGAGCCATGAGGGCCCGGCCGATGGCCACCATCTGCCGCTCGCCGCCGCTCATGGTCCCGGCCAACTGGTTGAGCCGCTGTTTGAGGACGGGAAACAACTGGAACACCTGCTCCATCCGTTCGGCTGCTCCCTGGCGCAAGGATGGCGCGTACGCACCCATTTCCAGGTTTTCCCGCACCGTCATGTGGGGAAAGAGCCGCCGACCTTCGGGTACCAGGGCGATGCCGCGCTCGCAAAACTGGTGGGGCTTCAACTCGTGCAGCGATTGGCCTTCAAACCGGATCGCTCCCCGGCGGATGCGCAGCATCCCGGCGATGGTATTGACCAGGGTCGTTTTCCCGGCGCCGTTGGCCCCTAGGACCGCCACAATTTCCTGCGGTCCGACGGTGAGGGACACCCCGGCCAGTGCTTGGGCGTGACCGTAGTAGACGTCGATCTCCCGCAGTTCAAGCATGGTAATCGCTCCCCAGGTAGGCCTTGACCACCTCGGGCCGCCGCAGCACTTCCGCAGGCGGACCCTCCGCCAGGTACTTACCCTGGTCCAGCACCACCACCCGATCGGCCAGGCTGGTGACCGCGCGCATGATGTGCTCCACCATCACGATGGTGGTGCCCGTGTCCCGGATCCGGGCTACCAGCGCGACGCCTTCCTCCATCTCGCCCGGGTTAAGGCCCGCCAGCACCTCGTCCAGCATCAGCACCTTGGGCCGGGCGGCCAGGGCCCGGGCCATCTCCAGAAACTTCAGCTGGTGCAGGTTTAGGGACCCGACTGGGCGGTGGGCGAAGGCACCGAGGCCGACAAAGTCCAGCCACTGCATGGCGTAGGCGGCCAAGTCCCGCGGGCGCCCGTGGGCATGGCCAAATTGGGCCGCGACCATCACGTTTTCCAGCACCGTCATGCCCCGAAACGGATGGGGAATCTGGTAGGTGCGGGAAATGCCCGCGGCTGCGATCTTGTGGGGTTCCATGCCGCTGATGACCCGGCCCTCAAAGAGGACCTGCCCCTGATCGCAGGGCAAATAGCCGCTGATCACGTTGATCAGCGTGGTCTTGCCCGAGCCATTGGGGCCCACCAGCCCAAGGATTTCTCCCCGGCGCAAGGTGAGGGAAACGTCGTGCAAGGCTTGCAGCCCGCCGAAGTGTTTCCCGACGTGCCGGCATTCCAAAATGACATCGTGCTGGTTCATAGTGCGCTCCCCATCCCCGATCCGCTTGAAAACCGCGGCCGCCAGGCGGCCGCCACCCGGTCGTAGACGGCGGGCGGCAACAGCAGCATGGCCAAGGCCACAAACACGGTGATGGTGAGAAGGGTGAGGCCGTCCACCGGGCGCAGGGCCAGCCATTGGACGAGGGCCGTCACCGCCATCAGCACCAGGGTGGGCTGCAGCCGGTCCCGCAGCCGGCCGTAAATGCCGTCCCGCATGAACAGGATGATGATGACCAGCGTGGAGCCGGTGATGACCTGCTGCAGCTCGCTGAAACCGGCGCTGGCCAACCGATCGGAGAGACTGTGGATGACCAGGGCCCCCAAAATGGGGCCCATCCAGTGGCGCGTGCCCCCCAGGACGCTCATGAGGATGGCGTAGAGGCTGAAGTGCAAGGTGAAGACACTATCTACGGCCACGTAATTCATCTGCACCGCGTGGATGCCGCCGGAAAGACCGGCCAGCAGCCCGTTGATGGTAAAGGCCGTCAGCTTGTAGCGGAAGGTGGGGACGCCCAGGCCTTCCGCCACCCGCTCGTCATCGTGGATGGCGAAGAGCCCGCGGCCGAGACGGGAATACTGAATGGCTGCCGCCACCGAGACGGCCAAGACCGCCGTGCCCAGGCCTAGGTAATACAGGTACTCCGTCATGGACTCGAAAAGCGCCGGGTACCCCACCCGGGTGAGCGCGATCCCTTGGCCGCCGTCGATCCACGGGGTGCTGTTGGCCACATACCCGCCACCAATGCCCACCACCAGCGTGAACAGGGAGAACAGCTCGCCCCGCAGGGAGCGCAAGCGGAAGACGATCCAGCCCACCGTAAACGCCAGCAGGCCTGCCAACGCCGCAGCCACGGGCAGAGCTGCAGGCAGGCTCCACCCGTAGCGCATGATAAGGATCGCAACTGTGTACACGCCGGTCCCCAAGAAGGCCACCTGCCCAAAGCTGAACATCCCTGCGTAGCCGCTAAACAGGTTCCAGCTGGTGGCCTGCGCGACCCAAAAGAAGATGAAGTACAAGAAGACCAGGTAGTACACGGAAAACCCTAGCGCTCGCTGCAGCAACGGAATGGCGGCCAGCAGGGCTGCCGTTCCCAAGGCGGCCAGAAGCGGCTTCCAACGCATGGAGATCCTCCCCCGTGAAAGGCCCGGGCGGCGTCCGACTATTGCTCGGGCACCAGCGGTCGAAAGAGTCCGCTGGGCCGCACCAACAACACGATGGCCAGCAGGACCAAGGACACTAATCGGGCGACGCTGGGATCCGCGACCCGTTGCGTCATGGCTTCTACCAAGCCGATGATGACCCCGGCACCGAGGGCACCCAAGGGGTTGCCCAGACCGCCCATAATGGTGACGGCAAAGCTGATGCCGATCCACGGCTCCGCGGCGCTGGGATAAAGGGCGTAGATCATGCCGACAAAAACACCTGCCACGGCCGCGGTAGCGGTGGCCAAGCCCCCAAAAGCGAGGGCCAGCCTTTCGTAGTCCACGCCAAAGGCGGTTGCCACCGCTGGGTCTTGAGTGATGGCCCTGAGGGCCCGACCCACATGGGTCTTCTTAAATAGGAGATGGAAGGCCACGGCCAGGACTACCGCCACCACAAAGACCAACAGCAGGAGGAGAGGCAAGACCAAGGGACCCACCGAGATGGACGAGACAAAGTACGGGTTTTTCGCGAAGGAAATGCGCCGAAAGTCCGCCGTCCAGATCATCTTCATGACGTTCTCCAAGATAAGGAACAGCCCGAAGGTGACCAGTAGGGACGGCGTCGTCTCGATGCGGAACCGCAGAAAGAAGTATTGCAGGCCCATCCCCACCAGGAGGAAAATCGGGAAGGTGGCCAGCACGGTGACAAAGGGGTTCCAGTTGCCAAATTGGGTCAGCTGGTAGGTCATGTAGGCCGCCAGGACCACGAGGCCAAAGTGGGCCAAATTGATGACCCGCAACACGCCCCAGCTCAGGCTCAGGGCCAGGCTGATGATGGTGTACAAGCCCCCGGTGAGCACGCCCGCGATGGCAGTTTGGATGAGAGAGAGCGCCGTATCCCACATGGTGGCCACCGTTCCCTTCCCAGGACCTGCACGGCCGCAGGTGCGGGAGGCGCCCGCGCGCCTCCCGCACCGGGCAGTCGTTTACCGTGACGGATAGATGAGCTGGCTTCCCTCTACCGCCCAACGGTCGGGATAGACGACGACCCACTGGCCGTTCTGGATCTGCTTCACGGCCTGGATGTCCGGCGGGACGTTGTTCTGGTTTCGATCAAAGGTCAAGTCGCCGAAGACGGTGGGGATGGTGTTGTTCTGAATGTACTCGGCGATGCCCGCCTGGTCCAGGCACTGGCAGCCTTCCACGCCGGCTACCAGGATCTGCCACGCGGCCCACTGGGAAGCGGCCTGGATTTCTGGGTCCGTGTAGGGAAGGCCGGCTTCCTTGGCGGCCCGCACAAATCGCTCGACGAATTCGGGCGCGCCGTGGTTGCGGAGGTAGGCGGCGTTGTTTTCGAAGGCGGTGATGGACGTGGCCCCTTCCGCCAGGGGGCCCGCCTCCAGCATCGGTCCCGGAGAAGGCCAGAGGTAAAACTGGCCCCGCGGCCGGTAGCCCAGCTGGGCCATGGCCGCCATCAGGTTGGGGCCGTCTTCGCCCAGCGCGCCCACGAACAGCAGGTCGGGGTCCGCTTGCCGGATGCGGAGGGCGATCGCGGTGAAGTCCGTGGTGCCCAGGTCATAGGAGATGTCCAAGACAACTTGCAAGCCCTTTTCCTCGGCCACCCGGATGGCTCCGCCGACTCCGTCGCGGCCGTAGACCAGGAACTGCGCGGACGGGAAGCGGCTGACGACGAAGGCCACTGTCTTGGGCGGGTTGGGAGTGTTGAGATACGCGTCGAAAATAATCCCCGGGGTGGAGATGTGGGTGTCGAGGCCGGTGGGCCACGCCATGAACTGCCGGTCGTATACGTTGTTGTAGGTCAGGCTTTGGGCAGGGAAGGGCAGGACGTACCCGTAGCGGTCGGCTACCCCTTGCGCCGCTACGGTGGCCGCGGTGCCGTAAGGCCCGACCAAGAGGTCGACCCGTTCCGCCGTGATCAGGCGTTCGTAGCCGGCCGCGGCCTTGTCGCCCGTTCCCTCGTCGTCCAACAGCACCCATTCCACCGGGCGCCCCAGGAGTCCGCCGCGCTCGTTCAGCAGCTTCACGAACTCAGTGCCCGCGATCTGGTGGATCTTGCCGGTGGCGGCCAGACCCCCCGTCAACGCCAAGGTGCTGCCGACGCGGATGGGGGTCACATCTTGGGCCAACGCGGCACCCCAGATGCCCAGCGTCACACCCAGGGTGACGACGACGATGATGAGCAAATGTATTAAATTTCCTCTCTTCATCGTACAAGCCCCCCACTCATGTGCTGTACCCGTTCGGACGGACCCGTTCTCCCAGAACGACTGTCCCCGGCCTGTGACGGCATCACCTCCGTTCCGGAGAATCCGCTGCTGAGGCATCCTCCGGTGCGGTCACGGGAAAGAGGGCGTCCATCCCCCGCGCGCCCGGGTACTCCACGAACAAGATGCGAAAGGGCCCGATCCGGGTGGCCAGGTGGGCCATCTGACCCACTTGGAACTGGGAGAGGACGTGGCCCCCGGCGGCAGTCACCTTGGCCCGCATGGCTTGCAGATCCCGCACTCGCACATGGAAACTGCGCAATCCGGGACCTCCTGGGGGTTGGTCGGACTGGAGCAGCTCGATGCCCAGCGGGGAAAAGGCCAGACGCACGCGGCCCTCGGTGGGCGATGTGATTTCGTGGTGCCGAAAGGTCGTGTCCAGAAGTTCCGAGAAGAGGCGCACATAGACGGCCAGGTCATCCACCTGCAGGGCAACCCGCTCCAGCTGCAGCGCTCCCATGTCGCCCCCTCCTTCAAATGAAGTCGCCGATGTCGAAGGACGCCGTACGGGCCACATCCCGGACAATATCAGCCAGCTGCTCGGTGTCCCCGGCGCGGTCCTTGGAAAAGGAGATGGTCACCGCTGCCGTGGTGCGTCCCGTCCGGTTCTGCAC
>Ga0079224_100002695_pt1 | contig 21833 bp, 21 predicted proteins | sample Stecom2015_FD_80414 | JGI IMG/M metagenome (GOLD analysis project Ga0079224, IMG submission 80414) | Agricultural soil microbial communities from Utah to study Nitrogen management - Steer compost 2015 | ecosystem: Environmental > Terrestrial > Soil > Agricultural land | place: USA: Utah...
AAACGGTCTTTCGATGTACTACCCACTGGCAAAACAACGACACAGGTGACAACGGATGAGCCGAGAGCAATGTTCCGCGTTCGCGGTGATCTCGCAACTCCACGCGGGTGATGTTGCTCACCGCCGCGAACCGCCCCGTCGCCCGGGCTCGGCCGGCGCCGGTGGTTCCGGCCGCAGCCGTGCGGGCAGTTCGTTGCCGGCCGTCATGATCCCACGTCGCATGTCGACCTTGGCCAGAAGGGCGAAACCGGCCACGAAAAACGCGATGAGCACCAGGATCGCCGATCGGTAGGAGTCGGTGAGCTGGAAGGCCACCCCGAAGGCGAGAGTGCCGAACCAGCTCGTGCCGCGTTCAGCGGCCTGATACAGGCTGAAGTATTCCGCCTCTTTGCCCTTCGGGATCAGTAGGCTGTAGATCGATCGCGACAGTGCCTGGCTACCGCCCAGCACCAGCCCGATGGCCACGGCCAGGGCGAAGAACGGCACCACTGCGCCGACCGGCAGGAAGTAGCCGGCGACGACCACGACGAGCACCCACACCACCAGGCTGGCGAGGACGACCGAGATGTTGCCGAACCGTTCGGCGAGGCGGCCGAGCAGAAGGGCACCGGCGAAGGCCAGGAACTGCACCATCAGGATCGCCACGATGAGAACGTCTTCGCTCAATCCGAGTTCGCGGTTGCCGAAGATCGAAGCGGCGTAGATCACGGTCTGGATGCCGTCGTTGTACAGCAGGTAGGCACCCAGGAAGAGCAATGTCTGTGGATAGCCGCGAGCGTGGCGCACGGTGGTGGCGAGCTGACCGAAGGCCTGGCGCATCATGCCCGGTGTCTCGCCGTCCGCGGTGACCTCCACGGCCCCGGTGACGGGGCGGTCGCGCAGGCCGCGGAACGGGATGATCGTCCACACCCCCCACCACAGCCCGGCTGACAGCAGGCACACCCGGACCGACTCGCCCCGGCTGAGCCCGAACGGCTCGAGCGTCACGATCGCGAGGTTCACCGCGAGCAGCAGCCCGCCGCCCAAGTAGCCCAACGCCCAACCACGGCTGGAGACACGGTCGCGCTCGTCCTCATGCGCGATCTGGACGAGCACCGCGTCGTAGACGACCAGCGACGAACCAAGACAGATGGTCGCGATCACCAGCAGCCCGACGCCGAGAGCCCAGTTCGCCCCGGTGACGAAGAACATGCACGCCGCTGCGGCGGCGCCGATCCAGGCGAACCCGGCGAGCATGTGCCGTTTGCGTGAGGTGCGGTCGGCGATCGCTCCCACCAGGGGCAACAGCACTGCCGACAGCAAGGTGGCGAACGTCACCGCATAGGGTGCGACCGAACCCGCGGCGATCGGCAGGCCGAGCACGGACAGGTCGCCATGGCACGGGCTCTGCGGTGTGCCGGCTTCGCCGCACGCTGCGGATTCGGCGACCGCTGTCAGATAGGGTCCGAACAAGACGGTGGCCGTGGTGGTGACGAAGGCCGAGTTCGCCCAATCGTAGAAGTACCAGGAGCGGTGCTCGCGGGATCGCTGGCTGGTGTCGCTCAGTGGTCCAGGAGGGGCGAGGGCGTCGGTCACGAGCGGACGGTATCGGGCAGCGCACGGCTGGCGCCAGCAGCTGAGGCAGGCGAGGAGAAGGGACGACGGTGGCGGTTCGCGAGATCCGGTTGTACGGAGACCCGGTGCTGCGCACGGTGGCCGAGCCGGTGAAGGAGTTCGGCCAGGTGAGCAGGGCGCTGGCCCAGGATCTGCTCGACACGCTCGACCTGCCGGGCCGCGCCGGAGTGGCGGCCCCACAGATCGGTGTGCCGCTGCGTGCGTTCTCCTACGGGTTGGAGGGCAAGCGTGGCGTGGTGTTCAACCCGGTGGTCGTTGCGACGTCGGGAGAGCAACAAGGCGATGAGGGCTGCCTGTCGGTGCCGGGCCTGTGGTATCCGACCAAGCGTGCGGCCTACGCGGCCGTCGAGGGGTTCGACGCCGACGGCGAGCCGGTCCGGGTCGAGGGGGAGGGCGAACTCGCCCGGTGCCTGCAGCACGAGACCGATCATCTGGACGGCATCGTGTACGTGCATCGGCTCGAGCCGTCGACGCGACGGGGAGCGATGCGCGCGATTCGGCGCGCCGCTTGGTTCGAGTCCTGACCGCCGGCGCTAAGTTGGGCGAGCTCATGCCGCCTCCCGGGCGCGAGGGGAGACCCGCCGTACCCCCGACGGCGTGGCCAGATACACCCCGTGCGCGGTCAGCCCGGCGATGCGGCTCGAGCCGTCGAACGCGTCATGCCAGGCCAAGTCGCTCATGCCGACCTGGGCGCTGCCAGCACGTGCGACGACGAGCAGCGCGCCGTGCACGTCAGGATGCTCGCGGACCTGACGCAGGAAGGGACCCAGCAGGCTGACTCGCTCGTCCTGCGGTGGATCGGGCGGGACGTCGTCGATGGCCACCGCGATCACGATGCGTGAGTGCGCATCGCCCAGCATGACGAGCAGGGACCCGGACGGGAGATCCCCCTGCTCGGCGAGCAGCTCGAGGTTGGTGCGGACCGCGGCCTCGTCGTCGAGGCGGAATCTGTTCGTCATGGGCGTGAGCTTCGGACACGCCGCTTGTGGATCGCCAGGTGCGATCCACAAGCGGATCGTGATAGGCGCGCCTAGAGCCGCAGGCTGTTCATCAGCGCCAGCGGAACGGGGTGATGAGAGCGGCTGCGCCCGGCACCCGCGACAGCATGGAGAACAGGCCGAACCCAAGCACGGCGCCGGCCACGTTGAAGAGCAGATCGTTCACGTCGGCCACATGGCCGCCACCCAAGACGTTGCCCGTGATGAGTTGAGCCGTTTCGATCGTCAGGCTGAACGCCGCTGCCACGGTCACCACCCGCCACAACGACGCTCGCGCGACCAGAAGCGGCACCAGCATCCCAGCAGGTACGAAGACCAGGATGTTCATGACCGCGTCGCCGACTTCGTAGTCCGCGAGCGGCACGAGGTAGACCTCCCACAAGGCGCTGCGGGAGGGCTTGTCCAAGAAGATCGGGAACACGGTGTTCGCGACGACTCCGGCGGCGTACACGCACAGGGCGAGCGCGACGACGGCACGCGGTACCGAGAGGCGGTCGCGCCGGTGCAGGTACCACAGCAGAGTCAGGAAGATCGCTGCAGCAACGGGAACCACCACCGGAAGCACCGGGACCTCGCGAAACACTTCCCACCCCTTCCTTCCGCGAGTCGAAGCGCCATCGCGCAACACGTCGTCGGCACATCGTGCCTCAAAACCACGCACCGCGGGCGGTGAGCACGTCACGCAGGATGTCGGCTCGGTCGGTGACGATGCCGTCGACCCCGAGGTCCAGCAGGGCGTTCATCCGGCTCGCCTCATTCACCGTCCATACGTGCACCTGCAGGCCTGCGGCATGTGCATCGGCGACCACGGCCGCGGTCGCGACGTCGATGAACCGGAAACGTTCGGGGACCTGCAGGCAGTCGATGCGGCGGAGGCCGGCTCGTAGCACGGGGGTGAGTCGCAGCGCGGAGGCCGCCCGGAACATCGCGACCGTGTGCAGGCCGGCCGAGGTGGCCACCGGCGCAGTCAAGCGGCGCAGTACGGCGCGGCGCCGGGCGTCGGAGAACGAGGCGACGCAGACGCGCTGATGCGAGCGGGTCCGCTCGATCGCCCGCGCCAGCGGCCCGACAGCCGGATCACTCTTGACGTCCAGGTTGAGCCGCAGGTCGGGCCAGGTTCCCAGCAACTCCTCCACGGTCGGGATCGGCTCCCGCCCGCCGATCAGAGCACGGTGCACCCGGCTCCAGGGTTGCTCGGCCACAGCTCCGGTACCGTCGGTGACACGGTCGAGGGTGGCATCGTGGAAGGCCACGGCCACCCCGTCGAGGGTGGCGCGCACGTCGGTCTCCACGTAGCGATAGCCCAAGTCCACCGCCGCGGCCACGGCCGTCATGCTGTTCTCGAGCCCGTCGGTGGAGAATCCCCGGTGGGCCATGGCCAGCGGCCCGGGGTGGTCGAAGAACGGGTGGGTGGGCGGCACATCGTCAGGGTGCCATGCCCGCTCGGAGATTCGACGTCGTGCCCCATGATGGTGGGCGTGATGACCGACCTGGCAGCGCTGATGACACGCTGGCACGCGGGCTGGACCACGTCGCGGGGCTATCGCATGCTGGGCGCCGATGCCGACTCGATCACCGTGCACGTGGCCTACCCGGGCCGCGAGGTGGAACATGTGGCATTGGCTGACGCGCCCGGGGTGCACGCCGCCCTGCTCGACCGGTTGACCGGCCACCCGGACCACTGGGTCACCTTGCCGACCAGCGATCGCCAGGCCACCGAGCGCCTCGTGCGCGAGGCCGGCTACGTCCATCGCGAGCCCGAGTGGCTGATGACCCGACCGCTCGCCGGCCATCCGCCGGCCACGTCACCACCCGACGGCCTCGAGCTGGTGCACAGTTTTCGGGCGGGCGTCCACGTCGTCGAGGTCGTGACGGGCGACGAAAGCCTCGCCGCCAAGGGGCAGCTGGCGATCGTGGGACGCGACGCGGTCGCCGACCGGATCTTCACGATGCCGTCGTACCGCCGTCGCGGGCTCGGCCGGCTCGTGATGGGCGCGTTGGCCTCCGCGGCCGTCTCGCAGGGCGCAGCGCACGGCGTGTTGATCGCCTCCGTCGACGGCCGAGCGCTCTATGCCGCGCTGGGCTGGCAGGTCGTCGCCGACATCGTCATCGCCACGCACCCGCAGGAGCAACGAAGCCAGGCGGCACCGTAACGGCGTCTCACCCACCCGCTAGAGTGAAGCGCGTCGCGACTGGCGCAATCGGCTCGGCAGCGCGGGCGAGCCGAGGTGGAACCGACCACCAGGAAGCAGACCGCTGTGGCACCGCGCGCCTGGGTGCTGCGCAGACAGCCGGACAACGGAGAGGATGTGGCTTTCGCCATGACCGCCACCAAGCCCGACGCCCTGCTCGCCGCCGACCCGCAGCTCGCTGAGCTGATCTCCGCCGAGGAGCAGCGCCAGGCGCAGACACTCAAACTGATCGCCTCGGAGAACTACGTCTCCGCGGCCGTCCTCGAGGCGTCCGGCACGGTCTTGACGAACAAGTACTCCGAGGGCTACGCAGGCCGGCGCTACTACGAGGGCCAGCAGGTCATCGACCAGATCGAGACGCTGGCCGTCGAGCGAGCCAAGTCGCTGTTCGGCGTCGAGCACGCCAACGTCCAGCCGTACTCGGGCTCGCCGGCGAACCTGGCCGTGTACCTGGCCACGGCCGCCCCGGGGGACACCGTCATGGGCATGGCGTTGCCCATGGGCGGGCACCTGACCCACGGGTGGAGCGTGTCAGCCACCGGGATCTGGTTCAACGCCGTCCATTACGACGTGCGTAAGGACACCGGGCGCGTCGACATGGACCAGGTCCGCCAGACCGCTCTGGCCGAACGGCCCAAGCTGATCTTCTGTGGCGGGACGGCCATCCCGAGGACCATCGACTTTCCCGCCTTCGCCGAGATCGCACGCGAGGTCGGCGCCGTGCTCGTGGCTGACATCGCACACATCGCCGGCCTCGTCGCCGGGGGCGCGCACCCGTCACCGGTGGGGCATGCCGACATCATCACCACGACGACTCACAAGACGCTGCGCGGCCCTCGTGGCGCGATGATCCTCAGCAACGAGCAGTACGCCAAGGCGATCGACAAGGCCGTGTTCCCCGGCTTGCAGGGCGGCCCGCACAACCACACCACCGCTGGCATCGCCGTCGCCCTCGGCGAGGCCGCGCAACCGGAGTTCCGTGACTACGCCGCGCAGGTGGTCGCCAACGCCGCGGCACTGGCCGACGAGCTGATGGCGCGCGGGTTCGATCTGGTGTCCGGCGGCACCGACAACCACCTGATCCTCATCGACCTGACATCGAAAGGCATCGGCGGGAAACCGGCGGCCAAGCATCTGGACAACGCCGGTCTCGAAGCGAACTACAACACGGTGCCCTACGACCCCCGCAAGCCGTTCGACCCCTCGGGCCTGCGGCTGGGCACGGCTGCCTTGACCAGCCGCGGCATGAAGGAAGCAGAGATGCGCGAGGTGGCGCGCTGGCTCGACGAGGTCGTCACCGCGGCCGCTGCCGATCCCGACGCCGTCGATGCGACCATCACTCGGGTGCGAGGCGAAGTGACCGAGCTGACCGGACGGTTCGCCACGCCCGGGCTCGACCGATGAGCTGAAGCCGAACCGAGCAGGTGGTGCGCTCGATCCGCGGCGCTCGCCGCCGGATCGAGCGCGCTGCCTTCGGGTGTGGTGTGCGAACATGATCGGATGCCGGTACCGGAGGGGTTCGCCCACCACACGCGCTCGGACGGTACAGTGATCATCACCCACCGGGGCCGCGTGGCTGTCACGCTGCGCCGCGGTCGCGCCGCGGCCTTCCTGGCCGAAGTGGAGGCCGACGACCCGCAGCTGGTGATGGCGCGCTGGACCGGCAACTTCAAGCGCGGCAACGAACGGATGGGCAAGAACCATCCACGCAACGCACGGCGCTGAAGCCGCCGCGTGGTCACCGCCCGGCAGGCGCCTCATGCGCGGCGGGCAGAAGCACCTGGTGCAACCGCGCCGCCTCGTCGTCGTCCAGTCGGCCGGCGGTGATCGCGGCCAGCCACGCCGCGCCGGCCACAGCGTCTTGAGCAGTCGACATCGCCGCCTGCGGCCACCGAGCGGACAACCGGGGCACCACGAGCTTGGCGAGTTCGGTGTCGGTGGTCAGGAGAGAACCGGCCAGCACCAGCGGGCTGGTGGCCCCCGGCGGGCGAACGATACCGGCGGAATGCAGCAGATGATCAGCTGCCTCGTGCAGGATCCGGCGTGCTTCGGGGTCGTCGCCGGCGTGCTGATCGACCAGCGGAGCCAGTTCCGAGAGCAGCACGGGTGCGCGGCTGTGTACGGCGAGGACGAGGTCACCTGCGGTCTGGCGGGGCGGCCGGCCTGGCTCGACCTCTCCGACGAGGGTCTGCAGAACATGGCGGCCCAGCGGACCCGGCGCCACCCGCCGGTCCAGGGCGGCGAGCGTGGCCCGGACCGCTTCGCGCCCCAGCCAGAACCCCGACCCGAGGTCGCCGAGCAACCAGCCGTGCGCGTCGGCGATGTGGACCAGTTGGCGGTCTTCGGCCCGAGCGGCCAGCGAGCCCGTGCCCGACAGCACGAGCGTGCCGTCGGGCGACGCCGTACCGGCGACGAAGGCGACGAGCGCGTCGGCGACGATGTCGTAGGGGCAGCTCAGCCCGGCCCGATGCCAGCGTTGGGCAAACGCGTCGGCGACCTCCGGGACAGCGAGATTGCGATCCCCGGCCGATCCCACGACCGCCGCGACCACGTGGCGCGGATCCACGTCACGCAGCGCGTCGGCCAGGGCCGTGGAGATCGCGTCGAGGGAGTGCTCGAGCGAATGCGACGTCAGATTCGCACCCGGCCCTCGCCCGAATCCGTAGCGGATGCCGTCCAGACCGATGACGAGCGCACGGGTCGACGTCCCGCCGATGTCGATACCCAGCGCAAGACGCGTAGCCGGTGCCGTCATAGCCGTCCTTTCGGTCTCGTGGTGGCTGCAGGACTATCACGCTTGAGCAAACTCTGGCCAAACGCTTGACATCCCGCACATGCTAGAAAGAATTCTCACGAACGTACGCTGATGGCCATATGGCGAAACTGACGACCATCAGCAGCTGACATGGCGGCAGGATGCCCCCACAGCGGAAGACCCGGGGACCACTGATGGAGGCGGTGCGTGTGGTGAGGGGAACAGTACCGCCTGACGCGCCTGGTCACGGCGGCACGGACGACCACGGTGACGCCGAAAACTCCGACAACGGTTCGGTCCTGACCAGGATCCGCGCCGCGCTGCCGGAGCTGCCCGCAGCGCTGCAGCGAGTGGGGGAGCAGGTGCTGTCGGCTCCCGCCGTGGTCGCGCGGGCCACCATCCTCGAGACCGCCGAGCGCAGCGGAACCTCGGCGGCGACGGTCACCCGTTTCTGCCGGGCACTCGACCTGCCCGGCTATGCCGACCTGCGCTTGGCCATGGCCGAGGAGACCGGACGGTCCTCGGCGGTGGCCGGGTGGGAGATCGACATCGGCCGCGAGATCATGCCCACCGACTCGCTGCAGGAACTGCTCGGGCTGATCACCACCGCCGACATCCGGGCTATTCAGGAGACCGCGGCCCAGATCGACCTCGCCGAGATCGAACGTGCCGCCGACGCCGTCGCCAGTGCCGGGCGCGTCGAGGTCTACGGCATCGGGGGCAGCGCGCTGGTCGCCGATTCGATGCAGCTGTGCCTGCATCGCATCGGTATCCCCACGTGGTCGTGGAGCGACGTGCACAACGGGCTGACCAGCGCAGCGCTGCTCGGAACCGACGACGTCGCCATCGCGGTCTCGCACTCCGGCGCCACGTACGAAACCGTCGAGATGCTCTCTGCCGCGGGCAGTCGTGGAGCCACCACCGTTGCGCTCACGAGCTTCCCCAACTCGGCGCTGGCCGAGGTCGCCGACATCGTCCTCACCACCGCCATCCACGAGACGACCTTCCGGCCCGACGCTCTGGCGGCCCGGCATCCGCAGCTCATGGTCTTGGATCTGCTATACGTTGCGGTCGCACAACGTCGCTACGACGCCACGGGCGTCGCCCTCACCTTGACCGCACAGGCGGTCAGCTCACACCGGGCGTCGGACGGAAACACGAAGGAGCATCGGTGAACGACATGAACGGCGGGGTCAGCGCGACCGCCTATCTCGAACGGGTCCGCGAGACCATCGACCGCGTGGCCGCGGCCGAATCCGCCAACGTGGCCCGTGCGGCCGACATCATCACCGACGCGCTGGGTCGCGACGGCATCGTGCAAGCCTTCGGCACCGGCCACTCGCAGGCGACCGCCATGGAGATCGCCGGACGTGCCGGCGGGCTGATCCCGACCAACCGCATCTCCTTCCGCGACCTCGTCGTCGAACACGGCGAGCCGGTGTCGATCCTGACCGACCCGCTCATCGAGCGTGACCCCGACCTCGCGCAGCGCCTCTACGACGCCGTCCCGGTGCACCCCGCGGACGTGTTCGTCATCGCGTCGAACTCCGGCATCAACGGCAGCGTCGTCGGCCTGGCCGAAGTCGCGAAGAAGCACGATCACCCCGTCATCGCCATCGTGTCCCGCCAGCACAGTGCCCAGGTGGAGTCGCGGCACCCGTCCGGGCGCAAGCTCGCCGACCTCGCCGACGTCGTGCTCGACAACGGCGGCCCGTTCGGCGACGCCGTCCTTCCCCTGCCGGGCGGCGGTGCGGCGTGCGCGGTGTCGTCCATCACCGCGGCGTTGCTCGCTCAGATGATCACGGCGGAGGTGCTGAACCGGATCATCGCGTCCGGCCAGAAGCCTCCGGTCTACCTCTCGGCGAACGTCCCCGGGGGAGACGCCCACAACGACGACCTGCTGCAGCGATACGCAGGTCGAATCCGGCCAGGTGGTTGAGGCGGTTCTCGACCGGCCACGAGTCATCCACAAGCTTTTCAGGACGAAGGGAACGTCAGATGTCCAGCAGCATCGAACGCACCACATCGGGGATGTCCTCCACCCGCCGGACCTTCCTGCAGCGCATGGCGATCACCGGCGTCGCGGTAGGCCCCGGCGGGGCCTTCCTCGCCTCCTGCGCCACCTCCGGCGGCGGTGACGACGAAGGCGACTCCGAGCCGGAACCGCAGGGCGACGTCTCCGACGACAACCCGCTGGGGATCCCGGAGGACGAGCCGTTGGAGATCTACATCTTCGACGGCGGATTCGGTGACGAGTACGCCACCGACGTTCACCAGCCGATCTTCAGCGAGAAGTGGCCGGACGTCGAGATCAACCACAACGCCGCGGTCGACATCGGCGGTGAGCTGCAGGCGCGGTTCGTCGCGGGCGACCCGCCGGACTTCGTCAACAACTCCGGCGACGGCCAGATGGACGGCGCCCAGCTGATCACCGACGGCCAGCTCTACGACCTCAGCGACCTGTTCGACGCGCCCAGCTGGGACGACCCCGAGGTCCCGGTGCGCGACACCCTGATCCCGGGCACCATCGAGATGGGCAGCCGCGACGGTACGCCGTACGTGCTGAACTACGCCTTCACCGTGTTCGGGCTCTGGTACAACAAGACGCTGCTGGACGAGAACGGCTGGACCGTGCCGACCACGTGGCAGGAGATGATGGATCTCTGTGCCGAGATCAAGTCCGCCGGGATCGCGCCATGGGTGTACCAGGGCGTCACTGCGCCGCGCTACATGAACTGGCCGTTGCTGACCATGGCGGCCAAGCTCGCCGGTCCGGAGATCCTGGTGCCAGTGGACAACCTCGAAGAGGGCGCGTGGGGCCACGAGGCGATCCGCGAGTCCGCGGCAGCGCTGCGCAGTCTGAAGGAGAACGACTACTTCCTGCCCGGCGTCGAGGGTATGGAGTTCCGGGACGCTCAGGGGCTGTGGGCACGCGGCGAGGCGGTGTTCTGCCCGTCCGGGTCATGGCTGGAGAACGAGGAAGCCGACGCGATCGCCGAGGACGAGACGTTCGAGTTGGCGATGATGCCCGAGCCGCTGCTGTCCGAGGATGCGGTCATGCCGTTGGAGACCGTCCGCGCCACAGCGGGTGAGCCGTACATCGTCCCGGCCGACGCCAAGAACCCCCGGGCCGCGATGGAGTACATGCGCGCCATGCTCTCCGTCGAAGGGGCTCGCGGGTTCTCCGAGACCGTGACCAGCCTGACGTCGGTGGCTGCGGCGAACGAGGAGGTCGAGATCTCCGCCCCGGGGCTGGCGTCGGCGCAGGAGGCGCTGAACGCCGCCGGCGAGAACGTCATCAACTGGCTGTACCCCACGTGGTACCCGACCATGGAGAACCCCGGCATCGACCAGGCCACCGGGGCGCTGCTGCGCGCGGACATCACCGTGGACGAGTGGGTTCAGCAGTGTGAAGCGGTCGCCAAGGAGATCCGCGAGGACGACTCCGTCGTGAAGCAGACTCGCGAGGCATGAGGACATGACGGCACTACGGCACGGCAAGTATCCATTCATCCTGGCTTTCCTGTTACCGCCGGTTGGGATCTATGCGCTGTACATGCTGTCGCCGTATGTGCAAGCGATCTACATCTCGTTGACCCGGTGGAGCGGCCTGTCGGCCACCCAGACGTTCATCGGGTTCGACAACTACGTCGAGATGTGGAACGACGACCAGTTACGGACCGCATTACGCAACAATCTGATCCTGCTGGTCGTCGTTCCCGTCCTGACGCTGTTCCTCGGGCTGTTCTTCGCCTCGATGCTCAACGTCGGCGGCCGGCGGAGCGGCCAGGCCGTCACCGGTGTGCGGGGATCGTCGGTCTACAAGGTCGTCTACTTCTTCCCGCAGGTTCTGCCGCATGCGATCACGGCCATCGTGTTCGCCTACGTGTTCGCGCCGTCGAATGCCGGCGGCATCCTGAACAATCTGCTCGAGGCGGTCGGGCTCGGCAGGCTGACCCAGTTGTGGATCGGTGAGCCGAAGTACCTGGTCTGGATCATCGTCGTGGTGATGACGTGGGGGTTCGTCGGCTTCTACGTCGTGTTGTTCTCCGCGGCGATGCAGTCCATCCCACGTGACATCTACGAGGCGGCGTTGCTGGACGGGTCCAGCCGCATCACCACGTTCCGGAAGGTGACGCTGCCGCTGGTGTGGGACACCGTGCAGGTCGGTTGGGTCTACATGGCCATCCAGGCGATGGACGGCTTCGCGTTCGTGCACATCATGCTCGGTGTCAACGGCGGTGTGCAGGGCGCCGGCGACGTGCTGGGAGTGGCGATCTACCGCGCGGCCTTCGCCGAGTACGACTTCGGTTACGCCGCGGCTATCGGAGTGTTGTTGTTGCTGCTGACCATGACCATCGTCGTGCTGTTCATGCGCGTGCTGCGCCGGGAGAGGGTGGAATTGGCATGACGACGACGCAAGCCGAAACCCGCGAGCCCTCCTCCGAAGCTCCCCGCAATCACCGGGTCCGCGAGCCGGGCGTCGGCATCGGCGGCAAGGCGATCGGACTGCTCAACGGCGGTTTCCTGCTGTTCTGGGCGTTGATCACCACGCTGCCGCTGCTCTGGGCGATCCTCTCGTCGTTCAAGACCAACGGCGAGTTCCGCACCAACCCCACCGGGCTGCCCTCGGGCATCGAGTGGACGAACTTCGCCCGTGCCTGGAACGCAGCCAACATCGGGCAGTACTTCATCAACAGCGTCATCGTCGTGTCGATGTCGCTGACGTTGACGATGCTGTTCGGCGCGATGGGCGCCTACGTGCTGGCGCGCTACGACTTCCCGGGCAATCGCCTGGTGTATTTCATCTTCGTCGGCGGCCTGATGTTGCCGGTGTTCCTGGCGCTGGTCCCGATGTTCTTCGTCGTACGCAACACCGGCAACATCCCCCTCATCGGCGGCCTGCTCGGGCTGAACAGCTACCTGAGTCTGGCCCTGGTGTACGTGGCCTTCTCGATGCCGTTCACCGTGTTCTTCCTGACGGCGTTCTTCCGCACCCTGCCGAACTCCGTCGCCGAGGCCGGCATCATGGACGGCTGCTCGCACTTCTCGCTGTTCTTCCGGATCATGCTGCCGATGGCCAAACCCGGCATCATCAGCCTGGCCCTGTTCAATTTCCTCGGCCACTGGAACCAGTACGTTCTGCCGCTGGTGATCATGCAGGACGGCGACAAACGGGTGCTGGCTCAAGGACTCGGAACACTCGCGGCCAACACCGGCTTCCGCGCCGACTACACGGCACTGTTCGCGGGCCTGGTCATCGCCCTGCTGCCGGTGCTGATCGTCTACCTGCTGTTCCAGCGGCAAGTGCAAGCCGGCCTCACCGCAGGCGTGCTCAAGTAACCCGCTGCCGCCGTGTGAATGATCATGTTCACTTGGCAATTCCCTGGTTCACCAGGCGTGCACGCATGGTGGCGCGACAGGACGCCTAGTGGTGTCCGGTCGCGCACCGCGTGCGGCCTCAGTGCCGGTTGCGGCGGGCCAGCCCGAACTCTTCACGGAACCCGTTCCCGGGTGAAGCCGACGTCGTAGTCCGGGGTCGATCTCCGACCTGGCACGCCGAAAGTGACCGCGTGGCACCCTGAAAGTGACCGATCATGCCCGTTTTGCCCCTTTCGGGGAACGCTTCAGCGTGCCAGGCACACTCGCGCCGGTCGGCGGGGGCAGCGGTGAGGTGCGCCACGCCCAGTTGACCTCAATATTGGTTGAGGTCTCAGGGTTGATCCCAGCGCCGTCACACCGACGGTGCTCGATCCGACTCTGAGAGGACGACAGATGCCTACGGATGCGGTTCTGCGACCGCCTTCGCGAGCGGGGCGCAAGGAATGGCTCGCCCTCGCCGTCCTGAGCCTTCCGGCCCTCCTCGTCGTCATGGACCTGACGGTGCTGCATCTCGCGGTGCCACACCTCAGTGCCGACCTCGGACCGACGAGCTCGCAGTTGTTGTGGATCACCGACATCTACGGTTTCCTCATCGCCGGTTTCCTCATCACGATGGGCTCGCTCGGTGACCGGATCGGCCGGCGCAAGCTCCTGCTCATCGGGGCCACCGGGTTCGCAGCGGCGTCGGTGCTGGCCGCCTACTCCACCAGTCCGGAGATGCTGATCGCCGCACGCGCGGTGATGGGCGTCGCCGGCGCCACCCTCATGCCCTCGACACTCTCGCTGATCCGCACCATGTTCGACGACCCGCGGCAGCGAACCACCGCCATCTCGGTGTGGATGATGAGCTTCATGGTCGGCGGCTCGGCCGGACCGCTGGTCGGCGGTGCGCTCCTGGAGAGCTTCTGGTGGGGCTCGGTGTTCCTGGTCGGTGTGCCGGTCATGCTGCTGCTCGTCGTCGCTGGGCCCTTCTTGCTGCCGGAGTACCGCGATCCTGCTGCCGGCCGGCTCGACCTGGCGAGTGCGTTCTTGCTGCTCGCCTCGGTTCTGCCGGTGATCTACGGCGTCAAACGCGCTGCCGAGCACGGGGTGGGGATCGTGTCGATCACCGCGGTGGCGCTCGGGACCGCCGTGGGGGTGTGGTTCGTTCGCCGCCAAGGCGTTCTCGATGATCCGCTGATCGACGTCGCGCTGTTCCGCATCCGCGCATTCGGCGCGTCGCTCGGCGTCATGACGATCGCGACGTTCGCGATGATGGGACTCAACCTGTTCGTCATGCAGTACCTGCAACTCGTGCACGGGTTGTCGCCGCTCGGCGCGGGCTTGTGGGTGTTGCCGATGACTGGCGGCATGATGGTCGGCATGCTGGCCGCGCCGGCGTTGACCAGTCGGGTGCGCCCGGCGTTCGTCATCGCGACCGGCATGGGCACAGCTGCCGTCGGAATCATCCTCATGACACAAGTCACCAGTAGCGACGGCTTCGCCGCACTCATCGCCGGCACGGTGCTCATGGGCGGCGGATTCGCACCGGCGGCGGCGCTGGGAACGGACCTGGTCATCAGCTCGGCACCGGCCGCACGGGCCGGTGCGGCATCGGCGGTGTCCGAGACGAGCAACGAATTCGGCGGCGCCCTGGGGCTGGCGATCCTCGGCAGTGTCGGTACCGCCGTCTACCGTGCGGGCATGGACCATGAGGTGACAGCCGGGCTGCGGCCGGCCACGGCAGCAGCGGCGCGCGACACGCTCGCCGGAGCAGGTGAGGTCGCGGCCACGTTGCCCCCAGGCCCCGGCGCGCACCTGTTGCATGTCGCACAGGCGGCCTTCGCCGACGGGCTGCGCGTGACGGCGGGCATCAGCGCGGTTCTCGTCGTCGGCGGGTCGGTCTTGGCCGCTGTGCTGCTGCGCACGGTGCGGTCTGGCCCGGCGTCCACGGCCCGGAAGGACGATCTCGCACCTGCTCCGGCGGGCGCAGCTACCCACGGAGGCAACCGATGAGCATGGAGGTCACGGCGTGGACGTCGCTGTACAACGCGATGCACGCGCAGGAGGACAAACGGCCGTTCTCCAAGGCCACGCTGCGGCGCATCATGGGATTCGCCCGTCCGCACCGGCGCCGACTGACGGTGTTCCTGGTGCTCAGCGTCATCACGGCGGTGCTTGCCGTGGCCACGCCGGTCTTGGCCGGACGGGTGGTCGACGAGATCTCCGGAGACGGTTCTGAGCGCACCGTGATCGGCCTCGCGGCGCTGATCGCGGCCATCGCGCTGGCCGAGGCAGGTGTCGGGCTGGTGCAGCGGTGGCTGTCGGCCAGCATCGGCGAGGGCCTGATCCTCGACCTACGAACTGCGGTGTTCGACCATGTCCAGCGGATGCCGGTGGCGTTCTTCACCCGCACGCGTACCGGGGCCCTGGTCAGCCGCCTCAACAACGACGTCATCGGCGCGCAGCGTGCGTTCAGCGACCTGCTGTCCGGCGTGGTGAGCAACGTCGTCATGCTGGCTCTCGCGCTCGGCGTCATGATCACCATCTCGTGGCAGATCACGGTCATCACGCTGGTCCTGTTGCCGATGTTCGTGATTCCGGCCAGGCGCATGGGCTCTCGGCTGGCCCAGCTCGAACGCGAAGCGGCCAACCACAACGCCACGATGGGCAACCAGATGACCGAGCGGTTCTCAGCGCCTGGCGCCACGCTGGTGAAGCTGTTCAGCCAGCCCGAGCGGGAGTCAGATGCCTTCGCCGGGCGAGCGCGGCGGGTGCGCGACATCGGCCTGCGCACCGCGATGGTCCAGTTCGTGTTCGTCACGGCCTTGACGCTCGTGGGTGCGTTGGCGTTGGCGTTGGTCTACGGCCTGGGCGGCTTCTACGCGTTACGCGGCCAACTCGACGCCGGCGCTGTTGTCTCGCTGGCCTTGTTGCTCACCCGGTTGTACGCCCCGCTGACGGCACTGGCCAGCGCACGAGTGGAGGTCATGAGCGCCCTGGTCAGCTTCGCCCGGGTCTTCGAGGTGCTCGATCTGCAGCCGCTCATCCAGGAAAAGCCGGGTGCTCGCGCCGTCCCCGGGGGTCCGGTGTCGGTCGAGTTCGACGGCGTCAGCTTCAGCTATCCGACGGCGGACAAGGTATCGCTGGCCTCGCTGGAGGAGGTCGCGCAGCTCGACGTACGCGGTGGCGAGCAGGTTCTGCACGACGTCTCATTCCGCGTCGAACCCGGCCAGATGGTGGCCCTCGTCGGCTCATCGGGGGCCGGAAAATCGACCATCGCGCAACTGATCCCGCGGCTGTACGACGTCGATTCCGGCGCCGTGCGCCTGTCAGGTGTCGACGTCCGCGACCTGACCACTACGTCGGTTCGCTCCACGCTGGGCTTCGTCACTCAAGACGGTCATTTGTTCCATGAGAGCGTGCGCGCCAACCTCCAGCTCGCGCGGGCCGACGCCAGCGACGCCGACATCTGGGACGCGTTGCGCCGCGCCCGGCTCGACGACCTGGTGGCCGATCTTCCGGACGGGCTCGACACGGTCGTGGGCGAGCGTGGGTATCGGCTCTCCGGCGGCGAGCGCCAGCGCCTCACGATCGCCCGGCTGCTCCTGGCGCAGCCGCAAGTCGTCATCCTCGACGAAGCAACGGCACACCTCGACTCCACATCGGAGGCGGCAGTGCAGGCTGCGCTGAGCGAGGCGCTCGTCGGGCGCACCGCTGTGGTGATCGCACACCGCCTGTCCACGATCCGGGCGGCCGACCAGATTCTGGTCATCGAGCGCGGTCACGTGGTCGAGCAAGGCACGCATGCCGAGCTGCTGACTGTTGGCGGACGCTACGCCGAGCTGTACCGGACGCAGTTCGCCGACTCCGACACCGACGGCGTAGTCAGCGACGACCTGACGAGCGGGGGAGAGGTGGCCGCTCCGGTGGCATGAAGGGACTACGTGTTCGGTGTGGCCGGTCAGCCTTCTTCACCGCACAGTCAGCTCACGCTGATGCCCCGATCGGCGAGAAACTCACGGGCCCGGCCCAACGCGCGGTCGGCGGCGAAGGCGCGCCACTGATCAGCGAGATCCTCCGCATGGAGGAGATCACGAAATCGGCGGAAGGCGCCCGCGCCGTCGATCGCCCGCTCCAGCCGTTCACGCAGAGCCGTGTCGCGCTGCCTCCGGGCGAAGTCGGCCATGTCCTGCCAGCCGGCGCGGGAGCCGGTGCGCTCGATCCACAGCCACCTGTCGGGCTCGTCCTCGACGTCGATGGCGACATCCTCGCCGACCATCATCGGATCGGTGGCGCTGTCGTCGAACACATCACCCGTGCGCAGGTCCAGGTAGCCACCGGTCGACAGACTCGCGTCGCCCTCCATCGTGTTGCTGAGCATCTCGAGATCGACCGGAAGAGCCTTCCGTTTCAGCGGCTCGCGTCGAAGCTGGGCGATCAGGTCCTCCGCGAGCACCTGGTCACCCGCACCACCGCGCATTGTCAATCGATTGATGACCGACAGCGCCACCGACTGGGCCTGCTCCGGTTGCTGTTGCAACGCCATCGGTACACCGGCCCCGACCTGCTGCAGCGCATTGTCGACATCGCGGCCTGTCACCACTGCAAGGAAGCGAGCCGAATCGTCACCCGCGATGGCTTGACGCAGCTCGGACAGGTCCAGAGCGGGCACGTGATCTTGGGGAGGCCAGGCGTGCAGCAGCATCGGGTGTGGCCGGCTCGGTCTTCGTGGAGGCCGGCTCTGCCCGTCATCGGCCAGCCATCGGCGCCCATACTGGTCCGGGATGGTGCCCCATCCCCAGTACGGCAACGGCACCTTTGGGCGTATGCCCAGGACCTCCACCGGGTCGATCTTCTCCTCAGCGACGACGCACCGGTGCGTCCAGTCGTCACCGAGGTCGAATGTGAACTGGAACTCCGCACCCGGCCCCACGATGTCGTCAACCTTGGTCGATTCGATGTCCAGCGGCGCCAGGATCGGACCCCCATCAGATGCGGCCAGCTCAACTCCCGTGGCGTCGTCGGTGATCACCCGGCTGTCGACAAGGGTGAATACGGACAGGTGCGCCCGGTCCCAACGAGCGAAGGCGTCGTTGATGGCGCTCGCGAGGTCGGCGAAGGTGTGCGAGGGCCCGACCGCGAAGATTCGACCGGGCCACGGCCACAGCTCGTCGCCGCGTCCCCCGAGCAGTTCCACCGTCACTGACAACCAGGTCCGTTTCATCCGCCCAAGCATCCCAGGCGGGGAACGCGACCTCAGCGGCGACGGTAGAGATACATCGTCAGCGGCCCGAAGACCGCCGTCAGGGCCGCCGCGGCGAGCAGAACCCAGCCGATGTCACCAGCGCTGGCTGTTCCCGCCATCAGTCCACGCTCGGCGGTGACCAGGTGCGTGATCGGATTGACGTCGACGAAACTCTGCAGCCAGGACGGCATCGTCGATGGGTCGACGAAGATGTTGCTGGCGAACGTGAACGGCATGATGATCATCATGCCTACGCCCATGACGGCGTTCGGGGTACGCAGGATCAGTCCGAGAGTGGTGAAGATCCAGCCGATCCCGGAAGCGAAGACCAGCAGGATCACCACGGCACCGACGACGCCGATGACGCCTCCGTCGGGGCGGAAGCCCAGCACGAGCCCGAGCACGACGACGACGGTCGAAGCCACCGCGTAGCGCACGGCGTCGCCGAGCAGGGCGCCCACCAGGGGAGAAGGACGCCAGATCGGCAGGGACCGGAACCGGTCGAAGACGCCCTTGGAGATGTCGGTGTTGAGGGTGAACCCGGTGTAAACGGTGGTCAAGATGACCGTCTGCACGAGGATGCCCGGGAGCAGGAACTGCAGGTAGCTTTCCACCGACCCGGCCAGCGCACCGCCGAACAGGTAGGTGAACATCAGCGTGAAGATGATCGGCGTGAGGGTCACGTCGAACAGCTGCTCCGGCACATGCTTGATCTTGAGCATGGCCCGCCAGCCGAACGTGAGCGCCGTCGTCACACCGGACGGGCGCGGCGGGCGTGATCCGGCGGTCAACGTCGCGATCAGGTTCTCGTCCACCGCGGTGGCGACGCCGTTCTTTGCTGCGGTCGGCTGATGCGTACTCATGCCGCGGTCTCCTCGCCGGGTGCGTCTTCGGTTGCCTCTTCGGCCGGCCGGCCGGTCAGAGCCAGGAAGACCTCGTCGAGGCTGGGCTGGCCCAAGGAGAACTCCGCCACCTCGATGCCGGCGGCGATGAGCCCGGAGATGGCGCGCGCGACCAGGTCGGAATCCTCGACCCGGGCGGACAAGGCCACCGGATCGTGCTCGAGAAGGACCGGCACGCCGAGCGCCTTGGTCAGGTGTCGTTCGGCGTCGGGCCGCTTGACCGGATCTCGCAGGCGTACGTGGACGGCACCGGCCCCGACTGATGCCTTGAGCTCACCGCTGGTGCCTTCGGCGATGACCTTGCCGTGGTCGATCACCGCGATCCGGTCGGCCAGTTGATCGGCCTCGTCCAGGTACTGGGTGGTGAGCAACACCGTCGTTCCGCCGGACACGAGCACGCGGATGATGTCCCACACCTGGTTGCGGCTGCGCGGATCGAGGCCGGTGGTGGGTTCGTCGAGGAACAGGACCTCAGGGGTGACGACGATGCTCGCGGCGATGTCGATGCGCCGCCGCATGCCACCGGAGTATTTCTTGACCTGCCGGTCTGCTGCGTCGGCCAGCCCGAACGCGGTGAGCAGGTCGTCGGCCCGTCGACGAGCCTGGGACCTGGAGTATCCCAGTAGCCGACCCAACAGCACGAGGTTCTCGGTGCCGGTCAGGTCCTCGTCGACCGACGCGAACTGGCCGGTGAGGCTGACCAGGCTACGTACGGTGTCGGGCTCACGCTGGATGTCGTGGCCGAGGACCGTAGCTGTCCCGCCGTCGGGTTGCTGCAGGGTCGTCAGGATCCGCACTGCGGTCGTCTTACCGGCGCCGTTCGGCCCGAGGACGCCGTAAACGGTGCCGGCCGGGACGGCGAGGTCGATGCCGTCCACGGCACGGGTCGAGCCGAAATGTTTGATCAGGCCCGTTGCCTCGACCGCGAGGTCGGGAGTCGACTTCATGAACTGAGCTCCTCGGGTGTACGTGATGTGAGCACGGCCACGGACACTCAGCGACAACAATGAGGCCTGCCTGCTCCGTCCCGATGAAGACAAATTACGTTGTGCGCTGCCGCGTCGACAATCGGATTTTGCCGGCGAGTTCGGCTACCCACGCGGGCCGGCGGGCGATGGCGGCGATGAGCGGACCCCGCGACGCCGCAGGGCTTTGACGTCGCCCGCGCGTCGCGCCCTCGTCCGTTCGGCCGAGTTCCAGCGGCCGAACGGACACATTTTCTCGGCCTTGGTCTTCGCGGGCTCGGACAAGCAGCCATATCACCCGAAACGGACGGCGTTCGCGTTGCGATGCACGTGCATTAGGGACATGATCTTCCGGTAGGCATCGAAACCCTGGGGCGGGCTTCAACTGCCACTGTTCGTCGCGGCATGGCCGCAGCGAGAGAACGGGAGGACACACCGATGTTGCGCCGGGACACGGAGTATGTGTTGACCTGGAACGCGCAAAATCACAGCTGGCTGGTGCGCCCGATCGAGCGCGACGGCGACCACATCGTGCAGATCGGTCCCGGCGGTACTCAACTGGGCGACCCGGCCTGGGCGGCGAATTCTCTCGGCGGCGAGTGGCTCGACTGAGCCCCGGCAGCGCCTGCTGTTGCTAGCGCTCGACCGCCCAGGCCGGGCAACCGGTCAGTCGTGCCCGGCTGTTGCCGTCACTCTGGACGGCTCGTATTTCGCCTCCTGCGGGTCGACTTCGAGGTCCGGGTCGGTGACGAAGTCGAAGGCCTGGTCGAGATCGATGTCAACCGACGACACCGGCACCAGGCTGTTGTTGCCGAACAACGTGCTCACCCGGACCCCGACCAAGGACCCGTCGGCGCGCTCGTGCATGACGGTGAGCACGTGGTCAGCGTCGGAGCCATCCGACACCCAAGCGGTCTCGTCCGTCCCCGGAATCGCTCGTTCGGCACAGGCAGGGGTGCCGAGCTCGCAGCCGAGATGGATGGCGAAGTCCTCCAGGGCGAACTCCTCGGAGACGTAGTCCGGCGTCGTCACCGCCACCTCGACCATGCCCAGGCCGTCCTCGCCGGGCACGACCCAGTCCAGCTTCGTGCTCACCCGCAAGCCATCCCCGGCGCCACCAGTACCGCCATTCGACGTCTCGTCAGGTAGGTGGGACCGGTCGGGGTCGAAGTGTTCCGCCGCGGTGTCGAGCAACAGCTGCCGAGTGTTCGGGGACGGAATACCGTCGCGGTCATCGGGCGGGGAGCTCGGTGTCGCGGTGCCCGTCGGTGTGGGCGTGGGCACCGGTGCCGATGTGCTCGCTTCCGCCGGGACGCCGCCGGCGTAGCCCAGCTCCTGCTCCGGGCCGGGCCCGCCGGGCAAGGCGACGGCGACGCCGGTGGCCAGGACAGCTGTACCGGCCGCGCCGGCCGCCGAGTCCGCAGTCGTCGGTGTCCTCGGTGCAGGTCGTCATCGATCATGGCCATGGGCGGCTCCGGTCCCAGATCGAGCCGTTCGAACATGCGCTTGATGTCGTCGTCGTTCATGACCCTCGCCTCTCACTCGTCACGTCCTCAGGTGACAGGGCCGCGCGCAGGCGGGTGATGGCCCGGGCGGTCTGGCTCTTCACGGTCCCCACCGAGCAGCCGAGGTCATTGGCTGTCTCCTCCACGGACAACGCGCACCAGTAGCGCAGCACCAAGGTGGCGCGCTGTCGGTACGGCAATGTCTGCAACGCCGCAAGGAGGGCGTCGTTGTCCTCCCACGACAACGTTTCGGGCACCGGCTCGTCGACGCCGTCGAGTCCGGGCTTCTCCCG
>Ga0079224_100002696_pt1 | contig 21829 bp, 17 predicted proteins | sample Stecom2015_FD_80414 | JGI IMG/M metagenome (GOLD analysis project Ga0079224, IMG submission 80414) | Agricultural soil microbial communities from Utah to study Nitrogen management - Steer compost 2015 | ecosystem: Environmental > Terrestrial > Soil > Agricultural land | place: USA: Utah...
CGGGCGCGCTTGATGATCGAGGGAACGTCCAGCTCAGGATGGAACTGGGTGGCGTACTGCCGGGTCCCGACGCGGAACATCTGCACCGGGCAGGTGCGGCCGCTCGCGAGCGTGACGGCGTGCAAGGGCAGCGTGTGCACGGCCTCCTTGTGGCCGACGAGCCCGGTGAACGTCTCCGGCAGGCGCGCCTCGCGCACGAGCGGATCCTTGAGGCCCGCCTCGGTGAGGGTGATCTCGACCGCGCCGAGCGGCTCGCCGTGGGTGCGGTCGATGCGCGCGCCCTGATGGGTGCCGAGCGTGCCGATCCCGTAGCAGGCGCCGAGGAAGGGGATGTCCTCGGCGATCACCTGGTCGAGGACGCGGAAGATCTCCGCCTCGGCGCGGATCTGCGCAGGGGACTTGTCCGCGGCGGGATCCGAGACGGTGAAGGGGCTGCCGCACAGGATGATCCCGGAGATGTCCGCGCCGGTCAGTCCGGGGAACGGGTCGCGGTCGAGACGCGCCCAGAGCAGCTCGTCCTCCGCGAGGCCGGTGAAGGCGAGGACGGCTTCGCGCTCGGTGAGGGCGACGTCGTCCTCGGGGCGGGTGGCGATCTGCACGAACGGTTTCACGATCGCATGCTAGCGGCCGACGGGAGTTGGGGGCCGACGGGCCCGTAGTCTGCGGGAGTGCCTTCCCCCGGCTCGGCCGGGATCCGCTGAGCTCGAAGGAGAGTCCATGCCCGCATCACCCGCGTCCGCTGGTTCGTCGGCCCCGTCGCCATCTGCCCGCCCGTCGGCTGCGGTGTCCCGGGAAGCAGTCCTCGACGTCGCCGCGATCCTGCCCGAGTGGCTCGAGACGCTGCGCGCATCCACGCTGCAGACCGGCCTGCAGGCGGCGATCTGGCACGAGGGCGAGCTGGTCGCGGAGGTCGCCGTCGGTCCCGCCGACGAGCCCGCGGGGATCCCGCTGCGCACCACGCACCGCCTGCGTATCGCCTCGCACTCGAAGATGATGACGGCGCTCGCGGTCATGCGCCTGGTGGAGCAGGGAAAGCTGCGGCTGGACGACACGCTCGGCAAACGCGTCCCGGAGCTCGCGGACACTCCTGTCGCAGACCGGACCCTGCGCGATCTGCTGTCCCATTCGGCAGGCCTGACCAGGGATTCGGCGGATTCGCGCTGGTGGCGACTCGGGATCCCCTTTGCGGACCGCGAGCAGCTGCTCCAGATCGCCCGGACCGGCGCGGTCACGGCCGAGCCGGGCCTGCACCTGCAGTACTCGAACATCGGCTACGGCCTGCTGGGCCTGGTGGTCGAGGAGGCGACGGCGGCGAGCTTCGCTGACGCCGTCACGGAGCTCGTGCTGGACCCCGTCGGGGTGGAGGGCCTGGGTCCGGACCTGTCCGCGGACGCGCCGGGACCGGAGGCGGCCGACGGGTTCGCGGCCGGGCACACCTCGCTGCTGCACGGGCCGCGGCGGGTGGTCGAGCAGATCCCCACCGGCGCTCTCGCCGCGGCGACCGGGTTCTGGGCGAGCGCCGGCGCGATCGCGTCCTTCGCCGGGAAGGTCCTCACCGAGGATGCGCTGCTCTCTCCCGCCTCGGTGCGGGAGATGCGCCGACGGGTGTGGACGCTCGGCGAGGGGCGGCACTATGGGCTCGGCCTGCAGATGGGGCTGCTGCACGGCTTCACGGCGGTGGGGCACTCGGGCGGGTTCCCGACAGGGCTCTCGCGCACCTGGGCAGTTCCCGCGCAGCGCCTGGCTGTCTCCGTGATCGGCACGTCGGTCGATGCTCCGTCCAGCGCGATCGCCGAGGGGATCCTGGGCCTGCTCGCGCTCGCGGCCGGGCGGCCCGCACCGCAGGCCGCGGAGTGGGAGCGGGCCGGGGCACAGGGCGGCGGGTCCGACGGGCGAGAGCGGCCGGACGTGCTCGACGAGCAGCCATCGGTCACGGTGCCGGGTGCAGGCGCAGGCACTGACACTGGCACTGACACGGCCGCAGGCACGGGCACGGGCACGGGCACGGGCACAGGCACGACGCTCTCCGCCCGGGACCTCGCTGATCTCGTGGCCGGCACCTACGACTCGCTGTGGGGTCGCACGCGGCTCGCGGTCTTCGGCGGGAGACTGTTCTGCCTCGACGAATCCGCGATGGATCCGGCTGCCTCGGCGCTCGAGCTGAGCGTCGAGCCCGGCGCCGGCACAGACATTGCCGCAGGCACGAGCGCTGACGCGGTGCGGCCGGACCCGATCGACCCGGCCCTCACCGCGGTCGAGCTCGCAACCTGGGGCGATCCCGGGTACGGCAGCTGGTCCGAGCCGCTGCTCGCCCGCCTCGCCGCCACCGCCGACGCCGATGCCGACGCCGACCCCGAGGATGGCACGCTGCGTTGTGTGGGGCTCGTGGACACGGGGCAGGTGCAGACGCCGTCGGCCGAGTTCACGATGCCGGAGAGGGTGACCGCGCCGTGACCGGCGGCGGTGCCGGGACGAACAGTTCGTCCGCACCCGGCGATTCCGCCACGACGAGCACGGCCGACGGAGCGGGGACGGTGCCGCAGGTCGCCGGGCATCCGATGCCGGCGCTGCTCGGCGAGGGCACAGATCCGGAGCTCGTCGCGTGGCGGGAGCGGCTCCCGGCGCATGTCGAGGAGCTGCTTCAGCGGTGGGAGCTGCGGGCGTCGGCGCCGTTCGTCCCCGGCGGGTCCAGTGCGTGGGTGGCGCCGGTGACCGACCGCGACGGGGCCGAGCGGGTGCTGAAGGTCGCGTGGGCGCATGAGGAGGCGCGGGACGAGGCCGCGGGGATGCGGGCGTGGCAGGGCCGGGGTGCGGCGGCGCTGTATCGCAGCGAACGCGTCGGGGACACGTCGGCGCTGCTGCTGGAGCGGGTGCGGCCCGGGGTGCCGCTCGCGCAGCTGCTCACCTGGCCAGAGCGGGACGAGGTGCTGGTGAACGTGGCAATGCAGCTCTGGAAGCCGCCCTCAGAGCTCGAAGATGTCGGGCTCGAGGATGCCGGGTTCGAGGATGCCGGGTTCGCGGACCCTCAGGCTGAGCGCGCTGCAGCCAAGGACGTCTCCGAGCATGCGAGCGCGCCGGAGGCCTGTGGGTTCCGTCCGCTGGCGCACATGTGCGCGTGGTGGGCGGATCGCGCGCTCGAGGAAGGTGGCGGTGAACGTGCCGGTCTGCCTCGGGAGGTAGTGCTGCGGGGCCTGGAGCTGTTCCACACCCTGCCTGCCGGGTGGGATGGCGAGGAGGTGCTGCTCGCGACCGACCTGCACCCCAGCAATGTGCTCGCGGGCGGGACCGGATCGGCGCGTCGCTGGGTGCTGATCGATCCGAAGCCGTACGTGGGCGATCCGCACTATGACCTGTTGCAGCACATGTTCAACGATCCGGAGCGGCTGCGGACGGCGCCCGGCCCGTTCGCGGAGCGGATGGCAGATCTCGCGGGCCTGGATCCGGTCCGGCTGCGCCGCTGGCTGTTCGCGAGGGCGGTGCAGGAGGCGGGCACGATGGACGCCGCCGCCGAGGCAGCGCTGCTGCTCACTGCTGACGCGGGTCTGTAGCCGCGGGCGGGTCGTCCGGTTCTGTGTCGCCGCTGTAGGGCCCTGTAGCGCCGTCGCTGGCTACCGGTGCGTCGTCTCCGGGAGCGGCGGCACCGTCCTCGGAGTCGGCAGCTCCTCCCCCGGGGTCGGGACCCGCGCCGTCAGCGTCCTGCACTTCCTGCTCTCCTGCTGCCTGCTCTCGCACTGCTTGTCCTCTCGCGGAGGACTCAGGGCCGAGGAGCGGGGTCGGGGCGGTGGTGCGCTGGGCACCGGATGCCCCAGTCCAGCGCACGCGGTGGCCGCCCTCCTTCCCCTCGATCCGCTCCACCGCGCGGGCGAAGCGCTCCTTCTGGTTGCAGTGGCCGCAGAGCTGCTGGCCATCGTCCAGCGAGGTGCTGCCTCCGCGGGAGACGGGAGTGATGTGGTCGGCCTGGCGGATCACCGCATTGCAGAACGGTCCGCGACATCGGGTGTCTCGCCAGGTGAGGAAGCGTTTCATCGCGACCGGGAAGGCGCGGGACACAGCGTCCATCCCGACCAGCTCGTCGGCGGTGGGATGCGTGTAGAGCCGCCGGATCATGAGGCGGATCTCCGGCCCGTCGGGTCCGAGCGGGTCCTCCTCGGCCTCCTCGGGCTCGGCGAGAGCGGCGCGCAGCTGCGCCCGCACCGCCTCGGCGGGAACCGGGCCGTAGCCCTCGAGCTGGGCGACATCCCCGGACTCGGGCCGGAACAGGGCGCGGTCGGTGATGATCACGCCGATCTCGATGGACAGGCGCGGGGCCTCGCCCTCGCCCGCGCCCTGGAGCAGCTCGACGAAGGCGTCGGCCATGACCGCGCCGTGCCCCTCGCGGTTCCCGGCCGAGCGGCGGCGCTCCGCCTCGAGGGAGAGCCGCTTGTGGATGATGCGTGCGTCGACTGCGGGGACGAGCGCAGAGAGCTGCGCCATGCCGTGCTTGCGCGGGGTGAGGGTGACGTGGCGTTCCTTGCGGGCGCGCTGGTGGCGCAGCGCCTCCCCCTCGGGATCCAGCTCACCCACAACCGTCGCGACCGCGTCCTTCCAGCGGCGCACGCCGAGCCCGTCGCACTCGGGCAGGCGCCGATCGAGGTGAATATCGACCTCGCGCATCAGCTCGGGCTCGACCCCGGCAGCCGCATCGGCGATCGCGTAGGCGGCATCCGTGCCGAGCGTCCCGTTGACGAGGGCGCCCATCATGCGCGGCAGGCCCTCCACAAGGCGGCGGGCGGAGGCGAGGGTGCGGCCGGCCGCGTGCGGGGAGCGGTGGGTGATCAGGGTGAGGTCGTGCGCGGTGACCCCGTCGGCCTCCTCGTGCACGACGCCCTCCGACGGCACAGCAGCCTCCTCCCGCTCGGCCTTGTCGCGGGCATTGGCGAGCCGTTCCCGGCGCGTGACCTCCTGCAGGGCGACGACCGCATGGGCCTCCATCGCATCGAGCACTCCGCGGCAGGCGTGGATGTTCGTGAGCAGATCAGCAGCCTCGGCGCGGCTCGCGGAGTCGGCGTCGAACGCACGGCCCGGATCCTGCGCGAGAGAGCGCAGGAGATGGGCGAGATCGCCGAGTCCGGCGGCGAGCATGCCCGGTCCGCCCTCGCGCAGCGCAGCCAGGAGCGCCTCGGAGGAGACGTCCCCCAGGGGGCCCGTGGCCTGCGTTGATGTGGTCATGCCTCCATCGTCCCGGGCCTGCGAGAGGGAGAAAAGGCACCTTCTCGAAATGGGGACGAGCCGAGGTGTGGAGGGAGATGCAGGTGGAGAAGCGATGGTGTGGAGGGAGTTCCGGACGCTGCGAGGAGCCTGCCGGAGAGGCAGCAAGGGAGGCGAGCGAGCGGTGCCGTGGACAAAGCACGGGACCGTGGACGCACCCGAGCCCGGCAGGGAGCGATGATGGAGCCATGACTTCTCTCGCCGAATTCTCCGCCACCACCCTCACCGGCCAGCACCAGGACCTCTCCGAGCATCTCGGCTCCGTGGTCCTCGTGGTCAACACTGCGAGCAAGTGCGGCCTGACCCCGCAGTACGAAGGGCTGCAGGCACTGCACGAGCGCTTCTCCGACCAGGGCCTGCGCATCCTGGGCTTCCCCTGCGACCAGTTCGGGCACCAGGAGCCCGGCACGGAGGAGGAGATCGGCGAGTTCTGCCGGGTGAACTACGGCGTCAGCTTCCCGATGTTCGCGAAGATCGAGGTCAACGGCGAGGGCGCGCACCCGTTGTACAAGTGGCTGACCGGCGCGCATACGATCGAGGACGGCGAGGACATCCCCGCTGGGGACATCGAGTGGAACTTCGCGAAGTTCCTGCTGGGCCGCGATGGACGCGTACTGCGCCGCTGGTCCCCGCAGGTCACGCCCGAGGAGATCGCGGACGACATCGCCGCAGCGCTCGCGGAGGGCTGAGCGCTCGCGAAGAACACCGCGGCCGACGGCGCCTCGCCGGCTGACCAGCGCACTCCGACGAGCGCGCCCCAGCCGGCGCACGCCACGTCGGCGTGCGCCGGCCGCAGGGGCTGAGACCTAGCGCGACCACCCCTCGGCGACGAGAAGCCCCGCATCGGCCGCACGATCGGTGTCCACGAGGTCCGTGCCGCCGTCGCGCACCCGCAGCCGGCCTGCCCAGGCGCCGAGCCCGCGGACCGCGCCGTCGGTGGCGAGGCGGAGCCTGACCTGCACCTCCCCGGTCATCGGGGCGCCGTCGGCCGTGAGTGGGAACCGGCCCTCCCAGACCGCGCGCCGCCCCCAGCCGGTGAGGCGACCGTCCGTGATCTCCACGGGGTCCTCATGCTTCGCCTCGAGCCGGCCCGGCAGCGCCGTCCAGCTCGCGCCGTCGTCCGCGGAGGCTTCGACGATGAGCACGTCGTACGCAGTCTCCAGGTGCACGAACACGTCAGCCAGAAGCTCCGCAGGAGCGCCGTCGGCCGCGCGATCCTCGAGCGCGACGGGCAGGGCGAGCGTCGCCTCGGTGGCGTCCGCTCCCCCTGCGTGCCAGCCGTCCCGCACCGCACGCGGCACGATCCCGAGCGCGTGGGCGACGCAGGTGGAGACTTCGCGCCGGGTCACGTTGGTGGAGGACCACTCTCGCGTGGGGTGGACGGAGTTCGTCAGCAGCACCATGACCGTGTCGGTGAGCGGGTCGATGACCAACGAGGTGCCGGTGAAACCGGTGTGCACGCCGCTGCAGGGGCTGGTGAGGCCCGCGTGGTAGAACCAGGCCTCGAGCTCGGGGCCGAGCCCGCGCCGCGCGCCGCCCACGCCGGTGACATCGGCGTTGCGGTCGGTGAACATGTCCTTGACCGTCGCGGCCTCGAGGATGCGGGCGCTGCCATAGCGTCCGCCTCCCAGGAACATCTGGGCGAACACGGCGAGGTCACGGGCGGTGGAGAACACTCCGGCGTGCCCGGCGACGCCGCCCAGGGAGAAGGCGTTCTCGTCGTGGACGCGGCCGTGGACGAGCTCGCTGAAGTAGTCCTCGTACTCGGTCGCGGCGATGCGAGGCTTCAGCTCCGCGGGCGGGGTGTACATCGTGTCGTCCATGCCGAGCGGGGCGGTGATGTGCTCGCCCACGTACGCATCGAGCCGCTGCCCGGAGAGCTTCTCGACGATCAGCCCCAGCGTGATCAGGCCCAGGTCGCTGTACACGTACTTCGTGCCGGGCGGGGTGTTCGGCGCGACGGTGAGGACCGCGTCGATGCGCGAGTCGACGTCCGGGTAAGCGGAGTAGAGGTTGATGAAGGCAGGCAGCCCGCCCACATGCGTGAGCAGGTGCTCGATCGTCACCTCGCCCTTCCCGTTCTCGGCGAAGCGCGGCAGATGATCAGCCACGCGATCCGAGAGCGCGAGAGTCCCCTTCTCCACCTGCTGCATCACGGCGGTGGCGGTGAAGATCTTCGAGATCGAGGCGAGGTCGAAGATCGTGTCGGTGCGGGCCTCGATCCACTCCGCCTCGGGCAGTTCGGTGGTCTTGTCCTGCCAGCGCAGCGCATATCCGTCGGCGTGCTCAAAGGCGATCCCGCCCTGGGAGGCGACCAGCAGGCTCGCGCTCGCGAAGCGCGGCGGATCGTTCTCGAGACCGGCGCGGACGATGCCGGGCAGGCGGTCCAGCTCGGCCGGATCCAGGCCCACGGAGGTGGGGCTCGCCTCGCGCAGCGTGCGGCCGCTGCCGGTGCGGTCCCAGGGGTGGCGGCGGTTGCCCTTCCCGCCCCAGTGGGGTGCGGTGCGTGCTTCCTTCACAACGGGTCGCTCCTTGTGCGGGGCGGGGTCGCCCATCGCGTGGGCTGCGGTCGGGAGGCCGACGGCGCCTGCGGCGGCGAGCGCGGTCGCGGCAAGCGTCACATTCGGCGCGCCTCGCGGATCCCGCGCAGCAGGAGCACGATCCCGACGACGACGAGCGCGATCCCGATCCAGTCCGCGACGATGCCGACCACGTGGAGGATCGAGCGGGCCGTCTGAGCACCGTCGGAGTCCCCGGAGATGTCCGCGGAGACGAAGGTGGAGATGGTGATGGGCAGCAGGACGAGCAGGGCGCCGACGCGCATCGCGCCCCTCCCCCACACCATGGTGAGGATCGCGAGCACCACGGTGGCGAGCCAGAGCGCGATGGACAGCAGCGCCACCAGGATCACCCCGATGGCGAACAGCATGAGCAAGGCCCGGTCCGGCTCCATCGCCCCCACGGACCAGGGCGTGAGCAGCCACAGATAGCCCGCCGCATCCACCAGCACCGAGAGCGCCGCGAGGAGGACCAGCGCGGTCGCGATCCTCACCGGCGGCCGGCTCGCGCGCGGCCCCGGCATGCCCGGCGCGCCCTGCATGCCCTGTGCTCCCTGCGTCCCCTGCATTCCTTGTGCCACCCCGGTTCCTCCCTCAGTCCCTGCGCAGCTCGAGCACGGGCACGCAGGTCGGGCTGAATCCGAGCACCTGCCCGTAGAAGGACAGCGACGCCTCGATCGCGCGGATGATGTTCGGAGCCTTGCGGAAGCCGTGCTGCTCGCCCTCGAAGAGCAGGTAGGCGTGCGGGATGCCCTTCGCGGCGAGCGCGTCGCGGAACGCCTCGGACTGGCTGGGCGGGACGATGCGGTCCTCGTCGCCCTGCAGCAGCAGGACAGGCACCTCGAGCTCGTCGACGTGGCTGAGCGGGGCCCGCTCCACGTACAGGTCGCGCCGCTCGGGATAGGGGCCCACGAGCCCGTCGATGTAACGGGACTCGAAGTCGTGCGTGTCCTGGCGGAAGTTCTCGAGCTCCGCGACGCCGAAGCTGGAGACGCCCGCAGCGAAGGTCTTCGTGCGGGTCAGGCACGCGAGCGTGGTCCAGCCGCCGGCGCTGCCGCCCTCGATCGCGAGCCGGTTGCCGTCGGCGATCCCTTCGCTGACCAGGTGCTCCATCACGGCGACAGTGTCCGCGACGTCGACCACGCCCCACTGGCCCTTGAGCCGGTCGCGGTAGGCGCGGCCGTAGCCGGTGGAGCCGCCGTAGTTCACGACCACCACGCCGAGGCCGCGCGAGGTGTAGTACGCGATCGGCAGGGACAGAACGGGCGGGACGTGCGCGGTGGGGCCGCCGTGGACCTGCGCGATGAACGGCGGCAGCTCGCCGTCGCGGCCCTCGATCCCCTCCTGGCGGGGGCGGTGCACGATCGCGTGCACGACGCCGCCGTCCGGCAGCGGCACCTCGATGCCCTCCGCCTCGGGCAGCAGCCCCGGGTCCGGGGCGTCCTCGCGGGAGGAGCGCAGCACGGTGAGCGCCGACAGCGCAGGTGCGCCTGCATCATCGGCCGACGAGCCCGTGCCGAAGTCGAGACGGGCGAGGTGGATGGCGGTGAACTGCGTGGGCGAGGCGCCGTCGAGGACCACGAGCCCGTCGGCCCGCACATCGAGCGAGCCGATCGAGGTGAGCGGGCAGTCGAGCGGCGCGAGCTCCCCGGTGCTGACCTGCAGGACGGACAGGCCGGTCGCGGCGCGGCCGTGCTCGATGAGGACACGGTCGGCGTCGAGCACGTGGTACCAGGTGGTGCCGAGGCTCCACAGCGGGCCGCCGAACTCCTCCTCTCTCTCGAGGACCTGCTGGGCGCCGTCGGCGGCGGACCAGGTCCAGGGGTTCCACCAGCCGGAGGAGTCGGCGAGGAACATGAGGCGGTCCGCGTCGAGCCATTCGGGCTGGAGGACGGAGATCTCGGTGCCGCCCGCGATGATCTCGCCCTCGCCGGCGCTGCCGTTCATGAGCGGGGCGACGTGCAGCTCGGTGCCGTCCCAGGGCATCTGCGGGTGCTCCCAGCTCAGCCAGGCGAGGCGCTGTCCGTCGGGGCTGAGGCGCGGGTTCGCGACGAAACGGCTCGAGGGGGTGACGCGCCGCAGCGCGGCGGGGTCGTCGGCTGCGGAGCCGTCCAGCGGGACCGCGACGATGTACCGCTCGATGTGCGGGGCGCCGTCCGCGCCGGTGCGCGGCCCGCCCTCACCGCCGGTGTGGTCCTCGCAGATCCACCACACCTCGATCTCGCCGCCCGCGAGCGTCACGACGGTCGGCTCGGCCCAGCGCAGCGAGGGCCCGTGCGCGGAGGGCACCTCGGGCCCGACGGGGGTGAGGGGGCGGGGCTGCTCGCCCTCGCGCAGGGCGTGGACGCGCTGGTCCTCGAAGTTCACGAAGACGACGAGCGGGCGCTCGTCGGCGGTGGCGGCATCTGGCTCGGGGACGACGGTCCAGCTCGCGCCGCCGTACTCGTGCACCCGCGAGCGGGCGTTGTACGGGGCGGGCAGCACGGTGACGTTCTCGGCGGGTGCAGCGGGGTTGTCGGCGGCAGCGTCGAGATCCGCCGGGCCGACGGGTCCTGCGGTGCGGATGATCGCCTGGCGACCGCCCTCGGTGGCGATCCCCTCGATCCACCACACCTCCTCGCCGACGAAGCGCGGCCCGCCGAGCCGGGTGCCACCGGTCGCGAGGAGCTCAGCGGTGATGGGCGAGGGCCAGGAGCCGTACGGAAGTGAGGTCACCATGGGCCCAGGGTATGTGCCGAGGCGCGGGTGCGCGGGCCGCATCAGTTGGTTGTATCCGATGCCGACGTTTCCGCGTTCGACAGCCTTATTCATCCGTCACGCCGTCGATAAGCGCTCTCCCCCTTCGGCGAGAACCCACATCGACCGCATCACGCTGAACGTCGCGAGGCTTCGCGATTTCGCATGCCACCAGGAAAATACGCCCAATGGCTTCACCGATGACCTATCTTGGCAAATAGTGCTTGTCGCTCCTGCAGAAAGAAGCGCATTGCGTACCGCTCGGTATACCGTCGAGTCGTTCCACGACAACCTCAGTCCTGCCGCCCTCGCACTGTGGGCGAAGTCGGGGAGCGATCTCAGCCGTGCTGACGGTGAGGATCCGTGGCTCTGCCTCCCTCAGCACATGCTGGATTCCGCCGGGGCGGCCCAGCACGTCTGGGCGAACTGGGCACCGCACAGCGTGCGCTTGTCCGTCGCACGCGAGGCCGGCGTCTCGATCGAGGAGGCCGGCACTCTGCTGTGCTGGCTTGCCGCGGTCCATGACGTCGGGAAGGCGATCCTCGTCTTCCAGACCCAGCTCGAGGCTCGCGAAGGGTTCGGACACTTCCTCGACCGACTGCGCAATGCCGGGCTGCCGCACCGCCCGTCCGCGCTCGAGCGCACCACGGGCCGACTACATCACTCCCTCGCGTCGATGGTCCTCGTGCGCAGATGGCTCCTCGCCGAAGGCATGAAGCGCACTCATGCCAGTCGGATCGCGGCCGTGCTGGACGCGCACCACGGCTCCCCCTCCCTGCAGGAGAGCCGCGCGACAGCGGAGGAGATCCTGCGGCAGTACACGGGACACTGGGCAGACGTGCATCACGAACTTCTCGAGTTCGCTGCGGAGATTTCGGGGATCCGGGAGATCCTGCCCGCCCTCCGCACGAAACTGCATGGCTCGGGTCAGATGCTCCTGACCGGCCTGGTGATCTTGGCCGACTGGATCGCCTCCACGGAGACGGCGTTCCCGCTCACCACGCGCGGCTACTCGGGCGACCGTGCCGCGGAGTGCCTGGACAGGGTCGACCTCACCTCACCGTGGACACCACACCCCGCGCACTCCCTCGAGCAGGAGGAGTTCGACGCGCACCTCAGGCAGCGCTTCCAGTGGCCCGGTACGGCGCAAGCGCGGCCGGTGCAGGTCGCAGCGGCACAGGCCAGCCGGGAACTCGACGGGTCGGGGTTGCTGGTGATCGAAGCCCCGACCGGAGAGGGTAAGACCGAGGCCGCACTCACTGCCGCGGAGATTCTCGCCGCGAACAGCGGCGCCGGCGGCCTGATCGTCGCCGCTCCGACGATGTCCACGGCTGACGGCCTGTTCCGGCGCGTCCTCGACTGGACCGCTCGCACCGGCGACCACGGCGTTGCGTCGATGTTCCTCGCACACTCCAAGAGCAGGCTGAATTCGGAGTATCGCCAGCTGCGGTCCACCGGGATCGGAATGGACGAGCACGACGGCGTGGAAGGGGCGGTGATCGCGTCCCAATGGATGTCCGGCAGGAAGAAGGGGATCCTGTCGAACTTCAGCGTGGCAACCGTCGACCAGGTCTTGTTCTTGGCCCTGCAGGCGAAGCACTCGATGCTGCGGCACCTGGGCCTGGCTGGGAAGGTGGTGGTGATCGATGAGGTGCACGCCTACGACGCCTACATGTCCGAGTACCTGGCCACCGCCCTCTCGTGGCTCGCCAGGTATCAGGTGCCCGTCGTGCTGCTCTCCGCCACTCTTCCTGTTGAGCAGAAGAAGCAGCTGCTCGAGGCCTACGCCTCCGAGGTCACCCGTGCGGAGATCGGCGAGCTCTCGAGCGCCTACCCGCTGGTGACCACTGTCGGCGCCACCGGCCTTCGAGAGATCACCGTGCACTCTCGTCGCGCTGACCTGCACGCCCAGGTGGCTCTCCTCGACGACGACCTCTCCGCACTGCTCGATCGGCTCCGCGCCGACGCGGCAACCGGGGGCTGCGTCCTGATCATCTGCAACACGGTCCGCAGAGCCCAGGAGACCTACAGAGCGATGCGGGAAGTGTTCCCCGGAGAGGTCGAACTGCACCACGCAGCGTTCCTCTCCTCGGCGCGCGTCTCCAAGGAGGCAGCGCTCCGGGAAGCACTGGGTCCGCACGCTCGACGTGGCGCGGGGCGCCCGGAGCGACGCTTCGTCATCGCGACCCAGGTCGCCGAGCAGAGCCTCGACATCGACGTGGACATGCTCGTCACCGACATCGCCCCCGTCGACCTCCTCATCCAGCGGATCGGCCGCCTGCACCGTCACCTCCGTCCGGACACAGACCGGCCCGAGCCCATGCGCACCCCCCAGGTGCTGATCCGCGGGATCGTCACCGTGGAGCCGCCGGAGTTCGAGTCCGGGAGCGAAGCGGTCTACGGCCGCAAGCTCCTGCTCTCAACGCTCGCGGTCCTGCGCGAGCGGACGCTCGCACACGGCTTCATACGGCCCCACGACATCGCCCCGCTGGTGCAGACCGCTTACGGTCCGGCCCCGCCGATCCCTCCGGCGTGGACCGCGATCTGGGAGGAAGCGGCGGCGGAGCACGATCGTCGTCGTGACCGTGCCCGCGCCCGCTCCACGACCTACCGGTTCCCCCTCCCTGCCGCGGCCGGGAGCCTTGACGACCTGTTCCGCGTGGGACGCACGTCCATCGACACGGCGGACGGCGAGGAGCGGGGCTTCGCCCAGGTGCGCGACAGCGATCCGACGGTGGAGGTGATCCCCATCGAGGTGACGGAGCGCGGCTATCGTCCGCTCGGCAGCACCGCTGACCTGGACTTCTCCCCGGACGCCGCACCGGAGAGCAAAGTCGCCCTCGACCTGGCCTCCTCGACCGTGCGCCTGCCTGCCCGTTTCACCCGCTTCGAGAAGATCTTCGAGGAGACCCTCGACCAGCTGGAAAGAACCACGCCGCCCGGATGGCAGGCGTCCACGTGGCTCAAGGGTCAGGTGGCCCTGCCGCTCGACGCGAAAGGCGGGATCGATCTGGCAGGGCGTCGTCTCGTCTACGACCAGGAGCTGGGACTCCACGACATCACCGACAGCCTCGAATGACGGCGACCCGTCGTTCGTCAGACCCTTCGCCCACACTCGGGACAGCAGCCGCGACGATGAGGAGCAGCATGGACGAGCGCACATCCTTCTCCCTGGTGACTGATCCCTGGATCCGCTGCCAGCGAACCGACGGGACCGACGTCATGCTCTCCCTCGGGGAGGTCTTCGACGGGACGACCACGGTCACCGGTATTCGCGGCGACTCCCCCACCCAGGACTACGCGATGCTCCGGATGCTCCTCGCGATCTTCTGGCGCGCACATCGTGGGGACACCGACGTCGCCCCCGGCCGGACCTTCGACGTCGAGGAGTGGCGCGAGGAGGCCTGGCACGAGGCGGTCGACGGAGAGGCGGATTCCACCGTGCTCGCGTACCTCGACCAGCACCGGGACCGTTTCGACCTGCTGCACTCGCAGCACCCGTTCATGCAGGTCGCGAGCCTTCACACCAGCAAGGACAGCCGATTTCCCGTCTCTCGGATCGTCCCGGAGGCCGAATCGGACTACTTCACGATGCGCGCAGGGGGCGCTCTCGACTCGCTTCCGCTGGACGAAGCCGCACGCTGGCTGATCCACACCCACGCCTTCGACTACTCGGGCATCAAGTCCGGCGCCGTCGGCGACCCGCGCGTGAAGAACGGGAAGGGGTTCCCGATCGGTACCGGCTGGACCGGGATGACCGGCGGCACCACGATCCTCGGCGACTCCCTGCGGGAGACCCTCGTACTCAACACCGCACCCGGAGCGCTGCTCGCCGGCGAGGAGGACCGCCCCGTGTGGGAACGGGAACCCGACGGGCCAGCGGAGCGCACTTCGCCCGCCCCGAAGGGGCCGGCGGATCTCGCGACCTGGCAGTCCCGACGCGTCCGGCTGTTCCGCGAGGGGGATCGGATCACGGACGTGCTCGTGAGCAACGGCGATCGGATCCCAGATGCCGGCGCGAACGTCCTCAGCGACCCGATGACTCCGTACCGCTACAGCACCAACAAGTCCTCCAAGACCGAGGACGTCTACTACGCGCGTCCCTACGACACGAATCGGATGATGTGGCGCTCTCTCGAACCCCTGATCGCGCTCGACGGGGATGTGGCCTTGGCACGCGGGGAGAAGGCGAGCCGTCGTCCGGAAACGCTGGATGCTCTGGCGAGCGCCAGGGACGAGGGTCTCCCGGAGAGTCAGCACGTGCTCAGCCTGCGGCTCACCTCCATGTCCTACGGCCCCCAGTCCTCCTCCGTGGCGACCACCGTCGATGCTCGCATCGACGTCCCGCGCAGGATCCTCGCCCCCGGGGCGGAGGCCGTGCGCCAGGCCGTGCTCGCAAATGCCAAGGCGACCCTCACCGCAGCAGTGGCGCTCGGCGTCTTCGGCGGACGCCTCCTCATGGCCGCTGGCGGCGAGTACGCCTTCCACTCAGCGCACACGGATGCGCTTCTGGCGGACCTCGAGCCGGAGTTCCGTGACTGGCTCGCCTCCCTCGACCGCGACTCCGCCGACGCCTCGATGCTCGCATGGCAGCGGATCGTCCAGTCGCGCGTGCGCGAACGTGCCGCCGTGCTCCTGCGTGGTGCTGGTCCCAAGGCCCTGATCGGGCGAGAGATCGTCCAGAACGAGCGCGTCTCGCTCCTCACCGCCGGCACCGCGTACTCACGGCTCCAGCAGGAGCTGCGGAAGGCCCTGCCCCTGCTCTCGTCTACGCCGACGAGCGCCGAAACGTCCTCGATCGCCCCCTCCCAGGAGCTGACCACCGATGAATGAATCCTCCCCCTCCGCCCCCCATGACCCGCCCGTGACGCTCCAGCATGCTGTCGGCGCCTCGGCCGCGATGTTGCAGGCCCAGTACCTCGGCGAGCGCGGCGTCGCACAGCAGACCTCGGCGCGAGGACGCCTCGCGGTCCTGCGTCGCAGCGCAGGATTCACCGCTCTCCAGCACCCGCTCACGATGCAGGAGGTGCTCGACTCCCTCAGCCCCGGTCTCGACCCGGAGGATCTGGGCACCCGGGACGCCCCGTCCCCCAGCGAGAGCGCCGCCTTCGACGCGATGACTCTGTTCGCTCTGCACATGCAGTCCGCAGCCGCACCTGCCCATGTGCGCGGGCGGAGCTTCGGGACCGCCATGGGGATGCTTCGACTCCGCTCCGACAGCGGGTCGCTGAAGCCGCGCTTCGACGCCCTCCTCGCTTCACGGGACGAGCGCTCCCGCCTCACGCATGCCCGCTCGCTCATCACCCTGCTGCGCGGCGCAGGGATCGGCCTCGACTACGGCCTTCTCGCCCGCGACCTGCGCACACTCTCAGGTCGCCATCGTTCTGGCGTCCTGCTGCGCTGGGCACGCGACTTCGCGACCTCTCCGCGTCGGGAACAGCCCGATTCCCGGGAACCAGCCGCGCCCACATCCGCCTGACGCACCACGACCACCCCGCTGAAAGGACCCTGCCATGAGCCTCATCCTCGACATCCACGCCCTGCACACGCTGCCTCCGAGCAACATAAACCGCGACGACACGGGCGCCCCCAAGAGTGCGGTCTTCGGAGGGGTGCCGCGCCACCGGGTCTCTTCGCAGTCCTGGAAGCGTGCGATCCGTCGCGATTTCGAGACCACCCTCGGCGCCGATCAGGTGGGCTTCCGCACCAAGAGGGTCGCGGATCTCGTGGCCGACAAGCTCCAGGAGATCACGGAGGCCGCTGGCGGGAAGTGGGACCGCGAGCAGGCCGATGCCGCGGCGAAGAACCTCTTCGCAGGCGCCGGCATCAAGCTCACCGAGGCCAAGGTCCGCGACGGTGAGGAGGCACGCGGAGCCGAGACCGGCTACCTGCTGTTCCTGAGCCCCCGTCAGATCGAGAACGCGGCCAGGAAGCTCGTCGAGACCGACGGCGCCAAGCCCTCCAAGAAGGAGGCCCAGGCGCTCCTCGACGACGCGCACAGCATCGACATCGCCATGTTCGGCCGCATGGTCGCCGATGCCCCCGACTACAACGTCGACGCCTCGGTCCAGGTCGCCCACGCGATCGGGATCCACGAGTCCGAACCGGAGTTCGACTACTACACGGCGGTCGACGACATCGTCGAGGACAAGGAGGAGACCGGCGCCGGGATGATCGGGACGATGCAGATGACGTCCTCGACCCTCTACCGCTTCGCGACCGTCAACCTGCATTCCCTGGAGGAGAACCTCGGCGACGCGAACGCCGCGGTGGAGGCGACCACGGCATTCGTGAACTCCTTCATCACCTCGCTCCCCACCGGGAAGCAGAACAGCTACGCGCACAACACCGTCCCGGAGCTGGTGTACCTCACGATCCGTGACACGCGATCCCTCTCGCTCGTGAACGCCTTCGAGAACCCGGTGCGTACGGCCGATGGCGCGAGCAGGCGCGAGGCGGGGGCGAAGCTGCTGGCCTCCGAGGCGGAGCAGCTGGAGCGCAACTACGGGTTCGTGCCGACTGCGAGCTTCGTGATCGGCCTCGGCGCACTCACCGAGCCGTTCACGGAGCTCGCCACGGTCACCACCCTCCCCGCGCTCGCGGATCAGCTCCGCGCCGAGCTCACGGCTAAGGAGACGGCGTGAGCGCCACGCTGCTCCTGCTGCTCAAGGGGCCGATGCAGTCCTGGGGCCACACGAGCCGCTACCGGGACCGCACCACGGCGGCCTACCCCACCAAGTCCGGAGTGGTCGGCCTGCTCGCCGCAGCTGAGGGCCGGCGCCGGAGCGAGCCGATCGAGGACCTCGCGCAGCTGCACTTCGCCGTGCGTGTGGACCAGCCCGGGGCACTGCTGCACGACTACCAGACCGCGCAGCGCTGGCAGACCGGCGGCAGCACGTCGCTGGTGAGCAGGTATTACCTGAGCGATGCTGTGTTCCTCGCGGCGGTCGAGTCCCCGGAGCGCGAGCAGCTGGACGGGATCGCAGAGTCCCTCCGCTCTCCGCGGTTCCCGCTGTTCCTGGGACGTCGCTCCTGCCCGGCGAACCGTGACCTGCTGCAAGGCGTCCACGATGTAGACGCCGTGAGCGCCCTCCGTTCGGCGGAGTGGGGCGCGTCGGAGGCGCACAGGCGCACCCGGCCACAGCAGCTCTCCCTCCCGATCTTCCGTGACGCGCTGCCCGGAGAGCACGGTGATCCCCGGCAGGATGTCCCCCTCTCCTTCGACCAGGCTCATCGCCGCTACGGCTGGAGGGATGTGGTCCAGGATCCGGAGGGGGTGCTCGTGGAGAATCCACTCGGCACTCGAAAAGCGGATCCATTCTTCGAGGAGGTCATCTCCGCATGACGACGTTCACCAGGATTCTGCTGAATCCCCAGAGGCGGGGCGGGCGCAAGCTCCTCACGAATCCGCAGGCGATGCACGCTGCCGTCCGTTCCTGTTTCCCGCCGGATCTCGATGAGGCCGCCTCTCGCATCCTGTGGCGCGTGGACCGGCACGAGCACGAGCACGTGCTCTACGTCGTCGGGCCCGAGGAGATCGATCCGACGGTCGTGGTCGAACAGGCTGGCTGGCCGTCGCGCCCCGGTGAGTCGGCGGACTACCGTCCACTGCTGGATAGCCTGCGGGTCGGGCACGAGAGAGCATTCCGTCTCACGGCGAACCCTGTGCGGAGTCTCCCGGCGAACGGCGCCAAGCGAGGCCAGGTGGTTCCGCACGTGACACCGGAACAGCAATCGCGATGGCTCATCGAGAAAGCGCCACGTCATGGCTTCGAGATCCGTTCCCGGACAGACGACAGCGGCACGGATGTCCCGGACCTGATGGTCGATCGACGGACGGACCTGGCGTTCGATCGGCGTGATCCGCACACGGCGAGCCGTGGTCGCGTCACGCTGCGCACTGCGCGCTTCGAAGGTTCTCTGCGCATCACCGACGCGGAGCTCTTCCGGGAGACCCTCACCGGTGGGCTCGGCCGCGGCAAGGCCTACGGGTGCGGACTTCTGACCGTGGCACGGATCGCGGGCTGACATGAACGGCAGGCCAGGCACGCCTCCGCCGGAGCGGATTGAGCTTGCGCGGGTCTCGGACAGGATCTCGTTCCTGTACGCCGAGCACTGCACCGTGCACCGCAGCGCAAATGCGCTGACGCTCACCGATCAGCGCGGTGTCGTGCACGTCCCCGCCGCGTCCCTCGGGGTTCTCCTGCTCGGCCCGGGCACCCGGATCACGCACTCGGCGATGGCGGTGATCGGCGATTGCGGCGTCTCCGTGGCCTGGGTGGGCGAGTCGGGCGTGCGCTATTACGCGCACGGCCGCCCGCTGGCGAAGTCCGCACGGATGGCGGAGGCCCAGGCACGGATCGTCACGAACCAGCGTTCACGGCTGCGCTGCGCCCGGACGATGTACGAGATGCGCTTCCCCGGCGAAGACTTCACGACGCTGTCGATGCACCAGCTCCGCGGCCGCGAGGGGGCACGGATGAAGCGGGTCTACGCGGTCGAGGCGACCCGCACCGGGGTGGAGTGGAGCCGGCGCTCGTACTCCCCGGATGACTTCGAGGCCGGAAATGACATCAATAGGGCACTCACAGGAGCGAACGCCGCGCTCTATGGAGTAGTCCACGCCGTGATCTGCAGCCTTGGCGCGGTGCCGTCCCTGGGCGTCGTGCACGCGGGGACCGATCGCTCGTTCGTCTACGACATCGCCGATCTCTACAAGGCGGAGATCTCTATCCCCGTTGCGTTCGATGCGGTCGCGTCCGAGGCGGTGGATCCCGTGAACGAGGTGCGCAGAATGGTGCGTGATCGCATCGTCGCGACCAAGCTCATTCGACGGGCAGTGCTCGACATCCACACCCTCATGGGCCTGGCGGACGACGTCGAGCCGGACTTCGGTGATCTCCTGCTATGGAGCGAGCTCGAGGCCGTCCCCGCGGGCACCAACTGGGATGATCACGGGGTGCCTGCATGATGACCCTGGTCCTCACGGCGTGCCCCACAGGCCTCCGTGGCGACCTCACCAAGTGGCTGATGGAGATCAGCCCGGGAGTGTTCGTGGGACGTCCTTCCGCAAGAATCCGTGATGAGCTGTGGCTGCGCACCATCGAGCTGTGCAACGACGGCAAGGCGATCCTCGTCTACTCTGCTGACGCTGAGCAGGGCCTCGAGTTCCGCGTGCATAACCACGACTGGGTCCCCACTGACTACGACGGAGTATTGCTGATGCTCCGTCCTTCTGCCGACACCGGGCCGACCCGCAGGACCGGATGGAGCTCCGCACGTGCGATGCGCCGTGCGCGCCGTCCCCGCTGAAAGGCGCGGCTGGATCGGGCCTCGGCCCGGCTCGCGACCCCAAAACTACAGCGAAGCTGTATTCTCTTGACGTCCCAGCTCGGCATTCTTGCAGGTGAGCAAGGGTGCTCCCCGCGCAGCGGGGATGAGCCCGATCCGGCAAGTGAACAGGGCGCTGAAGGAGCGTGCTCCCCGCGCAGCGGGGATGAGCCGTCCTGCGCCATCCGACACCTCCTGCCCGCACCGTGCTCCCCGCGCAGCGGGGATGAGCCCACCGCCCAGCTCCTTCTCAAGATTCTTCGAGAGTGCTCCCCGCGCAGCGGGGATGAGCCGGAGCTGACCGACCGCCTCTCCCCCACGATCACGTGCTCCCCGCGCAGCGGGGATGAGCCCACGGCGACCAGCACGACCGCCAGGATTCCGAGGTGCTCCCCGCGCAGCGGGGATGAGCCGTCAAGGACGGCATTCAAGCGTTGACCCGCGAAGTGCTCCCCGCGCAGCGGGGATGAGCCCGGATTCAACGTCCCGGTTCAGATTCTTGATCCGTGCTCCCCGCGCAGCGGGGATGAGCCGTCGTCCCGGAAGTCGCGGCAGGATGTCGTAGCGTGCTCCCCGCGCAGCGGGGATGAGCCCTAGCCCGGAAGGGGGTTCGCATGTCGTGGACTGTGCTCCCCGCGCAGCGGGGATGAGCCGAGCCGGACCGTCCCGGGGCCGGTGACCATGGCGTGCTCCCCGCGCAGCGGGGATGAGCCGATGCGGAGCCGGAGAGCGAAGCGACTGAGCCCGTGCTCCCCGCGCAGCGGGGATGAGCCCGCCGTGAGCCTAGGCTGTTTCCCGTGACCCCGGTGCTCCCCGCGCAGCGGGGATGAGCCTCGACGCGCCCTCAATGATCTGGTACGGCTGAGGTGCTCCCCGCGCAGCGGGGATGAGCCCGGCGGGCTGCTGGAGGGCCGCTACAGCCTGGAGTGCTCCCCGCGCAGCGGGGATGAGCCGGTGATCTTGGGTGCATGGTTCAGGCTCATCGGGTGCTCCCCGCGCAGCGGGGATGAGCCGAATCTGCAACTGCTCAACGTGCGGACGCTGGTGTGCTCCCCGCGCAGCGGGGATGAGCCCGACCGTTCGATCAGCACCGCGTCCTCGCGGTAGTGCTCCCCGCGCAGCGGGGATGAGCCCATCGGGTACACGAACGGTTCCGGCACGGTGTGGTGCTCCCCGCGCAGCGGGGATGAGCCCGGATCAGCTCAAGGCCGATCTGCTTCTGGACAGTGCTCCCCGCGCAGCGGGGATGAGCCGTCGCGGCGGTATGTCCCGCCGCGCAACATATAGTGCTCCCCGCGCAGCGGGGATGAGCCGGGCTCGACTACTACATCAACACACACCACCCCGTGCTCCCCGCGCAGCGGGGATGAGCCGAACTCGCCGTACTCGCCGCCGACGGATGCGCCGTGCTCCCCGCGCAGCGGGGATGAGCCCCGTCAATTCGAGTCAGGTCGCGGCGCGGCCCTGTGCTCCCCGCGCAGCGGGGATGAGCCGTCGGGAATTTCGCCGACGATGAGGCCTGGGAAGTGCTCCCCGCGCAGCGGGGATGAGCCGGTTCGTCTTGGACGGCTTGAACGGCCGTCCCGGGTGCTCCCCGCGCAGCGGGGATGAGCCTGCTGGTCTACTCCCGCCGCTACCTCACCGATGGTGCTCCCCGCGCAGCGGGGATGAGCCCTTGTCCAGGTCCGGTTTCACGGATGGGAGTTCGTGCTCCCCGCGCAGCGGGGATGAGCCGTACGCCCGCAGCGGTTCCGGCCTCATTCACGGGTGCTCCCCGCGCAGCGGGGATGAGCCGAAGCACTCAACAGGATGGAGGCCCGATGACGAGTGCTCCCCGCGCAGCGGGGATGAGCCGGCCGAGAACATCACCACCCGCAGACAGCTCGCGTGCTCCCCGCGCAGCGGGGATGAGCCGTCCATCAGCGCGCCGTCGATGTGGGGGACGTAGTGCTCCCCGC
>Ga0079224_100002697_pt1 | contig 21823 bp, 20 predicted proteins | sample Stecom2015_FD_80414 | JGI IMG/M metagenome (GOLD analysis project Ga0079224, IMG submission 80414) | Agricultural soil microbial communities from Utah to study Nitrogen management - Steer compost 2015 | ecosystem: Environmental > Terrestrial > Soil > Agricultural land | place: USA: Utah...
AAAGCCGATGGCGGCCGTTCTTACACGGCCGCCCGGTAGCGTGCATGCGGCCGCCGGTGTTTTTTCTTCTTCCGGTTGCCTGAGGTCGCCGGTTGGGCGGCAGCCGTGGGTTTCTCCCGGTATTCATCGATATCTTCCGGAAGGAAAGGATGATCTTCCACCAGGGGCAGCTGCTGCTTGATGAGTTTGGTAATCTGCCATAGGTATTCCCGTTCTTCCGTATCGCAGAAAGACCAAGCGCGCCCTGTTTCCCCGGCGCGCCCCGTACGGCCTATGCGGTGTACGTAGGTTTCCGGCTCATTGGGCAGATCGAAGTTGACGACCAGCTGAAGCCGGTCGATATCGATTCCCCGGGCGGCGATATCCGTAGCCACCAATACTTTGAGGGTCCCGTCTTTAAACGCCTTCAGCGCCTTTTGCCGTGCCGGCTGGGACTTATTGCCATGGATGGCCTGGGCGGTAATCTTCGCTTTTCCAAGTTTGCGGACGATTTTGTCGGCGCCGTGCTTCGTTCTGGAAAACACCAGTACATTCCCGTTCTGTTCGTTGTGCACCAAGTGGCAAAGCAGGTCCACCTTATGGGCTTTGGCGACCGGGAAGATCGCCTGTTGGATGGTGTCGACGGTAGAAGAGACCGGCGCCACGGCTATCCGCTCCGGTTGGTTCAGGATGGCATTGGCCAATTGTTCGATTTCCGGCGGCATGGTTGCCGAGAAGAGCATGGTTTGCCGCTTTCCGGGAATCTTGCTGATGATGTTGCGGATATCCCTGATGAAGCCCATGTCCAGCATGCGGTCGGCCTCGTCAAGCACCAGGAAACGTACCTGCTGCAGCGAAAGGGCCCGCTGTTCCAGCAGGTCGAGCAATCGCCCCGGGGTGGCAACGAGGATGTCCGGGCGTTTCCGCAGGGCTGTGATCTGATTGAGTGCGGATACGCCGCCGAAGATGACGGCCTGTTTGATGCGCGTCTTGCTGACATACACTTCGATATTTTCACCGATTTGGATGGCCAGTTCCCGCGTAGGAGCGAGGATCAGCGCTTTAGGCCCTGTATAGGCGGCGTCTGACTTTGCCGACAGCAACTGTTCAATGATCGGGAGAGAGAATGCGGCGGTTTTACCCGTACCCGTCTGCGCACAGGCCAGCACGTCACATTGCCGGAGTACGGCGGGAATGGCTTGTTGCTGAATGGGGGTAGGGGTTTGGTAACCAGCGGATTCCAGTGCCTGTAAGATCGGACTGGAGAGATTTAATGATGTAAATTGCAAAATAGTATTTTTACGTATGGCAACAAAGGTACGGATAATTATCCGTTTATTTTCCGGATGTCCCGAATACCCAGTCAACATGTCGCATTTTACACCGCCGGCGAGGACTATTGTTCCCTACATTTGTTAAAAAAGGAGGAAATTATGAAAAGGTTACTTTTCTTGTTGTTTACGGTAAGCATGTCCGTAAATGCACTGATGGCACAGTCGGCCGCAGGAGCGAAGCGCGACAAAGCCTTTATGCTCGACTATTACGATCAAACGTTCGACGCATTGCGTAAATCGGTAGCAGGACTCACTGAAGAGCAGCTGGCGTTTCAGCCGGCTTCCGACCGCTGGTCGATCAGCCAATGCCTCGAACATATCATCGTCACGGAGCAGGCGTTGCTGGGATATGCCCGGGAAGCGCTTTCCAAAGAACCCAATCCCGAGCGGTCGGATGAGGTCAAGCTTACGGATGACGATTTGATTAAAGGGATGACCGACCGCAGTTTCAAGGCCAAGGCGCCGGACGAGATCACGCCGAAGGAAGCCGGAAAGTACCACGATCCCAAGGTGGCACTGAATGAGTTGAAGAAGCAGCGTAAGGAATTGATCGGTTATGTCAAAGGGCTTTCGGAAGAAGATATGCGAAACCGGATCAGCGATTCGCCATTCGGCCCGATAGACGGCTATCATTCGTTGCTTTATATTCCTGCCCACACAGCACGGCATACCCTGCAGATTGACGAGGTGAAGGCCGACCCGAATTTTCCGAAGTAAGAATCCCCGGTGATATGGGGATCACGGGGATTCTAAGCGAAGCGGTTACTAGTCATGGCCTTCGGTTTTTACAATCTTGTTGTAAAGACCCAATAAAAGAAATGGTGCGGCCCATTGTCCGACGAACAGCGCCGTCTTGCTACATCCGGCAATTTTAAGTCCGGCTGAAACGGCCATGCTTCCTACCGCTAATCCCAGGAATACCATGGAAGGTATCTTTGCTGTTTGGCTCTCCACTTCCTTGGTGAAGTTACCCTCGTTTGGCGTTGTCATACTCATAGCATAGCAACAACTGTAACGTGGGTAAGTTTGGTGTAAACAAAAAAAGACTGCTCTTTTTTTGTGGTACCAGGCGGAATCGGACCAGCGACACAAGGATTTTCAGTCCTTTGCTTAAGACAGCACGATAACTAGCACTCTAAATTAATTTGCATAGTAGTAACTTATAAGTTACCTTTGCGTAGTGAAAGTCAGGGAAGTCATTGCATTCAGGAACTACTTTGAGGATTTCCTCAAGGGCCAGCCACAAAAGGTGCAGGACAAGATTTTCAAGACTATCGAGGCCATTGAGACACTGGAGCGCGTGCCTTCGAATTACCTGAAAGCCATGACCGGAACGGAGGGGCTATACGAGGCAAGGATACAGCTCGGCTCAAACATTTGGCGGGTATTCTGTTTCTTTGACGGTGAACGGTTGGTCATATTGCTGAACGGTTTCCAGAAGAAAGCACAGAAAACCCCGAAGAAGGAAATTGATGGGGCTTTAAGATTGATGGCTGAATATTACGAACAGAAAAGGAGCAAATGATGGAAACTAAAAGCTGGAAAGACATCAAGGATAGTGTTTACGGTGCCCAGGGTACCGAAAGGAGGGATGCGCTGGAAAGAGATTTCGAAGGTTTCAAGGTTGGCTTGTTGCTTAGGAAGGCGAGGGAAGATAAACATCTCACCCAGGCGCAACTTGCCGATTTGGTAAACCGGAAAAGGGAATATATTTCGAGGATCGAGAACAACGGGAGCAACTTAACATTAAAAACCCTGTACGACATCGTAGAGAAAGGGCTCGGTGGTAAGGTGAAGATTTCGATAGAGGTGTAATATCCAAAGTTACTAAGTTATTGCCGAAACCGACAACACAAAATTAAAAAACCCCACATACGATTTGTATAAGGGGTTTTTTGTGGTACCAGCTGGAATCGAACCAGCGACACAAGGATTTTCAGTCCTTTGCTCTACCAACTGAGCTATGGTACCTTTTCCTAATCAGCCGTTACCGGCGTTTTGGGACTGCAAATGTAGCTCCTTTTTTTATTTCAGAAAACTTTTTTTAAAAAATGTTTGCCTGAAAATGCCAAGCGTCTGATTCTGTTAGGGATAAAAATGACAGCCTCAAAACAATCGGGTACGGAAAATAGGTGTATCTTTGCATTTTCGTACTAGGATGAGCAAAAAAGGAAGAGTATTGGTCGCAATGAGTGGGGGGGTGGACAGCTCCGTGGCTGCCGTAATGCTCCATGAACAAGGATATGAGGTTATCGGACTGACCATGAAAACCTGGGATTACGCATCGTCAGGCGGTTCCTCCAAGGAAACCGGCTGCTGCAGCCTGGACAGCATCAATGATGCGCGGGCATTGGCCGTATCGTACGGCTTTCCCCACTATATATTGGATATCCGCGGGGAGTTCGGCGATTTCGTTATTGATAATTTTGTGGAGGAATACCTGGCGGGCCGGACGCCCAACCCGTGCGTTCTCTGCAACACGCATATCAAATGGGAGGCCCTTTTGAAGCGCGCGGATAAACTGGACTGTGAATTTATAGCCACCGGCCATTATGCCAATATCCGGAAGCAGGATAACGGCCGCTATGTGATTTCCAAGGGAAAGGACATCCATAAAGACCAGTCGTACGTATTGTGGGGCGTTTCGCAGGAAAACCTGGCACGCACGCGGTTTCCATTAGGCAGTTATACCAAGTCTGAGATCCGGCAGATGGCTGCGGAAATGGGCCAGCTCGAATTGGCCAATAAGTCGGAAAGTTACGAAATCTGCTTTGTGCCGGATAATGACTACCGCGCCTTTCTGCGCCATCGTGTGGAGGACATTGACGAGCGGATCGGTCCCGGTAACTTTGTGCTCACAGACGGCACGGTGGTAGGCCGGCACCAGGGGTATCCCTATTATACGGTTGGTCAGCGTAAAGGATTAGGCATTGCGCTGGGCCGTCCGGTCTTTGTCACCGCGATCTTGCCGGAAAGCAATACGGTGGTGCTGGGTGATGAGCACGAGCTGCAACGGGAGGAAGCGTACGTAAGAAATGTCAATCTGGTAAAATATGCGTCTTTGACGGAACCGCTGGAGGCTGTAACGAAGATCCGCTATAAGGACGCAGGAATGGCCAGTACGATCGTGCAGGAAGGCGACCGTATGAAGGTTGATTTCCACCACGCCGTAAAAGGTATAGCGCCGGGCCAGTCGGCCGTTTTCTACGAAGGAGACGATCTGCTTGGGGGTGGTTTTTTGATGTAAAGCCGCCCCACGGCAAAGCTGGGACGGCCTTTTTATTTCGGTTGTAAATCCCTTAGATTTTTCCAACCAATTCAACGAGGTCTACCAATTTGTTTGAGTAGCCCCATTCATTGTCATACCAGGATACCACTTTTACGAAATTGTCGTTCAGGGAAATGCCTGCTTTGGCATCGAAAATAGACGTGCGTGCGTCGCCGCGGAAATCTTCCGATACGACGTCATCTTCGGTATATCCCAGAATGCCTTTCAATTCGCCTTCTGAGGCTTCTTTGAATGCTTGTTTGATTTCCTCATAGGTGGCGGGTTTTTCCAGCCGTACTGTAAGGTCGACCACGGACACGTCAGGTACGGGCACGCGGAAGGACATGCCGGTAAGCTTTCCTTTCAATTCAGGCAGCACCAATCCAACCGCCTTGGCAGCTCCCGTAGACGACGGAATGATGTTCTGGTAGGCACCGCGTCCACCACGCCAATCTTTTACAGAAGGTCCGTCTACCGTTTTCTGGGTGGCGGTAACCGCGTGGATGGTGCTCATTAGCCCTTCGATGATACCGAACTTGTCGTTCAGCACCTTAGCAAGTGGTGCCAGACAGTTCGTTGTACAGGATGCGTTTGAAACGATAGTCTGTTCGGCCTTCAATTGTGTGTGGTTTACCCCGATTACAAACGTGGGCGTATCGTCTTTAGCCGGAGCGGACATGACCACTTTCTTAGCACCTGCATCGATATGTTTCTGAGCCGACTCTTTGGTCAGGAACAGTCCCGTTGACTCGATGATGACTTCAGCGCCTACTTCGTCCCACTTCAGGTTTGCGGGGTCTTTTTCAGCGGTTACACGGATGGTTTTGCCATTTACGACGAGGTTACCGTCTTTCGCTTCAACGGTACCGTCAAATTTTCCGTGCGTAGAGTCATATTTAAGCATGTAAGCCATGTAATCAGGGTCTACAAGGTCGTTGATGCCAACAATTTCAACACCCGGGCGGTTTACCGCTGCCCTGAATGCCAGACGGCCAATGCGGCCGAATCCATTGATTCCAATTTTCATTTTATATTAGTTTTTATTTAAATAGTATTTCATTAAGTTGTGTATCGGTTCACGGATGACCGTGCCGATGGTGATTCCGTACCCGTTGGCCACCTCGCGCAGCCACTCTTCATACCCGGCCGCAACGCTGCCTGTAAAGTTAACGGGCATATTGGGGTATTGTTTGGTAAGCGGCAGCAGGTAGGTTTCCACATACAGCTTGAATCCCCGGAGGATTATCCGTTTGACAAAGCGGTGTCGGTGGTTTTCCATCACAAAGTCTGCAAACGAGGTCAGAAAAAGGGTAGGGTTGACCTGGTTATACACCTTTTCGAGGATGACTTTCCGGTCAATGGGATAGCGCTCCACAAACTTTTCACGCAGGTCCGACGGCATGCTTTCATTGAGAAAGCTTTTCAGCAGCATTCGGCCGATCCAATTGGCGGACCCTTCATCGGCCAGGATGTATCCGAGTCCGAAGTTGTTGTCGACGGTACGCTTGCCATTAAAATAAGCGGCGTTGGACCCACTGCCGAGAATACCGATCAGTCCTTTGCCGTCGCCCAGTGTGCAAAGGGCGGAAGCTTTCACATCGTGATCCACGGTTACCCTGGCGTGAACAAAAAACTGCTTCAGCACGGCCGCGATTTTATCCTTACGCTCAGGAGACGACGAACCGGCACCGAAAAAATAGATTTTCTTGATTTGTTCGGCGTAGTTAATCAGGTTGTTGTTTTTGTTGAGCAGCTGAAGGATGAAACGCTCGTCATGCAGATACGGGTTGATTCCCATCATCCGGAAGCCGGTTACGATTTTCCGTTTCTCCGCCAGCCGCCAATCCGAAAATCTCGAACCGCTGAAAACCACTGCGATCATATCGATAACACGTCCATCATCTCAAGCATATCTTCGCTCAGCTTGAACACTTTTTTATTTAACACTTCCGTCAGCGGGGTTGTTTTGATTTCGTTGCCGTGCAGGCCGACCATGATACGCGTTTCGCCGGCCAGGAGCCGCCTTACGGCCGCGAAGCCGAGCCGGCTTGCCAGTACCCGGTCAAAGCTGCTGGGCGATCCGCCCCGCTGGAGGTGCCCTAGGATGGTTACCTTGGTGTCATAAAAGTCGAACCTGGATTTAACCTCCTTGGCGACGTTGTAGGCTCCTCCGTTTTCCTCGCCTTCTGCCACGATGACAATGGTGGACGACTTTTTACTTTTTGCCGCGCCCTCCAGCTGGGTACATAGATTTTCAATGGCGGTGGACTTTTCAGGGAGCAAGATGGCTTCCGCTCCACCGGCGATACCTGCATTCAGGGCGATGCATCCTGAGTCGCGTCCCATCACTTCCACGAAGAACAGACGGTCATGCGATGCGGCTGTGTCGCGTATTTTGTCGATCGCTTCGATGACGGTATTGGTAGCCGTGTCATAGCCCAGGGTAAAGTCAGATCCGTAAAGATCGTTGTCAATGGTTCCGGGGATGCAAACAATGGGAATGTCATATTCCCGCGAAAATACCTCGGCACCCGTGAAGGTTCCGTCGCCGCCAATGGCGATCAGTCCGTCGATACCCGCTGCCTTCAGGTTGTCATACGCCTGCTTCCTTCCCTCCGGTTTACGGAACGCTTCGCACCGGGCCGTTTTCAAAATGGTGCCGCCCATCTGGATGATGTTACTTACCGAACGGCTGTTCATCTCCAGGAAATTGCCGTCTACCATTCCTTGATAGCCCTGGTAAATGCCCATGACCGATTTTCCGGCATGGAGTGCTGTACGGACAGCAGCACGGATGCAGGCATTCATTCCGGGCGCATCGCCCCCGGAAGTAAAAATTCCTACTTTTGATATGCTTTGCACTTTTCTAAATATCTTTTGTAAATTAGCAGCACGAATATAGTGTGTATTTGCTACACTATTAAATTTTTCAAGAATTATTTTTTTAACTTGAATGGTTTAAGTGAGCAAATCTAACAAATAAAACTCAATTAGTAAACAAATAGTCAACGCGTTGCAAGCAAATTTACCACACCTGCAATCTACCTTTACTACCGACTGCGTGATCTTCGGCTTTCACGAAGGTGAGTTGAAACTTTTGCTCATCGAAAGGAACGAGTATCCGTTCAAAGGCTGGTGGGCGCTACCGGGATTTTTCGTTGAGCACAATGAAAACATTGACGACGCCGTAAAGCGGATCCTGTATGAACACACGGGCTTGAGGGGGATTTACATGGAGCAGCTGTACACGTTCGGTGATCTGAAACGGCACCCGCAGGGCCGCATCATCACCGTGGCGTATTATGCGTTACTGCGATTGGATGATCTTAAAAGCCGACCCGAGCCGGTGACCGATTACGCCCGCCAGGCTGTGTGGCACCCGTTGAACAACCTGCCCGAGCTTGCGTTTGATCACAAGCATATCATTGAAAAGAGCATCCAGAAAGTGCAGCGAAAGATCAGCTACAGCCCGATTGCTTTTGAGCTGCTGCCCGAGAAGTTTACACTCACGCAGCTTCAGCAATTGTACGAAGCGATATGGGGGCGCAAATTGGATAAGCGGAACTTCCGCAAAAAGATGCTGAACTATAACATTCTGAAAGAACTTCCCGAATTTCAGCGCGGCGTTTCTTACCGGGCGGCCCGCCTGTATAAACTGGACAAGCGCAAATATGCGAAGGTTTTCCAAAATGAACTGACTTTTTCCCGGTAGTCTTGTCATAGGGTTGTCACCGCCCCTGATTTTCTTTGCATTCATCCGTTGTTTGTAATGGATTTGTCATTTCCGTTGCATAACGGTGAGTTAGGCATGATTTTTTTGGAGATGAGTCCGCAAACTTTTACTTTTGACCAAAATTATAAAAAAGTCAAATGTTAAAAAGGTAAGATCGGACATGGTGGATGACAAACGAGAACAGATAATAGGAGCGGCATTGAGGCGGTTTTCCCATTTCGGTATCGCCAAAACGACGATGAGTGAGATCGCCGACGATTTGAAATTGTCCAAAGCAAATTTATACTACTATTTCCCGGATAAATTTGCGCTGATCGAGGCCATCGTGTACCAGATCATGGCGGAAAGTGATGTGGCGATCAAAGAAGCGACGGAAACGCTTGGGGACACACTCAGTCTTTTGATCCGGCTGCTTGACATAAAAAAAGAATATTTTGAAAAATATTACATGCTTATTCTCAATCTGCAGGAATTAAATATAAGCGACGAGAAATGGGTCCGGCTTTCAGAGAAGCTGTTTAAGCGGGAAGTGGAAACGATTTCAGGGATATTCAAGAAAGGAATTGACAGCGGGGAGCTTGTAACATTTGATGTTACATCTACGTCTGAATTATACGTGGCCATGATCCGTGGTCTGGCCATGTTTTGCGATCACGCGGTTCCGCATGCGTTGATTGACAAAGACGATTTACTGGCAATCGTTGAGAAGCAAAAACAAGCCTCCGCCATTTTTATAAATGGCGTAAAAAGATAAGATTCGAATTAACATCATATGAATATAGTAAACATGAGTATACGACAGATTCTGACCATCGCCGTCGTTGGTTTATGGGGCATTTCATCCGTTTCGGCCCAGGAAACATTAACCTTGAAGGACGCACTCCGCTACGCTCTGGAAAATAATGAATCCATCAAAAAGGCTTATCTTGATGTAGAAGGAGGGAAGCATCAGGTGGCTGAAGTGAGGGCGAGTGCACTTCCGCAGGTGGAAGGTTCCGCGGCGTTGAACTACAATCCGGTGATTGGCAAATTGGTATTTGCGGGGCAATCAGTAACCATCGGTCAGCCGTGGGACTCCCGTTTTGGTGCCCAGCTAAGTCAGCAGGTGTTTAACCAGCAGGTATTCACCGGCCTGAAGGCTGCTCAGTCAACGGCCGATTATTATCAACTGGCTGCCAACATGACCGAAGAACAGGTCATCGAGACCGTAGCCTCCAACTATTACCAGATTTTGGTGAACCGTGAGCAACTCAGCGTGATTGATACCAACCTGAAGAACATCCGGGTGATCAATGAGATTGTATCCAACCAATACAAGAACGGGCTCGCCAAGAAGATCGATGTGGATCGTATCCGTGTCAATATCACCAATCTGGAGAACCAGCGTGAGGAATTGCTCAACGGCGTATCGTTGTTGGAAAATCAGCTGAAGTTTTCAATGGGCATGCCGATTGACCAACCGATCCGGCTGGCAGAAGAGGAGTTGAAAGAAGTGCCTATGTTGGCGGACTTCGAAGAAGACAGCGGGCGGCTGGACCGCCTGATAGAGTTGCAACTTATCAATAAACAGCTGGAGTTACTGGATTTGCAGTACAAAGCCACCAAGGCGGAGTATTTCCCGACCCTTTCGTTAGTAAGTAACTATAACTATACGACGATGACCGATCGGTTCAACTACCTGTACAAGAACTCAGAGAGTCCGATGGCTGCCACGTTCGGCGCTGCGGTGATAGGCTTGAACCTCCGTATTCCGATTTTCAACGGTTTCGCGACCCGCGCGCGCTTAGGACAGGCGAAAGTAGACTACCTGAAAGCCGAGCAGGATATGTTCAATATGAGGCAATCGCTCAACCTGGCTAACGAGAATGCCAAGATTCAGTTGAAGAATGCCCTGAACACGATCCGTTCGCAGCGCGAAAACATGCAGCTGGCGCAGGAAGTGTATGAGAGTACGCAGAACAACTATAACAATGGGCTGGCGGCATTGACCGATCTGCTTGATACGGAGAATGCCCTTACTCAGGCTCAAAACAGCTATACCCAAGCGTTGCTGAACTACAAAATTGCTGAGATACAGCTCAGAAAATCAAACGGACAGATCAAATCATTAATAAACGAGTAAATCATCATCAATTTATACAAATGAAACGAATCATCATTACCATCGTAGTCGTGATCGGGGTATTGGCCCTCATCGGATGGGTATTAAGCAACAATAAGGCAGAGAACGAGGCGAAGACCGCCGTGGTTGCCCAGTCGAGCGGTGCCATACTGGTCAAGACCGCCAAAGTGGGCCGCCAGCCGCTGGTGCTGGATTTCTCGGCCAACGGGAATTTTGCTGCCAACCAGGATCTTCTGCTCAAGTCGGAAGTAAGCGGCCGCGTAACGCGTATTCTCGTAAAAGAGGGGTCGCGCGTGAGCAAGGGCCAGGTGCTGGCGCTGGTAGATCCCGAGATCATCAATCTGGATAAGCAGGCCGCAGAAGATGCCCTGCAAAAGCTGAAGACGGATTACGCGCGTTATAAAAGCTCGTACGAAACGGGCGGTGTGACCCGCGCCCAGCTTGACGAGATAGAGCTGCAGCTCCGCAATGCGGAAGTCCGTCTGCAACAGGCCGACCGCCGCGTACAGGACGCCAACATCAAATCGCCTATCAACGGCATTATTAACCGCCGGGACATCGAGGTGGGAGCGTACCTGTCGCCCGGAACGGAACTGTTTGAGATTGTGGACCTGTCACAGTTAAAGTTAAAGGTGACCGCCAATGAAACGCAGGTGGTGAATTTGAAGGTGGGAGATAAGGTAACCATTGTCAGCACAGTGTTCCCCGACCGGGAATTTACCGGTACCGTTAGCTTCATCGCCGCCAAGGCAGACAACACGCTGAACTATCCGGTGGAGATCACGGTGGAGAACAATGCTTCATCGGAGCTGAAAGCGGGTATGTATGGCACGGCGCACTTCAAGTTCCCCCAGCAGGAGCCTACGATCCTGATTCCGCGGGGCTCCTTTGTGGGCGGGGTGAACAGCAACCAGGTGTACGTGCTGGAAGGAGACAGTACTGCCGCGCTTCGCAAGGTGGTCGCGGGCCGTATTTTCGGCGAGCAGGTGGAAATACTGCGTGGACTGGAAGAGGGGGAAACGGTCATTACCAGCGGGCAGATCAACCTGGTGGACGGTGCTACGGTACAGCCGCAGGTGGATTCAGCAAGCAACCAGTAGTGGATAACCTCTCAAATCAGATGTCTAACATCTCATATCTTAAATCATGAAGATAGCAGAAATATCGATTAAACGCCCATCCATTGTCATTGTGGTTTTCACCGTACTGACCTTGCTGGGTATTATGAGCTACTTCTCGTTGAATTACGAGTTGCTCCCTAAGTTTACGCCCAGCGTGGTGTCCATCACGACGATTTACCCGGGGGCGTCACCCAGCGAGGTGGAAAATACGGTGACGAAAAAGATTGAAGATGCGGTCGCTTCGCTGGAAAATATCAAGAAGCTGGATGCTACCTCATTTGAAAGCCTTTCCCTGGTGATCATTGAGCTGAACAGTGGCACGGACGTCGACTATGCGCTGAATGATGCGCAGCGGAAGGTGAACGCCATCCTGTCCGAGCTGCCGGACGATGCGGAAGCGCCGTCATTGGCGAAGTTTTCTATGGACGACCTTCCTATCGTATCGTTGGCGGCTACGGGCAACATGGACGCTGCCGCCTTCTATGACCTGGTGGACAAGCGTATCCAGCCGGTTCTTTCCCGGGTGCCCGGCGTGGCGCAGGTAAACCTGATCGGCGGTCAGGAGCGCGAAATACAGGTAAGCATCGATGCTTCGAAACTGCAGGGGTATGGCTTGTCCATCATGCAGGTGCAGCAGGCGGTACTTACTTCCAACCTTGACTTCCCCACGGGCAGCGTGAAAACTCAGAATCAGGATATCCTGGTACGCCTGGCCGGTAAGTATAAGTCCGTGGAAGAACTGCGCAACCTGGTGATTGCCACCACCCCCAGCGGGGCACAGGTGCGCGTGCGCGATGTGGCTGATGTACAGGACACCCAAAAAGACGTAGAAAAGATTGCCCGTGTTAATCAACAGAGCGCGTTGCTTGTCCAGGTTCTGAAGCAGTCTGATGCGAATGCCGTTGAAGTAAGCCGCGGTACACAGGCGGCAATTGCCCAGCTTATGCAGACCTATGAAAAGGAAGGCTTAAACATAACTGTTGCGAACGATAGCTCTACGTATACGCTGGAATCAGCCAACTCGGTGATTTTTGACCTGTTTCTGGCCGTAGTGCTGGTGGCCGTGGTGATGTTGTTCTTCCTCCATAGCCTACGTAATGCCGTGATTGTCATGGTGGCCATTCCGGCCTCTTTGATTGCGACGTTCATCGGCATTAACCTCTTCGGGTATACACTGAACCTGATGTCGTTGCTGGGACTTTCCCTCGTGGTGGGTATTCTGGTGGACGATGCGATCGTGGTGATCGAAAACATCTACCGCCATATGGAGATGGGTAAGAACAGAGTGCGCGCGTCATACGACGCCGCCAAAGAGATCGGCTTTACGGTTATCTCCATTACCATGGTCATTGTGGTGGTGTTCCTTCCGATTGCAATCAGTACGGGTATGGTGTCGGATATCCTCCGTGAGTTCTGCGTAGTGGTGGTGATTGCCACCCTGCTCAGTCTGGTGGCGTCTTTCACCATTGTGCCCCTGCTTACCTCGCGCTTTGGAAAGCTGGAGCGGATCTCAAACCGGACGATTTTCGGTCGTTTCGTGCTCTGGTTTGAAGATCAGCTGCACCGCTTTACGCGCTGGGTGACCGGCATTCTTAAGTGGGCGCTCGATCACAAGTTCATTACCCTGGCCACGGTGACCGTATTGCTGTTTGCCTCGTTCGGGCTGGTTGCCGGCGGATTTATCGGCGGCGAATTCTTTGCCCAGGGCGACCGCGGAGAGTTCCTGGTACAGATTGAACTGCCGAAGGATGCCTCCATCGAACAGACGAACCAGGTAACGCGGAAGGCGGAAGAATACATGAGTGCGAAGCCGGAAGTGGTGTCATTGATATCGACCGTAGGACAGTCCAACGATGGTTTTGTGGGCACCCAGGCCACGGCCTATAAATCGGAGATTACGGTAAAGCTTGTCGGCCGGGAGCAACGGGAAGACCCCAGCAACATCTATGCGGCGAAACTGAAGCGTGAACTGGAGCGGGAGCTGGTGGGAGCGAAGATCAAGACTGTGCCCATCAGTATCGTTGGTTTTGCCGAGCAGGCGCCGTTGGAAATGGTCGTGATCGGATCGGATCTGGACAGCGTGCTGACCTATGCCGAGGCGATATTGGAGCGTGTCCGCAAAATACCGGGTACGTCCGAAGCGAAACTTTCCGTAGAGGGCGGAACGCCTGAAATCACGGTGGAAGTGGACCGCGACAAGATGGCGGCACTGGGCCTTAACCTGCAGACGGTGGGAGCAACCATGCAAACTGCCTTTAACGGCAACACGGACGGTAAATTCCGTTCCGGCGAATACGAATACGACATCAATATCCGGTTTGACGACTACGACCGCAAGAACGTGGAAGACGTGCGGAATCTGCAGTTTACCAACAACGAAGGTCAGCTGATCCGGCTGTCGCAGTTTGCGACCATCCGCGAAGGATCGGGTCCGAGCCAGCTGGAACGCCGGGATAAGAGCACGTCTGTGAAGGTACAGTCGCAAGTGGTTGGCCGTCCGGTGAGTGCAATTGCCGCCGACCTGGAGAGCCAGCTTCCTGAAATTCCGACTCCAAGCGGCGTGAGTTACGTATGGAGCGGCGACATGGAACAGCAATCCGAAGGTTTCGGTACGTTGGGTATCGCCCTGTTGTCATCCATCCTGCTGGTGTACTTCATCATGGTGGCCCTATATGACAGCTTTGTATATCCGTTTGTGGTGATGTTCTCCATCCCGTTGTCCATTATCGGTGCTTTGCTGGCGCTGGCATTGACGAACAACACGCTAAACATCTTCACAATCCTCGGGTTGATCATGCTGATCGGTCTGGTGGCGAAGAACGCGATCATTCTGGTGGACTTTACCAACCACCTCAAGGCCGAGGGCAAGTCGACCCGCGAGGCACTGATATTGGCGAACCACGCGCGGCTCCGTCCGATTTTGATGACAACCATCGCCATGGTATTCGGGATGTTTCCCATCGCGATTGCGACCGGCCCCAGTGCCGAATGGAAGAATGGCCTGGCGTGGGTGATCATCGGTGGGTTGCTGAGTTCGCTGTTCCTTACGCTGATTGTAGTGCCGGTGATCTACCAGATTACCGATAGCATACTGCACCGTTTCGGCCTGGACAAAAAAGGCCAGCCGATTGAGGAACTCATGGTAGAGGAATACGTACATAAAGAAGTAAAGGAATATGAAGACGAAGCCGTATAGCCATACGGATTCATTGAGTTGATTTGCTGGTCCCGGACGCGCTTGCGCGCCGGGACTTTTTCTTTATGGAAAACTATGTATCTTTACGGCATAAAACGGATCCCCCATGAAGCAATACCTCGATTTGATGCGACATGTCTATGAAAACGGCGTGGACAAGCACGACCGTACCGGCACCGGTACCCGTAGTGTATTTGGTTATCAGATGCGGTTTGACCTGAAGGCGGGTTTCCCGCTGGTTACCACGAAGAAGGTGCATCTGCGTTCCATCATACACGAGCTGATCTGGTTTCTAAAGGGCGATACCAATATCCGGTACCTAAAAGAAAACGGGGTGAGCATTTGGGACGAGTGGGCGAATGAAGAAGGTGAACTGGGGCCGGTATACGGATCGCAGTGGCGGTCGTGGCCCACGCCCGACGGCGGGCACATTGATCAGATCCAGCAGGTTATCCAACAGTTGAGAACCAATCCCGATTCGCGGAGGATTATTGTTTCGGCGTGGAATGTGGCGGAGATAGGAAAGATGGCGTTGCCACCCTGCCATGCGTTCTTTCAGTTCTATGTGTCGCCGGTGGATCCTTCCAGAGGAATCCACCGTCCGCAGCTTTCCTGTCAGTTGTATCAGCGCAGTGCAGACATTTTCCTGGGGGTGCCTTTTAACATTGCATCGTATGCCCTGCTCACCATGATGGTGGCCCAGGTGTGTGACATGGAAGCTGCTGATTTCGTTCACACATTTGGGGACGCCCATTTGTACAGCAACCATTTTGAACAGGTGGAACTGCAGCTGAGCCGGGAACCGAGGGTGTTGCCCGGGATGCGGCTCAACCCGCTGGTGAAGGATATTTTTTCGTTCCGTTATGAGGATTTCGAGCTGACCGACTACGAGCCTTATCCGCATATTAAGGCACCGGTAGCCGTTTAAGTTGTTGTATATGAAGAAACCTTTTGTGTCTGCCATCGTGGCAGCAGCCGAAACCGGAGCCATCGGCAAGGAGAACAAGCTGCTCTGGCACCTGCCCAATGATTTGCGTTTTTTTAAGCGGACGACCTCCGGCCATGCGGTAATTATGGGCCGCAAGACGTACGAATCCGTTGGCAGGCCGTTGCCCAACCGGACGAATGTGGTTATTACGCGTCAGAAAGATTATAAGCTGGAGGGGGCGGAAGTAGTCCATTCACTGGAAGCGGCCCTGGAGGCCTGTGCGGATGAAAAGGAAGTGTTCATCGTGGGTGGTGCGGATATCTACAGGCAGGCGCTTCCGGTTGCCGACAGGGTGTACCTTACCCGCGTGCATGCGGATCTGGAAGGGGACAGCTATTTTCCACGGCTCGACAACGTGGAGTGGGCGCTCCAGTCGGCCGAGCACCACGGGTCGGATGACCGGCACGCCTATGCCTATACCTTTGAGGTGTACGAACGGAAATAATATGAGACAGGAATCGCAATACATGAGAAGGCGGGCTTTGAGAGATCGGCTTGTATTTGCCATCAAGGTGGTGCTGTGGTTGCTGATTGCCTATTCCTTTGCTGTAGAAACGCCCCTCTACCGCACGTATCCGCGCCTGGAGCAGATCGCGTACGGTGTGAATACCTTCCTGACGGTCAGTGTGGTTGTGTCCATCGGCCGGTTTACGCTGATTTCGCTGTATCGAAGGCAAAACCAAAAGAACAACCGCGTACGGGGCAACTATATATTGGGGATTACCCAGATCGCCGCGCTGGTGAATGCGGTGTTTCTGGTGCTGGGCCTGATGCTGGTTTTCGGCGTCAATCCGAAGGAGTTCCTGACGAGCATCACCATTGTTGCCATGGCGATTGCCCTTCTGTTCCGTGAGTACATTACCAACATGATCAGCGGGTTACTGATCATGTTTTCAGATCAGTTTACCATAGGCGATACCGTGCGGATCGGGGAACACCAGGGTAAGATCATGGACATAACGCTGGCCAATATTATGGTGAAAAACGAAGACGATGATGTGGTACTGATACCCAACAATACGGCCTTTACCGCGAATATCACCAACCAGTCGCTCCAAAGCTCAAAGAAGTTGACGCTCGATTTTGAATTGCCGCTGGCGCATTCGTACCGGATCGACCTGCTGGAACGGAGTCTGGTGTCGGCATTGGCGGCGTACGGTTCGGAGGTAGTGCCCGGCAGTTTTCAGCTGAAGGTGGTGGGGGTGGGAAAGGATTCGGTTCATTACAAATGCCAGCTGACGACGGCCCGGAAGGATGCCGGCCTGCGGCGAAACTTGCGCAACGAGCTCTACCTGAAAGTAATTGAATACGATGCTGCACAGGCATCCGCGCCTGCCAGGACTTAAACTTTCCGTATTTTTATGCTTTTGACGAAGTGGTGGCTGCCTTTTTCAAGGATAAGATCGGCGCGGAAGCGCGTCGGGAGAATATTCTTGATCAGGTTCGGCTTGTTGATTTCGTTCCAGATGCGCGTGGCAATAACTGTACTTTGCTTTTCCGAGAGATCCGCATACCGGTGAAAGTACGATTCGGGCTTCTGGAAAGCCGTTTTCCGTAGCCTTTCAAATCGTTGGATGTACCATTCCAACAAGTTTTCCGGCTCGGCGTCGACATAAATTGCGTAATCAAAAAAGTCGGACACAAAGACGCGGGGACCGCGGTGTTTGCCCTTTACATTGACCTGAAGGACATTGATTCCCTCGACAATCAGCACATCGGGCTGTGTTACCCACTGCAGTTCGTTAGGGAGGATGTCATAGGTAAGATGGGAGTAAACCGGGGCGGAAACCCGTTCTTTTCCCGACTTGATGTCCGAGAGAAAGCCGAGGAGCCGTTTGGTGTCATAACTTTCCGGAAAGCCTTTCCGATTGAGAATGCCCTTTGCCTCCAGGTACTGGTTGGGGTATAGAAATCCGTCGGTGGTGACGAGTTCTACCCTGGGATTTCCCGGCGCAAGCGACAGCACCTTCTGGAGCACCCTGGCGGTGGTGCTTTTTCCGGCGGCGACGCTGCCGGCGATGCCGATGATAAAAGGCAGCCGTTTCGTATGGTTGTTGAAGAACGCGCTGGCATGCTGGTGCAGCTGCCGGTAGGTGCTGATATGGATTTGCAGTAGGTGGCTCAGGGGAAAATAGACCTCTTCGATTTCCTGCATCGTCAACGGTTCATTGAGTGCATTCAGCTTTTCAATGTCTGTATCTGCGATAACATATGAAGGATGACCTTTCAGCTCCTTCCATTCGTCTCGGGAGATATGCCGGAATGGAGAATACATAGGACTCTTAGCTGTTTTGATTATGGAGTAGCCCTGTAAGGATCAGCTCGCCGGTAGCGGGATTGGTGGCCAACGGCACGTTGTATACATCACACACCCTCATAAGCATCTGGATATCCGGTTCATGTGCGTGTTTTCCCAGCGGGTCTCTGAAAAAGATAATGGCGTCCACCTTTCCCTCTGCTGCCAGGGCGGCGATCTGCGCGTCGCCGCCTTTGGGGCCGCTGAGCTTCAGTTCCACCTGCAGGCCGGTGTTGCGGATATAGGATCCCGTGGTTCCGGTGGCGATCAGGTTTGCGTGCCGTAAGGCATCGATATGGTCTTTTACAAAACCCACCATTTCGGGCTTTTTGCCGTCGTGTGCGATCAGTGCGATTGTTTTTTGTTCAGCCATTTTTGAACGTATGGTTATCGTTGTGTTTAAGGGTTATCGTTTGGGAGATAAAAAGCGCCAGGAAAGTCTGGATGATGTGTTCTCTTTTTCCCTAATCAGGCCATTCACCCACTCGTTGATCAGCTCGTTGTTTTCACTGACCATACGGTCGCCCAGTGCGATTAGTTTCTGGATATTGCTGTGGCTCGCCGCGTCGAGTTCTTCCCGGATGCTGTCCAGGCTGCTTGGTTCGATGCGTGCATATTGTTTAGCCTTTCCGGCGGATTTATACAGTTGCTGTAGGAAGAAATCGCTGCTTTCCTCGGCGCCGCTCATCATGATATCGATCAGTGCGGGGCCGATGGACACTGCGCGGCTTTTTTTGAAATACTCATAATCGTATGCTTTTCGCGACCGGCCCGTACCCAGCGAAAGGAGAGAGATATCGTTAATCCGGGTTTCGTTGAACGCGCGGGTTACTTCGGCCAGTGCACTCATGGATGGGTTGGGGGCGAAGACACCCCCATCGAGCAACGGATAGCGCGTGCCGCTCATGGAATACACTTCAGCCACGCTGAAATAGGTAGGTGCTGCGGACGTTGCCCGGCACACGTCGCGAAGATAAAAGTCGCGGGAGTCCCGCCGCAGAATGGCCGTCTGCTGGCGGAAAAAATGTGTCTTCCGGAGTTCGATGTTATAGGCGGTGATGATGCAGGGTTTCAGCAACTGGCTTAATCGGGTTTCTCCAAAATAACTTTCCAGCACCCGTTCCAGCGTGGCGGCCGGATACCGTTCGCTGAGCAGGCCGAACCGGCTGATCAGCCGCCTGAAAAAGCCCGCCTTAAAGATGTCGCTGCCGTGCGTAATGTATATATCCAATGCTTCTTTCGCGGAAAACCGGGGGCGGGGCGGATTTTGTTCATCCGGACAGAGCAGCAGGCAGGTCAGGATGCCTCCGGTGCTGGTGCCTGCGAAAAAGTCGAAATAATCCACGACCGCGGCGTCCGGATTGCCGCTTACCCGTTTTAACCTCCGTTCCAATGCCACCAGCAGCATTCCGGGAATGATTCCGCGGATGCCGCCCCCATCGATCGAAAGGATTTTCTTCATCAGCTTCTGCTTTGGCGGTAAAAATAGGTTTTTTATCCTTATTTTTGTGCCGCTTACTACATTCATAATTAACACTATTTTGGAGACACAGGAACTGACTACCGTAGAGACCGCAACCGAGCTGGGTTTGCTGCCTGAAGAATTTGAACGCATCGTTGAAATATTGGGCAGGACTCCCAATTTTACCGAACTGTCCATTTTTTCGGTGATGTGGAGTGAGCACTGCTCGTATAAGAACTCGATCGTTTGGCTGAAGACGCTGCCCAAAGACGGGCCCCACATGCTGGCAAAGGCGGGTGAGGAAAATGCCGGGTTGGTGGATATTGGCGACGGACTTGGCTGCGCGTTCAAGATCGAATCGCACAACCATCCGTCTGCTCTGGAGCCCTATCAGGGTGCCGCTACCGGTGTGGGCGGTATCAACCGGGATATTTTTACCATGGGTGCGCGTCCGATCGCTCAGCTGAATTCTCTACGGTTCGGAGATATCCATCATCCCCGTACACAGTGGCTGCTGAAAGGGGTGGTAAAAGGCATCGGCGATTATGGCAATGCGTTCGGCATACCTACCGTGGGCGGCGAAGTGTTTTTCGACGAGTGTTATCAGGTAAATCCGTTGGTGAATGCCATGTCTGCCGGTATCGTTAAGGCAGGCGAAACGGTGTCTGCTACGTCTTACGGTGTGGGCAATCCGGTATATATCGTGGGATCCGCTACCGGGAAAGACGGTATACATGGAGCGGCGTTCGCTTCCAAGGACATTACGGAAGATTCTGTGAACGATTTACCCGCCGTGCAGGTGGGTGACCCTTTCCAGGAGAAGCTTTTACTCGAAGCCACGCTGGAAGTGATTAAGACCGGTGCAGTGATCGGTATGCAGGATATGGGGGCTGCGGGTATTATCTGCTCCAACTCGGAAATGTCGGCCAAGGGTGAGCACGGAATGCATATTGACCTGGACAAGGTGCCTACCCGGCAGCCCAATATGAAGCCCTATGAAATCCTGTTGTCGGAATCGCAGGAGCGCATGCTGATCGTGGTCGAAAAGGGACGGGAGGCCGATGTGGAGGCAGTGTTTGAAAAATGGGACCTGAACTGTGCCATTATCGGTGAGGTGACAGACACGGGAAGGCTAGAATATTATATGCATGGTCAGCTGGTGGCGGATGTGCCGGCCAATGACCTGGTGCTGGGCGGGGGTGCGCCGGTTTACCACCGCGAATACAGAGAGCCTGCGTATTATGCCGAGTACCAGAAGTTCCGGATGGAAGACGTACCGGAGCCGGCGGACCTGCGCGATGTGGCGCAGCACCTGCTTTCACATCCGAACATCGCTTCCAAACGGTGGGTAACCAACCAGTATGATTCTATGGTAGGTACAGCTAATATGACAACTAACCGGCCATCGGATGCGGCGGTAGTAGCCGTTAAGGGAACCAACAAGGCCATTGTGCTGACGGTCGACTGTAATTCACGCTATGTGAATGCAGATCCATATAAAGGATGTGCCATCGCTGTTGCGGAAGCGGCGCGAAACATTACCTGTGCGGGCGGCGAACCATCTGCGATCACCAACTGCCTGAATTTCGGTAACCCGTATATTCCCGAGGTGTATTGGCAGTTCGTTCATGCTATTAAAGGGATGGGGGACGCGTGTCTCAAATTCGAAACGCCGGTAACGGGTGGCAACGTGAGCTTCTATAACCAGTCGCCCGATGGGGGATCTGTTTTCCCGACACCTACCATTGGTATGCTGGGCGTGATGCCCGATGCTTCCAACCTGATGACTTTGGATTTTAAAGCCGAGGGCGATTACATATACCTGATCGGTGAATCGCATAATGACATTGCTTCGTCGCAATACCTGGCGTCGTACCATCGGGTGAAAGCTTCTCCGGCTCCCTATTTTGATCTGGACGAAGAATACGCGACGCACCAGGTTCTCAAGCACCTGATCCGTGAAAAGCTGATCGCTTCGGCGCACGATGTGTCCGATGGTGGACTTTATGTAGCGCTGGCGGAATCTGCCATGGCCGGCAGCCTTGGCTTTGCCATTGATACCGACAGTGAAATCCGTAAGGATGCGTTCCTGTTCGGAGAGTCACAGGGGAGGATTGTGGTATCGGTGAAGCCCGAATTACAGGAAGCGTTTGTTGAAGTGTTGGCGGCCAGCGGCATCGAGTTCTCGTTGCTTGGGGCGGTAACCAAGAACGGTTTTGTGGTAGATGAAGAACTTTATGATACCGTAGCTCATGCCAGAGAGGTGTATGATCGTGTTTTGCACGATATTCTAGGGGATTAAAAGTATACTTTTTATTTGATAG
>Ga0079224_100002698_pt1 | contig 21822 bp, 14 predicted proteins | sample Stecom2015_FD_80414 | JGI IMG/M metagenome (GOLD analysis project Ga0079224, IMG submission 80414) | Agricultural soil microbial communities from Utah to study Nitrogen management - Steer compost 2015 | ecosystem: Environmental > Terrestrial > Soil > Agricultural land | place: USA: Utah...
CTACAAGGACGATCTGGAGAATCTGGATTCCTTCGACTTCACGCTGCATGACTGGGACAACGTGACGCTATCCACCAAGTACAGCAGTCCGTATGACGAGAACGGCCAGCTGCGCAAGATTCCGGGTACCGACTTCGATGTTCCCAACTTCGAGCCAGGGGCGCAGGTGGAACTCTATATGGGTTACTACGGCGCGGAGGACCCCGTATTGATGATGTCGGGCAAGGTAGCGTCGGCGTCGGTCAGTTTTCCGGCCACCGGCAATCCGACGCTGACCGTGCGGGTGCTCAATCTCCTGTATGACCTGCAGCGCACGCAGGAGACGATGACATTCGAGAATAAAAAGCCTACGGAGATTGCTCAGGAAATTGCCTCAAGCCTGGAGATCGCGTTTGAGGGCTCCCCCGGTGAGGAGCAGGCCATCGAATTCATCGGCATGAACAGCGAGTATCCGATCGTGTTTCTGGCCCGGCTGGCGAGGCGCTACGGCTACGACCTCTTCGTCAACATCGAAAACGAGGAGGAGCCGAAGCTGTTCTTCGGGCTGCGCCAGAGTGCGAGCACTGAATACGAGCTGGAGTGGGGCAGGTCGCTGGTGGACTTCACGCCCACACTCAAGCTCAAGGACCAGGTGGAGAAGGTGGTGGTGCGGGGCTGGAATCCGGCAGAGTCCGGTGCCAGCCGTGCTATCGAAGCGGAGGCAACCTGGAGCGATCTCGATATCTCCATGCCGGATGCAAAGTTGCTGGAGCAGATCAGTTTCGCCACCACCAACGCGATCGAAGAGATCACCGATCAGCCGGTATCCGACGAGAGTGTCGCCAGGGGCCTGGCGCTGGCGGCGATGCGACGCATCATTCAGGGAGTGATCACCGGTGGCGGCACGACAGTCGGTACGCCAGGGCTGCGTGCCGGGAGCCGGTTGTCCCTGAAAGGTCTGGGTCTGCGTTATTCCGGGCCCTATCTGGTGACCTCAAGCACCCACAAGATGGATGACAGTGGTTATACCACGGTGTTCACCGCTCGCATGGAGGTGGTGAATGGCTGACGGAAAACGCATCGGCGGCGTCGTGGTTGCTCTGGTCACAGATGTTGATGATCCCGAGAGTCTGGGCCGGGTGAAGGTGCGTTTTCCGTGGCTCGCAGACGAACCGGAGAGCAACTGGTGCCGGGTGGCGACCCCACTGGCTGGCCCTGAACACGGTCTGTACTTCGCACCGGAAATTGACTCCGAGGCGCTGGTGGCCTTCGAGCAGGGAGATTTCAGCAATCCCTATATCGTTGGCTACCTGTGGAATGGTGACACCACCCTGCCGGAGGCGGAGCTGCAGCAGCGCACACTCAAAAGCGTAACCGGCAATGTCATCGTGCTGGATGATCGCGACGGCAGCGAAGGCATCACCATCACCGACAAGCACGGCAACAGCATTGTCATGAACAAGGACGGAATTGAGATCAAGGGCAAGAAGATCACCATCACCTCCGACTCGGAGCTGAAGGCGGTCGGTAATCCGATCAACCTGAACCCATAAGTTGTTCCGCTGACAAGGACAGCGCACAGATGAATACAGTCTTTCCCACAGCCACCGGATGCAACGGCATGTTCCTCGTAGGCCAGCGTCGACATCCGTCCAGCGGCACATCGCAGGAGGTGGGCGTGGTGCTGCTGAAGCGTCACTACCGCATCCAGGGGCCGACCCTGGTGGCGATGGACGATCCTGTGGGTATCCGTGTGGCCGATGCGCTGGTGTCGGTCAGTCATGATGGCGATAGCTATAACATCACCGACTTCGAGTCAGACGTGGCACCCTATAAGCCGCGTGTCGACGTGGTGGTGCGTCGTTACTACAGCAATGGCGATTCGTGCCAGCTGCATGTCACGCCTCCTGGTGGAGCTGCCCAGCTCTGGTTCTCACGCGCAGGGGCTGTGCCGGACTATGACGAACTGGATATCCCTGATCTGGATGCCAGTCGTCACATGTTCGGTTGGGAACTTCGCGCGCTGGCACCGAGGCGTCTGCAGGCGATCGATGCAGATGATGATCCTCCCGCTGATGCACCAGTCTTCGACAACCGCTTCTTCAATGCCTACCGGCGCAACTTCGCCCAGGGCGCCTATCCGGCAGCCACCATTGCTGCCGGCTCAACGATTCGCATTACCCGCAGTGGCAGCAGCAACCTGGAGCTGCGGTTGGGCCAGGAACAGCTGCGTGCGTTCATCTACGTCGCCGAAGGGCGCAGCCCTGACCGGAAGCGATTCTGGTGCCGTCGGGAAATCTCCGCACCGAGCATCGACACGGTGGTGATGTCGCCACAGAGCAACGAGGCTTATGTGGTCTGGCGGGGTATTTGGGACTACGGGCTCTTTCCGCAGGATCGCTACCGCGAGCTGGAAGTGAGCCTGAAGGAGGCAGCGGCATGAGGAGTCACAGTCATGGGTAAACCGGTGGCAGTTGCGAAGAACATCGCCTTCGCCTTTCCCAATGTGTGCCCGACCACCATTCCACCGGCGAGCGCGGTGCCGATTCCCTATCCCAACATCGCGCAGCTGTCGGGTGCGAAACCGCTGTCCGATACCAACGGCGATCTGCTGGTAAAAGGGACCAAGGTGCTGGTGAGTGATTCGGAGACCACGAGTTCCTCTGGTGACGAACCGGCTGATCCGGGGACCAAATCGGGCGCTTGCAGAATAACGCAGTACAGCCAGTCGGTGCTCTATCACGGCAAGGGCATCGTCCGCTTCGGCGACCAGACCTCGCAGAACAACGGCAATGCCGTTGGCATGGTGCTGTCCGCCGAACCGTCGGTGCTGATAGGAGACTGAGATGACAGAATTTCTGGGCCAGGGCTTCAAGTTTCCGATCCGCCTCAATGGCAGGGGCGGACTGTCCTGGGTGGCGGCTGAGCAGAGCATCACCGAGGCGATCTGGATCATCATCAGCACGCCGCTGCGCAGCCGCATCATGGAACCTGAGTTCGGCTGCAGCATCCACGACTACCTGTTCGCTCCTAACACGCCCAATACAGTCGCCGCGATCGTGCATGGCGTGCAGAAGGCGCTGGTGCGCTACGAGCCGCGCATCGATGTGCTCGATGTGCGTGCCCATGCCCATCCGGAGACCCCCAATGTATTGCTGATCAATATCGACTACCGGATTCGGGCCAACAATGCCATGCACAACCTCGTGTATCCGTTCTACATCAATGAAGGAATCGCCTAGATGCCACTGGATGCCCCCAAGCTCGACACGCGCACCTTTGCCGACCTCGTGAAGGAAGCCCGGGACAGGATCCCGCGCTTTACTCCGGACTGGACCAACTTCAACGATGCTGATCCTGGCATGACGCTGGTCAAGCTGCAGGCATGGCTCACCGAAACGCTCCTTTACGAAGTCAATCGCCTGCCGGAACTCAACTACATCAAGTTCCTGCAGTTGCTGAACGTGACGCCGGTGCCGGCCAAGGCCGCCACTACCGAACTGCATTTCACACTGAAGAAGCTGGACAGGGCGGATGATCCCTTGCGGGTCTTCATTCCCCGCAACACGCAGGTAGAGGCCGACGACCCTGACCTGGCGGAACCGCTGATCTTTGAGACCGATCGTACCCTGACGGCAATCAATGCGGCGATTGCCACAATCATCGTCAGCAGCAACGACAATGCCCAGCCGCTTTCCCTGGTGACCCGCTACGATGCGAAGAAGGCGCTTGCCAGTGTCAACCAGAGCTTCTACCCCTTCGGTGAAAATCCCGCGGGCGGAGAGTACTGCCTGATCGGCATGCTGCTGCGGCCTCATCGCAAGGAGGGTGTTGTGATCCAGGATATATTTCCCTCCGGAGAACTCGATCTGACGGTGAGTGCGGTCGAGGTTTTCGAAAAGGACGACGAAGGACGGGTGATCACTGGCCCCCTCGGCAAGCAGGGCCTGTTGCCTCATGAAGTGGGCGAGCAGCAACAGACCCTGACCTGGCAGGTCTATGTCGGCAGCAGTCCCAATGATGAGTTCAATGATGAGATTACTGACGATGGCTGGGTCGAAATTCTGCCTCCCATTGATGAAACCGCAGCCCTGTCGCGCAGCGGTCATCTGCGCCCGTCATTGCCTGAAGATATTTCCCAGATCAGCCTGCATCAATTGCCACGCGCGCTGTGGAGTGCGATGGGCCTGAAGAAGCCCCCCACGACGCTGCCTGAACTAATGGACGACCTTGAGGACACCGAGCTCGAGTATGATGTGCTGAGTGCCAGAGCGATCCCCTGGGAGGATATGTTCCCGGGGGAGGATCTCGCGGAGGTGATTGGTAACTGCGAGAGCATCGATGAACTGATTGCTGTGGTGGATGACCTGCCCACGTCCGCGAACCAGAATCCCGTCGCTGCAGTGGACAGAAGCAGCTGGATTAAACTGGACGTTGGCTACAGTGATCCGGAGGTTCCTGAACATGCCATGGCCTGGCTGAGGGTTCGGCTGGAAAGCACGGATCATGAGGCAACGCTGCTCAATGGATTCTATCTCAACACGGTTCCAGCCACCGCGGCGGTCACCCGCATAGAGGAGACACTTGGCACATCTGATGGCAGGCCTGCCCAACGCTTCACCCTGGCCAGGAGACCCGTCTACGTCTCACCTGATCAGGGTGCGCCGGACATCCTGCTGGAGATCGTCGAAGCCGGCCGATCCACCGCCTGGACTAGGGTAAGCGATTTCTATGGAGCTGACAGTCATGCCGAGGTCTATCAGCTGGAAGAGAGTACGGGCACTGTTATCTTCGGCGATGGCATCTATGGTCGCATCCCCGTAGCCGGCGCCAGCATCGTGGCACGTCGCTACCGATACGGAGGCGGAGCGCAGGGCAACGTTGGCGAGAACACCGTGACCCGGCTCCGCACCAGTCTAAGCGCGGTAGACTCCGTCACCAACAAGCGTGCGGCTGCCGGTGGCAGCGCAGTCGAGACCGTTGAACACGCGAAGCTGCGCGCTCCCCATGATCTGAAGACACGCGATCGGGCGGTGACGGCGGAGGATTTCGCCATTCTCGCTCAACAGACTCCCGGCGTTCCGGTACACACTGCCTACGCCTTGGCCCGGCGTGCGCTGGGGCCGGACCGGGTGAGTATCGTGATGCGTGAGGGAGCAGTCACAGTAGTGATCCTGCCTGCCAATCCACGACAGGAGGCGCCGCAGCCCAGCGAGGCGCAACTGGATGCCGTGTGTGCCTATCTGAACCAGCGTCGCCTGATTACTACCGAGCTGCATGTGACAGGTCCACGCTATCTGAGCGTGGAAAGTCTTACCCTGACAGTGCGTGCTCTCCAGAGCGCCGATCTGCAGCAGGTCAGTGATGATATTTACTCGCAGTTGCTCACCTACTTTCATCCACTGCATGGTGGAGAGGATGGTCGCGGCTGGCCGTTCGGCGAGGATGTCTATCTGGGCAACATCTACGAATGCCTGCTGCGGGTAGATGGCGTCAAACGGGTCGTCAGGCTGAAGGTCAAGCTGGCGGGGCAGGATGTGGATTGTGAAGACGTCCTGGAGGTGCCCGAGGGACACCTGCTGCATCTGAGTCGCGATGCCATACAGCTGCAGGTGTCCTATGATTGACACGCGCCCCTCGACAACGCCGTTCTATCGCCTGGATGCCGTGGCAGGGTGGCGGCAGTCGCCGGTGTCAGAGGAAATCCTGCAGGATCCCACGCTGAACTGCCTGCGTCTTGGCAGGGCGGGAGATTTTCCCATTCCGCCCAACGAGCCCTTTGGCACCTTCGGAGGCATGACGCTGCCCCGCGGCATCACTATCAACGTGGTCGGGCAGGTGCTGCTGGCCGATCCGTCCAACGATCGTCTCCTCTATTTTGACAACGGCGAGTGTCCACAGGGGGCATGTAGCTCACATGATGATGTGCCTGCTCCATTCCGGGCACTGTGGCGGGAGCCTGATCGAGTCGACGTCGACGAGACGATCGACCCCGCACTCCAGCATGAGCTCTTTACCGACCCTGCCCGTCCGGCAGGGTACTACGACCTGAGCGGACCGCGCGATGTGCTGTTCCTGCGCAATGGCACGCTGGCAGTGGCCGACACAGGGCATCACCGGGTGCTCGTCTACGCCTGGCCGGATCTGCGTCTGCTGCGACAGATCTCCTTAGGCGAGGGAGAGCCCTGGGCGTTGGCTGAGGACAGTCATCAGCGTCTGTATGTGGCGGATCGGGCTCGCAGCAGAATTGTACGCCTGTCCAGGCACGGCAGCGTCGAGGCGGATTTTGCCGGCGGCAGACCGGTACTGAAATCACCTGTCGCCGTCGCCTGCGATAGTGACGATAACCTGTTGGTACTGGACTCGGTCAACGCCCAGCTATACCTGATGGATGAGGACGGTAAAGTGGAGGCGCTTGAGGTAACGGACACCCGGATCTTCGCCCGCCGCTTCGCCGTGCCGCCGCTGCAGTGGAGTGATGATCAACTGTCCTATCCCCAGTTCGGCAAGCCGCGCTGCGAGACCCTGAAGCTGCAGAACATCCGCGTCGACCGCCAGGGCCATTTGCAGGGCACACTGTTGCCGTTGCTGGCGCGCGCGCGCAGCATCCGGTTGCCACGCAGCGGTGTGTTTGTTTCCGCCCAGCTCGACAGCGGCATCCTTTCCAGCCAGTGGCATCGCCTTGTTCTGGATGCAAGGTTGCCACGCAGCGCACGTATCCTGGTATCAACCTACAGCAGCGACCGCAGTCTGGATAATGACGAGGTTGCGAATATCGAGTGGTCGACACCTGCGGTGATCTCTACGGATGCTCCCGACAATCTGCTGGAGGTGTTGGTGCAGAGCGGACCGGGGCGCTATCTGCGTGTGCGCCTGGAGCTGCTCGGAGATGGCTACAGCACTCCACTCATTGACAATATCCAGATCTACGGACCGCGCACAGGTTCGCTGCGCTACCTGCCGCCGCCGTTTCACCAGGATCCTGAAAGTGCCCATTTTCTGGATCGATTTCTCAGTTATTTCGACACAGTCCAGGAAGAGATCCGCTTCCTGATGCTGGACTTCACCCGCTACCTGGATCCGGTAAGTGTGCCGGCTGGCCCCTTCCTCGATTGGCTGGGGAGCTGGTTCGACTGGCAGTTCCTGGCGCAGTGGCCAGAAGAACTGCGTCGCGAAATGATTAGTCGCTCTATTGGATTCTTCCTACAACGCGGCACAGGCGAAGGCCTGCGCCAGATGCTGCAGTGGCACACCGGGCTCACCGACGGGCAGCCGCGCATCATCGAACATTTCCGCCTGCGCGACTATGAAACGTTGCAGGTCCGCCGCGACAACGACAGCTATCCCCTGTACGTAGGTCAATATCCGCTGGAACCTGCGCCCGAACATTTCACCCATTGGTTCACCGTGGTAGTACCCGACAGTGTGGTGCCGGACCAGGAGGCGCTGACTCTGCTGCAGTGTCTGATTGAGGCGCAGAAACCGGCACACACTGCCTTTCAACTGCGTGTGTTTTCCCCCGGTGTGCGCATTGGCTGTCAATCGTCAATCGGGGTGGATACCTGGCTCGGGAACTATCCGAACGCTCCGCTGGGCGAGCTCTCACTTGGACAGTCTTCGACATTGCTGCCGGCGTCCAGCGCTTCACCGCCAAGAGCACAGCCGAGAGGGCTGCGCATCGGACAACAACTACTGAATTGAATCTGGCACAAGGAAAATGGACATGGCTAACGACACTCCCTGTATACCCTGCGGCTTGACCAAGTTCTCACGCAATCACTACTTCAACGGCAAATTGCTGGTGGAGCGCGATTTTGTTGACGAGCAGGTCTATCACATGGCCAAGCGGCGATTGCTCAACAATGTGCTGCACGGACATGGCACCGTGTGCGGGCTGATGCTGCGCCAGCACCCTTCGCCCGATTGCCAGCCTCACTATATTTACGTGGAACCGGGTGTGGCCCTTGATTGCTGCGGACGCGAGATTGTGGTGACCCGCAATGAGCCGATTCACATCAGCGCGCTGGTCGAGGAAGCCGGGTTGGAACTGGATGGTACCCAGGATCTGTTCGTGGCGATCCGATATCGCGAACAACTGGCCGAACAGGTGCCGGTGATTCTGGGTGATTGCGATTGCGCGGACAGCCAGCAGGCGGCGAACCGTATCGATGAATGCTTCGAGTTTGTGGTGTTCGCCCGCGATCCGGGTGAAGTGCCGCTGGTTCGGCCGCCCTCCGATGCGCGGCTGGAGTGGCTGCATACCATTGCCTTGTCCGGGCAGACGCCGCGGGCGCTGGCCGTAGACAACCAGTTGCAGCAGATCTATGTGGCCGCGCTGGCCGATGAAGAGGGCGCCAGTGCCAGGATATACGTCTATCGCGCCGACAATCATGATCTGATCACGGCGCTGAATGGCGGCAGGGGTCCTGGCGACCTGATCGTGTCCGCCCTGGGCGAGTACATCTTTCTCGCCGACACCGGACTTCGCGCTGACGACGAAGCAGGTCCGCTGACGGGTATTGCCATCTACAGGGAAAGTGACATCCGTACCACACCCGAACCTGCCGCCTACCTCGATATGGGCGAACCGGTCCGGTTAGTCATGTCTCCGACTACCGGTGCGCTGTTCGCACTGAAACTGGAATCCGGCGAGTTGCAGGCCTGGTCAGAGACCGATCTGGTCACCTGGCTGGGCACTGACGCTGGCGACGGCTTCCCTGATCCGGCGGGACCTGCAGTCTCCCATACCGTCACCTTGCCCGGCTTCAGTCTCGCCGCTGACGCCGACAGCGGCGGCGCCAGCATTCTGCGGATCAGCGCCAATGGACTTTATGCCTTCATCGTCGATCCTGGAGCAGATGGTGATTCCTGTCTGCACGTAGTGAGCATCGCCCGCCTGTTCGCAAACGAAGACGGCGCGGCAATGATTCCTGAGCTTCCCGGTGTGGCAGCTGCCGAGAGAGGCGTGGCACTCAGCGCCAGTATCGCTGATGCGGATTTCGTTTTTCTGTTAACTGCGGATGATGCCACTGGTGTCGCCCGTCTGCGTCGATTCCAGTGGCTGCGCGACAGCCATGAACTGGTGGCCAGTGGGCGTGGTGGATTCTGGCAGGGCCAGCCGAAGGATCTGGCGATGTCGGCGACGGAAAAATGGGGCTACGTGGCACAGACCATCGACACGTCCGGCGAGCAGCAAAGCCGGGTCGCGGTGATCTCTGTCGACGAGGTCATCAGCGTGCAGGGTGGGGAAGAGGTGCCTGCGCTGAGCAAGGATGTCCACGTCAACGGTGTTGTGATGTTCTCGCGTCTCAACGTGGTGGGGCGTCGCCTCTACGTTGCCTCTGCCGACAGCAACGAGGAGACGGAACCCCAGCGAGGTCTGGTAGCTGTGCTGGACATCGAGGAAGCAGACTGTGCGCAGTTGTTCCTGGAGTCAGTCGACGGCTGCCCGAGCTGTGCGGAAGATGACAGTGACGGAGCGGTTATCCTGGGACACCTGATTGCTTATGAGCCAGGCCAGGCCATGCTGGAGCCGGAAAACGCGCAGGAAGATGACGCCGAGATCGATAATTACACCTATCGCAGGCTGGTGGTCAGCAACCAGAAGCTGATGGAAGTCATTCACTGCATGCTGGAAGAGGGCTTTGCCACAGGCCTGCCTGGACCAAGAGGGGCACCTGGCCCTCAGGGAGAGGAAGGTCCGCAAGGGATACAGGGCGAGCCGGGCGCTGATGGTGAGGATGGCGCCGATGGTGCTGTCGGTCCACAGGGTCCTCAGGGTCCCGCCGGCACCGGTTACGAACCACCCAAGGTCGCCCACATTACCGCGCTGAACTGGCGCCATGACGTATTCAATACTGAGGGTCTTCAGAACCCCGAGGGATTCGACTTCAAAGGGTCGAAGGTGTTCGCCCTGTCCTTTGACCGGGAGGTTTTCCATCGCAATGTCATCAGACTGCCCCAGGATATCGAGGATGCGGAAGGCAGAAGCATTGTCGCCGGCATCTCACGGGCCTTCGAGATTTATGTGCTGGAAGAGCACCTCCTGCCTGGTACGGAGAGGATAGTGAAGGACTGGCGTCTGCTCCCTGCCCTCTGCTTCCCGATCGTCGAGGTGGCGGAGGAGCCGATAGCGCTGGATTTCGATCGCTCATCCGCCTTCATCAAGAGCTATAACGCCATCGACACCAGGTTGGAGGACGGCGTCTGCCGCGGTTTCGCACTGCTCATCCAGGAGAGTCTCGGCGATGCTGGCGTGCACCTGCGGGTGGTTTTCCGAGGAGACTTTGCAATCGATAAGGAGGAGCGTCTCGCGGTGGATGCCAATCATGTCAATGGCAGTCTGCCATCTGGTAACGGGACCCCGGGCGGGATTTTTGAAAGCTGGTTATGGATTGGCGAGAACGCCTGATCAGGCAGGAGAAACCGCTATGCCCAACAACAGTTCCAGGAATCCCCGAATTTTCAGTTCCGGTATCAAGCGTCCGCGCTACTTCGACCGCCAGCAACTGCAGGCGGCTGATCTGTCGCTGGAACAGGAGTACCAGTCTACTCGCACCCGGCAGCTCAATCGCCAGTTGCACGGGTGGGGGGTGGTGGCTGGCGCTTTTATCAGCCAGTCCGAATCAGCCGTTGGACTAAGTGAAGGATTTGCCATCAGCCCTCAGGGAAATGTGCTGCACATTCCCGCGATTGCCGATATCGGGCTGGATACTCTGATTGAGAACAGCTGCTGCGGCGGCCCGGGAAGCGACTGTGAAGACGTACGTCCGGTGGAGGAGCGGGAAGAGGAAGAAGGGCTGCGGCGGGTCTACCTGATCGCACGCCCCGCCGCCCTGCCGTCGGATCCCCGCCCCGGCATTCCAGAGGACTGCGGACATCCGGGCAATCACCTGGTCTACTCAAGGGAGTGTGACGCGATCACGCTGGATATTGTGTGTGAGCTGACGCCTCCACATATCGACACTGGCTTGAACTGTCAACGTTGGCGTGAACTGTTCTGTCCCGAGACGCGTACTTCAGACTATGCGGAGCTGCTGGCGGAGTTGCTGTCGATGCCGGCAGCGGTGAGTGACGAGTCGAATTATGTTGTTCTGGTAACGCTGGATGTGTTTTTCAGTCGCGAAGAAAACAGGAGTGTTGCCCACATTGAAGTACTGAGCTACGAGGATCGGCGACTGCTGCTGCCAACCCAGGTGCTGCAGCGCTACCTGAGCTGCCTATGCTCACCACCCGCACCGACGCCCTCTCCGACGCCCAGCCCGACGCCAAGCACATCGCCGTCATCTTCGCCGTCCCCGTCGGTCTCGCAATCGCCGCGACCCAGCGTGAGTCCTACGCAAAGTCCAACTTTCACGCTGCGACCAACCGCTACTTCCACGCAGAGCTTATTCACCCTGGCACCTACTTTTACTCCCACGTTCCTGACCGTGACGCCTACCCTGACGACGAGCCTCACCTTCAGACCCACCGAATTCACTCGGGAGCCGATTACCCGGCTCCCATTTGGAGGTCTCGATCTCGACATCCTCACCTTCGACGGCGCACTGGGACGGGAAATGGCGATCGACACCCTGCCTGGTTTAGGGGCAGCCAAGGTCAGGCGGTTGCGGGGGATGGGAATCGACTCGGTCGCAGCCCTCTATGCCGCGGATACCGCCGAGATTGCGGAAGCGCTACGGATATCCGAAATAAAGGTGGCTGAGCTCAAGGACAATGCCCGCGATCGCATGAAGCGGGCGGAGCCTATCACTCTTGATGGGAACCGCTTCGACATCGAAATGGGCATGGAACTTAAGCCGGAAGAGGTACGCAATATCGGCGCAGCCCGTGCCGCTGTTCTGCGGGACAATGGCTACGGTTCGGTGGCCGATCTCGCCAATGCCACTCCCGCGCGGCTCGCAGGCGTGCTGTCGGTGACGGAGAATCAGGCAGAGGCCATGATCAAGGATGCACAGGTGAGGATCGCGCGATGAGCATCGTGGCACCTTCTGTCAGTCTGGTGATCCCCACTCACAACGAAGGCGACGACGTGCTGGCGACAGTGGATTGCATCCTGCGCAATTCGCCTGCCGACATCGAGCTAATCGTTGTGGATGATGGTTCCACGGATCACAGCGCCGAGGGTTTGCGGGTGCTGGCCAATCAGGCACGGATCCGTCTGTTCCGCGGCGAGCGGCTCGGAGCCATCGGCGCGCGCAACATCGGGGCAGGGATGGCCAGGTCCGCCATCGTCGGCTTTATCGACGCGCACTGCTATACCCCGAAGGGATGGCTGTTGCCACTGCTCGAGACCTTCGAACGACATCCCGATGTGGCTGCACTGAGCCCGGTGATTTCCTGCACCCGGAACCTGGGAGCCTGTGGCTACGGCGCGACCTGGATAGACGACGAACTCGCCATGCACTGGTTGCCCTTCAGCGCGCGGCTGAGTGACGTGCCCTTCATCGGCGGTGCCGGCACCTTCGTCCGCAAGCGCATCTTCGATTCGCTGGATGGCTTCGATGCCGGCATCGTACAGTGGGGCTACGAGGATGTGGAGCTGAGCATCCGGCTGTGGCTGTTCGGTCATCGCGTGGTGGTGGTGTCCGACAGCGTCATCTATCACAAGTTTCGCACCCACTTCCGCTACGACCTCGATTTTTCCGAAGTGCTGTACAACAAGCTGCGGTTGATCTTCATGCATTTCGATGGGCACAGGCTGCGCAGGTTACTGCGTCATCACCTGCAGTATCCGTCAGCGGAGCAGGGCCTGGCGCGGCTCTATCACGATGGCAGCGAGTCCAGGCGCGACGCCTTGCTGGCGGCCAGGGTGCAGAGCATGGACGCCTTCTGTGATCGATTCAAGCTGGTGGTCTGAATGATGAATCTGATTCGGATTGGCGAGTTGAACAATCAATGCCGTTTGCTGGGCAGCCAGGATGAGGTGGCATTCGTGGCCAGCGAACTGCGTCAGTTGAGTTCAGCGGACCTGCCAGCGGACATCGGCGAGCAGGTGAGCCGTCGCCTGCTCGCCAGAATGAACCCGGACGGGGTCTATCGCATTCGGCGTCTGCGACTGAACCTTACGTTATCCCGAGGGGAGTTCAGCACGCGACGTCTGGGAGAGCTGCTGTCCGAGCAACTGGTGGAGGCACTGGGCCGGGAGCTCGAGAATCCGCAGGGACAGGTCGCCTACTTTACGTCGCAGGAGGAGTTCATCGCCCAGATGATGGCAGACCTGTTGCTGCGAGAAGGCAGAAACCTGTGGATGTATGAAGACTACGCAGCGCTGCGCCATCTGACACCTGAGCAGGCCGTCGTGCAATTGCTGCTGCCGCGCAGGGATAATCTGCCCAGCCTGATTCCGGCCCTGCAGCGCCGTGGCGCGCTGGTCTTGCTGTGTGGCGCAGTGAAAGGAAGTGCTATGCAATTGTGGCAGCAATGGACGGGTGTGAACTTCAATGATCAGTTCGGGTCCGACGTTCCGGAACCCGATGAGCTCAACCCGGCACAGGAGTGGCTGCAGCAGCGCAACGTCGCTTACCCGCCTGGGGAGGCTCCGCTGGAGCAGGTTGTGCTGCATCATGTCCTGCTCTGCCTGGCAGAGGCGCCATGTCATTTCCCCATCGAAGTATTGCTGCGGGCGACCGCTCATCGGCTGCTGTTGCGCCGATACGCAAGGTTGGCCGCTGCCATTATGTCGCAGACGCAACCGGCTTCGGTTCGGCCACCGTCAGTACCCGCACAGGGCGGGGCGGGTGAGGAAATGCTGGACAAGCTGTGTCTCTGGGCCGCCCGCTTTCCCGGGTATCGCGCCTATGTGCTGCGTTTGCTGAGGCAGATGCGCGCTGTCACAGTGCCAGAGATTGCCCGGGCTTCACCTGCGGGGAGAAATACCGGGCAGGAGAACTTATCCGAAAGCTTGCTGTACGGGCAGCGGGCCGGCCTGGTGCTGCTGTTACCAGTGGTCATCAGCCTGGGGCTCCACGTCAGCTACGCCATGGCACGATTGCGTGGTGCCATCTGGTTGGCTGGCGAAGACGGGGAGGGGCCCGGGCTTGCCGAAGAGGCATGGCTGCGTGAGCTGCTGCCAGACGCGCCGCAGGAGGTGCCGACAGAGGAACTGCCGCCACGGTGGCGATTGGGCATCAGTGAGCAGCGGCAGAAGCATATCGAACAGTTGCAGCAGTCCGGCAAGGTGGAGGAGATGCTGGCGCAGCTGTTGCTGGCGCAGTTCGCGGCACGGCTGAGCGGGTTGCAGCTGAGCAGCGATGGCTATCTGCGCAGCCAGTTTCTGCATTGTGGCGGCAGCTTTGCCATTGATAGTGCGCAGGTGGTCGCCAGACTCGACAGCGTGCCCCTGTACATTGTGCTGCGAATGTCCGGACTGGCTGGCTGGCACAGCGAGCTGCCCTGGTCGAAGCGGCCCCTGACCATCGAGATCCCATCATGACTGCCAGCGCCTTCATCGACAGACCATATGCCAGCGCCAACGAATACCTGCGTGACCGGATGACGCTGCTGTCCCTCCGGCTTCATCGTGAGGTGCTGTTCACCCGGGCTGTGCGCGGCACAGAGCGGCAGGAGTCCTTTCTCGGGCTGTTCATCTCGGATCAGGACATCGATGCCTTGTTGGCAGAGTTGCAGGGCAATGTTGAGCCGGACTTTGTAGATGGTGATGGACTGACCTCCCGCATGGACAACCTGCAGCGGACGATGCTGGTCCGCCTGTCATTGGGAGAAGAATCGCTGCCACATCAGCGTCTGGCCGAAGCCTTTGCCCTGCAGGGTCACGAGCTGGACCTGCTGCTGATGGCGCTGGCACCCGAACTGGACTCCCGCTTTGGCCGGGTATTCGGTTTTCTGCACGACGACGTGGCCCGTAAGCGTTTGTCGGCGGGGCTGGCCCTGCAGCTCCTGGGCGGAGGCGATGACCTGGCGCTGTCGTTGCGGCAAAGCCTGCACCCCGACTCCCCGCTGCTGCGCTTTCGACTGTTGCAGGTGCTGGATGATGACAGCCACACGCTGCTCAGCCGAGGTCTGAAACCGGATAACCGCATCGCCAGTTTTCTGTTGGGGCTGGAGCAGCGGGACGAGGAACTGGGTGAGGTGATGCTCCGTCCCTGGTCTGCCCGACTGACGCTGGCAGATGATGCCTGCACGCGCTCCGCGCTGACGCTTTACTCGCAGTGGCAGGCAAGATCCTCGCCGCTGGCGCTGGAGCTGCCGGCGGGTGCCGATGTCGACGTCTGGTTGATGCTGTTCTGCGGTCAGGCGGGCCTCGGCATACTGAATATTGACTGGCAGCGGCTGGCGTCACTGGAGCCGACGCAGGCTGTCCGGGTGCTTCGCAAGGCTGTTCGCGAAGCCCATCTGAGCGGCAATCTCCTGCACCTTAGAGGAGTGGATGACCGGCATGCGCGGCTCTACGCCGCGCTGATGTCGCTGGCGACCCCACTGGTCTGCCTCTCCTCCACGCAGGTCCTGCCACTGCATGAAATGCACCTGCCACCTCTGGCGGCGAAGGTGGCATCTCTGTCCATGCCCAATCGGCTGGCCTGCTGGCAGGCCTCCGTGCCAGCGGGAGTAGATCTGGCTCCGGCATTGCTGGAAGTTTGCGCGGCGCGCTATCCCATCGGCGTACGCGCCATCGAACACGTGTGTCGCAACCTGTTGCCGACGCCCATGGAACAGTCCGGGACAGCTTATGACCAGCCATTCACACTGCAGATGGCCTGTCGTCAGCAGGTCGGCGAGCGTATGAGGGATGTGGCGCAGCGCATCGAGACGAGTTTTGATTTCAGTGATCTGGTACTGCCACCGGTGACGATGATTGCGCTTCGGGAGATCGTCGAGCGCCAGTCCAACACGACAACGGTGTTTCAGGATTGGGGGCTGGGAGATATTTTCCGGCAGTCGGAGGGCTGTGCCGCGCTCTTTGTCGGCCCTTCCGGCACCGGCAAGACCATGGCAGCCAGCGTGGTAGCCAACGAGCTTGGCCTGGACATGTACCGGGTGGATCTGTCGGGCGTGGTGAGCAAATACATCGGCGAAACCGAAAAGAATCTGGAACGCATCTTCAGTTGCGCCGCACAGTCTGAGGTGGTGCTGTTTATCGATGAGGCTGATGCACTGTTTGGCAAACGCTCGGAGGTCAAGGATGCGCACGACCGCTATGCCAATATCGAGGTGAGCTATCTGCTGCAGAAAATGGAGGAGCACAAGGGAGTGGTGGTGCTGGCAAGCAACTTCTGCCAGAACATTGATGATGCGTTTTTCCGTCGCTTCAGCGCAGTGGTGGAGTTCAACGCACCCAGGGTGGAGGACCGCTTGCGGCTGTGGGAGAAGCTGCAGCAGACCCGCACCCCGCTGGCACCGAACGTCGATCTGGCGTTCCTGGCGGAACGCTTCGAGCTGGCAGGGGGGCACATCCGCAACTGCATCATGAGCGCTGCCTTTCAGGCGGCTGCGCAGGGCGAGGCACTCAACATGCAGATGCTGATTCGCGCGGTGAGTCGGGAATACGCAAAACTCGGCAAGCCGATCAGCAAGAACAACTTCGGCGACTACTATGCGGCGGTGCGCCGCGAAGCGGCCGGGGGGTGAGGGATGATAGTCCACTGGCACCTGCTTGCCGAACAGCTGCAGCAGCACCCGGAACAGCTTGAAGAGGAGCTGCGGGACGACGTGGCAGCGCTCGCCGGGCAGGCGGAGTCGGTCAGCGGACGCACGTTGCAGCCGGAGCCCATGCAGGAACGGGATGTCCTGCGTCGGCTGCAGTCGCGGTTGGGCAACTTCGCGCTTCAGCAACTTCTGTCCGGACAGTCTGTGGAGCAGCAATTGGAAGAGCGGGAAGAAGAGCGCGTAGAGGTGCCAATGGTGGATACCGCAAAACCCGAGGCAGTGGCGCCGGCCACAGAAGCCGAGGTAGCAGAGGCGAAAGCAGTGTCTGAGGAACAAACCGTTGCTGAAGTTGCAGCACCAAGACCGGCCCTGGAGCCAGGCCGTCGCGCCGCGCTGCTGTTGCGGCAGATATTGATCGGACTGCCGGATCTGCCGGTGCCCATGCTGGCAGAACTGGCCGGCCTGGTGGAGCAGGCACCGGAACGCAAGGCGGCTATTGTGGAGACGCTGGAGAGGCGCATCAACGACCTGTCGCCTGCGGCCAGGGAGGAGCTGCTGAGCCTGATCGATCGGCTGCCGCAGTCGTTGACCAGGAGTTCGCTGATGGCGGCATTACTCGCCAGGCTACGGACAATATCGCCTGTCCCTCCGCCGCCACCGCCTCCGGCACCGGAGGAATAGCATGACCACGCCTGCCGCACCGGCTCCCCGCGAGACGACTCCTGCAACCACCCCTTCAACCAGCCCAGCAGCGCCGTCTGCGACCACATCGCCGGCGACTCCCGGGGTGGGAGTGAGCAATGCGGCATTTGCCAGGGCGGTGGAGGGTGGAGGTTATTTCCTCGACTTCGGTCCTGGCATCACCATCAACCCTGAGGAAATGAGCGCCAGCGTGAATCTGCAGGACAAGCCGCAGCTGTTGCCCGGTGTGCTGCTGCGCGAGCTGCGCTACGACCAGCGGCGGCAGACAGCCACGGTGATCGGCGATGTGACGGTGCCGCACCTGCGTTCTCCCCGCAACGGCCTGAGAATAGGCATCGATACGGAAGGCAGGCCGACCCTCGACACCACCCTCACCAGCGATCTGCCGATGTTCCGCAACAAGACCCTGCAGATCTCGCTGGACGAACAGCGCAACCTGTCGGCTACCCTGGAGATTGCCCCTGCTGACCTGACGCCATCCAGAGGTGTACGCAACCTGACAGTCACCGGCGGTGGCACCTTCCAGCTGCAGAACGGCAGGCTTGGCGGCACCCTGGAGGCCGATCTCGCCTACGACAAGCTGGGCAGTGGCCACTTCATCTTCAGTTTTACCGGCGAGGGTCGGGCGTCCGGCAGTGGCGACTTTCACTTCACCCAGGATTATCTGGCCGGAGTCAGTGCCACGCTGGAGGTCGACGAGAACGCCAATCTCAAGGCGGATGTGACCATTCCGGTGGCGGACATCCAGACTCCGGTGCCAGGTCTCGCCATCACCGAGGGCAGCATCCGCTTCAGCATGGACAACAGTACGCCCGGCGGGGCCCTGGAAGGGCTGCGGATGAGCTACAACGGGTTGGGCGACGCCACCCTCAACGCCTCCATCCGCAATGGGCAGTTCAGCGGCAACGGCCGCTTTGCGGTGACCCTGCCCGAACTCACCGAGGTCAACGGACGTCTCAACTACGTCAACGGAGTGCTGACCGGGGGAGTCACCATCCAGTCCCGCCACTTTCCGTCGGCGCTGCAGGTCAGGGAAGGCAGCATCACCGCGACCCTGACCGAGAGCGGCGACATCGATCTGGCCGGCGAAGCCACTATCCAGCTGGGGCCTGCCGGCACAGGGCAACTGCAAGCCTCCCGCGAGAACGGGCTGATCACCATCGGTGCCACCATCACGCTGGAGAATATTCCGGGTCTGCAGAGCGGCAGCTTCACGCTGGTGTTCACCAGCGAAGGCAAGATCGAGGGCGAAGCTGACATCGCTGTCGACGAATCGCTGGTGCCGGGACTGTCCGGCACCGTGCACGTGGAATACCGGGACAACCTGTGGTCGGGAGAAACCGAGATTGGCTACAGCCGCGAGGACCCGACCCTGGAGGGCAGCGTCACGGTGGGCATCCGCCAGACCGAAGAGGGGACGCTGGTGTTCCATGGAGCGGGAGATCTTACGGTGCAGATCATTCCGGGCATTGAAGGGTCGGCTGGGGTCGTCATCGACGAAGAGGGCAGCGTCGTCCTCACCTTCGCCATCACCCAGACCGAACCCTACGAACTGTTCCCGGAAGACCGCAGGGAGCGGGAGATCGTCAACATCAGCCGCAACATCCCGCTGTGGGCGGGTATCGTCGTGGCGGTCATCCGCATCCGGGCGGGGGTCAGGGCCGGCGTGGGGCCGGGACAGATCCGCAACTCCCGCATTGAAGGCACCTGGGAGATCACCGGCGATGCGCCACCGGACTTCTCCATCAGTTCTGAGTTCTACATGCCGGCCTTCGTGGAGGGTTACGTGGGATTTGGTGCCGGTCTCGGGCTCGATGTGCTGCTCGGCTCCCTCACCGGGGGTATCGAGGCAATGGCCACGGCCGGTGTCTACGGGGCTATCTCGGTTGTGCCGGAACTGTCCTATGAGAATGGCGACTGGATGTTCGATGGCACCGCGACACTGGCCGCCGGGGCGCGGCTGAAGCTGAGCCTGAATGCCTGGGCAGAGATCGAGGCCCTCTGGGTGACGGTCTGGGAGCGCACCTGGGAGCTCGCATCCCACACCATGCCCATCGGCCCGGATCTGGTGCTGCGCGCCAACGTCTCCATGAACCTGAGTAATCCAAGCGTGCCGGAGCTCACCTTCGAGACCTCGGATGTCGACAGTGAAGGGCTGATCGACAGCGCCATGCCGGAGGATGGTCCTCCCGCTGCCGGGACCCGCGAGGCGCTGGCAAACCGCGCCGAGTGGTCCGGCCGCTCGCGGGCGCCCGGCCCGGCAGCGGACACGGTCCCGCCGGACCTGGCCAATCAGGCAGAAGCCACAGAAGCGGCTCCTGAGGCGCCTCCACGACCCCCTGAGCGCAGCGGGCCGCCACCTGGGTCGGAGGCTGCGGCGGGCACGGAGCCGGCAGGGGAAGAGGCCGCTGCCGCACCGGCAGCAACGCCTGCCGGCCCCGTGGCGGAGGACAGCACCGCGGGGTTGAACGGCCCGCGGGAGGCTGCCGTGCCGGAGTCCGATGTGCTGGGTACCGAGGACCCCCGGTTTCCGGATGGCGTGAGTCTCGCCACCCTCAACGAACCTCCCGTTCCCATGCCCCGCACGGTGGCGCAGGAGCGGGAGGACCTGAATGCCGCGGAGCAGGTGCTTGATCTGGCGATCGCCCAGGCCACGGATTCGGATCAACTGGCGGCCTATTTCGAACCCATCCAGCGCCGTTTCCAGCTGACGAGCATCGGTTATGTCGCCAGCGGCGAGGACATCGTGGTGAAGCTCTCCATCAACCCGGAGAAGGTGAAGCATGCACCCGGCCTGATCGTCAAGGACGTGGTGGTCAATGGGTCCCGCCTGTGGAGCACTACCGTCGCCTATACGGAAGGTACCCTGCCCGGCAGCAGCGACAAGGTTGGAGTAGCCATGGAGGCACAGGAGCTGGGGCCGGACCACGCAGCAGGCAGTGGGCCCAGCGGACAGGCCAACCTGATGGGGCAACTGGCGACGGACCCCGGTCTGCCTGCCAACCAGAAGTACATCCGCGGGCACCTGCTGAACGACAACCTGGGCGGGCCCGGCAGCGAGCAGAATCTGTTCCCGATCACCGGTGCAGCCAATCAGGCCCATGTGCAGCAGGTGGAGTCCAGGGTCAAGGAGTGGGTGAATGATTACCGCTACTGGGTGTATTACAAGGTGACCGTCTCGCAGAGTGGGTCCCAATTGCAGGGAGCGAGTGCGATTGCGACCAACTACGTGTCCTCAAGTTTCGTCTGTGAGGCCGCGGTGCTGGATCTCGATGGCAACAAACGCAATGCCTTCACCCGCACCATTGTGTCGGTTCTCAATGTGCCACGGCAGGAATCTGACCCTCTGGGCGCGGCGGAAGTGGAAGGGCAGAGGGTGCGGCAGGAGGACGTCGACGCCGAGATCAACTACAGCACACGGTCCGATGGCAGTGGCCCCCGCCATCTAAACGGTCAGATCCATGCCTCCCTGAGCGGGGCGCTGGGGCGTGGCGTGACGGCGGTGCGTATTCGCGAACGGCTGGCCGACATTCCCGGTATGACCGAGGCACGCATCGCCGTCCTGTTCATGGCCTTCCGCTGTCCCGGAGTACCGGCGGCTGATATCAGTGGCTTCCTGAGCCCGGTGGACAAGCGTCAGTTGACCTTCATCGACAGCCAGGAGCAGGCAATCAAGCTCGCTCTGGATGCGCTGCAGAATCCGTGAAAAAGGTCGCTTGAAAGGACGGGTCAGGCCAGGTTGAGACTGCGGCCCTGGGTGCGGCGATACATGGCCACTGCCTCGCTGCGGCTCTTGGCATTGAGCCGTTGCAGGATCTGGTGCACGTGGTTCTTGACGGTGGAGATTTCGATGCCCAGCTTGCGCGCGATCTCCTTGTTGGAAAAACCGTTCTCCAGTAGCTGGATGCCCACCTGGCGTGAATTGAGTCCGCAGTCGTTGCTGGTGTGGGTGGGGGCAAGAAATGGCCGGTGCTGAGGGGGATTCATCAACAGCCTGGTCACCTCGGCCGGATAGCATACCCGCCCCACATGCACGTTATGGATGCAGTTGCACAGGTCTTCCATGCCGTCGCTGGCGGTGACCAGCCCCTCGACGCCTGCGGCAATGCAGTCGTGCAGGAAGATGTACTTGTGATCAAAAATGATCACCACGATCTTGATGGCCTGGTTGTGAGACTTGATGCGGTGAATCAGGGGAAAGAGGTCGGAGATTGTGCTGTCTACCACCAGGACATCCGACGAGGATACCGCGAGGCGCTGGTCTGCTTCGCTCAGGGATTCGAACATGGCGCCCAGCACGAACTCGTCACTGAACCTGAAGTAATCCGCTATCCCTTCACGACAGATGCGATTATTGATCACCAGATTAACGTGAATGCCCATGACAAATTTTTATCAGCTATCAATATTGGTGTTACGGTGCGCACAAACTTCGTCGCTGAAGTGTATCCCACTATGGGAAACGATACTGAGATTTGGATTACAAGTCTGGTTTGGGGGGGTAAGTGCTTGTGGCATCTGGAGTTTCCTCTTCCA
>Ga0079224_100002700_pt1 | contig 21820 bp, 17 predicted proteins | sample Stecom2015_FD_80414 | JGI IMG/M metagenome (GOLD analysis project Ga0079224, IMG submission 80414) | Agricultural soil microbial communities from Utah to study Nitrogen management - Steer compost 2015 | ecosystem: Environmental > Terrestrial > Soil > Agricultural land | place: USA: Utah...
AATCAATAGTATCAGCGGAATCAACAGCTGCAGGCGTCAGACCTTTGGCCTTGTCCAGCTGATAAATATCTGCTAAGAGCTTGTTCAACTGCATTAACTTTTCGCTGGGAGCGGCAAGCGACTGAACCGTATCAAGCAATTTTTTAACGCTGAAATAAGTCACCGCACAAACACTCACCGTAAGAAAGATGGCCAGGATAAATCCGGAAATTACTTTTGCTCTTGCATTAAATCCCATTGATATCAGCAGTTAAATAACCTTAAACCTCCGCAACAACTGTACCACCGCCCCTTACATGTTATTCGTCCATCAGTGCGTCCTGGGTGATATCCTCAAAAGCACAATAGATGATGTAAAAAGTAAGGGGTAGGGTCACATCAAACCAACCATGAGCAGCAAAGCGCCAATGACATTCAGTACCAATAATAACAACATCAGGTAGAAGAACCTCCACCATCGTATATGAATGACTTTTCGGCTGTACTCCAATGCATTCCAGAAATCAAATCCACCGAACAGGGCCATCAGTACAGCAAACATATAGCCCACCATCAGATAGATTCCCGGCAAGACGAGAAACAAAATCCCAAAACCAGCCAAGAGCTGTCCGATTAGCCAAACCGACACCACTGGCATGTAGTAATAAAAGCCGCCGAAAAAATCCGGGTACAAAATCTCTTCCCCCCTGCTGATTTTATTGGCGACCAAAAAAAACCCGGCATAAAGCGGCCCGGCAAGAAACACGGTGAAAACAAAGGAAAAGTCAGTAAGGTAGAGGGCAAAAGCTACTTGCAGCATTAAAATAAAAGCAGCATAGCCCGTGGTAAATAGTGGCTTGCTCTTAAATATCCCCCAACCGTCTGTAAACGCTTTTTCTATATCTATCTCATACCCTCTTACAATCAGCTCATCTAACTTGCTATTCTTCATATCAAAAACAAAAGGAAGGAAGCTATTCTCTTGAAAAGCTTCCCTTTAAATTCATTATTTAGTGACCGCCGTTAAAATATCATGCTTGGTAATAATGTGGATGCGGTCAAGTTCATCCCTTACCAAAACGGCCTTTTCCTTGTCCACCATTGAGGATAAGACGTCCAAAGTGCTGCCTAGTGCCACAAACTTCATGGAGTCCTCCATTACATCGGCCACCTTGGCATCTTTAAGATCCGGGTCTGTAATGATCTTGCTTAGGAGCTTATTGTCTGTGATGCTGCCGATTACCTGGCCGTTTTCGACTACTGGGATTTGAGAAACACTGGTTTCATTCATCAAAGCGATAGCATCTTTGACCTTGTCATTTTTGTTCACGACTACCAACTCATAATCACCATTCCTAGCACTGATGATATCCTTAGCCGTCGCATAGGTTTTATCTTCCAAAAAACCGTGATTCTTCATCCACTCGTCGTTGTAGACCTTCCCGACATACCTAGAACCATGGTCAGGCAACAAGATCACCATCCTGTCCCCCTCCTTTAAATTTTCACGGGCATATTCTAAAGCGCCATGCACTGCGGAACCTGCCGACCATCCCACAAACAACCCTTCTTCTCTAGAAAGTCTCCGAGTCATAATGGCCGCATCTTTATCCGTGACTTTAATAAAATGGTCAATCACTGAAAAGTCAACGTTCTTAGGCAAGATGTCCTCCCCAATGCCTTCTGTCAAATAGGGATAAATTTCATTTTCATCAAATACACCTGTCTCTTTATATTTCTTGAATACGGAACCATAAGTATCAATGCCCACGGCCACAACATCTGGATTCTGCTCTTTAAGGTACTTCGAGGTTCCTGAAATTGTTCCTCCCGTACCTACTCCAGCAGCGTAATGGGTGATTTTGCCTTCTGTATCACGCCAAATTTCTGGCCCGGTCGATTCATAATGGGCTTTCCAATTCGACAGGTTGTCATACTGGTTTGGATAAAAAGAGTTCGGGATATCACGGTTCAACTTTTTGGCGACCGAGTAGTAAGACCTAGGGTCGTCCGGCGTCACATTGGTGGGGCAGACAATCACCTCAGCGCCAACTGCTTTTAATATGTCAATTTTTTCTTTGGACTGCTTATCGGCCATGGTAAAGATACATCTGTAACCTTTAGCTATAGCTGCAAGCGCAAGGCCCATTCCCGTGTTCCCGCTGGTACCTTCTATAATGGTTCCGCCCGGTGTGAGCAGCCCTTCCTTTTCCGCATCTTCTACCATCTTGATGGCCATTCGGTCCTTCATGGAGTTGCCGGGATTAAAATATTCCACCTTCACTAGTATCTCACCTGGGATCCCTTTGTTGACTTTATTGAGCCTCACCAAGGGTGTGTTACCTATGGTGTCTATGATAGAATTATAAATCATGTCTGAAATTATCTTTTAGTAATTTGAGTGTAATCTTTCCGCGCCCTGGGGCTCGTTGCCTTCAACAAAAGCTAGGTGTAGAAAAAGCCTCTTTAGGCTCATACCCCTACATGAGCGACCCATTTCAACAACCGCTGTTCCGGATAAGTTTCCTATCGCGGCGCGCCGCATTCACAGGAAATGCTAAAAATTTGAAAATCCCTATCAGCCTACTCTGGCCAAAAGATAGATCACCGCCATCCTAACCGCCACGCCGTTTTCTACCTGGTTGAGGATGATGGAGTGCTCGCTATCCGCCACATCAGAAGCCAATTCCACACCTCTATTGATGGGCCCTGGATGCATGATGACGATTTCCTTGTCCAACTGCTCCAGCATCTTCTTATTGATACCGTAGTATAGAGAATATTCTCTCAGTGACGGAAAATATTTAATTTGCTGGCGCTCTAGCTGAATCCGAAGCACATTGGCCACATCACACCATTCCAAGGCTTTTTGCACATCCAGCTCTACCTTTACGCCGAGGCTGGCAATGTGTTTAGGAAGTAGTGTAATCGGGCCGCACACCATCACTTCCGCTCCCAACTTCTGAAGACAGAAAATATTGGATAGGGCCACACGGGAATGGAGAATATCGCCTATTATCGCCACTTTTTTGCCAGCTACATCACCAAATTTTTCACGGATGGAAAACGAATCTAAAAGAGCTTGAGTGGGGTGTTCATGTGTACCATCACCTGCGTTCACCACATTGGCTTTAATATTTCGGGAAAGAAAATGTGGGCTGCCGGCACTGCTATGACGCATCACCACCATATCGACTTTCATTGCCAAAATGTTGTTGACGGTATCGATCAAGGTTTCTCCCTTTTTTACCGAACTGTTACCTGATGAAAAGTTAACCACGTCAGCTGACAGTCTTTTTTCCGCAAGTTCAAAAGACAACCGGGTGCGGGTAGAGTTTTCAAAGAAAATGTTGGCAATGGTAATATCCCTGAGGGATGGGACTTTTTTGATTGGACGGTTAATGACTTCTTTAAAATTGTCCGCGGTTTCAAAGATAAGTTGGATATCTTCCTCGTTGATGTCCTTTATTCCCAGTAGGTGCCGGGTGCTGAGCTGTTGCATCTTAGTTTTTAACTATTTCTGTAATCCAAATTGCGTCTTCTTCAAATCCTTTTGACTGCCACTCCACGCTCACATACTGGCTTTCGAGCGTGTTGACCTGACGCCCATAATAGTCCGGTTTGATGGGAAAGTCGCGGGTGTATTTCCGGTCGATCAAGACCATCAATTCAACCTTTTTTGGTCTACCAAAGGCAATCATGGCGTCCATAGCCGCCCTTACCGACCGCCCTTTGTACAGTACATCATCCACTAGCACCACCTTTTTGTTTTCAATCAAAAAATCGATCTTCGTCTCATTGGCCCTAAGTGGGAAGTCCCTTCTTCTAAAATCGTCTCTATGAAAAGTAGCATCCAGATATCCTGAAGGTACTCTAATATTGCTGATTTGATACAGCCTTTCTACTATCTTGTCCAACACCACCGCTCCCCGAGGCTGCAGTCCCAACAGCACGGTATTGCTGAAGTCATCATGGTTTTCGATCAACTGATGGCAAAACCTACTCAAAGTAATTGAAATCTGGTTGTGATCTAAAACGAGTCGTTTTTGCATGGCGAGAATTTGGGGACAAATATAAAAATAAATTTAAACCTGCTTAAGGATGACGAGCTTTTAATCCCCTACCCTGACTTTGGTAAGGAAGTAAACATCCTTGGTCGCCTGCTTACCGTCCTCTTGTAAGAAGCGGACTTTCTGCTTCCCGGATACCAGGTAAAAGTCATCATACCACCACATTAAATTAAGGCTGCCCTCCTGGGTTTCGTTGATCCTCTCGTTTTCATTGACTAATTCAAGCTCAAAAGTTTCATTTTCCATTACCAATTCCCCATCTTGAAGATGACTAAGTTTGAGCTCGTCGTCTTCTAAGTACATGTAATAGAGGTTTTGTCCATCAAAGGACACTTCTCCAAATTTTCCAGGATTGGAGCGGCTGGTATTGTTAAGGGAAAGGGAATTTTCCCAGATGATATTGCCGTTCTCATCCATCAGAATCATCTGCGCGGATAGATATTTATATTCGCTCGTCACCTGTCCGGGTCGTAGATATGGATTGGACCACAGCGGACTGTAGTAACCGCCCAAGCCCCCCAAGTTGCCGGTCATGGGGCTCATTCGATAGAAGTTGTTGATATACATGCCATCTCTTGGATGGAGACGCCGGGACGCAGACACAAAATGGTCGTTATACACAAGATACAAACCATCCTGCGAAAGAACCTCACGTGTCGCAAGTGTATTCCTGATGGGAGGTTGTTTTCCTTTTTCCAAGGCTTTTTCTAAAGATCTTAATCTTCTGTTTCTAGTTTTCTCAGGCAGGTAATTATAAAAGTTCTTGAAGTCCGCCAAGTTGAAAAGGTGGCTGGTATACTCGCCAAACTCGTTGATCTGTGCAAAGTACAGACCTTGATAGACCGTTTTTCTTTGTAGACTGTACGGGCCGATCAGCGCCTGGTTATAACCGTAAGAATGGGTCAACAGACCATCAACAATTTCGGCTTTTGGATCCTCGAGCTGGTCGATGGTTACTTCCCTGAGCTTGTTGCCTTCTAAATCAAAACTGCGGATGGAGATGCTTTTGTTCCTATACCTGTCCCTACGGCTCATCAACACATCGAAGCCCGAGAACTCCGGGGCTTTTCTCATCTGGATGATTTGTAAGTCTTTCTCATAGATACCTTGAATGGTTGTCAGATGCTGCGTGGCAGTATTAAAGACCTGGATAGCGGGGCGGTAATCCATATTGCCCATGAAAATGGCCTTTCCGTCCATGACAAAAAACTCCTTCATGTCCATTTCCAAAATGGCGTTTAGTGGAATTTCTACCGTCTCATCCGTCAGGAGGTTGATGCCGACCATGTACTTGTCACCGGCATAGTTGTCGCCTCTATGGAATAATACATAAAGCCAATCCCCGTCAAGGTCAAAGCCCAACAAATTATAGAGTGTTTTGACGGTCAGCTGCTTCAGGTCTTTTAGCTGAAGCTGACGGTCAGCAACGAAGTACTCCAAATTGCTGTCTCTGCTCATACCGGTGGCGGATACCATCCTGAAGCCGACCAACCCGTCTTCCTTATTTAAAATTATGAAATCGTCATCCTCCCATTTGGTATTTACTTCCATTCGATGGACAAACTGCACCTGCCCGTAGGAAAAGCAATAACCGGTAAAAGAGAAGATGAAGACGAAAAGGAGGCGATTCATAAGGTCTTGCTTTAAAAGCTATTCCACCATAAGATAAGGGATTGGATTTTATTTTGAAACAATTATTGTGGACATTTGTCCTAGAACCAGTTCGCGACTTACCTTGGATAATAAAAGCATAACGAGAAAACTGAAGCTGATCATTCAATTGATGGAGCTGCATGAAGAGAACGCCTTCAAGATCCGAAGCTACCAATCCGCTATCTATACGATCGATCAGGGAGGGGTCAGTCTGGAGGCGTTAAGCAAGGACCAATTGCAAGAAATCAAAGGCATCGGAAAAAGCATGGCCGAGGTGATTATCTCCTTGGTCGAAAAAGGCAGCGCCCCTGTTTTGGATGAACTTCTAGCCATAACGCCAGAGGGGCTTTTAGAAGTGTTGCAGATTAAAGGGCTTGGGCCAAAAAAAGTCAAAGTCCTATGGAAGGAGCTTAACATTACCTCTAGTCATGAACTGATGGAAGCCTGCCAGTCAGGGCAGGTGGCTAAGCTGAAAGGGTTTGGGGAAAAAACCCAACAAAGCATCATCACCGCGATGGAGTACCAGGAAGCCAACCGCGGTAAATGGCTTTATGCGGACCTTGAACCGGTGGTGCAAGCGCTGCAACAGGACTTAGAACAGAAATTTGGTGTTGGTAAAGTGATAGTGACGGGTGATTATGCGAGGAAGATTGAAATCCTGGAACAAATAGACCTAATTGTGGAAACACCGGAGGGAAAAGCTGATTTTTCATTGATCAACTCCATCCCGACGTTAAGCCAGCAACTTAAAATATCAAGTCCCTTTAAATGGCGTGGTGAAGTCAACGATGTGGGACTACGCGTGAATATCCATTTTGCGCCGCCCACAGCATTCGTGCGTGAAACCCTGCTCCGTACAGGAAGCAGAAACCATCTTCTTACCCCGGTACTGGATCATCCTTCGCTGGCGGCTTTTTTTAGATCCAAAACCTTTGACTCAGAGCTGCAGGCCTATCAGGAGGCGGGGTTGGCTTATATTGCCCCAGAACTCCGGGAAGGGCAGTTTGAGATTGCCTTGGCCAAAGAAGGTAAACTGCCGGTCTTGTTAGAGCTGGAGGACCTTAGGGGCAGTCTTCACAACCACTCCACTTATAGCGATGGTAAGCATACTTTAAGAGACATGGCCACTTACTGCCAGTCTTTGGGATACGAGTATTTAGGCATTGCCGACCATAGTAGGTCGGCTTTTTATGCAGGCGGATTGGATATAGAAAGAGTCGCTGAGCAGCAAAGGGAGATAGAGGTGCTTAACAGGGAGCTGGCTCCCTTTAGGGTATTTAGTGGCATCGAAAGTGACATCTTGGTGGACGGCAGCTTGGATTATCCGGATGACATACTGGCAAGCTTTGATTTCGTCGTGGCTTCCATCCATAGCGCCTTGAGCATGACCCGACAAAAAGCCACTTCCCGGCTTATTAAAGCCATAGAAAATCCCTACACCACCATTTTGGGACATCCCACGGGCAGGTTGTTGCTCCGCAGGGACGGATACCCCATAGACCATCAGGCAATCATTGATGCCTGTGCGGCAAATGACGTCGTGATCGAAATCAATGCCAACCCTTGGAGACTGGACCTGGATTGGAGGTGGATCCGTTACGCCATAGAAAAAGGGGTTAGACTGTCGATTAATCCCGATGCACATGAAAAGGAGGCTTACGCCGATATGAGATATGGTGTGTTGGTTGCACGAAAAGGCGGTCTTACGCGCGAGATGACCCTCAATGCGCTCTCCGCAGATGCGCTGACCATTTATTTTGAGGCGAGAAAGAAAAAAAACCAAGCTTAATGTCTTACCTACAAATTAGGTGCGTAGGATTGCGGTTTGTGAATTATCTATAGCGATTGTCAGGTAATGAATGGCTAATTTAGACCTTAGAAATGAAAGAATAGCCTAATTTCACCGAGTTAAACGAGGCAATAAAAAAGGCTCAAAACCTCCCCCCACACCAACAACATAGTAATCTTTAACTACGCCACGATGAGCTGGATGGACCAAGACGAGAATCACTTATTACAACGTTCCTTCTTTTTTGGAATGACGGGGATCGTACTGTGTATGGTTCCACTTTTTAACCGAAACCTCCATTTTTGGAATTGGGAAAACATCAATGTGCTTACTGGCATAGGAATTGGAGTTCAGTTGTTTGCTTTAAGTATTGCCGTGTTGGTCATACGAAAAAGAAAGATAAGCCATGAGGTGAAGCACAAGGCGCAAAGAATGGCAATTGCTTTAACTGTGGCGCTAATTTTCTTCTTTTTGATTTAGTAGAAGTAAGTAGTAAACAGTCTGCGGCTCACCGCCAGATTGGGTTGGAACCCGATATTCATCTGGGCCACCTGATCTATGATTTCCAACATAAACTTTAAAAGATATGAAAGCTTTTAAATCAATTGCCTTTTTCACGATTTTATTGGCTATGGCATTTGCCTGCAAGACGGCAAAAAAAGATGGGCAGGGAATACAAGGCCAAGTATTCTGGCTGGAAGGCAACCAAATGCCGCAGGTAGTGCAAGAAGGGGAAATTACGGATCGTCCGGCAAAAAAGGGCGTAAAACGAACCATCAAGATTCACGAACTCACCCATATCAACCAAGCCAGGCTGGGGGACGCCCTTTTCGGGGATATCGAAACACCTTTGGTAAAGGAGATAGAAACGGATGACTCAGGAAATTTCTCGGTGGAGCTGCCGACGGGGAAGTACTCCATTTTTACGGTTGAAGAAGAAGGTCATTTTGCAAACATCCTTGATCTGGACAGTTATATTAATCCATTTGAAGTGAAGGAAGGAGAATGGACCCAAGCGGATATTCTGATCAACTATCAGGCCGCCTATTGAAGGCGTTCCCTTATACTAACAACTTGACCAGGACCAATAGGCACAAAAGGTAGCTGAACACATGGTGACAACCAAAACTGCAGACATCCATAGCCGATTGAAAGCTGTGGCTTACCAAAACGGCAAGTAGATTAAAAAAAGTACGGCGTTGTTACGCCGTACTTTCTTTACAAAAAGCTGCTACCGCACAAATCAAATAATCATTCCCGCACCCACTGTTTCGAAGGTGTTGGGGTCGATAAAGATGACGGATCCGGTTTGCCTATTTTTAGCATAAGAATCATAAAACAACGGACTTGCGGTACGGATGCTGATTCTAGCGATCTCATTGAGGCCGATTTCATCTACCTCTTCTTCCCGGTGCAGGGTATTGACATTGACTTTATAATGAAGTTGTTTGACCATCGACTGACATTCGTTGGTGGTGTGCTTCACTAAAAACTTGTCTCTTACCCGCAACTTGTCCTGGCTCATCCAACAGACCATCAGATCGATGTCCTGCCCTACTTGAGGAACATTGTTGGGGCGCACAATCATATCTCCGCGGCTAATATCGATCTCGTCCTCCAGCGTCATCACCACCGACATGGGCGAAAAAGCCTCTTCTATCGCGTCGCCATCCAGCTCTATGGACTTAATCTTTGATTCGAAACCTGAAGGCAAAATTTTAACTTTATCTCCAGGTTTGAATACACCACCATTAATCCTACCGGCGTAGCCCCTGAAATCCTGGTGCTCCAAAGTATGAGGCCTTATGACCATTTGTACCGGAAACCTACAGTCGATGTGATTCAGATCGCTGGCAATATGTACGTTTTCCAGTAAATACAACAGGGTAGATCCACCGTACCAGTCCATATTGGTGGAACGTTCCACCACATTGTCCCCTTTCAGGGCACTAATAGGCACGAACTGTATGTCTTTTATTTCAAGTTTACTAGAGAAGCTTTTATAGTCTTCAACGATCTTGTTAAATACTTCTTCGCTATAATCCACCAGATCCATCTTGTTGACACAAACCACCACGTGCGGGATTTTCAGCAGGGATGCGATAAAGGAATGTCTGTATGTTTGTTCCAAAAGCCCCTTTCTTGCGTCGACCAAAATAATCGCCAAATTGGCGGTGGAAGCACCGGTAACCATGTTCCGTGTGTATTGGATATGGCCAGGTGTGTCTGCGATAATAAATTTCCTGACTGGCGTGGAAAAATAGCGATACGCCACGTCAATAGTAATTCCTTGTTCCCTTTCAGATCTTAAACCATCCGTCAAAAGAGATAAGTCTACATAGTCAAAGCCTTTCTTTTCGCTGGAAAGTTTGACGGCTTCAATTTGGTCTTCAAAAATTGATTTGGAATCATATAGCAATCGCCCGATCAGGGTACTCTTCCCGTCATCAACGCTACCGGCAGTGGTAAAGCGGAGCAATTGGTTGTTTTCTTGGAGCTGCATGTTTTGTGATTGTGTTATTAAGTTATTTGGTTATGGGTTGGGAGTTGGAAGTCTGGAGTAGAAGGCCGAGGTCCCCGGTTACCGAAGTGCATGTATACTGTACTTCTGGACATGGTGACTGATCTTGACGCTCTCCCTCAAGACTAAAAGTAGCCGTTCTTCTTCCTATCCTCCATGGCCGTTTCGCCTCTTTTATCATCTGCACGCGAGCCTCTTTCGGTGGTTCTCGTGGTGGCTACTTCGGCAATAATTTTATCCAAATCATCGGCATAAGATTCCACGGCTCCCGTAATAGGCATATCTCCGCAGGTTCTGTAACGGACAATTTTCTTGGCGATTTCCTCTTCCGGTCTAAGTTGAAGGTATGCTGAATGTGCTAAGATTACCCCGTCTCTTACCACACAATCTCTCTCATGCGAGAAGTATAGAGAGGGAAGAGCAATGTTTTCCAATTTAATATATTGCCACACGTCCATTTCCGTCCAGTTGGAAATCGGGAAAACCCGAAAATGTTCCCCAATATGCTTTTTCCCGTTGAAGAGATTCCAAAGCTCAGGCCGCTGATTTTTGGGATCCCATTGGCCAAACTCATCCCGGTGGGAGAAGAACCGCTCTTTTGCACGGGCCTTTTCTTCATCCCTTCGCGCACCGCCCATTGCTGCATCGATTTTATGTTTTTCCAGTGTGTCCAAAAGTGTGACGGTCTGAAGGGCATTTCTGCTGGCATTTACACCAGTTTCCTCCCGCACCCGACCTGTGTCAATGCTTTCCTGTACCGATCCAACGATTAGTTGTACCCCTAACCGCTCAACAAGTTGATCCCGGAAGGCAATGGTCTCAGGGAAATTATGGCCGGTATCTATATGGATCAGCGGAAATGGAATCTTAGACGGATAAAAGGCCTTTTTTGCCAAGTGTGACAAAATAATACTGTCTTTACCCCCTGAAAAGAGAAGCGCCGGCCTTTCAAACTGGGCCACTACTTCCCTGATCACAAAAACCGCTTCCGCTTCAAGTTCTTTTAAATGAGTCAAATAATATTTTCCCATGCTACAATTTTAATTTATTCTCTAAGGATTGGACGATTCTGGCCACAGAGGCGCTTGTCGTTTCCTCGTTACTCTTAATCTTTATAAAAGGATCCAAAGGCTCTTCATAAGGCGAATTGATGCCTGTGAAGTTGACAATCAAACCCTTCCTGGCCTTTTCATAGAGCCCTTTCACATCTCTTCTTTCACATACTTCTAAAGGACAATCGACATGGATTTCCACATAACTCTCTGCCCCGACCATCTGCTGAATCATTTTTCGGTCTTTTTCAAAAGGTGTAATGAAGGCTGCAATGACAATGAGTCCTGCATCCATCATCAATTTACTTACCTCAGCTATCCGGCGGATGTTTTCCACCCTGTCTTCGTGGGTAAACTTTAGATCGCTATTCAACCCACAACGTATATTATCCCCATCGAGTAGGTAGGTTTTGAAACCTAAACGATGTAATGCCACTTCCGTTTCATTGGCCAATGTCGATTTTCCCGAACCAGACAAACCGGTAAACCAGATGAGAACAGGCCGTTGGTTCATCACCTTCAGCCTGTTCTTTTGTTTTATCTTAAACCGGGAGGGATGGATGTTTTCCTGCATAGCCAACGCAAATAGCACATTTTAAGCAACCTATCCAAGCCTTGATATGATCAGGCTCATCTGCCTCCCAAAGGTTCGTTACATTCCTATCCCGTAATGGGTAAAGCCCAGCTCTTTTAAGTAAGCAGGATCATATATATTTCTGCCGTCAAAGACCAGCTTGTTTTTCAGCAACTTTGAAAGCACGTTCCAACTTGGAATCCTGAACTCAGACCACTCCGTGACCAGCAACAAAGCATCCGCGTCTACACAGGCTTCATAGGCATTTTCACAATAGGTGATCTTGTCCCCAATATAATGCGCTTGCGCCTCCTTCATGGCTATTGGGTCATAAGCCTTTACCTGCGCCCCTGCTGCCAGCAGCTGGTCAATTATCACAATGGCAGGTGCCTCCCTCATGTCATCCGTATTGGGCTTGAAGCTTAATCCCCAGATAGCAAAAGTTTTACCCTTGAGATCATCCGCGAAATGGCTCTTCACTTTTTTGAACAGCACTTCCTTTTGGGCTTCATTCACATCTTCTACTGACTGTAGCACCCTCAGGTTATAGCCATACTCCCTAGCGGTGCGGATAATTGCCTTTACGTCCTTTGGGAAGCAGGAACCACCATAACCAATACCTGGGTAAATAAACTTGGTACCTATACGAGAATCAGACCCAATACCTTTCCGCACCATATTGGCATTAGCACCTACCAACTCACACAGATTGGCGATATCATTCATAAAGCTGATCTTGGTGGCTAACATAGAGTTTGCTGCATATTTGGTCATCTCAGCAGAGGGGATATCCATGTAAATCATCCTATCCCCACTAAGTTGAAATGGCTTATAGAGCCTTCTCATAATCTGCTCGGCCCTTTCGTTTTCTACCCCGATCACTATTCTATCAGGGCGTAGGAAATCTTCAACTGCAGCACCTTCTTTCAGGAACTCTGGATTGGATGCTACCGCAAAAGTGAGGTCGCTTCCTCTTTGATCCAATGCAGCTTGAATAGCTGCTTGAACTTTTTTACCGGTACCCACCGGGACAGTACTTTTGGTGGCTACTACAATAAAATCGGTCATGGAGCGGCCGATTTCATCGGCTACTGCCAACACGTACTTCAAATCGGCAGACCCGTCTTCGCCGGGAGGGGTTCCCACGGCAATAAAAGCAACATCAGAACCTCGGATGGCATCGGCAAGATTGGTGGAGAACTGCAGCCGCCCGCTTTGATAATTCCTCACCACGATCTCTTCTAGACCAGGTTCATAGATCGGCATGATGCCGTTTTTCAAATTTTCAATTTTTTGTTGGTCCACATCCACGCAAACCACTTCAATGCCAACATCGGAGAAACAAGCCCCTGAAACCAAACCGACATATCCAGTTCCTACTACGGTTATCTTCATATATTATTTCTTCTGTATCCTCTGTTAAAAATTGTTGTACTTGTAAGACACCAGGCTAACAAAGAGCAAGGGTTCACCAACACCTTTTGTTGTTTTGTGAGCGGATTTTCATTTAGTTGATTCTCCGCGGCAGCAAATTAACGGAAAATAAACTGAAATTGGGCTTTCCCCAGAGACAAAATAAGGCACGAAATCTGAAATTATAAATATTTGCAGAGATCAAAATGTTTTTCTCCCTCAGTAAAGCGGAAGAGGGATTTCGGGAAAGAAAATGGAAGGTTTGAGAAGAATAATCATTAATTTAAGCCATTCTACCACCTTGATGTTCCAGCTGAAGTTGGTTTCGGGGAGACTGAGAGCGTCTCAAAATTTCGGCGTGTAAACTATTTTATATTTATTTGCACTAACCAAAGCCTCTTTGTGAAGCCAATTACTCAAAACGCATATATATATCCGCAATTATTACCCATGTATGAATTGTAAATCATACTTTTGTACTTTCGACGATCCATGGAATTCCAGAAATGAAAATTAAACAGCTGATTGTTTGTCTGCTGGCCGTGATTGCCAGCGCCTGCGTGTCCAACGAAAAAATAATTTATTTACAAAATCTTGAAGGCAAAGATCCGATTCCCGAAGATTCGTTGATCAATTACGCCTTTTCGGAGTATAGGTTGCAGTTCAACGACATCGTGGATGTCCAAATACAAACCTCTGATCCGGGGATGAATGCCTTGTTCAATATCCAGCCGAAGGGCAACTCCGGTAACATGAGCCAAGGAATCACAGCCACCGGCGGTGACATCTACTACATGACGGGCTTCTCCCTGGATAAGCAAGGATTTATAGAACTGCCTCTGGTGGGACAGGTTAACCTGAGAAACCAAACCTTGGCAGAAGCGAAGGAATCCATATCTAAGGAACTGGAGAAATTCTTTATCAACAGCGATTATTTTATCCGGGTCAAACTAGGTGGCATCCGGTATAGCGCATTGGGTGAATTTAGAAGGCCCGGCAAGTTTGTGGTCCTGCAAGACCGCATGACAATATTTGAGGCCATAGCCAATGCAGGGGATTTGAATGTGGCGGCTAAACGGGACGAAGTGCTGCTGATTCGCCAATACCCTGAGGGCACCAAGCTCCACCGGATCAACCTCAATGACCGGCACCTTATCCATAGTCCTTATTACTTCATCCAGCCAAATGACCAGCTTTATGTGGAACCGATGAAAATCAGAGAGCTGGGATCTGGAGAAAATTTCGCCCAATCTCTCTCTTTAATTGTTACCTCTATTTCTGCTGCTGCCCTAGTTCTGAATTTAATACTCAAATAATTAGATGGAAAATAATTCGCCACAACAATACGGAGTTGAACAAGACGAAGAACAAATCGATTTAAAGGAACTTCTTTTTAAATACCTACGGTTCTGGCCCTACATTTTGGCCTGTGCCTTTTTTGGATTGTTGTGCGCCGTGTTGGTCAACCGATACGCGACGCCAATCTATCGGATCGAGGCGTCGGTGGTCGTCAACGATGAACCTTCCGGAACATTAGGACAGGACATCTTTGAATCTGCCGGATTATCCATTCCAAAAAGCAACGTGGAAAACGAAATAGGCATTTTAAAAAGCTATACCTTGGCCTTTGAAGCGCTTAATGGCTTAAATTTCAACGTATTTTATTATAAAGACGGGTTTATCAAAAAAACTGAAATTTACGGAAACTCACCCTTTCTGGTAGAAGCCGACTGGAAACATCCGCAATTGGTAGGGGGCATGTTCGCGGTTCGAAAATTGGACGATAAAAGCTTCCGGTTAGATATTGTTGAGGAAGGCTTCTCCGTATTCTCTCCCCTTGATCCGCACTACAAAACCCAAGTATCGGTCCTTGAAAACATGGCGGGCGAATACCTATTTGGAGAATGGATACAAGGTACGCATTACAAATTTAGGCTATCGGATATATCAGCAGGCACTGAGGAAGAGATTTTCTTTCATCTAACAGATACCTATGCCTTAGCAAACCGATATAAAAACGACCTGCAAGTAAGCCCTCTAAATAAAACAGCTACGATTCTTACGTTGAGTCTTGAGCTCAACCACCGCCGGAAGGGAGAAGACTATCTTAACAAGCTGATGGAGGTGTACCTGGAGCGGGAGTTATTGGAGAAAAACCAAACGGCTGCCAATACGGTGTTCTTTATCGACCAGCAGCTGTCGGGAATCACCGACTCTCTGTCCTTTATAGAAGAGCGACTCGAAAGCTACAGAAGCACCAACAATGTATTTAATCTTACAGAAGAAGGACGGGTGATTTTCCAAAGATTGGAGGAGATGGAGAAGGAGCGGGCTGAGGTGAATCTTGCGTTACGATACTACCGCACCTTAATGGAATATTTGGAAGAAGAGCAGCTTGATGATCTGGTAGCCCCATCAGTCATTGGCATTCAGGACCCCTTGCTCAATGCATTGGTAGTGAGTATGGCCGAACTACAGGGAGAAAGAGTGAGGCTTACTGCAACTTTCTCTTCTGAAACGCCCGCTGTAAGGGAAGTAAATACCAAAATACAGAACACGAAAAGAACCTTAATTGAGAACCTAAGAAGTGCCATTACAAACTCTGAAAGTGCATTAGTAGAAATCAACAACAGGCTTAGGTCGGCAGAAACTGAAGTTAACCGTCTTCCCGCAACGGAAAGAAACCTTCTCAATATTCAACGGCAATTTTCGATTCATGAAAATATCTATGTGTATCTGCTAGAGAAAAGGGCGGAGGCCGAAATTACCCGCGCCTCCAACTCTCCCACCAATGCGATATTAGACGTGGGCAGATCAGGCAGTATACCCGTAGCACCTAAAAGGAGCCTCAACTACCTCATTGGTTTAATTCTAGGTTTGGCGTTGCCGATCGGATTTATTACCGCCAGGGACTTCTTCAATACAAAGATACAGGATCCAAAAGAGGTGGAGAAGAATCTGAAGGTGCCATTGATTGGAATGATCGGCCTCAGCAAATCTCTCAGCAACCTCGCTATCTTCAGTAATCCAAAATCTACTATTACGGAATCCTTCCGAAACCTAAGGGCCAACATGAGCTTCCTCTCGCCCCGGCAGAGCAGGTTAGTCGTGGCGATATCATCATCCATTTCAGGGGAAGGAAAGACATTTGCTTCCATTAATTTGGCTTCCATCTATGCCATCAGCGGGAAAAAGACGCTGTTGGTGGGCTTGGATTTAAGAAAGCCTCGGATAGCTGGAGACTTCAATTTGAGCAATGATAAGGGCGTGAGCAATTACCTGAGTAGCGATCAACATTGGAAACCTTTGGTTAAGGCGTCTGGATATGAAAATTTGGATATTCTCTTGTCGGGACCTCCACCACCAAATCCCGCTGAATTGCTGTTACAGGACAATTTTGTCACATTATTGGAAGAACTGAAAGACAACTACGATGTAATTATTTTAGACTGCCCTCCTATTGGCTTAGTATCTGAAACGCTGGAGATATTCAAGTATTCGGATCTGAACTTGATGATCGTCCGTCAGGATTATTCCTTCAAGCAATCCATAGACTACATCAATAATTTACATACGAAAGGCAGCGTCAAAAAACTCTACACGATCTTGAATGGCGTGGATAGCAGCAAAGGTTACAGCGGCTACGGAAACTATGGAAGCTACGGCTATGGAAATTATGGCTATGGAAGTTACGGCTATCATGAAGATGAGCAAGAAGCTGTTAGCTGGTGGAGAAAGTTGTTGAAAGGATAACCCTCCAAAATTCTTCTCCTTGCGGTTTCATTTCGCCAAAGAGAACGATGCTTCCTTGCAGGATATGGAGGTATTTAGCAAAGCCCCTTCACAGGAGAGGCTAGTACCTAACGAAAACGACCCGCTTCTTGAAGAGGCGGGTCGCTTTTTTTTCGGCTTGTTGATGATTATTTGCTCCCGAAGCTTTCATTCGATATTCATAGGCTACTGTATATCAATAGGCCTCTTTGAAGCTACTGTGCAAGCAAGAGCACTCCATGATGGAATCAGTGTAAATAATAGTGAGGATGATAAAAATGTTCAACACCGCTTGGAACTGGCTTAAAAAAACATGAAGACGAACTCCATGGCGGTCATTTGTAGCTACCAGCATTTATTAGTATAGCTCCCGTCATATTCCAGCTCTTAGTTCATATTGATCTTGTTGTGATCAAAAATCCTTTCGGTTATAGCTGTTTTTGGGCGATATTTTTTAGAAGGACTAGTTGCTGTACGTGCAGGAAAATTTTTGTTGTGGATTTTGACGCGCTTCACCGCCCGCTCATCCAGCCAAATGCCCAAAACCACGGCGAGGGTAAGCACTAATGGCAGCATTACATGATCGTTGAGATTACTTCCTAACAACACCATTGCGATAAACGCCAACTTAATAGTTCCCAGTATAACCGCCACCTCATTGTGCCTATATCCCATTCTAAGTAGAAAATGATGAACATGACTTTTGTCGGGCTTTAAAGGGGATTTTCCCTTTAAAGATCTTTTGGTGAATATACGCACCGTATCATAAATCGGAACAATCATCAACGCGATACCGGCTGTAATGGGCGCATTAATTTTCCAGCCTTGGGAAGCAAGCATCGTCCCGTTGGTGTCGATAAACAACATGACCAAGGTGGTCAAGGCAAATCCTAAGCTCAGTGAACCGGTATCACCCATGAAGATCTTCGCAGGATGCCAATTGAAAGCCAGAAACGATAATACTCCTCCGACTAGAGTAAAGGAAAGGAGGCTGTATGCTACCATATCCGCTACATAAAACCACCAGCCTAGATATGTCAATGAGATTACACTTAAAGTCCCGGCTAACCCGTCCAATCCATCTATCAAATTAAAGGAATTGGTCAGGATAATGATAAGTGCAAAAGAAAGGGTAACGCTGGCCAGGTAAGGGATTTCATAGATACCCATAAAGCCATAGAGGCCGGTAATCCGAATATCCGCCATAATAATTACAAAAAAAGCCGGGATGCATTGCCCGATCAACTTCTGTACCGCAGACAACTCGATTAAATCGTCTCTCAACCCTACAGAAAACATAATTCCCAATGCCACTAGGAAGTAGCGCGTCTCAACCAACTGGTCGAGAGAAAACCAAGCAAATACCCCTGCAAAGGTGGCAAAGATGATCCCTATGCCCCCCATAGAAGGCACGAAGCCATTATGTATTTTTCTACCTCCCGGAGCATCTATGATATTGCCTTTTTTCAACAAGAAGATCAAAACAGGGGTTATTAAAAATCCAAAGAAAAATGAAGTGGCCGCTGAAAGAAAAATGTCCATAAATTTTTGTTTACGCAAAAGTAACTATAATATCTGCTGTTTCCCAAAACGACCAACTAAAAAATACTAATGGTTATACGTTAAAGGCTAATCCAAGAAAACTTGACCTAATTGTAGAGACTCATCAATAGTTCAATAAATAAATAAAGTGTGTTTGGGCCATTATGCTGACTTTATTTTGGCCAGTGGGGAAGGAAGTGGTGCTTTGAGAATCGAGTTGCCACTGATAGTTCAATGCGTTGATCAATTGCAGCCTACCGCTGATGATCAGCCTTTCTACCTGATAGTCCGCCAAAAACCCCAAACTCAGGTCTACCCACGGTCGTCTTTCCTGTTGCTGGCCAAAGGCCTTATAATAAAAATCCTGGTGATTGGCCAGCCGCTCCAACCTAACGCCAAACTTGTTCAATTGGTCAATAAGGGCCACTTCTATGGTTTGGATATTGGAACCACCGGTACCGATGCCTACTCCTAAAGATTCACCGTAATGAGTAAAACCTCTTACCCTGGAATGGGTATGCCAGCTGGCCCCACCTGTAGTTCCGGGATACCTGATGTAACGATTGACGGACTCATGCTGCTGGGTCATCTCAGCGCGAAGCTGGATTAGTTTGTCAGACGATGGAAGGGTGAACAACTTGCCGAGTCCCAGAATATAAGCTCTGGCATGATCGGGATTTAAAGTAAATTCCCTCCAATTCAAAGCATGGTCTCTTCTGCCATACTCAAAATAAAACTCAGCCTTCGCCTTAGGAAAAACAAAGCGACCAAATACTGCTACCTGTTGGTCTTGGCCCTTGCTGTCATAGTCAATGGTATGGCCATCTTCAAATAAGCTTTCCTTGGTAAATACCTCAAAAACAGGGAACCAGTCACCAAAGTTGTTGCCCCTTCCTTCATTGTATTGTTGGAAAGTTCTGTTTAATCCCACTGACAGTCCCGGAACCCACTTAGGTTGGTAACTGATAGAAAGCCCGTTTAGATATCTCCAATCCGTCGAAAGGTTACGAAAATACTGTTGATTCAGTTCGGGATGCTGACTAGGTTCGAAACCGGAAGCCTCGAGACGCCCGATCAACAATTGTCCTTCAAAAGATCCAAGGAAGGTTTTGGCAGGACGAGTGGTATTCAACGTCAGATGCTTGAATCCCCTAGCGTTATTAGAAAAAATCAGGGCATTGAACTGCCCTGGGCCCCACCAGATATTCTCCGTGGACGCACCAAGTTCGAAGGCCCCCTTGCTTAGACTGACTTTGGACTGTCCCCACCCTATCTTTGAGTAAGCCCCTTTGCCAAAGCGTTCGGGATGGTCTCCATAATTCCAAGAAGAAAACCTGTGCCTTGTAATAGTAGAAGAGAAATCCTCAGGGAATCCATCCCAAGCCCGATTTTGTGCCCAGAGCAGTTCGGGCTGGAATTGTATATTGAGAAAACGATATTTTAAGGCAACCCCTCCGGTGGTATAATTTTGTCCCCCGACATTGGGGATCATGATCCCATTGCCCCAGCCATAGGGCCTTCCCGAATTGAACTGGATGGTATTTTGGAGGGGGAGAACCGTAAAGGCTACTTTAGGCGTTTGCCGATCGATGGCGCCCAGCCGATATCCTTCCTTAAAAAAATCATACTCCTCCCCGTACGCTGCCTCTCCCGTCAGGAAGTTCAGCCTTAACGGCCGTGTATTAAAAGATATGCTGGAGTCTAGTTCCCCGAGCAGCTGCTTTCGACGGAGAGCTTCTTCGAGGACGGCTGAGCCGGCAGGCAGCGTTTGTGCGATTTGGTGATGGGATATCAAGAGACTCCACCCTAACCAAAAGATCAGCTTAGGAAACGACTTCATGTATTATCATTAACTTATAAGTGGTATGGCTTATTTTACTTTGCCTTATTGTTGTATGATCTTTTCCAACCGCTGCGTGATCAATTCATATTCAAAGTTCTGTACAGCAAAATCATGTCCCTTCCTTCCCATCTCGGCTTTTTCTACATCAGTCATGTCATAAACATGAAGAATGGCCGAGACTAGGGCTTCCACGTTTTCTGCGGGAATTTTTAAACCTGCCCCTGCCTCTTCTATTGGATCTTCTTTACCGGAATAGGAGTGTATAATTGGCCTTGCGGAAAATAGATACTCAGGGAGTTTATTGGCCCCTATCCCAAATTCATAGATAGAGTGGTTTCTCCATCCAATGTAGCATACGTCGAATACCTCCAGCATGGATTGTATCATTTTTTTATGGATGGGATCGATAAAGATGATATTGGGGTAGCCTTCTGCCATCTGTTTTAGACTCTCCTTCTCCTTACCATCTCCCACGAGTACTAGGACTATATCCGGATGATCATGCAGTGCCTTCCCTGCTTCTATGAAGATCTCCATGGCGTTGGCATGCCCCAAGGTACCTGTATATCCGACAATGAACTTGTTTTCGGGCAGCTCCTGTCTAATTTCTGATGGAATAGGAATTCTGTCGCTAACCTCATCTTTAGAATAGCCGTTTGGCACCCACCGGAATTTTCGCAAATCAACCTTTTTTCTTTCCAGGTGCGCATGAGCATTCTTAAGATTGGATATAATCCAATCACTTTCCTGATATGCCTTCGCCTCAATCCACTGCATCAACTTTATAAAAGGATGTCGTTTCGAAAATCCCCCCAACTCTATTAACGTCAAGGGCCAGATATCCCTAAATTCAAATATTAGTTTGGCCTTATAAAATTTACTTAAATACCGCGCCCCCAAAAAAGAGACAAGCGGCGGCGATGAACATAGTATTACGTCGGGCTTATCTTCAATAACCTCTGTCAATCCTTTTAGTTTATGGGCAAAATAAAACCAGTTCCATATCCTCTTTTTGCTATGCGCATTTGAATACTTTCCTACCTTTATCCAAACCAGGTTGAAATTACTCTCCTGCTTGATCATATAAGGAACTGTAATTTCAGGGGGATTTCTGTGCAAATGGATGAAACTCCCCGCTATTAGGTATACCTTATGTCCTAGCTTGGATAATTCTTCGGAGAGATAGTAACTTCTGCCTGCATAACCCGTATCTGGCGTGGAAGCATCCAGATTAATCAACCATATTACTTTATTTTGCATTATATCTTTGACCGATTCTGGTTAGCGTCAGATCATTATAGATTCTGATCATTTTATCTACATTCTTGTTCCAATCATATTGCTCTATAACCCTTTGTCGTCCCGCCTTTCCCATCTTTACACGAAGATCTGGGTTGTCGTGTAATGCTTTTATGGCTTCAGCGGCGGATTTTGGGTCTTGTGCAGGAACTACGACACCCGTTACATTGTCTACAATAACCTCCGGCAGCCCTCCGACGTCGCTCACTACCACCGGTCGTTCAGTGGCAGAGGCTTCTATCGCCGCCACACCAAAACTTTCATTATTTGAAAGACATACGCAGACGTCTATCTGATTGTGATAATGTGGCACC
>Ga0079224_100002702_pt1 | contig 21811 bp, 23 predicted proteins | sample Stecom2015_FD_80414 | JGI IMG/M metagenome (GOLD analysis project Ga0079224, IMG submission 80414) | Agricultural soil microbial communities from Utah to study Nitrogen management - Steer compost 2015 | ecosystem: Environmental > Terrestrial > Soil > Agricultural land | place: USA: Utah...
CGACAATCGGTGTACCAATGGGTTTACCAAATTGAGTAATGATGACTTGCTCAACTTCATCGACAATGAAAAGAGCTTGTTTGGTGGTAATCAGTAACCCAATGGCCAGTATAACAATAATTATCAGTTTCATTTCTGCGCTCCTTGTTTCACATTTATTTGTCCTGATTCAAGATTTAGCAGTGGCAATATATTATTGGTGGATGAATCAATGATGATTTTAGACTTGATGTTAGGTAACACGTCTTCCATGGTCTCAATATAAATTCGGCGACTGGTGACCTCCGGTGCTTTTATGTATTCGGTTAGCAAAGCGTTGAATCTTGCCACATCACCTTCCGCTTCGTTAATACGCTTTAAGCGGTAGCCATCTGCTTCCCGAATGCGTTGATCTTTTTCACCCTCAGCCAGTGGTATGTCTTTGATGTAATCTCGTCGCGCTTCATTAATGAGTTTTTCTTTTTCTTGTTGTGCTTGATTAACTTCGTTAAAGGATTCTTGAACAGGTCTTGGCGGATTGATATTCTTTAGTTGCACTTGATCAATGCTGATGCCCATGGTGTATTTGGTGGACAGAGTTTGCATTTTAATCAAGGCTTCCGATTCAATTTCTTGACGACCAATGGTGATGACTTCATCCACAGTACGATCACCAACAACTTCGCGCATCACAGACTCTGAAACATAGCGCAAGGTTTCGCTTGGATTGCGAACTTCAAATAGATAGTTAGAGGGATCGGAAATTCGGTATTGCACAACCCATTCGACCAGTGCCGCATTGAGGTCACCGGTCACCATCTGGGTTTCTTGCAGGCCACTGTTTTCGTTGCCGGTTTGATAGGGATCAGTTATTCCGGGGGTTTTAAAACCAAACTCTTGTTTTAATTGACGTTTAACCGGAACGATAACTGCTGAATCGATACCCAGTGGAAATTTCATGTGAAGCCCGGGTGGAACCTCTTTCAAGTACTTACCAAACCTTTGTACCACGGCCACTGAATCACTGGGAATGGTGTAAACAGCGCTCCAAGCGGTTAAGCCAAGTAAGACCAATAAAATGATAAATATAATGCCTTTAGAGCTGCCATCAGGTGATTGCTTTTTAAAGCCTGCCAGCCATTTTTTAAACAGTTCGTTTAAGTCAGGCACAGAATTGTTGTTCGCATTCCAAGCGTTTCCTGGGGTTCGTGTACTATTCATTGATTTGCGGCATGGTTAATGCGTCCGGTTGGTGAAAAAGATTTTTATCATACCTACAATGTTGGCAGATTAAAACCTAAAGCAACAAGTAAACACTTTTCATACAAAAGTCTCTATTATAATAGAGCGCTATTATCAATATATCGGAGTTAATAATGCCTTTAAAAGCACCCGTAGGTCTGGTTTTGTCCGGTGGTGGGTATTTGGGCGTGGCCCATATCGGTGCCATAAAAGCCTTAGAGGAAATGGGTATTCATCCAACCACCGTTTCCGGCACCAGCGCCGGTGCGCTGGTGGCCTCCTTATATGCGGCGGGTTATTCTTGGCAGGAGATGTTTGAGTTTTTTGATAATTTAGAGCTATTTTCTTTTTCGTTTAATAAATTCACCTTACTTAAACCGGGTCTAATCGATACCATCAAGTTTTATGACGAGTTTAAAAAATATTTCCCCGAGGATAATTTTTCGGCACTAAAGAAACGTTTGTTTATTGTTGCCACCAACATGATTTCCGGTCAGGCTCGAATCTTTTATGACGGACCTTTAATTAAGCCATTACTGGCGTCGGGTGCGTTTCCCGGTATTTTTACACCGGTTGAAATTGATGGGGTTCTTTACAGTGATGGTGGCATCACCAATAACTTTCCCACCGAACCACTGGCTATTTATTGTGAGCAATCTGTGGGGGTCTTTGTCAGTCCTTTAGAATCATCGAATCATGACAGTTTAAATTCCACCATGGCTGTTACACAACGGGCCTTTACCATTTTAAGAGCCCAAGCTTCCATTAAAAAGTTTTCAGATTGTGATGTCATTATTGCGCCCATGGCACTGCGTAAATACAGTTTTCTGAAGAAAGATTCTACTGAGGAGATTTTTGAGCTGGGTTATCAAGAAACCTTAAAAAAATTAAAAAATCTCGAGCAGGGTAAAAATCCTAAAGCAGTTTAGTTCGAATATTCTTTTAAAATGCAGTAAAAACTAAATACTTTGCAATTAATCTATCTGCTCATGGGTGTTCTCACCAGTGAGCAATTCACAATCACTCTCACGCTCAATAACGCCGGTATCCGCTAATGGCAGTACCCAGTAACGCAAGGAATAGTGTCCTTTAAATTGGCACAGGTAATGTAATAAAGGTTTAACTTGAGTGTTGTTTAAGGTCACTTCTAAGCGATAAAAATTTCGATAGCCAACGACCTGTTCTTGAACGTTGTAGCGACTGTGTTGGCGGCTAAAGCCCGCCACCTTGGTCATGGTGAAACCAGAAATATCTTGATAGGCTATCAGCACATCTATCAACGTGTTTTTCAAGGGTATGGGAATAATAATCGTTAGTAATTGTTGCTTATTCATGGCTGGTCCTGGATTCAATTCGGTAATATAAAAGTGGCAATAAGTACAAGGTAATCAAAGTTGAGGTGAATAATCCACCAATAACAACAATGGCCAAAGGCTTCTGAATTTCAGCACCGGGTCCGGTGGCCAAAACCAATGGCATTAAACCGAACATCGCAGTGGTGGCGGTCATCAGAATCGGGCGCAGACGATTTCCTGACCCTTGTAAAATACTGTTTAACAACTCACTGCCATGGAAACGAATATCTTGTAGATGAGATAACAGCACCACCCCGTTAAGTATGGCGATACCCAATAAGGCGATAAAGCCCACCGAAGCCGGTACTGATAAATATTCGCCACTGATAAATAAAGCCAAGACACCGCCCATCAAAGCAAAAGGAATGTTGGCTAAAATAAGCCCGGCGGTCACTAAACTGCCAAAGGTGCTGAATAAAATAATAACGATTAATAATAACACCAAAGGAATTACCGTCAGCAGATTGCGCGTGGCCCGCAGTTGATTTTCAAATTCACCACCGTAAGTGACAAAATAGCCTTCCGGCATAGTCAGGTTTTGACCCACTTTCTGCCTTATTTCTTCAACAAATCCGACCAAATCACGATCTTGTACATTGGCAGCCACCACTGCAAACCGCTCGAAGTTCTCGCGCTCAATAATGGCCGGTCCCACCGTCCGTTTAACTGTGGCAATATCTGCTAAGGTGACCATTCGATTGTCGGGTAATAATAAGGGCAGACTCTTTAATTCGGCCACCGAAGTTGGGCGTTCACCTTGATCACTGTCATATGCCCAGTAGATTGGGGTTTTGATTTTACCGTCAATAATGTACGAAAACGGCTTGCCATCGACTTGTATCCGCAGTAGCTTGGCTAACTTTTGGTTGCTTAAACCATATTGTTCAGCCAATTCATTTTGTAAAGAAATACTGATGTAGTCACCGCCATCAATTAAGGTCATTTGGACATCGACACTGCCTTCAATGGCTTTCACTTGGTCGGAAATTTGTTCGGCTAATTGGGCTAAAACGTGGGTATCTTCACCAAACACTTTAATGGCCACAGTACCGCTGCTACCAGTCAGCATTTCAGCTGAGCGCATTTGGATGGGTTGGGTGAAGGCAAAATTAATTCCCGGATGTTGCAATAACACTTGACGCATTGAATCGATTAACTTGTCCTTATTTTTAAAGCGCCATTCAGTTATTGGCTTGAGGGTCAGAAAGATATCTGTTTCATTTAATCCCATCGGGTCTAAGCCCAGTTCATCGGAGCCGGTGCGTGCAACAATTTGCTCAATTTCGGGGATTTCAGCCAATAAGTGCCGTTCAATTTCTTTGTCTAGCTCTAATGAAGATTGGAGGTTAATGGTGGGTACTTTTTCCAGTTGAATAATGATGTCGCCTTCATTGAGGACCGGCATAAAGGTTTTGCCGATATAAGTAAACAGTATCACGCTGGCAACAAAAACAAGACTAATAATTGCTACAAACCAGCGTGGTGCCAACAAGGTTCTTTTTAGTGATTTTTGATAAATCTGTTGTAACTTGTTTAAGTATTTGGGTGGTTTGCTGCGTTTTTGGCTGATAACCCAAGAAGTCAATACCGGCATCACAGTGATGGCTGTTAATAAGGCCGACAGCAAAGCAAATACAATGGTTAAGGCCACCGGGGTAAACAACTTACCTTCTAAACCAGTTAAGGTCAGCAACGGTATAAAGACCACAACCACAATTAGGGTGCCGGAAAAAACCGGTTTTATAATATCACTGGTGGCGCGATAAATTAAATGCAGTTTTGGTAAGTTTTTGTCCTTTTGCAAGGCCGTAACTGTGTTTTCTACCACCACCACTGCCGAATCCACTAACAAACCAATGGCAATCACCAGACCGCCTAAACTCATTAAGTTGGCGGTTAGGCCAAACAGGCTCATTAAATAAAAGGTGAAGATCACCGAAATCGGAATCGATGCGGCCACCACCAGCGAGGCCCGCCAGTTACCTAAAAATAGTGCCAACAACACCGCCACCAAAAAGATGGCCTGAAATAACGCCGAGCTAATGGTGCCAACAGCGGTGTCAATTAAATCCTTACGATCATAAAAAATATTAATGTCCGTGCCGTCAGGTAAAGTGGCCTGAATTTGCGTTAACTTTTCGCGCACAGCCGCCACCACTTCGGCAGTATTGCTGTTTTTTAATGCCACCACCAAACCTTGGGTGGTTTCTGCACCGTCTTTGGTGACGCCGCCGTAACGGGTTAATTGACCACTGCTGAGCTGGCCCAAGTCAGATAAGCGATAGACGTTGCTGCCATTGCTGATGGTTAAGTTGGCCACATCCTCAAGTTGATGCATGCGACCTTCGGTGCGGATAATCATCGATTCGGTGCCCACATCCATACGCCCGACAGCACCATTGAGGTTGCTCATTGCCAGGCTGGTCTCGATATCATCAAGACTGATGCCGGCTTGCTTAAGGCGACTGAGGTTGGGCGCAAACTGGATAGTTTGGGTTTGTCCACCCAGAACATTGACATCGGCCACACCCGGTACTGTGCGTAAGGCCGGTCGAATTTGCCAATCCAATAAATGTTTGCGCTGTTGCAGTGATAACTGCGGGTTCTCCACTGTGAACATAAACATTTCACTTAAGGGCGTGCTCATCGGAGCCATGCCGCCGCTGATACCTTCCGGCAACGTACTCCATAAACTTTGTAAACGCTCACTCACTTGTTGTCTGGCCCAATAAATGTCGGTTCTTTCGGCAAAATCCAGGGTGATTGAAGTAATAGAGTATTTTGTGGTGGAGCGTAAGATGGCTTGATTGGGGATGCCTAATAACTCAGTTTCAATGGGACGAGTGATTTGGGCCTCGATTTCTTCGGCGGTCATGCCGGGGGCTTTGATAATTAAATTAACCTGGGTGGCTGAAATATCAGGAAAGGCATCGATTGGCATGTTTTTCCAGGCCAAAAAACCCATGAGTAATGCAATGCTCAACAAAACGCTAACAAATAAGCGTTGGGTCAGGGCAAATCTGACTAAGGCATTTAACATTATTCGCCTCCCATGCCTAAGAGCATGCCTTTAATGGCCGCCACCGAATGCGTTAATAGTGTTAATCCACTCAAATCGTCTTCAGCACTGAGGTAATAAAAATCATGGTCACCATGGATTACGGATACCACTTGGGTGGTTAACATCTGGTCTTTTTTAATTAAAATTTGTGACTGTCCCTGAAAATCAAATAGACTGCTTTTAGGTACTTGATAGGCTTGTTTCTGATAATGGGGTTTGGCTTGAATATGTTGTCCGGGTAGTAAGCGGCACTCGCTTTTAAGGGGTTCGCTCCAAATTTTGACAAAAAAGCCATCACTGTCTTGGGCCACTTGATCAACTGATAATTCACATAAATCTGTCGTTATTGTGGAGACATTTAATGCTGTTAAGGTCGGTACATTCAGCTGTAATCGCAAAGCATCTTTGGCTACGATTTGTCCTAAAAAGAGGTTTTCCGATTGATCAAAGTTGGCGGGTGGTAAATAAATGCCGGCTTTGGGTGATTTAATAAATATCTGATCATCATCGACCGGGGGTTCCAGCAATTGATAAAAATGGCGAAAATGAGCCATGGCCATGTTTTGTTGGTGATACTCAGTGACTATTTGCTGCCATTGGCTGGCACTGATTTGTTTATTCTTCATCAGTGTTAAATTATTCTGATAACGTGTGTGGGCTAAGTCATAGAGCGCCTTTTGTGATTCATATTGACTTTGAAAATGGTGTACTTCGCTGCCCGAGAGCCTTAGCAAGCGCTGATCTTTACTAACTTCACTACCGGCCGGGACCAATATATCAAGCTGTTGAGGCCGAAAGGGTGCGGTAATCTGATAACCTGCCCCCGGTAAAAAACTAACTTGTGCCGGCACCGGCTTTAAAGCAAAGCCTGAAACCTGCTCAATGGCCTGAAAAGTAAGCGGTAAGGCACCAAGCTTATCCAGTGAAATAGATTCTGCGGCTAAATTGTTACTGGCTAGTAAGCTAAGTAGAACAATAATATTTTTCATAATGGAATGCCTAAGATTTGATTTTGACGGGCTTTATTCTGTTCGATATAAAGCAGATTCAGTTGTGCGGCTGATAAGTTGTCTTGAGCCTGTATCAATTGTTGTAAATATAGTGACTGCTCAATTTCGTTTAGTTGATAAAGTTGTTGTAGTTGGTTCATTAGTTGTTGAGCCAGTTCAGCCTGCTGTTCCAAGAGGTCTTGTTGTAGTTGTAAGCGTCGCTGGTCAGACTGCAGTTGCAACCAAGCTTGTTTAATTTCAGAGTGGCTTTTCTGCAAACTCAGGCTGAGCTCTTGTTGACTGTTTTGCCAATTGAGTTGGTCGGCTTGGGATATTGTTTTTATGGCGTTAATCGGAATACTGACTTGGATGCCCATTTGACTTTCATTGAAACCGATATTGCGAACCTGTTTGGCCAGCACCCCCAGCTGCCAATTTTGTTGACCGCTCAAGTTATTTTCATAGAGCAGCTCGGCTTGATCTAATTGTGCTTGTAATAGTCGCACCTGAGGGTGGCTATTAATATGTTGGGCAAAGTCACCGCCGATGGTTTCGCGGTAGTTATTGGGTAATGCGGTGCTGCCGGTCAATGTTTGGTAATGATTATGGGCTAAATTCACCTGTTCTGTGTAAGTTTGGATTTCGATTTGGGTTTGTAGTATCGCATTTTTAATCATGACCAGTTGAGTTTGAGACAATTGGTTGGTTTCGGCCAATGTTTGGGTGCTGGCTTGTTGTTGTTTTAGCCATTTTATTTTACTGTTGGCTATCTCTAACTGTTGTTCACTGATAATACGTTGCCATAATACTTCTCTTATTAAACCGGACAAATACCAGCGGTGAAGTTGCCGCTGTTGCTGTTGCAAATGCTGGTTTTGGTTAAATAGCTGTTGGTCCATTTGTCGTCGGCCGGATGATTTGACCGGCAGTTGAAAATTAACTTCATATTCATCCGGTGTTTGACCGTCACTGCCATATAAAGTGGATAGTTGGACTGTAGGGGTGTCGCCAAGCCAGGAAGAAACCGCATCTTCTGTTGCTTTTAGTTGGTATAATTTGTTGCTGTTCACTTCTGTGTGAATGACACTTTGTTTAAGTAGCTGCTGTAAATCAGCAAGATTTTCGGATTCCGCATTTTTTGGCAGAAATCCGATGAGCAGAAAAACAATCATCAATTGTTGGGTGGTCATGGCAGTGGTTATCATTAAATAGTAAAATTATTATAGAGTCGTGTTGTACATAAAACATCGGTTAAATGACCTATACCTCTGTATGCCACTGATTTAAAACAATAAATAAAATTAGAATAATATGATTAAAGATAAATTGATTGCTATTGGCTTAGTGCTCATCATGCTATTAAACCTAGTGGATTTAGTGGTTGATATCAGCATGGGCGTGGCTTTATGGCATATTTTGTTTGAGGGTGCGATTGTGGTGGTGTCCGCTATTATGGCGACTTATTTAATTATTGAAATGCGTCGGCGAACCCGAACACTTAAAAAATTATCACGCCAGCTTAAAGATGCAAAATATGAACAGGCTCAAGTCACCGAACAATTTAAAATCGCACGTACTGATTACTTTAAAGCGATAGAGAATCAATTTAATGACTGGCAACTCAGTCGCAGTGAACAAGAAGTGGCTTTATTGATATTAAAGGGCCTAAGTATTCCGGAAATAGCTGTTGTACGTTCTACCAAAGAAAAAACAGCCAGACACCAAGCCTCTGCCATTTACAGAAAAGCACAAATTGATGGTCGTCATGCATTGTCGGCTTGGTTTATGGAGGATTTCATTACAGAAAAAGCGGCATAAGTTTTTGATTTATCAATCTTTTAACATTTCGTTTACATTTTGTTTACCCAGCTATCAGTACAATGGGGAGCAATTGAAATTGAGGATAAAATAAAAATGAATTGGGATATTATTGAAGGTAAATGGAATCAGTTTAAAGGTGAAGCCCAAGCAAAATGGGGTAAGTTAACAGATGATGATTTAGATGTTATTGCCGGCAAACAACAAAAATTAATAGGTCGCTTACAAGAGCGTTACGGTTATAATAAGGACAAGGCTGAAAAGGCCGTAGAAGAGTGGCAATCCAAGATTAACAATTAAGAGCACTAAGCCACGAATCACATACTTTGTGTAAGTGATTCGGCTTAACCCCCATCCAATTTGTGCATTGTTAACGCAATTCACTCCCTACATCAAATTGGATGGGGTTTTATTTTTTTAAGAAAGAGAGAAACTATGAAAACTATAATTTATTCATCTTGGCTGATATTGGCTATGGTTACTGCACCCGCATTCGCGGACAAGCAAGCAGCAACCAAAGCTTCTTATCAAGCTGAAGTACTAATCGAGTCTGCTGAGCGTGCCGGAGGTATGCAGCATGCGGTCTACTTAATGAAATCTGCTCAAGATAATTTAAATCAAGCTAAAGTTGATTTGGAAAAAAGAAACTGGACAGATGCTGAAATTGCGGCCAAAAAATCACAACGAGATGCTGAAGTGGCAGGCTCTAAAGCCAAAGCCATGAAAGCAGAGCAAGCTTACAGTGACCTTCGACAGTCGGTCGATTTATTACGCAATGAATTGCAACGTAAAAGGAGCGGACAATGAAACATACTATGAAATCAATAATGAAGTTGACTATGGCATTCTCGCTTATGCTGCTGTTGGCTTCTTGTGCATCAACACCGGAAGCGGATCCTAGGGTTGCTGCTTTAGAAAATCGCTTAAGTGATATTATGGCTAATCAAGAACTGGCTGCTCATGGTGGTGAAGAATTAAACCGTGCACGTCGCGCTTTAACTACAGTACAAAACCGCCCGAAAAAAATGGACGATAAAGCCTATGAGTATGCCATTTATGCCACTGATCGTTTGATCGAGCTCGCTAAATACAGTGCTCAAGCACGGTATTACGAAGATCAGCGCACTGGTTTAGCCAATGAGCAGAGTCGATTGGTGTTAGAGTCTCGTACTTTAGAAGCTGATTTAGCTCAGCAACGTGCTGAACGTGCCAAGAGCAGTGCCATGATGGCTGAGCAGCAACGTGCACAAGCCATGGCTGAGGCTCAAGAAGCACAACAAATGCGAGATGCAGCGATGAAAGCAAAAGCCGAAGCGGAAGCATTAAAAGCCCAAGCCCAAGCGGCTGCTGAGTCTGCCATAAGTGAAGCTGAAAAGGCCAGAATGATGGCTGAAGCCGAAGCCGCCAGAGCAGAAGCTGCGCAAGCCGAAGCCGCTGCTGCTAAAGCCGCTATGAACAGCTTACAAAATCAATTGTCAGAGTTACAAGCAAAACAAACAGAACGGGGCTTGGTAATTACTTTGGGTGATGTGCTATTTGAATTTAATAAATCAGACCTTAAATCAGGCTCTGCACGTAATTTACAGCCTTTAGTTAAGGCTTTAAGCGATAACCCAAAACAACAAGTTATTGTTGAAGGTCATACAGATAATGTGGGTACAAAGGCTGTTAACCTAACTTTATCTGAAGCTCGTGCAGAATCGGTTAAATCTTATTTGGTTGAACAAGGTCTCAATGGTGATCGCATTACAACAAAAGGTCTGGGGTTTGACTTTCCAGTGGCCAGTAATGATGATGCCAGTGGTCGACAACGAAATCGCCGTGTAGAAATTATTCTGCCGGATGTAGATCCCACTGTTGACGAAGAATAATAAAAATTATTTAAGGTTCTATAAAACAGCAGTCACTTTGACTGCTGTTTTTTTTTGCTAAAAATTCAACCACACGTTAAAGAAAAAATTCTGCCGTTATATCTGCTAAAATGCACCCTTTTGATTTGAGCAGTGATGAAAATTCATATTCTGGGAATCGGTGGTACGTTTATGGGTGGTTTGGCAGCCATTGCTAAACAGTTAGGGCATGAGGTCTCAGGTAGTGATGAGAGGATGTATCCTCCAATGAGCACTCAATTAGCTGCATTGGATGTTGCTTTATTTGAGGGATATACAATCACTCCTTTGGAAAGCCGCCCGGAATTGGTGCTGGTGGGTAATGTCATGAGCCGCGGTATGGCGCCGATTGAATATTTATTAAACAGTGATTTGCGTTATGTATCCGGTCCGCGGTGGTTAGGCGAAGAAATACTTCGTCAGAAAAAAGTCTACTCGGTTGCCGGTACCCACGGCAAAACCACCACCGCTTCTATGCTGGCATGGATTTTAAGTGATCAAGGGATTAACCCAGGGTTTCTTATCGGTGGTGTCAGCCCACATTTTGAAACCTCAGCAAAGATCACGGACAGTGAGCATTTTGTTATTGAAGCCGATGAGTATGACAGTGCCTTTTTTGATAAACGGGCTAAGTTTGTGCACTATCACAGCGATGTACTTATATTAAATAATCTTGAATACGATCATGCCGACATTTATCCTGACTTAACCGCCATCCAAAAACAGTTTCATCATTTAGTAAGAACTGTGCCCGGAGCGGGTGAAATTATAGTTAATGCCGATGACCCGCATTTGAAAACAGTTTTGGATATGGGCTGCTGGACTGAGTTGGTGAGTTTTGGTAGTGGCCCACATGCTGACTTTTGGGTCATGCCGCTGGGTGATAATCCCAGTCATTTTAGTATTCAAAACAGCACCGATCAATTAGCTGAGGTGCGTTGGGACGTATCCGGAAAGCACAATCAACTGAATGCGTTGGCTGCGATTCTAGCTGCTACCCAAGCGGGCGTCTCTATTGCTGCTGCTGCTGATTCATTATGTCGATATCAAAATGTCAAACGCCGAATGGAGCTGGTGGGTGAATACAGGGATATTCGGATATTTGATGATTTTGCGCACCATCCGACAGCCATTGAAACCACCCTTAGTGGTCGTCGTGCGCACACCAAAGGTAAGCTCATTGCTGTTATAGAGCCGCGCAGTAACTCGATGCGTGCCGGTGTCCATGCGCAACAATTGCCAAAATCAGTTGGTGCAGCAGATAAGTCCTATGTGATGGTATATCCGGATATGGATTGGGATGAAAGGGTTTTGAAAAAATTACATGAAAAAGCCACAGTAGTTAGCTCAGTGGAGGAATTGTTGGACCTATTGATACAAGATCTTCAGGCCAATGATGAGGTGATTTTTATGAGTAATGGCAGTTTTGACAATGCCCCTCGTCGCTTATTGGCGAATTTACAATCCCAAAAAACGGCAAAGACATCAGTGATTTAAGAGTAAGCCCAATCAAAGTTTAATGTGATTGGGCTTTAACGATTAGTATTAAAAGTTAGGTTTATCTTTTAAATTATTGAAGTTTTTTACAGAGTCTAAAATTTCCTTTTTGGCTTCTTCCACACCACCCCAGCCTTCGATTTTGACCCACTTGCCTCTTTCTAAGTCTTTATAATGCTCAAAGAAATGGGCAATGGTATCTAAGGTGACTTCATTGATGTCGCGAACGTCGGCAACGTGTCGATACAGCCCGCTGACTTTAGATGTGGGTACGGCGATGATTTTTGCATCTTCACCACTTTCATCAGTCATTTTTAAGACACCCACCGGCCGACAACTTATCACCGAGCCCGGCAATAAAGGTAAGGGCATAATGACCAAAACATCGACCGGATCACCATCACCGCATAAGGTATGGGGTACAAAACCGTAATTACATGGGTAGTGCATGGCAGTATTTAATACCCGATCAACGGTCAGCATACCGGAGTCTTTATCTACTTCGTATTTTATGGCATCGCTGTTTCTGGGGATTTCAATAACTACGTTAATGTCGTGTGGCACATCAGAGCCAACCGGAAGATCTTTTAAGGTCATAGTGAGTTTCTTGTACTGAAAGGCGCGTATTATAACGGTCTGGGATATTAAAGCCAGTACCAATTGCTAAAAATACAACGCAAATAGGACGCTTTCAAAGAACATTTGTTAACTAATTAACCCAAATCGCCACGATCAAACCCACGGTAACCAACCGCTTCTGATAAATGGGCTTGGCTGACAGTGTTTTCATTTTTTAAATCTGCAATGGTACGACTGACCTTGATAATGCGGTGGTAGGCCCGAGCGGACAACCGCAACCGTTCAACCACATGTTCTAAAAAATCAAGCAAAGGCGTTGGCAAAGGAACTAGTTGTTCAATTTGTCGACCATGTAACTGGGCATTGGTAATGCCATTATTTCGTTGCAGCTGGTGTTTACGGGCCTGCATAACCAGTTTTCTGGCTTGTGCGCTAGTCAGTCCGTTATGATTATTTTCCCGTAATACCTTATGAGGTAATCGCGGTACTTCCACCTGTAAATCGATACGGTCTAATAACGGGCCGGATATTTTATTGCGGTAGTGCTGAATTTGCCCAAGACTACATTGACAAGGCCGATCATCGTCGCCCAAATAACCACAAGGACAGGGGTTTAAACTGGCCAACAACTGAAACCTTGCCGGAAATTCAGCACTGCGCGCAGCGCGAGAAATTACGATCCTTCCCGACTCCAAAGGCTCTCTTAAAACTTCTAATACATGCCTGGAAAATTCCGGTAACTCATCTAAAAATAAAATGCCGTTATGGGCTAAGGAAATCTCTCCGGGCATTGGTTGTGAGCCGCTGTTATTTACACTAATAAATACTACATAATGTTGCTATAATCAATAAGATAGAGCTTTGAATAATGGCAATAAATGCTACAAATTAACAGTAAATACAACTACAAGATTGCAGAATCACATTAAATATGACTACAAAATCACAAAACATAACTCAGGAGCATGTTGTTTTAGAGCAATACGCCCCACAAAGATCAATTTCAAGTACATACGGGAGCATTTCAGGAACTTATCCATTTAAAGGTACAGGTGGAGTGCGATTTGAGTCCATGTTAGAGCGTGATTTTTTGGCTCGCTTGCAAACTTACCCAAATGTCTTAAATGTCACATCACAACCGCTGACTTTGCAGTTCACAGCCAAAAACGGTGGTGTTTACTCTTATACCCCAGACTATTTGATTAATTATAAATCCTATCCTCACAATTTTAGAAAAAGTGAAATCATCGAAGTAAAGCCTCGTTCAAAACTAATAAAGCAACTTTTAAAAGATCGTGGTAAATATCAGGCAGCTTTTAGGTACTGTAATGAAAATGATCTTGTATTTCGTTTCATGGATGAATTGCGAATTAGAGATCAAAGATGGAAAAATGCAAATTTTCTACAAAGATATAAGAAAAGATCATTTGATGAAACTGTGTCAACTGAAATTTTAAATGGCCTGGTACAGATGGGTACTTCAACATTCGATCACTTGCTTACTCGTTATTTTTATACTGCAGAGTCAAAAGCTCTTGGTATCAGTCATTTATGGCACCTTGTGTCGATAGGCAAAATAAGTTGCGACTTATCTTTGCCCTTAAGTGCATTTACAGAACTATGGATATTAGAAAATGATTTTAAATAGAAAGCCCCTAACATTGGAAATTGGTGAGATTGTAGCTTGTGATGATAGTCACTATACAATCGTTGAGCATTTGGATTTCGATTCAATTATTGGTAAAAATGTTGAAACCGGTAGAGCCGAAGTTTTAAGCATTAAAAAATTGAGATCTGTAAAAAAGGATCCAGTGATTAACGTAGATATAGAATCAATAGCTGATAAAGACTGGAAACGTGCCCAAAAAAGATATGCTGCAATAAAACCACTTATAAAAAATGGGTATTCACGAGATGATGTCATAAAGAGATCTGAGGAAGTCGGGGTCAGTTTTCCAACTCTTTATAGATGGATAAAAAAATACAATAACGCTGGTTCTTTCAGCGGGTTGTTAACTAGAAAGCCCGGTGTAAAAAAAGGCACCACAAAACTATCTTTTGAAGTTGAACAAATCTTAAGAAAGGCTATTGAAGACATTTATCTAACCAAACAACGTGAACCTGTTCAAAAAGTAATACAGGAGGTTTTCAGACAGTGCAAAAAACAAGGATTACCTGATAGGCCCCATTCAAACACAATCCGCGCAAGAATAAATAGTATATCTCCATCAGAGAGAATGGTTAAACGAGGGCAGAAACGAAAAGCCAGACAAAAGTTTAGTCCCGCTCCTGGACACTTTCCAAATGTAGAAGCACCGCTTGACTGTGTTCAGATTGATCATACCCCGGTTGATTTAATTTTAGTTGATGATGAACATAGGCTGCCTATCGGCCGACCATATTTAACCCTCGCAATTGATATCTTTTCCAGAATGTGTACAGGATATTATTTATCTTTAGATGCGCCTTCTGTTTTAAGTGATGCAATGTGTGTGGCACACTCTGTTCTTAAAAAAGATAAGTGGCTTGCCATGCACGATGTTGATGTGGATTGGCCAGCATGGGGTTTGATGAAAATGGTGCATACAGATAATGGTGGTGATTTTAAGTCTAAAACCTTTTCACATGCCTGCATGATGCATGATATTGAAATTCACAATAGGCCAATTCAAGGTGCTCAATTTGGCGGGCATGTTGAAAGGCTAATAAGAACAAAAATGAAAGAAATACATACTTTGCCGGGTACTACGTTCTCAAATATAAAGCAAAAGGATGATTATGACTCTGAAAAGCACGCAGCTTTGAGTTTTAGTGAATTTGAAAAATGGCTTGTTGGCATAATTAGTATTTATAACAAATCTATTCACTCAGAAATATTGATGAGTCCTGAGAGAAAATGGGAAATTGGAATATTTGGAGATGAAAATAATCCAGGATATGGGCTTCCTTCACTGCCGGATGATCCAGATTCTTTTTTGTTGGACTTTATGCCAATGAAACAAAGAACTATTCAACGTACCGGCGTGAAAGTTGATGGTTTGACGTATTATGATGATGTATTAAGAAAATGGATTGAAGCTGAGGATCCGAATAATAAAGGTGCTAAAAGAAAGTTTATCTTTAGAAGGGACCCGAGAGATATCACAACAATTACATTTTACGAACCTGAGCTAATGGAATATTTTGATATCCCTTTAACAAATCAGACTTTATCAGAAATGAGTTTGTGGGAGTACAAAGAAGCGAGAAGAAAGTTAAAGGAAGAAGGTATCGCTCATTTTGATGAAGATGCAATTCTGGATAAGCTTGAACAAATGCGTGAAAACGTTAAAGAGTCTGTTAAAAAAACTAAAAGCGCAAGAATAAAAAGACAAAAGCAAAAAAACCGCCAAAAACAAACCTCACCTGTTAACCCAACACCAACTGAATATGTTCCTTCTGACAGTCGTGATTTGGCCAGGGAAATGACTGATTCTTCTTTTGAAGAATTTGATGACAGTGATGAATTGAGTGGTTTTGGAGATATAGCCTGATGGATTTATTACACATACACCCTGAATTTAGAGAAAAGGCTAAGTTGAGTGATAAGGAAAGAATTGAGTTTATTTATGAGCCTAGATGGATTGGATACCCTAAAGCTAACAATATAATTAAAACCATGTATGAGTACATGACCAGGCCTTCCAGACCAAGAACAGTTGGCTTGTTGCTTACCGGTAAATCTAATAATGGAAAGACAACGATAATTAACAGATTTAATGATTTGTATGGAGAAAGATATACAGATTCAGAAGAGAATCCTGTTGTGCCAGTAATGATAATACAGGCCCCCTCCACGCCAGATGAAAAATCTTTGTACGCAGCAATAATTGAACAGTTATGGTCGCCCTATAAAATTACTGCACCGTTAATCAAGCTTAGATACCAGGCTGTTCATTTGATGAGACTGTGTCAGGTTAAAATATTAATAATTGATGAAATCCATTCAATGTTTTCAGGAAGTGCAATTAAAAGACAGCAAGTTATGAATGGAATAAAGTCATTGTCCAACGAATTAAGGATACCAATTGTTGCTGTTGGTACCAAGCTTGCTTTAAATATCATTCAAATTGATAAACAGCATGCAAGTAGATTTGACATCATGACCTTGCATAGGTGGAAGAAAGATGTTTCCTTTCAAAAATTATTAGTAGATTTTGAGTCAATGTTACCATTGAGAACTAAGTCAAACCTTAAAGAAAAGAATAAATCAAGTCTCCTTCATTTTATATCAAACGGTAATATTGGTGATTTACATAGACTTCTCATGGACTGTGCAGAGCATGCGATTAATTCAGGAAAAGAATTTATTGATATTGAGACTATCAAAAAATTCAAATCGAGACAATTAACTTCAAGTAAGAAAAGTCGTGAACTCGAATTCGATTAATCCGTGGATGTTTAGTTTAGACATTCAAAAGGATGAAATTTTTTCATCTTGGCTAACAAGGCTGGCAATGCGAAATGGTTGTGACGCCTTAGATCTATCAAGTTATTTATGGGGCAAGCAAAGAGTCTGGATCTCCGATATCGATCGTCAAATGGATAATTTGAAACTTGATGACTTGCTTGTCGCTTGCAGGATTGATTTTAAGGCTCTGAAAGGTGCGTTCCTGCATACTCATTCACAATTAATTTCAAACAATCAAGAACAGGCTATATGGCCTTGGATATTGCCTTTAGGATGCAGGAACAGGAAAAGATTTTCTGGAATGCAATTCTGTCCAGAATGTTTAAATGAAGATGAATCTCCTTATTTCCGTGTTCATTGGCGATTTGCTTGGCACACATGCTGCATGAAACACAAGATAAGGCTGTTGGATAGATGTCCTAATTGTTCAGCAGCAATTGAATACCACAGATTAGAAGCTGACGTATTGCATTTAAACTACTGTGCATCGTGTCATTATGACTTGACAAAAGCTCCCAGCAAGATTGTAGATGATGCAGAATTAAGCATTCAAAAAAGATGTGATTTAGTTCACCTAAATGGATTGGGATCATTTGGAGCACAATCTTTAGATTCACAGCAATGGTTTTTAACCTTAAGGTTCTTCATTATGTTAATCCAAAAAGCCAGAAACACTAATCTGAAAAGCATACATGAACTTTTAAGAAGGTTAGAGATTGATAAAAGTTCTGTTTATTTTTCTACAACCGGCTTCAGGCTTGAATTATTAAGGACTCATGAAAGGGCAAAATTAATCAGGCAAGGTTTCAAGCTGTTATTAATAGAGCCTAATTATTTTAAAGATTCTTTGAATTCTTTAAACATCAATGCTGGATACTTGAAAAATATAATTAACCCTTTGCCGGTAAAAATTAGTGAGATGGTACCCGGTGAAAGAAAGCTGTTTAATAAAAGAAAAGTTGATAAGGAAAAATACAAACCAAAATCTAAAAGGACGGTATTAATGATGCATGAGCGATTAAAAAGAAGGCTGGAGAATTTAGATCGATAAAAATACATGCACAAATTGTTACCAGCAAAATGCCAAAATTTGGAGGCGCTATAAAGATAAGCGATTTTGCCAAAAGTGCTACTTTAAGTTTTTCAAAATTGACGAGTGCAGTCAGTGTCATAAAGAAGCAAGAGTTCCAATATTCTTAAAAAATCCAATTTGTCTTAAGTGTGAAAGAGATGTTCCTTGTGTGCGTTGTGGCAAAGAAAACTATGAAATAGGAAAAATTACTCAATATGGACCTGCATGTAAGTCCTGTGCCTTTTATTTTAAGGATCCTAAACCCTGTGAATCTTGCGGGAAACCTTCAAGACGATTATCAACATATAAACATTTAGACCATGACTTAAATGTGTGTCTAAAGTGTTCTCGATCAAATAATGGAACCTGTAAAGCCTGTAAAAGGTATCGATTGCTGTATGAATCAGAAACAGGTGATGATCTTTGTAAAACCTGTCTTGAGATAGGCGAAAAACCTTGTGAAAAATGTGGACAAAAGATGCCGGCCGGTTATGGACTCAGTTGTGAGGATTGTTATTGGAGTGAATTAATTTTAAAACGCATTGATGATGGTTGTAAAACCTTAGAAAATGAAAATATGCGTGCAAGGTTTAGAGAATTTGGGTATTGGCTATATGACACAAAAGGCTCAAATATAGCTGCAATTAAGATAAATAATTACCTGCCACTATTTCAGGAAATTGATATAAAGTGGAATGATGTTCCTGACTACAATACGCTAATTGATTTTTTTGGTGCAGATAAACTGAGACTATTTAGGTTGCCAATGAGGTGGTTCAATGATGTGTTAGGTATTAAACCTGATGAGAATTATAAATTTGAGGTTACTGAAAGAAATCGTATTGCTGAGCTAATCAATAAAGTTGATCTTGCTAATCCTTTAAGGTCCATGCTAATCAGCTATAAGGATGTATTGTTTGAAAAACTAAAGAAAAACAAGATCAAAATTAGGTCAATACGTCTTGCTTTAAGTGCAGTTAGTGATTTGATAAATTCAGGTGCTGAGCATGTTTTTGATCAACAAGCCATTGATAGTTATCTAATAAAAAAACCTGGGCAAAAAGCTAATTTGACCGGTTTTATCAATTACTACAATCAATCTCACGATACAAATTACATATTAAGAGTTGACCGGCAAAAAGCACGAATTTTTCGACAAAAACATTTGCAACAAAAGATGTTTGAATTGCAAAATCAATCCTTTGATGATCCGAAGATTATTCGGAAGTGGCATTTATATGGTTTGCAGTATTTTCATAATTTGCCAATGAGAATTGCAGGAAGAATACTTAAAAATGGAACTGCGATACAAAACGATGAAGGAATTATAATAAATTTTAATGATAATAATTATTATATCCCGCCAATAATAAGTTAAATTTTTATAATCTATCAATTTTGGATCTTTCTAAACTGAGCGTTAGACGGGAACTTGAAGTGTTAAAAAATACTGGGTACAATAAATTCACTAATATTGATAAGCCCACATGAGAGGTTGTAGCTAAAAATAGCCACATAAAATGCTGACCTTAAATAAAAAGGAAATAGGAAAATTGTATGGAAAACTCTCTACCGGCCTGTGATGACGTTCAAACGGTCGATAACTTTTTAAAGCAAGTTGCTCAGATACACCAATCAGAGCTTTGGAAAACTGTACAGCCCGTTATCAAAGTTGAAGGAACAGTAACATCAGTAAAGCAATATCCTAAAGTTTCATATTTTACTCTTGCTGGACCTGAATCATCAGTATCTGTGAAATGCCCCACAACAATTTGCCCTGTAAAAAATCAAGAAATAATTGTCATGGGGCATCCATACTTTAAGCCCAATAAATTTTCTTATGGTATTACAGTTGAGATTGATGGAAAGCCAATTGGTGAGGTTGAACCATCGAATTTCAAAGCTCCATTAGAAATAGATAAAAACAGATATCTTAAGTTAAACCAGTTAGTCAGCTCTACTGAGTTTCAAAAATTAATGGTACTAGGATCCGAAATAGCTATCCGTGATGTATTGTCTCAGCTAGATGGACAATTCATGAAATTTATTGACTGTGAAGTGGTCACTATTTCAGATAAACAAAATGTTGTTGAGTCTATCAGAGGATTAGATGCGAGCATTTCATCGTTTGTTTTGGTTCGAGGTGGAGATGTTGAATCTTTACAAATTTGGAATGATTTGGAATTGATTAAAGAGGTTGTTGATATAGGGAAACCATTTTATGTGGCGCTTGGCCACACTCACAGAATTCTTGGAATATCGCACTATGCAGATGAATCATTTGGAACTCCATCTGTATTCGGTAATTATTTGAATCAAACGTTTAAAACCGAATCTCACATTAACGACTTGGAAAGTGAAGTAATTGACTTAAGTGAAAAGCTCACTTATACAAAACAAAATTTAGAAACAAAAGAGGGTGAGGTTAAACAACTGAAAACCCAAAATCAAGATATCACCAGTCAGAACCAAAATATCATCGACAAACAAAAGAGTTGGAGAAAGAAAGAATGGATTCTTATCGGAATTTTGATAGTTGTTATTTACTATCTAATTTAGCTTATGTAGTGGCTAAGTTAATATATACCAACAACCCTTTTGCTAGACCTAAATGGCGATGGGTATGATGGTACCATTGCTTTCTACTTATAAAGTTAAAAAATAATGGGTTTATTCCACACCCTCTAAAGCTTCCAGTTGGATTAGGTGCATGTCATAAAACTTGTATATTCCAGCTCCGTCTGGATCTCTACCCTGTAATTCAAAGCTATTCTTTTCTAACACTTTAATCATTTTTGCTGACTTATCAAAACATCTAAACATAACTGCGTGAAATTCACTTAGCCGAGCAATTTCCAAAATTATTCGAAGTAAATTAGAACCATGACCATTTCCTTTGAATTTTTCATCCATTGATAGTAGCCGGATTTCTATTTCTCTTAAGGGATAAGTAGCATTTCCTTCATGGAACTTAAAAAATCCAATAGAGCCTGTCTTTTTGCTACCATAAATAAAATATTCTTGGTACTCCAGTTCGGGTGTTCCTTCATAACTAATCGTCGGTACCGGTACACCCGCAATTACTTGAGATATATGCCACTTCAAATCATCAATATTTTCAGATGATTTATTATTCAGGAAATTACCTTCTCTTTCTCCTATAAAAATTTGCTCGGCAATAAAGTCAACATCTGACTTGTCAGCTCTTCTCACACCAAAATTCCGTTTATTTACAAAATTTTTAATGCTCTTAAAAATACGCATTATTTCTATTCCTTTTAAATTACTAATTTCAAGAAAGTATATAGTCAAAATGACCTTTTTTATATTTAATTCTTTGAAAAATTGTCCTAAAAACTATCAATATATTCCACACTAGCCTTACAAATCAAACTATTATAAAAGCTAATCATCCTACTGATTTGATAAACCATTAATACGATTCTCAAATAATGAGAAAACTATAAATTAGCATACAGCATAGAAGCTTTAATAATAGCTGTACCCCATCCTTAAGACAGTTTAATTGATATATTAAGGAGTTATTTTCTGTTTTATAATTGAAAAAAATGAGGAACAGAAGATGAGTAGAAAAAGAAGAACACATTCACCGACTTTCAAAGCGAAAGTTGCTTTGGCTGCCATTAAGTCCGATGAAACACTAAACCAACTGGCTGTACGATTTGGTGTTAATGCAAATTTAATCGTCAAATGGAAAAAGCAGCTACTTGAACAATCTGCTGAAGTTTTTGCGTCAGGTAAAGGTCTGGCGCCCGATAGAGAATCTGAAATCCAGAGACTACAAGCCAAAATTGGCGAGATTACTATGGAGAATGATTTTTTATCCAAAGCGCTCGGTCGTTAACTCGGGGTGAGCGCA
>Ga0079224_100002703_pt1 | contig 21809 bp, 21 predicted proteins | sample Stecom2015_FD_80414 | JGI IMG/M metagenome (GOLD analysis project Ga0079224, IMG submission 80414) | Agricultural soil microbial communities from Utah to study Nitrogen management - Steer compost 2015 | ecosystem: Environmental > Terrestrial > Soil > Agricultural land | place: USA: Utah...
ACAGCCAGAACTGGTCCAGCATGCCTTGGGACACTTTCGCGTCCGGCCGGTTGGCGCCATAAACCGCGACGGCCAGGTCCTTGTAGTACTGCGACCGGTCGCCGGCGACCCCGGCACGAATGCCGTCGAAGACCTCCAACGGCAGCCCTTCCGGGTTGGCCGCGGACTTAAGCATGATCGGCGGCACGGCGGCGATCAGAACCGCTTTGGCGACCCGCTTCGTCCCGTGGCGCCCGATATAGCGGGCGACTTCGCCTCCGCCGGTTGAATGGCCCACGAGAGTGGCGTCCTCAAGATCGAGCGCCTCGATGACGGCCGCCAGATCGTCGGCATAGCCGTCCATGTCGTTGCCGGAGGAGGCTGGGCTGGACCGGCCATGGCCGCGCCGGTCGTGAGCGACGACCCGGAAGCCCTTCTGCGCGAGGAAAAGCATCTGCCCGTCCCAGGCATCCGAGTTCAGCGGCCAGCCGTGCGAGAAGGTGATGACCGGGCCCTCGCCCCAGTCCTTGTAATAGATATCCGTGCCGTCCCTGGTCTTGATCATGCTCATGGTTGGGTTTCCTTCTCCGGCGTGCCGTTCATCGAAGTGGCGGCCGGATTTCATTCGATCCGACCACATCCATCGTCATCGATGAGCGGAGAATGCATGGAAGCCGCCGCAAAGACTTTGCGAAGGTATTGAAATACGGTCCAATTTCGCGTGGATTTTTGTCCACTCTCAAATCTGCGACCGTGTTATCGTGGCTGTTCTGCATGGCATCGGTTGCGCCGGCCGACCACTGCCCGACCAAGGCATCGGGGTAAAGGAGCGGCGAATGCCGTTCACATTCGGAGATTGCGTGCTCGATCCCGACCGACGGGAACTCTCTCGTCGATCGGAGGTCGTTGCAATTGGGCCGCAAGTCTTCGATCTGCTTCTTTACCTGGTGGAACACCGCGAGCGCGTCGTCAGCAGAGACAACCTGCTCGAAACGGTGTGGAACGGGCGGATCGTGTCGGAATCAACTCTGGCCAGTCATATCAACGCGGCACGCAAGGCGATCGGCGACAGCGGTCAGGAGCAGCGCCTGATCCGAACCGTGGCTCGCAAAGGCTTTCGGTTCGTCGCCGAGGTCAAGGAAGCCCCAGCACCGAGCGGCACCGAAACCTTGAGGTCGGACGCCACTGCATCGAGCGAAGATGCCGCTGAGGCTCTGGTGCTGCCCGACAAACCCTCGATTGCCGTCATGCCGTTTCTGAACCTGAGCGGAGATCCGGCGCAGGACTACTTCATAGACGGAGTGGTCGAGGATATTGCATCGGCATTGTCACGCATCCGCTGGATGTTCGTCATCGCACGGAATTCGAGCTTCACGTACAAGGGCCGAGCGGTCGACGTGAAGCAGGTAAGCCGCGAACTCGGCGTACGGTACGTGCTGGAGGGCAGCATGCGCAAAGCTGCAAACCGCGTGCGCATCACGGGCCAGCTCATCGATGCGACTACAGGAGCTCATATCTGGGGGGAACGCTTCGAGGGTACCCTCGATGATATCTTCGAGCTCCAGGATGAAATCTCCGCGAGCGTTGTAGGAGCAATCGTACGGCAGCTCGAGCAAGCGGAGATCGAACGCGCGCAGAGAAAGCCGACCAGTAGTCTCGATGCGTACGACAGCTATCTGCGTGGACGGGCGTACCTGAACCTGGGAACCAGAGCGGCCGTCGACGAGGGGCTCTTCTTCTTCTACAAGGCGATTGAGCTCGATCCGGATTTTGCGTCTGCCCACGCAATGGCAGCCTGGTGCTATTTCTGGCGCAAGGTCAACGGCTGGATGATCGATCGCTCAGCCGAGGTCGCCGAAGGCACACGCCTCGCCCGCCGAGCCGTTGAGCTTGGCAAGGAAGACGCCGTCGCTCTCACGAGAGGCGGCCACGCGCTTGCGCATCTGGCGAGGGACCTCGAGTTGAGCATTTCGCTCGTTGACAGGGCTCTTGCTCTCGATCCCAACTTGGCGGCTGCCTGGTTCCTTGGCGGCTTCCTGAGAACCGAGCGTGGCGATCCGGATGGTGCAATCGAGTATTTTGCGCGTGCCATGCGCTTCAGCCCGCTCGATCCTGAGATGTTTCGCATGCAGGCGGGAATGGCGCTGGCGCATTTGTTCGCGAGGCGCTTCGACGCAGCCTCATCCTGGGCGGAGAAGGCATATAGAGAATTACCGAGCTTCCTGATGGTCGTAGGCATAATCGCCGCAAGCCACGCGCTTGCGGGTCGATCGGTCGAGGCACGGCAAGCGATGAGCCAGTTGCGCCATCTCGATCCCAGCCTGCGCGTCTCCAGTTTACCCGATTGGCTTCCGATTCGCCGACCGGCAGACGTCGCAACTTTCTCCGAAGGCCTGCGAATGGCAGGATTGCCGGAGTGACAGTCAGCAGAGCGCTGCTGACGCTAACCCGTCACCCACGTACGCGCCTTTGATTTTGAGCGGGCTCGTTCGGCAAGGGTCGACAAGGCTTCGGCATTGCCATCTGCCTCCCTCCCCTACCCCCTCCTTGCCGCCTCGATGGCGGCGACGTCGATCTTCTTCATCTGCATCATCGCCGCGAAGGCGCGCTGCGCCTCGTCGCCGCCGGCGGCCATCGCCTCCAGGAGCACCCTTGGCGTGATCTGCCACGACACGCCCCAGCGGTCCTTGCACCAGCCGCAGGCGCTTTCCTGGCCGCCGTTGCCGACGATGGCGTTCCAGTAGCGGTCGGTCTCGGCCTGGTCCTCGGTGGTGATCATGAACGAGAACGCCTCGCTGTGGGTGAACGCCGGGCCGCCGTTGAGGCCGATGCAGGGGATGCCGGCGACCGTGAACTCGACCATCAGGACGTCGCCCGCCTTGCCGGACGGGTAGTCGGCCGGCGCCCTGTGGACGGCGCCGACGGCGCTGTCGGGAAACGTCTGGGCGTAGAAGCGGGCCGCGGCCTCGGCGTCCCTGTCGTACCACACGCAGACCGTGTTCTTCGGATTAGGCATTGCCCGTTCCTTCCTTGCAGCGGCCATCGGAAACGATGGCCGTGAATGCCCCCCGCACCCCGAGCGTCGCCTGACGCGGAAACCTACACGAGGACCGTCCGTTCCGGCACCCCCGATCGAGGCGGCAGGCGGCCGGCCGGCGGTTCAGCTTGCGGCGATGAAGCGCTCGAGCTTGGCCAGGGTCTGCAGCCCCAGTTCCTCGGCGCCGAAGCCCTTCGCGTCGCGGAACTCGGCGGCGGTGCTGAACAGCATGGCGAGCGTCACCAGCGTCGCCCCGTCGCGGTCCTCCATGGTGACCCAGGCGTCGGCGTGCTTCGGCCCGTTCTCGCCCCGCAGCAGCACGTAGCCGATCCGCTCCCCGGGGCGGACGTCGACGTAGCGGTGATGGTTGGGGTAGACGGTGCCGTCGGGGCCGATCATGTCGAACACCCATTCACCGCCGGCGCGCAGGTCGATGCGGCGGGTGCGGCAGGAGAAGCCGTCCGGCCCCCACCACTGCGGCAGCGTGTCGGGGTTCATCCACGCGCCCCAGACGACCGGCCGCGGCGCCCGGATCAGCCGCTGCAGCACCATGGTGCGCCCGGCGGCGCCGGCGAGGTTGTCGAGCCCGGCGCCGAAGCCCTGCCGGTAGCCCGCCTCCATGTCGCCATCGAGCGAGGCGAGCTGCACCGTCACCTGCAGCCGGCTGCCGTCGCCGGCGGCGGCGATGACGGCCGTCACCAGCGCCGCCGACAGCGTCCGGCCCTCGCACGAGACCACCTCGTAGTTGACGCTCAGTTCCGGCACCCGCAACGCGAGCCAGCCACATTCGCAGCGGATGTCGGGCTCGCCGTCGACCTTGCACAGCGACACCTCGCGGCCGCCGACCCGGGTATCGGTCTCGAGGAACTCGACCGTCACCGCAGGCGTCGGCGCCGACCACACGGCGCGGGCGGCCGGCGCCGTCCACGCCTCCCACAGCGCCCGCGGCGGCGCCGAAACCTCGCGTTCGAAGGACAGCGTCGCGAACCGGCTGCCTGCCGCGGCGGCGGCGCCGGTCTCCTCGGTCACGGTCCGGGTCATGCCTTGCTCTCCTCCATCACGGTCTTCACGAATGCGTCGAGCCGGTCGAGCCGCGATTCCCAGATGGCCCGCTGCTCGTCGATCCAGCTGCGGACCGGCTGGTACGCCTCCGGCACGATGGCGCAGGTGCGGATCCGCCCGGTCTTGGCGGTGGTGATCAGCCCCGCCGCCTCGAGCACGGCGAGGTGGCGCATCACCGTCGGCAGCCGCAGCCCCGTCGGCCCGGCGAGCTCGCTGACCGGGGCCGGCGCCCGGGCGAGCCGGGTCAGGATTTCCCGCCGCGTCGGGTCGGACAGGGCATGGAACAGCAGCGACAGGTCCGGGTCATGCTTAGTCACATTGCTAAGTATTACGCCGGCCAAGCGGCGGCGCAAGCAAAACTTCGCAAGCCGGCTAAGTTTCTCGCCTGGATTACGGATGTCTCCCCCGAAAGTCCGCTCAGGCGGGCTTCCCGGGGGGAGGAAAACGCCGCCCTACCGGCCGCCCTGGTGCGGCCGGCAGCTGCGCACGAGGCTGACCTCGCCGTCGGCCTCGAGGATGCTGGCGGCGATCCCGTGCGGCGTGCGGCGGATGCCGATGGTGGCACGCGCATCGCCGATGGCGACGTCGTGCACCGTCAGCTCGTTCAGCCACGGCGGCAGGTTCGGCTCCTCCACCCTGACCAGCCGATCCACGGCGTCGATCTCGATGCCAAGGCACGCCTGCAGCATCAGGAACACCGCCCCGCTCGCCCACGCCTGCGGCGTACAGGCGGAGGGATACGCCACCGGCGCCTCGCCGGCGCGGCGGCGGAAGCCGCAGAACAGCTCCGGCAGCCGGTATTCGGGAAGCTGGCAGGCGGCCTCGAACAGCCCGCTGAACAGCCGGCATGCGTCGCCCGTCAGGCCGTAGCGGCCGAAGCCCATGGCGATCAGCGAGCAGTCGTGCGGCCACACCGACCCGTTGTGGTACGACATCGGATTGTAGCAGGCCTCGTTCTCGCCGAGCGTGCGGATGCCCCAGCCGGTGAAGAACTCGCGCGACATCAGCTGGTGGGCGACCTGGCGGGCGCGATGGTCGGGCGCGGCGCCGAACGTCAGCACGTAGCCGGCGTTCGACGAGCGCACGAGGCACGGCCGCTTGTCGCCGTCGAGGGCGATCGCGTAGGTGCCGATCTCGTCCGACCAGAACCGCTCCTCAAGCGCCCGTTCGCTGGCCGCGGCCTCGTCCAGCAGCCGCGCCGCGGTCTGCGGCTTGCCCAGCGCCTCCGCGATTTCCGCCACCATCCGCTTGGCCGCGGCGACGCAGGCCTGCACCTCGACCAGCGCGATGGCCCCGGTCGCCTGGCGCCCGTCGCGATGGAAGATCGAATCGCCGGAGTCCTTCCAGCCCTGGTTCTGCAGCCCCGTGTCCTCGCCGCGGCGGTACTCGACCAGGCCGTCGCCGTCGAGATCGCCGTAGGTGTCGATCCACGCCAACGCGTTCTCCACCGCAGGCCAGATGGAGCGGACGAACTCGCGGTCGCAGGTGCGCCGCCAGTAGGCGCCGGCAAGCAGCACGAACAGAGGCGTCGTGTCGACGCCGCCGTAGTAGTGGGCGAACGGCACCTCCTCGAGGCGCGCCATCTCGCCCTTGCGGGTCTCGTGCATGATCTTGCCGGGCTGGGCGTCGCGGAACGTCGATTCCTCCGCTGCCTGGGCGGCGCTCAGGTAGGCGAGGACGCCGCGCGCGATGGCCGGCTCGATCCACAGCACCTGCAGCGCCGTGATCAGCGCGTCGCGGCCGAACGGCACGCTGAACCACGGGATGCCGGCGTAGGGATAGGGCCCGGTAGCGAGCTCGGTGACAAGCAGGGCGAGATCGGCGGCCGAACGGGCGAGCCAGTGGTTGAGCCGCGCATTGCCGGTGGTGATGCGGTCGAGGGTGCGGATGCGCCGCCGCGCCTGGCGCTTGGCGTTCTTGAGGCCGGCGATGAACGCGGCGCGCGACTTCTGCGTCGGATCGCCGTCGCTGGATATGGTCATCCTGAGGTGGCAGGGCCGGCGCGGCTCGAGGTGCAGCGGCACCGAGATGGTGTTGCCGTCGACCACGACCGGCAGCGAGAACGAGATCGCGGTCCGGCGCAGTTCGCCGTCGAGGCCGCGGTAGGACAGGACGTAGGCGTTGTCGCCCCAGTAGGAGGCCATTAGTTCTCCGCGCCGCTGGCGCCTGGCGCCGCGGATCTCGAACACGTCACGGAAGTCGGCGGCGACCCGGAACCCGAGATCGACGTCGATCGGGGTGTCGGCGAAGCTCTGGACCAGGATCGACTCGTAGAGCCGGCGGTTCCACAGGAACCGGCGGCGGCCGATGTAGATGCGGTCGCCGGCGACCGGCCGGCCGGTGGCGTCGACCAGCGGCGGGTTGGAGAGGTTGGCCGAGAACACCACGTTGTCCAGCCCGACGCTCGAACTCAGCAGCACCGGCACGGCGCCGCCGATCGTCAGCGACAGCTCCGACAGGATGCGGGTGTCGTCCTGAAACAGGCCGTCGGCCCCGGTGCTGGGGCCGACGGGATGCAGCTGTCCGTGAAAGTCGCCGCGGGGGTTGAAGACCGCAAACAGGTCGTCCTGCTTGAGGACGTGGATGCGGGCGTACTCCGACAGCGGTGGCTCGTCGAGAGCGACCTCCGCGGCGGCGAGCTGCTCGTTCATGTCCCTCGCATCATCATGCCGCCCGTTCGGCACCCGCCGCGATGGCGACCGGCGCCATCAGCGGCTCCACGTCCGGTTCGGCCTCGGCAAGGATCCTGCGATAGATGGCCTCATAGCCGTCGACCATCGCCTCCACCGTGAAGCGTTGTTCGAACGACTGCCGTACTCTCGCGCGGTCGATGCTCTCAAGCAACCCGACCGCGATCACCGCCGCGTCATTGTCCTGCACCAGCAGGCCGTTCACGCCGTGCTCGATGATCTCGGGGACCGATCCGTTGGGAAACGCGATCACCGGGGTGCCGCAGGCCATCGCCTCGATCATGACGAGGCCGAACGGTTCCGGCCACGTCACCGGCACCAGGAGCCCGATTGCCCCGCCCAGGAAGTCCGACTTCTCCGCCTCGCCGATCTCGCCGATGAACTCGACCCCGGGCGTATCCAGGAGCGGCGCGATGTGGTTGGAGAAATAATCGCGGTCGGCGCCGTCGACCTTGGCCGCGATCCGCAGCGGCAGCCCGGCGCGCCTGGCGATGTCGATCGCCCGGTCGACCCCCTTCTCCGGCGAGATGCGGCCGAGGAAGGCGAGATAGCCGCCGCTGGCCTCGGGCGAGAACCGGTACTGGTTCAATGGATAGCCGTGGTAGACCGTCCCCGCCCAGCGCAGGAACGGCAGCGGCCGGCGCTGCGAATCGGAGATCGACACCACCGGATAGTCGGGGAACCGGCGGAACAGCGCCTCGATGTCGCCGACGTCGAGGCGGCCGTGCAGCGTGGTCACCGTCCGGTCTGCGACATCGGCGAACAACGGCAGATGCCAGCACTCGGTGTGAAAGTGCAGGATGTCGAACTCGTCCATTCGCTCGCGGACCTCGCACAGCATGTCAAGGTGCGCGGGAACGTCCCACGCGAGGCCGTCATCGAGCCGGAGTGCCTTGCTGCGGCAGGGAACGAGCCAGGCGTCGCACCGGCTGTCTCCGCTCGCGAACAGGGTAACCTCGTGTCCGCGCCGGACGAGTTCGTCGGAAAGATGGGCAACAACGCGCTCGGTACCGCCGTAGAGGCGAGGAGGTACGCTTTCGTAGAGGGGGGCAATCTGGGCTATACGCATTGGCTTGTCTCACTCCGTAGAAAACTTCGACGGCAACTCCGCGCGGGTGTCGCCGGTTCCTGTCATTCTGCAGAGCGCTGCTCGGCCAGATGCCGCACCGTGGAACGCGCGGCGGCGGCAGCGGATCTAAGTTGGTGGCGGAGTCCGGGAGAAGCAATCCCGCCCCGGAACCGTGGCCGCGTTGCCGGGTTTCCCCGGCGATGAGATCGTATCGGGCATGAGACAGGCCAAATCGCACAGGATAACGCCGGGCGCGGTAATGCACGTGCTTGCGGTCGAGAGGTATGATGCCGTCATCTTCGATCTGGACGGCGTCGTCACCGACACCGCCGGCACCCATGCCGCGGCGTGGAAACACCTGTTCGACGACTTCCTGCGCGAGCGAGCGGAGGAGACCGGCGAGCCGTTCCGCCCGTTCGACATCGATGCCGACTACGTCCGCTACGTGGACGGCAAGCCGCGCCATGACGGGGTCGCGAGCTTCCTCGAATCGCGTGGCATCCACCTGCCGCTGGGGTCGCCGGACGATCCGCCCGACCGGCAGACGATCCACGGCCTCGGCAACCGCAAGAACCGCTATTTCCTCGACCGGGTGGCGAGCGGCGGCGTGGAGGTGTTCCCGACCACCGTCCGCCTGATCGAAAGCCTGCGTGCCGCCGGCGTCAGGACCGCCCTCGTCTCGTCCAGCCGCAACGCCGGCGCCATCCTCGACGCGGCCGGCCTGCGCCACCTGTTCTATACCGTGATCGACGGCAACGACCTCGCCCGGCTCGGCCTCGAAGGCAAGCCCGCTCCCGACCTGTTCCTCGCCGCCGCCGAACAGCTCGACGTGCGGCCCGACCGGGCAGCGGTGGTCGAAGACGCCATCAGTGGCGTGCAGGCCGGCCGTCGCGGCCGGTTCGCGCTGGTGATCGGCGTCGACCGGCGCGGCAGCCCGGATGCGCTGCGCGAAGCGGGCGCGGACATCGTCGTGCGCGACCTGGGCGAGATCGGCGTGTCGTCCGGGCCCGCCGCGGAGCCCGCGGCTGCCGGTCACGACCTGCCGAACGCCGGCGACCGGATCGACGCCATCGAGCGCCGGCTGGAGGGGCGGCGGGCACTGGTGTTCCTTGACTATGACGGAACGCTGACGCCGATCGTCGCCCGACCCGAACTGGCCGTCATGGACACGGGGATGCGGGAGACGCTGCGGCGCCTTGCGGCGGTCGCGACGGTGGCCATCGTCAGCGGTCGCGATCTCGAGGACGTACGCCGGATGGTCGGCCTCGATGGCATTGCCTATGCCGGCAGCCACGGCTTCGACATCATCACCGCCCGCGGCGAGCGCGTCGAACACGCAGAAGGCGCCCGCCACGCCGATGCGGTCACGCGCGCCGCGCAGAGGCTTGCGGAACGGACCTCCGCCATTGCCGGGGCGCTGGTAGAGCCCAAGCGGTTCGCCGTCGCGGTCCACTACCGGCAGGTGGCGGAGGCGGACATTCCGGCACTCGAGGCGGTCGTAGACGAGGTGCTGGCAAGCGAGCCGGGGCTGCACAAGACGCACGGCAAGAAGGTGTTCGAACTCAGGCCTGTCCTCGACTGGGACAAGGGCCGCGCCGTTCTGTGGCTCATCGATGCGCTGGCGGGCGGCGATGCGAACGTGTTACCGTTCTACATCGGCGACGACGAGACCGACGAAGACGCGTTCCGCGCGCTGGCCGAGGTCGGCATCACCATCTTCGTCGGACCACCGCGGCACGATACGGCGGCCCACTTCCGGCTTGCGGACCCCGCAGAGGTTGGCGTCTTCCTGCGCCGCCTGACGGAGCTGCTCGGCAATGAAGCCGCCGCCTGAATGGACCCTCTCCTACGACGGCTTCGAGCCCGCACGGCAGGGCCTGCGGGAGGCCCTGTGCACGCTGGGCAACGGCAACTTCGCCACCCGCGGCGCCGCGGAGGAGGCTTGTGCCGACGAGATCCACTACCCCGGCACCTATCTCGCCGGCGGCTTCAACAGGCTGCAGACGGACATCGCCGGCCGGGTGGTCGAGAACGAGGATCTCGTCAACCTGCCGAACTGGCTGCCGCTCACGTTCCGACCCGAAGGCGGCGACTGGCTGAACGTGCTGCGAGACACGCTCCTCTCCTACCGCCAAATGCTCGACATGCGGCACGGCATCCTGCACCGCGAGCTGCACGTGCGCGACAGAGAGGGACGGGAAACGGCGATCACCAGCCGACGGCTGGTCAGCATGCACACGCCGGACCTCGCCGCCATCGAGATGACGATCCGCCCGCTGAACTGGTCCGGTCAGATGGACGTGACCACCGCGATCGACGGGCGGGTGATCAACGCCGGGGTCGCGAGATACCGCCAGCTCAACGACAAGCATCTCCGCGTCCTGGAAACCCGGGATGCCGGCGGCGACCGGATCCTGCTGGTCGCCGAGACGGTCCAGTCCCACCTTCGCATCGCCGAGGCGGCACGCACGCGATTGTGGCGCGACGGCGAGCCGTTCGAGCCGGAGCGCGAAACCGCATGCGAGGACGAGCATGTCGAGCAGGTGCTGCGGTTCGCGGTGTCAGAGGGGCAATCGCTCCGGATCGAGAAGATCGTGTCGCTGCACAGCGGCCGCGACCGGGCGATCTCGGAACCGGCAATCGCGGCGCTGGCAAGCGTCGAGCGAGCCGGTTCCTTCGCCGACCTTCTCGACGATCATGCACTGGCGTGGAAGCACCTGTGGGATCGGTGCGACATCGAACTCGACGGCCCGGTGCGCATACAGATGATCCTGCGCCTGCACATCTTCCACCTGTTGCAGACGGTGTCGCCGCATACCGCCGGCCTCGACGTCGGCGTGCCGGCGCGCGGCCTGCACGGCGAGGCCTACCGCGGCCACATCTTCTGGGACGAGGTGTTCATACTGCCGTTCCTCAACTACCGGGTGCCGGACATATCGCGGGCGCTGCTCCAGTACCGCTATCGCCGGCTTCCGGCTGCCCGCCGGATTGCTGCCGAACTCGGTCATCGCGGCGCTACCTACCCGTGGCAGAGCGGCAGTTCCGGTCGCGAGGAAAGCCAGGTCCTGCACCTCAACCCGCGTTCCGGCCGCTGGACGCCCGACAACAGCTCGCTGCAGCGCCACGTCAGCCTCGCCATTGCCTACAACATCTGGCGCTACTACGAAGCGTCCGGCGATCTCTCGTTTCTCGCGAGTTACGGGACAGAGATGCTCATCGAGATCGCCCGGTTCTGGGCAAGCATTGCAGAGCCCAACGGCCACGACGACCGCTACTCGATCCGCGGCATCATGGGATCGGACGAGTTCCACGACCAGTATCCCTGGCGCAACGAACCGGGGATCGACAACAACGCCTATTCCAATGTCATGGCCGCCTGGCTGCTGGCCAAGGTACCGGAAGTACTCGGGCTGATACATGCCGACCGCCGTCACGAACTGCAATCCGAACTGAAGCTTGATGACGACGAGCTCGCCTACTGGGACGAGGTGAGCAGGAAGCTCGTGGTTCCGTTCCACGACGGCGTCATCAGCCAGTTCGAGCGGTACGACGAACTCGAGGAGTTCGACTGGGAGGGCTACCGGAAGAAGTACGGCAACATCGAGCGCCTCGACCGCATTCTCGAGGCTGAAGGCGACAACGTAAACCGCTACAAGGCATCGAAGCAGGCCGACGTGCTCATGCTGTTCTACCTGCTGCCGCTGCAGACGCTCGAATACCTGTTCAGGAGGCTGGGCTACCCGTTCGACATCGACACCATCACCCGTTGCATCCGCTACTACATTCCGCGCACGTCCAACGGCTCGACACTGAGCCGCGTTGTCCACTCGTGGGTGCTTGCCAGGCATGACCGCACCCGATCGTGGGAATTGTTCACAGAGGCGCTGGAGAGCGACATCTCCGACATCCAGGGCGGAACCACGGCTGAGGGCATCCATCTGGGCGCCATGGCAGGTACCGTGGATCTCATCCAGCGTGGCCAGACCGCCCTCGAAGTCCGCGACGGCGTATTGCGGCTCAATCCCTGCCTGCCTCAGCAACTGAAGGGCCTCCGCTTGCGGCTGCTGTTCCGCGGCGCACGGCTGGAGCTCGACATCAACTGCGATCGTACGATCGTAACCGCCCCTTACGAGTGGACGCGGCCGGAGAAGATCGGCATCGCCGAGGAGGTGCACCCGTTCAAGGGCGGCAGCCGACTGGAGTTCGTCTGCGAGGAATCTCCCGATGGATGGCGCCCCGTTTCCTCACGGTCCGTGCGACAGGTGCGAGGCAGGTCGAAGCGATCGGAGCGTGGGCAAACGTCCGACCCGGGACGGACGGCGGGCAGGGCCTGACCGCGGTACGCAACCGGATATCAGTCAACGGATCGTGACTGCGCCGGAACCGGTCTTCACGAGGATTCGATGCGGGGCGGCGCCGGACCGTGCTATGATGGCTCCAATGAAGGTGCCTTCAAGCACCGGGAGGCCATGATGACTGCCCCTGACATTATCGCCAGCGTGAAAAGCGCTGTGGCGCGGGTGCGCGCGGAAGAACGCTTCGTCGACGTCGAGGAGATTGCGCGCGAAATTGCCGGAGAGCTGTCGGCGCCGGAACTGACGGCGACGATCGCGGACGCCCTGGTCGAAGAGAGCCTGCGGCAAGGCCTGTCGGTCAAGCTCGGGACCAGCGTACGACCGGCAATCGCAAGCTGAACCGAACAGCAGTGTTCCGCAAGGCGGCCGGGGCGGCGCCGAACGCCACCCCGGGAGAGGGTTCATTGTCGTTGTTCGTCCAGCACCTTGCGGGCGATCTTGAAGCACTCGACCCCGCAGGGAATACCGCAGTAAACGGCGATCTGGATGCAGACGGCACGCAGTTCCTCAGCCGTTAGCCCGTTGCGAAGTGCGCCCCGGAAGTGGATCTCGAACTCCGGCATCCGGTTGAGCGCGGCCAGCATCCCCAAGTTCAGCAGCGAACGCTGCTTGTGGGTCAGGCTGTCATCGCCCCAGCAGGCGCCCCAGCAGAACTCCGTGAGGAGTTCCTGAAACGGCTTGTCGAACTCGGTGGCGTTGGCAAGCGCGCGATCGACATACTCGTCTCCCAGTACCTTCCTGCGTGCCTGCAGCCCCGCTTCGTACCTCTGCTTGTCCATTCCGTTCTCCCAGTCTGAATTCGTTTCCGCCGGCACGGGGACCATACCGGATCGATCGTGAGCGGTGAACCGGCCCGCGCGGGCGGTCTGTTCCGGCGGTTGTGAACGCCGTCGATTTCGGGATAATCCCGACACCCTTCGATTCAGCGGGTTGAGATCGATGTCCGAAGCACGATCGAGCGCGCCCCTGGCGCTCGTGACGGGCGCGTCCGGTGGCATAGGCGAGGCATTCGCCAGGGTACTGGCGGCCGACGGCTATGGCCTGATCCTGGTGGCTCGACGCGAAAGCGAGCTCAACCGGGTGAGCGGCGTACTCGCGTCCCGGCACCAGATACAGGCCACCGTCTTCGCGACCGATCTGACGCGCGCCGGAGCGACCGACGAACTGGAGGCGGAGCTGGCCGACAAGGGCCTGGTTCCTGACCTGCTCGTCAACAATGCCGGCTTCGGCCTGATCGGCCCGGCGACCGAACTGGACCGTGCCGAACAGCTCAACATCCTCGAACTCAACGTGCTCGCGCTCACCGATCTGTCGCTGCGGTTCGGTCGCACCATGCGAGAACGCGGCTCGGGGGGAATCATCAACGTCTCGTCGATTGCCGGTTACATGCCCGGGCCCAACATGGCAGTCTACTATGCGAGCAAGGCCTATATCACCAGCTTCACCCTGGCGCTGGCGACCGAACTCAGCCAGCATGGAGTGCGGGTATCCTGTGTGCTGCCGGGTGTGGTGCCGACCGGGTTCCATCGCCGGGCCGGCATGGAAAGCATGAGCATGTTGCGGCGCGCACCGACACTCACCCCGATGCAGACGGCGGAGCTCGGCTACGCGGGCTACAAGAGCGGCAGGACGGTCATCATCACCGGGAGGATGAACCGGATCATGTCGAGGATATCCCGGATGGTTCCGCATTCGATACTGCTGCCGTTCCTGCAGCGGATGAATACGGTGAAGTGACGTTCCTGCCCGGTAGGGCGCGATGACTGCTTGCGCAATGTCCGACAAGCCCAGGATTCTCGTCATCGTCCACCAGGAGACCTCCACGCCGGGGCGCGTGGGGCGGCTGTTGACCGAGCGCGGCTTCCACCTCGATATCCGCCGCCCCCGCTTCGGCGACCCCCTGCCCGACAGCATGGATGAGCACGTCGGCGCCATCATATTCGGCGGACCGATGAGCGTGAACGAGAAGGAGGCCTATATCCGACGCGAGATCGACTGGATCGGCGTGCCGCTGCGCGACAGGCGGCCGTTCCTGGGCATCTGCCTCGGAGCGCAGATGCTGGTCCGCCATCTCGGCGGCCGGGTCTACTGCCACCCGGACGACCTGGTCGAGATCGGTTACTATCCCATTCGCCCCACCGAGAGCGGCGCCGGCTACGGTCCATGGCCGAAATACGTCTACCAATGGCACCGCGAGGGTTTTGATCTGCCGTCGGGCGCAACGCTGCTTGCCGAGGGCGACATCTTCCGCAACCAGGCGCTGCGGTACGGCACCGGGTTTGGCATCCAGTTCCATCCCGAGGTCACGCTGGCCATGCTGCATCGGTGGACCGTGCGCGGCGCACCGCGGCTTGAACTGCGTGGCGCCCAGCCGCGCGCCGACCACTTCGCCGGCTGGTCGATCCACGACGCACCGCTCAAGGCATGGCTGGAGCGATTCCTCGATCACTGGCTGGCGGTGACGCTTGCCGCCGCCGAATAGCGCCTTTGCAGTTTGCGTTGCAAATTGCAATGACTGCAAAAGGCTTTCGCAGAAAGGCCGCAGGATTAGCGCCTTCGACGCAACCGACTACAACATCTGGGCGTTTAGCATACCTCCAGCCTGGCATGGCGCTTGCGATCCAGCCGGCAGCGCTGATATGGGGTACTGCGTAGTCAGCCGGGACAGGGCCTGGGGAGGCACGAGGCGATATGGTCCGTTGCCTCCCCACGCTCCTCCTCCCATCGAACCTCCCTCTTGACCCGGTCTTCGCTCCGGAACCGCTCCGGTCGACCGCACGTTGAACCGCCGCGGCGGGGCCACCCGTTTGTCGGAGGTCACCATGTGGAGAACCGGAGTCATCGTCACGTCGCTCGCCCTCATTCTCATGCTGCCGGCGCTGGTTGCCGTCTGGTTCGTGACGACGCCTCGCCTGGGCACATGGCAGATCGCCGGGCCTGACCCTATTGTGGACACCGAGCGCGGGTCGGTTCACTACAAGTCGGACCGGACAAATCCGCGCCCGACCCCGCGCCCGACGCGGCGGAGCGAGCAGGCGGACAGGCATCAGGATGCGCCTTTCCGGTATGCCCGCCCCGAGTTGCCGGCATCCATGCGCGTCGTGCCGGGCAACGACTTCTGGGTCTGAAACCGCGCTCCCACCCGATCACCGTCGTAGCCGCCGTCCGGGAGACCGGAACACCGACGGCGACGGGTGCGTTGTGGTGCCACGCGAATCCGTCGTGATCAGACCCGAAGAAAGGACTCACACATGAACTGGGACAGGATTGAAGGCAACTGGAAGCAGTTCCGCGGCAACATCCAGAAGCAGTGGGGCAAGCTTACCGACAACGACCTGGATGTGGTCGAGGGCAGTCGGACCGAACTGATCGGCGTGATCCAGAACCGCTACGGCATCGCCCGCGACGAAGCCGAGCGCCAAGTCGAGGACTGGTCGCGCAACCTGTGACCCGCACCGAACGAGGAGGCCCGCCGGCCGGTCGCAAGACCGGCCGGTTCGCTTTGGAAGCCGGCGCATGGTAATAGTTCGCGACCGACGATCACGCCCCTCGAGATGAGACAGGGGACGGAACGATGACATCCTCCCGCTCGTCGCGTTCGCCGACCACACTGCACATCGTCGTCGTCACCGCCGGGGTCGACCCGCTCGCCGCCATCATTGTGCCGGCCTGATGAGAGCGAGACTGATGGAACGGTCCACTGCCGATGCCTGGTACGCGACCGAGCGCGTCGGGGATGACGTGACGTACATCTATGAACCGCACGTCACCGAGTTCTTCCGCTGCAACATCTGGCACGTACGCGGCCGCGACCGCGACTTGCTGATCGACAGCGGGATGGGCGTCGTAAGCCTGCGTGAACACGTGCCCCTGGTGACCGAGAAGCGCGTGCTTGCGGTGGCGAGCCACACCCACTTCGATCACATCGGTTCGCACCATGAATTCACCGAGCGGCTCGTCCACGCGGCAGAGGCCGATCTGCTTGCCAACCCTACCCGCGCCAATACGCTCGCCGACCCGTATGTGAGCGACGGGATATTCACCCGGCTGCCGCCGGCTCCCTACAGCTCGACCGAGTATGCGGTGAAGGCCGCGCCGGCGACCCGCGTCCTGGTGGACGGCGACGTCATCGATCTCGGCGACCGTCACTTCACGGTCATCCATACCCCTGGCCATTCGCCCGGCGGCATCGCGCTGTGGGAAGAGGCGACCGGCATCCTGTTCTCGGGCGACATCCTCTACGACGGGCCGCTGGTCGAGGATGCCTATCACTCCGACCTCGACGACTACATTGCCAGCATGAAGCGGCTGTACGACATTCCCGTCCGCGTCGTTCATGGCGGTCATTACGCCAGTTTCGATGGTGAACGGCACCGGACGCTCATCCACCGCTGGCTGGACGAGAAGGAACGCGGGCGCTAGCGCTCCGGATCGCCGCCGCGCCCTGCGGTTCCGCCCGCCGGTGCTCTCAACCGCCCTGCCGGAGGCGGGCGAGAAGCTCGGGGGTCGGGTACGAATCGGCCGGCAGACCCAGCCGCACCTGCACCGACTTGACCGCCGCCCGTGTCCGTGCCCCGAGGATGCCGTCGACCTTGCCCACGTCGTAGCCATGGCGCACCAGGAGCTGCTGCAGCTCGCGAATCTCGTTGTATCCCAAGGCTTGTGCGCCGCTGCCGCGACTGACCGGCGGGGCGCCCGCCAGCCGGGTGGCGAAGTAGGCCGCCGTCGTCGCATAGACGAGCGCGTTGTTCCACTCGAGGTAGACGTCGAAGTTCGGATAGGCGAGAAACGCCGGGCCGTTGCGCCCCATCGGCAACAGCAGGGCGGCGGGAAGCCCGTCGGCCGGCAGAGGCCGTCCGTCGGCGCGGGTCACTCCCCACTGGCTCCATTGCGAACGCGGATGCCGTATTCCGAGGTCCGCCTGGTCCCACGGCAGGTCGCCGGGGACCCGCACTTCCTCGAGCCATGGCTCTCCCGCCCGCCAGCCGAGCTCACGCAGGTAGTTCGCCGTCGATGCGAGGGCATCGGGTACGCTCCTCAGCAGATCGCGCCGGCCATCGCCGTCGTAGTCGACGGCGCTTGAGTAGTAGACCGTGGGCAGGAACTGTGTCTGGCCGAGCTCCCCGGCCCACGGGCTGATCATCTGGTCGGGTCGCAGGTCGCCGCGATCGATGATCCGCAATGCGGCGAGCAGTTCGGGCCGGAACTCTTCCGGCCGGCGGCAGTCGTAGGCGAGTGTCGCCAGCGATCGCAGCGTCTGCATGTCGCCGATGTTGGCCCCGTAGTCGGTCTCCAGTCCCCAGAACGCCACGATGACCGGCCCGGGGACGCCGAATTCGCGCTCGATCCGCTGGAACAGGGACGCGTGGTTCTTGAGGTGCTTCGCCCCGTGCTGCATCCGATACTTGTTGACCATGCGATCCGAGAACTCGAGGAAGCTCTGCGAGAACACGCGCTGCGCCCGATCGCGGTCGATCACGCGCTGGTCGAAGCGGATGCCGTCGAGTGCCGCCCGGATGGTCGCCGGCGAGACGCCCTGGGCGGCAGCCTCGCGCTTGAAGTCCTCCAGCCACCGATCGAAACTGCCGGTGTTCTGACACTGGGCGGAAGCCGCGCCGCTGAAGAGCGCGCCCGAGATGACGACCGCCGCTGTTGCCGTCCAGATCCGTCCCCCTCGCATCATCCGGTATTCTCCTCGCGGTGACTGTCGTTGGGTGGCGACGGCGAACATATCGCTGCTTTGCGATACCTGCCAGCCATCGTTCCCGCGTCGCGACACGGAGACTTCGCCAGGCGGTTCGTCTTGGCTACACTTGCCGCAAAACGTGCGGGAACTCGGCCATGCAAACCCAGGTCGGCATCATCGGCGCCGGACCATCGGGACTACTGCTGTCGCAACTGCTCCACCTTGCCGGGATTGAAACCGTCGTGCTGGAGCGGCGCAGTGCCGAATACGTGCTGAGCCGCATACGCGCCGGTGTGCTCGAGCAGGGTACCGTCGATATTCTCGATCGTGCAGGCGTGGGCGAACGGATGCATCGCGAAGGGCTGGTTCACGAGGGCATCGAGGTCTGCTTTGCCGGCAACCGGCGGAGGGTGGACTTTCCCTCAGTCACTGGCGGCAAGACGGTCACCGTCTACGGGCAGACCGAGATCACCCGGGATCTGATGGAGGCGCGCCGGGCATCGGGCGGCGTCGTGATCTACGAGGCGGCGGACGTCGCCATCCATGATCTGGATACGGAACGCCCTCGCCTCACCTACCGCACCGACACCGGCACCCATGACCTGGGTTGCGATTTCGTCGCCGGCTGCGACGGTTTCCACGGCATCAGCAGGCGCAGCATCCCGCCGTCGCATCTTACGGCCTACGAGCGCATCTACCCGTTTGCATGGATGGGACTGCTGTCGGAATCGCGGCCGATCTCCGACGAGCTGATCTATGCCAACCACGAGCGCGGCTTCGCCTTGTGCAGCATGCGCTCGCGCACCCGCAGCCGCTACTACGTGCAGTGCCCGCGCGACGACACCGTCGACGACTGGCCGGACGACCGCTTCTGGGACGAGCTTGCCCGCAGGTTGCCGGCCGATGCCGCAGCGTGCCTGGAAACAGGGCCGGCGCTTGAAAAGAGCGTTGCCGCGTTTCGCAGCTTCGTCGTCGAGCCGATGCGGTACAATCGCCTGTTCCTGGTAGGCGACGCCGCGCATATCGTGCCGGCGACCGGCGCCAAGGGGCTGAACCTCGCCGCCGCCGATGTCTACTACCTGTGGCGGGCGCTTTGCGACTTCTACCGCTACGGCAAAAGCGAGCGCCTCGACTCCTACTCGCAGGATTGTCTCTCCCGGGTATGGAAGACGCAGCGATTCTCGTCCTGGTACACCTCGCTCCTTCACCGCTTTCCCGAACACACAGGGTTCGATCGCCGCATCCAGCTCGCCGAGCTCGATTACGTGCTCGGCTCACGGGCCGGCAGGACGACGATCGCCGAGAACTACGTCGGCCTGCCGCTCGACTAGCATCCGGTCCTTGCGCAAACCGGCAGGGAACGAAGTGGCCGCCGATCGATTATCGGTGCGCGGGCAACGCATTGCGGTTGATTTGCGGAGTTGCCGGCAGGCACTGGCAAACGAGCGAAGGTCTTCCTGGAAATGGCGCACTATCTGGTCCGGGCACGGGTCAGGGGCGAATGTCTGGATGAGCTCGCCGCCGCGCTGCGGCGCGAGGCCTTTCTGGCGATGAAGCCGTTCGGTCGCGCGATTACGCACGGGCTGCGGAACGCCCGGCGTGAGACCGGCGGAGTGGCGATGTGGGAGGAAGAGGACTACTGCTCGCCGCCGCTCGCACAGGAGCGTGATGCGGTCCTCGACCGCTACTTCACCGACATAGACGTCGAGCCGGTTGCGCGCGGCGAGGGCTGGAAACGCATCGCCGATCTGCCGCCGCTGTTTCCCAGCCTGTCTACCGACGGATTCCGGAACCGACAGTAGCCACGGACGCACCGCCCAATTTCCTCCGCAATCCGCGTTACCGTTGCGGTCGTGCTTGGTTGGTCCTTCGAGAGGGGATTTATGGGTATGGACCGACGCAGACTCCTCGTGGAGTTCACCGCCGCTGCCACGGCGGCGGCTTGCGGTCTTCCGTCATTCCTGCTGGCGCGCCCGGCTGCTGCGGAACCGGCCGCATTCTCATTCGACGCACTCACCGACAGGATGCGCGAACTGGCCGCCGCACCGCACGATCCCCGCAAGGCCGAGCTGCCGGAGGCCCTTTCGGGACTGTCCTACGATCAGCACCGGGCCATCCGATTCCGTCCCGAGCACGCACTATGGCGGGGCGAGAACAGCAATTTCCAGGTCCAGGCGTTTCATCCGGGGTGGCTGTTCGACCGCCCGGTCCGGCTGTTCGCGGTCGAGAACGGAACCGCGCACGAACTGCATTTCTCGTCTGCGAACTTCGAATACCGCGCCCCCCTGGAGCCGGACCGGTTCGTAGGCCTCGACCTGCCTGGAGTTGCCGGGTTCCGGCTGCACTACCCGTTGAACCGGCCCGACTACCACGACGAACTCATCTCGTTTCTCGGCGCGAGTTACTTCAGGGCGCTCGCCCGTGACACCGTGTACGGACTTTCCGCCAGGGGGCTTGCCATCAACACGGCCAGTGGCCGGCCCGAGGAGTTTCCCTATTTCACCGAGTTCTACATCGAACACCCGCCGGCCGATGCCGAATCCATCACCGTTTGCGCGGCGCTCGACAGCCAGAGCGTCACCGGCGCCTACATGTTCGCAATCAGGCCCGGGATCGAGACGGTGATCGATGTGACCGCCCGCATCTTCTTTCGCCAGGCAGTGGAGACCCTCGGGATCGCACCGCTCACGGGCATGTATCTGTTCGGCGAGAACGACGACTTCCGGTTCGACGACTATCGTCCCGAGGTACACGACTGCGACGGTCTCGCGATCCTGCGACGCAACGGAGAACAGCTCTGGCGCCCGTTGCACAACCCGCAGCAACTTGCGCTCTCGTTCTTCGTGGAAGAGAGCCCGGCAGGTTTCGGCCTGTTCCAGCGCGACCGCGCCTTCGCCAGCTACGAGGATCCCGAGGCCAGGTACGAACGCCGCCCCTCGGTGTGGATCGAGCCCCTCCACGAGTGGGGCAGTGGCGGGATCAAGCTGGTCGAGATCCCAAGCGATCGGGAGATCAACGACAATATCGTCGCCTTCTGGGCACCGGACGCGACCCCGCAACCGGGCGAGATGATCGAGTATGTCTACCGGATGCGGTGGGGGATTTCGCCGGGCCCCGATGACGGCCTCGCACGGGCGGTGGCAACCCGCACCGGCGTCGGCGGTGTCTCCGGCGAGGAACCGCCGGAAAACTCCCGCAAGTTCGTCGTCGATTTCGAAGGCGGCGTGCTGCCCAACCTGGCCGCTGACGCCGAGGTCGAGCCGATGATCAACGTCACCAACGGTGACCTGCTATCCACCGTGCTGGCGCCGCTCGACAAGACCGGCCGGTGGCGTCTCACGCTGGATGTGCAACGCACCACCAGCAATCCCGTGGAGCTGCGAGCGCAACTAATCTTGGCCTCGCGCGTTATCAGCGAAACCTGGCTATATCAATGGAACACCTCGGCATGAATCCAGCCTCGGAGGACCGGAGCGGGTCGGCTGTATTCGACGAAGTTGCCAAAGACATGTCTCGCCTGCTCGGGCGAACCGACCTCAACCGGCACGATGCAACGACCCTCATCACCGAAGCGATCGCGCGATCCGGGCTCGCAGTGACGGCGACCGATTTCTTTTCCGGCCGCCTTGAACCGGAAGCCGTGCGATCCATCTTGTCCGTGGCGGCAATGCCGCCGCCGGTCGCACCGCTCGCGATGCCGGTGCAGGACCTCACCCGCAGGAGCCGCTATCGGAGGCTCGCGGGCATCACTCAACGACGAACCACTGCCTGACCATCGACCGTCGGAGCGGAAAGGACGTATTGCGGCATGGCCGTGATCCTGTTGCGCTGGATTGTTGCGATCATCACGGTATCGCTTACCGCGGTCGCCATGTCGCTCTTCGCGGCGGTCGTCCTCGCCGACGGCATCGATGTCATGGACATCGTGCGC
>Ga0079224_100002705_pt1 | contig 21805 bp, 18 predicted proteins | sample Stecom2015_FD_80414 | JGI IMG/M metagenome (GOLD analysis project Ga0079224, IMG submission 80414) | Agricultural soil microbial communities from Utah to study Nitrogen management - Steer compost 2015 | ecosystem: Environmental > Terrestrial > Soil > Agricultural land | place: USA: Utah...
CCGGCCGGGTGACGGTGGTGGAACTTCTGTACCTCCACGGCGCGCCCGTCATCGCATCCGCCGGTGTCGACACCTCGCTGCGGCTGTGGGACGCGAAGAGTGGTAACCCGCTGGCCACACTGGGCGGACAAGCCGGTCCGATCACCACGGTCGGTACCCGACCTGTCGCCGGCTCGGTACTACTCGCCATGGGCGATGCCCAGGGCGACGTTCGACTGTGGGACGTGGCTCGGCAGGAAGAAATCCGGGTGATCAAGGCCGGCGCGGACTGGGTAGGCGCCCTGATCCTGGTCACGGTAGGGAGGCGGCTCCTGCTGGTGATCGGCTGCTACGACGGGACGATCATGGTGGTCGACCCCCTGACCGGTGAGGTGGTCGACCGCCTGCAGAGCGACACCCACGCGGTGACCGCCATGCGCGCCACGGCCACGCCGGGATGCCGGGACCAGGTCGGGCTGTTGACGGCCGGCGCCGACGGCGCCGTCCGTTCCTGGCGGCTCACCCCGTCCGGCATTGACCGACGTTCCCAGGTGGTGAGCTGGCGCGGAGACCGGGTGCTGGGTGTCGCCACCACCCGCCTGGCCGGCCGCGCCCTCGTCGCCTCCGTCACCGCCACCGTCGAGGTGCAGCTTCAGGACCTGACCGATGAGTTCTGTGAACGGATCCCACTTCCCTACCCTGGACGGTGCTGTGCGATGTGGGAGGACCTCATGGTGGTAGGGATGGACCGAGGGTTGCTCGCGCTCCGGTTGGACCACGGTGTCCTCGCTCAGCAGAGCACCAGGCGGGAAGAGGCTCCATGACTCCGGCAGAACTCCGCCAGCGGCTGTGGTCGGTGGGCCTGCACACCGTCCTCGCGACCGCCATGAGCAGCGGGAGCAGTACCGACGCGCTGACCGCGATCCGGGCTCGGGCGCATCCCCGACTGGCGGTGCTGCTTGACCTGCTGGCGTTGCAACGCGCGGTCCCGGTCGATGCGGTTGTCCCGCACCTCGGTGAGGATGGCCTGGCGCTCCTGGAGCAGCGGGCGCTCGTGCAGCGTATCGGCGAGCTGGTGCGGATGGACGGGATCCGTCTGGTCAACCACTTCGGGGTACTGGTGTTCGTCGGCGCGCCCGGCGCCTTCCGGAATGGTTACTACGGCAACGACTCGATCGGCCTCGGACGCGTCCTCCTGGGCGAGAAAGGTCGTGCCCTCGACCTGTTCGCCTCCACCGGTGCGCAGGCGATGCTGTTGGCCAACGCCGGCAGTCAGGTCACCACGGTAGAAATCGATACCTCGCTGCAAGGGTTGTTGGCCTTCAACGCGGAGTTCAACCAGTGTGAGGAGCGGATCCAGCCACTCTGGGGGGACGCGCGGCAGGTTCCCCTCGGGGACCCGTACGATCTCGTCTGCGTCAATGCCCCGCTCGTGCCGTCGTTTGGCGTGACCGGGCTAGCGCCCGGCGCCGACGGTGGGCCTGACGGCCGCACCCTGCTTGAGCAGTCCCTGTATCGCGTACCCCTACGCCCTGGCGGCCGGCTCTACTTCACCGCGACGATGCTCGGCGACTCGACGGGGCCGAAACTCGACTGGCTCCGCGCACTCGCCCGGAAGCGCGCGCTGACGGTGTCGGTCGTGGCGACGGCGAGCAGGCAGCTTTCCAGTAAGATGGGCGACTCGCTGATTGCGATGTTGGCGGAAGCCTCCGGGCAGGATGCCGCAATCCTCGGGCCGAGGTTGCAGGAGCAGTGGGCGAGGGAGGACATCACCTCCATCCACTTCTGCCTATCGATAGCGACTAAGACCCCCGGCACCTCGGAGGTCACGGTGACGCACGGGATAGATAAAGGTCGAGGATGGTGGATCTGAAATCCAAGAAGAGCCCGTTGTCGCGCAGGAGTCAGCGCCTCATCGGCGCCGTGGGGGTCTCCAACCTGGGCGACGGGATGGTCGTCGTCGCGATCCCGCTACTCGGCGCCACTCTCACTTCGGACCCCAAGACCCTCGGCATGCTGGCCGCCGCCGGGGCCTTCCCCGCCCTGGTCTTCACACTGCCCGTGGGCGGACTGGTTGACCGGGTGAGCCGCGGTCGGCTGGTCATTTCCACCAGCTTCATCCGCGCGGTGATGCTCGGATTCCTCGTCATGGCGGTGGTGAGCGGCGGCCTCCAGCTGTGGCACCTGTTCGCCGTCGCGATCCTGCTCGGCGTGGCGGAGCTGCTGTTCGACACCGGAAGCGCGGCGCTGCTGCCGAGTGTGGTGCCGAAGGCACAACTTGCCCGCGCCAACGGTTACATCGCTACGTTGGTGGAGCTCAGCAACGGTGTGCTCGGCCCCGCCATCGGCGGCCTGCTCTTCGCGGTCACCGCCGGACTGCCTTTCCTGGCCACCTGCCTCGCTTTCGCCATCGCCGGCATCATCCTCCTGACGGTTACCCAGAATCAACCGACCCGACCGGAGCCGACCGCCTCCCCCGCGGACGATGCCCGACCGGAGGACACCGGCAGGTCCCGGATGGCGCAATTCCTGGGGGAGATCGGGGAAGGGATCCGCTGGCTCATCCGGAACGCTCCACTGCGACCACTCGCCATCGCCGTGGCCGGCTCGAACTTGTTGGGCTGGATGCCGGAGGCGGCCTTTGTCCTCTACGCCAAAAAGGAGCTAGGGCTCAACGACGCCGGATTCGGGATATTGTTCGCCACCATCTCGGTGGGCGCGGTGATCGGTGGACTCCTGTCCGGCCGCCTCGTGGAACACCTCGGGGTCGGGAAGGTCATCATCATCTCGCTTCTCGCGTACGGGATCCTGACGATTCCGCCGGCCTTCCTCCACTCCGCGATCGCCGTGGGCGTGGTGTTGTTCATCCAGGGGCTGCCGTTGGTCGCCTGGTCGGTGGTCAGCCGGACCACGTTGCAGACCCTGGTGCCCAATCACCTCCTCGGGCGGGTCTTCTCGGTATTCACCCTCCTGGGCGCGGGACTCGCCCCGATCGGGTTGCTGCTGGGCGGATTCCTCTCCGGTGTGTTCGGCCTCCGCTCGGTGTTCGTCATCAGCGGCATCGGGATGACGATCGTCGCCCTGGCCTGCGCCCGCGGGCTCAATCGATTGGCCGTCGAGGTGGCCAGGGCGTCCGAACCGTCCGCACCCGTCGACACTCCCTCACCGCGTGACGACACCCCAGCGGTGCGTGACACCCCTGCCGCCCCCTGACTCGCGCTTGACCCCGGTTCAGGCCTCGTGCTAGACACCCCGGAAAGGAGGCAGGGCATGGTTTTCATTCGACGAATTGAAGATTTCGTCTGCGAGAACTGCGGTGCCAAAAACCGCGGAAACGGCTACACGAACCACTGCTCCTCGTGCCTCTATTCAAAGCATGTCGATATTGATCCGGGCGATCGGCTGGCCACCTGTCACGGGCTGATGGTTCCGATCCGGGTCGAGCTACGCTCCGGTTCACTCTCGCTCGTCCACCGCTGTCAGGTATGCGGCATCGAGCGTCGCTGTCGTACCTCGCCCCAGGATGACATGGCGCAGATCCATGCGGTGAGCGCTCGGCAACTACCGCCGCTCGCTCCCCCGGTCCCCCGGCCTCGGCGGCGCCGGGGCCGGTAGCGATGAGCGACCGCCCGCGGGTGGTGATCGTCAATCGGGGCTCGATCATCCTCCCACCCGGAGATCCTCTGTCCGCCCCGCTGCCAGGCTCGGAAGTGGTGGCGATCAACCTCGCCCATGGGCTGGCGGCCAGCGGTGTGCCGGTGACCTACATAGGCAACCATCGCGGCTCCACCCTGACGGGTGTGCAGTTTCGGCAGGTCACTGAGCTGGCCTCGGTGCCTGACGGCACCGACCTACGGGTGGTCTGGCTCCGCGACTACGCGGCACCGGACGTCACGTTCGCCCGTTTCCCCCAGGCTCGCCATTTCCTGCTCAGTGAAGATTCGGCCGACGACCTCCGGGCACTGTCGCGGTGGCCGGTCGCGCGCATTCGCGCCCGGTTGCATGACATCGCCGCCGCCGCCAACGGCGTGGTTTTCGCATCGGAATGGCATCGGACCGACTGGGAATCCCGCCTCGGTGTCCGCGTACCCCGAGGACGAGTGATCTACAACCTGGCTTCCCACGTACCGTGGCGCCTCGACCCACCGGATGCGCCCCGGCACCGGATCATCCATACCTCCCATCCCCGCAAGGCGCTGGCCGCCGTAGCCGAGATCGCGACCCGGCTGGTGCCGGACGGGTTCGAGGTGACCTGCCTCAGTAATCCGTCCCTGTATCAGGAAGAATCCCGCCGGATCGTGCGCCCCTCCCCGCAGGGCCCGATCAACCTGGGCACCTTCGCGGATTTCGCGGCCGCCCACCGGCGGGTGCTACGGTTCCAGGCTCCGGTCCCGCCGCGCCGCATCATCGATCTGCTTGACCGGCACGGAATCTTCCTGCATCCCGATTACAGCGGCGAAGTCGGCGCCACGACCGTCATCGAGGCGATACGCCGCGGCACCATTCCGGTGGTGAGCGATTTCGGCGCGCTGCCGGAATTGGTAGCGGACGCGGGAATCGTGATATCTGGCCCGGCATGGTCGGATGAGTTCGCAGACCGGTGCGCGGACGCCATCCGACAACTACGACATGTGGATGTGACCACATTCGAGAAAGGTCGTCGGGCGCTCATCGCACGATTCAGCGAGGACGCTCTGCTCGCGCAATGGCGTGATTTGCTCGGCATATGAGACGGATATGAGGGAGTGACCATGCTCGGTGTGCCCCGCTGTGTGGAGGTTGATGACGGCTCCTATGTCTACCTGGATCCGTCACTGCATGTGGTCTGGAACGACGGCCTGACCATCGTCACTCCCGAGGGCAAGTTGCGCATCATCTATCACGACTCGACGCAGGTCCTGCGGCGTAAGGACGCCGAGGCACTCGTCGCGGACGGGCTCGCCGCCCCGGTCGGTGGCCGCTTGTTCGAACAGCCGGAGTTGATGGATTCCGTCTTCGCCTGGGACAACACGAGCGAAATTGATTTCATCGTCCGGTCACTCGGCTCGGCTGCCGCCGGCAGAGGCATCGAGTTCGGATGCGGGACCGGGCGGATTCTCCGTAGACTCCGGGAGCACGGGCTGTCCCTCGACGGTGTGGACGCCTCAGAAATCGCCGTCCGCTACTTGCGCGAGCAACTGGGCACCGACCCCACCGACGATACGGTGCTGATGGTGGCGGACATCGCCGCCTGCGCATTCGCGCAACGGTACACATTCGCGATCGCAGGGTTGAACACCCTCCGGTACCTGCCCACGGTATCGGCCCTCCGCCGGCACCTTCACCTGGCCGCGCTCAGTGTCCGGACCGAGGGGGTATATCTCATCATGGTGGACACCTGGATGGCTGGTGCGACCCCCGCCGATTGCGGTTCCTTCGCCGAATGGCCGGCGACCCTGCCGGATGGCCGGCGGGTGCGGGTCCGCTGGACCCGGGTCCGCCACGACCCCGCCAGCCAGATGGATCTCGAGTCAGTGGAGTTGTTCAGCGGAGAAGAGCGAATCTTCCGGGAATTTCAGACCCAGTTGGCGTTGCCGCTGGAAGAGTGGCAAAAGCTCATTACCGAGACGGGAGAATGGCATCTCGACGCCATCCATCTCGACGCCCACCCGGAGCCGCAGCTCGTGACCGAGCACACCCCACCCGCCGCGGGCAACTTCTGGTTCACCCTGCGGCGGACCGACCGACTCGCGGAGCCCTCGTTTACCCGCTGAAGCGGCGGTACAGCCAGGTGATCGCTAGTAGCCGCCCTCCTAGCCGGCGGTAGAACTCGGTGAGTCCGTCGTATCCACTGCCGGCAGGCATCGCCCCGCCGTACTCGACCATGGAGTACCCGTGTTCCTTCAGGAACATCAACGACTGCCATACGACGTACTTCGACACCTGTGACCGTTGGAGTTCCGGCACACTCCCCCAGGCGAACAACGTTGCGGACGGGCCCGATCCCAACGTGATCGCAAACGCCGCCGGGGTACCCGCCCACCGGGCGATCAAGGCATGCGTGCGTACCGCCTCAGAACGAATCAGCCGTTCCAGGTGTTCCCGAGGCAGCACCTGGGTTCCTTTCGCCGCGGCATGCGCGTGGTAGATCCGGTAGAGGTGCGACATGTCTTCCGCCGATCTCACCTCGTGCAGGTCGCACTCTCTCAGTGCCCGGTTGATCTGACCGCGCATACGCGATGACACCGCACGGAACAACGTCTCCCGGGGCAGGCGAAGGTCCATGCAGTAGAAATCGCGGCTGACGACGCGCCACCCTGTGCCGATCGACCGGGTCAGTCGATCCAGCAGGGCCGCCCGGTGGCCGTGCCGGCCAAGCACCGGGAACCGGAACAGCGCGCTGGTGGCCCCCGTGTCCTGCGCCAGGTCGGTCAGCCGGGAGTCCAGCGCCCGCCAGAGCGGGGGAAACTGGTCGTCCGGGAGCGCGGGGTCCGCCAGCACGCCCGCCGGTTCCAGTACGCCGGAGACGAGTAGCGGCGGGGAGTCATCCCGCGTCACCAACGTGCAGGGGACCACGGCTCGTAGGGACTCACCATCGTAGACACCGAAGCTCAGATCCCCAGCGCCGGCGGCGGCATCCACCTCCACACACCACTGGCGCTCATGCGTGAACCACGCGTAGGGATGGTCGGCCACGAAGGCATCCCACTGAGCGATCTCGGCGATAGGCGCCACCCTCACAGCCGCTTACCCTCCCCTTGGCGCCACGGCGCTCCCACGCACCGCAGAGACCTCGCAGACCGCGCCGGCAGTGTATTACTCACCTGATCATGAAGTCACGGTCAATGCGCGTTACCGGGCACCTCGCGCTCACGGCCGCAGGCGCGACCTGCGCGCCGCATATCCCTCGTATCGGGATGACCCATCGGTTATCCACCGGGTTGCCTCGCTACGCTGGTCCCATGAGCACCACCGCACCCACTCTGCGGATACACCGGGCCGGGGTGGTCGACTACCTGACCGCCTGGGAAGAGCAGCGTCGACTGCACGCCGCGGTGGCCGACGGCCAGGCCCCCGACACCGTGCTGCTGCTGGAGCATCCGAGCGTCTACACCGCGGGTAAACGGACCAAGCCGTGGGACCGGCCCGTGGACGGCACCCCGGTGGTGGACGTCGACCGGGGTGGGGAGATCACCTGGCACGGCCCGGGTCAGCTGGTGGGGTATCCGATCGTGCGACTGCCCGCCCAGGGAGGCCGGCCCCGGGACGTCGTGGCGTACGTGCGCCGCGTCGAACAGATGCTGATCGACGTGTGCGCCGAGTTCGGGCTCACCACCGGCCGGGTGAAGGGCCGCAGCGGGGTGTGGGTGCGGGCGGATGACCGTGGCCCGGACCGGAAGGTGGCGGCGATCGGCATCCGGGTGGCCCGCGGGGTGGCCATGCACGGATTCGCGCTCAACTGCGACTGCGACTTGACCTACTTCGACCGCATCGTCCCGTGCGGAATCTCCGACGCGGGTGTGACGTCACTCACCGCTGAACTAGGGCGGCAGATCACGGTGGCCGAGGTGATCCCGGTGGTGGAACGGCACCTGCCCACCCTGCTGGGAGAGCCGGCCTGATCGCAATCGCGGCCGAGTGGCGTACGGTGAAGGTGTGAGCGTCGCACCAGAAGGCCGGCGGATGCTGCGCATCGAGGCGCGCAACGCCGCCACCCCGATCGAACGCAAGCCGTCGTGGATCAAGGTCCGGGCCAAGATGGGTCCGGAGTACGCCCAGCTGAAATCCCTGGTCAGCCAGGAAGGCCTACACACGGTGTGCCAGGAGGCCGGTTGCCCCAACATCTACGAATGCTGGGAGGACCGGGAGGCCACCTTCCTGATCGGTGGTGACCAGTGCACCCGCCGGTGCGACTTCTGCCAGATCGACACCGGCAAGCCGGCCGAGTTCGACGCGGACGAGCCGCGCCGGGTGGCCGAGTCGGTGGCGCGGATGCAGTTGCGCTACGCCACCGTGACCGGGGTGGCCCGGGACGATCTGCCCGACGGAGGGGCGTGGCTGTACGCGGAGACGGTACGCCAGATCCACCAGCGGGTCCCCGGCTGCGGGGTGGAGCTGCTGATTCCGGACTTCAACGCCAAGCCCGACCTGTTGGCGGAGGTGTTCGGATCCCGTCCGGAGGTGCTGGCGCACAATGTGGAGACCGTCCCGCGGATCTTCCGCCGGATCCGGCCGGCGTTCACCTACGAACGCTCGCTGAGCGTGCTCACCCAGGCGCGGGAGGCGGGGCTGGTGACCAAGTCGAACCTGATCCTCGGGTTGGGCGAGGAGCCGGAAGAGGTCGTGCAGGCGCTGCGGGATCTGTACGAGGCCGGCTGCGAGCTGATCACCATCACCCAGTACCTCCGCCCCAGCCCTCGCCACCACCCGGTGGTCCGGTGGGTCAAGCCGGAGGAGTTCGTGGAGCTGGCGAAGGAGGCGGAGCGGATCGGGTTCTCCGGGGTGATGAGCGGTCCGCTGGTGCGGTCGTCGTACCGGGCGGGCCGGCTCTACCAGCAGGCGATGGCCGCCCGGCAGGGGCGGGCGTCGGCGCGCGTGGAGGACCCGCACGCCGCTAGCACCGGCGCCAACGCCTGAGCGGCCCGCTCCCGGTACGGGCGACGCCCCACGCCCGGTGGTGGTTTGTCCGCCTTGTGAAGGCGGGTGCGGCCGGTCCCGGGCGGTGGCTGAGCCCGCCGGAGGGCCGCCTGATCCGGGTCTAGACTGGGCGGTATGGCCAAGGGCGAGCAGGAGCGGGTGGGATTTTTCGGCCGTCTCAAGCAAATTGGGATGGTCTTCAAGTTCACCGCGAAGCAGGACAAATGGTTCCTGCCTTGGGTCGCGGCCGCGGTATTGATTCCGCTGTCACTGACCGTGCTCGCGGTCGCCCTCGGCCTGGGCTGGATCTGGATCCCGCTGGGGATCATGCTCACCCTGCTGGCGGTACTGATCGTGTTGAACGTCCGCGCCAACAAGGTCTACATGCGGTTGGCGGAGCACCAGCCCGGCGCGGCCGCCTCGATCATCGAGCAGATGCGCGGTGACTGGCGGGTCACCCCCGCGCTGGCCTCCACCACCCAGCTGGACATGATCCACCTGGTGCTGAACCGGCGCGGCGTGATCCTGGTGGCCGAAGGTGACCGGCAGCGGCTGCGGCCGATGCTGAAGCAGGAGAAGCGGCGGCTGGCCAAGGTGATCGGCTCGGCGCCGCTGTACGACTTCGTCCTCGGTCACGACGAGGGCGAGGTGCCGCTGCGCAAGCTGCGGATGGAGCTGATGAAGCTCCCGAAGACCCTGTCCGGTCGGGACGTCAACGCGCTGGACCGCCGACTGAAGGCGCTGGCCACCAAGCCTCGGATGCCGCGTGGGGCGATCCCCCGGGACATGCTGCCCCGCAACCTCCGGCCACCCAAGGGCGTGATGCGGGGCCGCTGACCCTCGACCGGCGCGGTCACGGACCGCTCACCGTGGTGAGGTGCGGTGGGCACACACCCGAGTTTCGGCTGAGCCAACCTGTAACGAGGCGGAAACAATAGGGATATTTTCCGGCAACGCCTCCTCCGTAGCGTCGACACCGCAGGTACCGGACGAGTCCGCGGGGCCCGTTCACCGGCACCGATCGACATCGCACCAGGAGGCCCCATTGTTCGCCAATCCCGATGAGCTGCTCGCTTACCTCCACCGCGAAGAGGTCGCGTTCGTGGACATCCGCTTCTGCGACCTGCTCGGCATGATGCAGCATTTCGCCGTGCCGGCAGAGATGTTCGACTCGGCGGCCATCACCGACGGCCTCGCCTTCGACGGCTCCTCCATCCGCGGGTTCCAGCAGATCCACGAATCCGACATGCTGCTCCTGCCGGACGTGACGACCGCGTTCATCGACCCGTTCCGGACGGAGAAGACGCTGGGGCTGAACTTCTTCATTCACGACCCGTTCACCCGGGAACCGTACTCCCGAGACCCCCGGACGGTCGCGAAGAAGGCCGAGGAGTACCTCGCCGCCAGCGGGATCGCCGACCAGGCCTACTTCGGACCCGAGGCCGAGTTCTACATTTTTGACTCGATCCGGTATGAAACAAACCCGCACCAGGCGTTCTACCACATCGATTCGGTGGAAGGGGCCTGGAACACCGGGCGGGAGGAAGACGGCGGCAACCGGGGCTACAAGACCGCTTACAAGGGCGGATACTTCCCGGTGCCGCCGGTAGACCACTACGCCGACCTCCGCAACACCATGTGCGCCAATCTGGCCCGGGTCGGGCTGGTGGTGGAGCGGGCCCATCACGAGGTCGGCACCGCCGGCCAGGCGGAGATCAACTTCCGGTACTCCACCCTGCTGCAGAGCGCCGACCAGGTGCAGTTGTTCAAATACGTCGTGAAGAACACCGCCTGGGCGCACGGCAAGACCGTCACCTTCATGCCCAAGCCGCTGTTCGGCGACAACGGCTCCGGCATGCACACCCACCAGAGCTTGTTCCTCAGTGGAGAGCCACTGTTCTACGACGAGACCGGGTACGCCGGACTGTCCGACATCGCCCGCTGGTACATCGGCGGGCTGCTGCACCACGCGCCCAGCCTGCTCGCGTTCACCAACCCGACCGTCAACTCGTACCGGCGGCTGGTGCCGGGCTTCGAAGCGCCGGTCAACCTGGTCTACTCCCAGCGCAACCGGTCGGCCTGCGTACGGATCCCGGTCACCGGGGCCAACCCGAAGGCCACCCGGATCGAGTTCCGGGTGCCGGATCCGTCCGCCAACCCGTACCTGGCGTTCTCCGCCATGCTGATGGCCGGGTTGGACGGCATTCGCAACAAGATCGAACCGCCGGAGCCGATCGACAAGGATCTGTACGACCTGCCGCCGGAGGAGTACGCGAACGTGGCCCAGACCCCGGGCTCGTTGCCGGAAGCACTAGCCGCGCTGCGGGACGACCACGAATACCTGCTGGAAGGGGGCGTGTTCACGCCGGACCTGATCGACACCTGGATCGACTGGAAGACCACCCACGAGGTCGATCCCGTCCGGATCCGCCCCACCCCGCACGAGTTCGAAATGTACTTCGCCGTCTGAGCCACCGCCCCAACCTGGGAGCAGACACGCGGCGGGGTGGTCACAGGGTGGTGGAGCGGGCCAGCAGGTCGGAGACCAGCAACAGGTGCCGGCCGATCGGCTGGAAGTCGAACCGGGTGCACAACAGTCCGGTAGCCACCCGCTCCAGCACCCCCCACTCCCAGATCGCGACCGGGTCCAGCCCGCACCGCACCGCCAGCCACCGCGCCCGGGCGTACGGGTCGCCCGCCAACAGTTCCAGCGGATCCTCCCGCATCAGTACGCCCAGGTCGTACTCGGGTTCGGCCAGCAGACCGTCGGGGTCCACCAGCCGGAACCCATCGGCGCACACCAACGCCTGCGCCACCGCCTGCTCGGAGCAGGGGCGACCAAGCTCCTCCCAGTTGGCTACCAGCACCTCCGCCAACCAGCGCGCCCGGTCGGCGCCGGTGGGCAGGCCGCAGCCCGGCGCCGGTCGCCACACCCGGGCCGCGAGGTCGGTGAGGATTTCCAGCCGGCGGCGGTAGGGCACCCCGAGTTCGTACATGGAGGGGCCGAGCCGTTCCAGCAGGAGCGCTCCCCGGGCGATGTCGTGGCGCAGCAACCGCACGCACCCGTCGCCGCCGGTCAGGCGCAGCACCGTGATCTCTCGGTTGGCCCGGTCGCCGGGGTGCGGGATCCCCACCTTCAGCACCGCGGGGGTCCCGTCAGCCAGCGTCACATTAGCCACAAATGCCTCAGTAGCCTCGTGGTACACCTCGCCGAGGGTCAGGTTCCAGTCTCGGACGACGTCCTCCACCAGCCCGCTGAGGCGGTCAAGCCATCCGCTCGCTCCGACTGCGACCGCCTGGTTGCGCACCAACGCGGCAATGTCGATCATGATCCGACCCCAGACGATCAGGTACGTGGTCCATCCGTACCCGGTCGGACCAGCTGTCAACCCCCGGGTCGACCCGACCCGGGTGCCGCGGCGGCCGCTCAGGGCACGCGCACTCCCGCTCCACAGCTGTCAAACGGCGGGAACGGACCTCCCCCCGGCGTGCTGCCCTGGCACACGTACATCCAGGCCGACCAGATCGGCCCGGAGATCTGGATACGAAAGTCGATCGGCGATGCGCCGGGCCCGCACTGGACCGGGGAAGGGCGCCAACTCCCCCCGAAGTCGCGACTGATGTACAACGCCGCGTAATAACAGTCTGGGCCGGTGTTGGCCAGTTCACCGGTGACTGCCAATTCCTTGGTGAAGAAACCGGTGGTCGCCACCTCCGCGGTGCCGCTCGCGGTGGCGGTCTGATAGGAGGCCTCCCACGGTGACCCGGCGGTCACGGTCACCATCGCATTGGCGCTGCTCGCCGGTAGCACCGCCAACACCAAGGCCAACAGCACGGTCACGCTCGTAGCCAGCTTCCTCATCGGGCCCTCTTAGTGATCGATGATCCTCATCACCCCTAAACGCCCCATATCCTGACAGCCGGTGCCTGATCTGTCCACCCACTGAGGAAAGACAGTGTCCTCCCCGCCGCCCCGGGGCGACCTACCGACGGTACGGGAACCTGACCCGTGGTAGGCCGGCCGCCGGATCCCGGTGTGCCCCCGCGACCCACTAGGCTGCGGGGCCATGGCCGTCCCCTCGTGGTCCCGCCGGTTGTGGAAAACCGGGCTCTGGACGTTGTCGGTGCTGTTGGTCCTGGCGTTGGTCGTGGCCGGGTTGAGCTTCTGGTCGGTACGGCGACCGTTCCCCACCCACTCCGGGGAGCTGACCCTCCCGGGCTTGTCGGCCCCGGTCACGGTCTATCGGGACGCCTACGGCATCCCGCAGATCTACGCCGAAACCGCCGAGGACCTGTTCCGGGCACAAGGGTTCGTCCACGCCCAGGACCGGTTCTGGGAGATGGACTTCCGTCGGCACGTCACCGCCGGCCGGCTGTCGGAGCTGTTCGGTGACGGCCAGCTGTCCACCGACATCTTCCTGCGCACCATGGGGTGGCGGCGGGTGGCCGAGGCGGAGTGGGAGCTGCTGGAGCCCACCACCCAGCGGTACCTGACCGCCTACGCCGACGGAGTCAACGCCTGGATCGAGGCCACCGGCGGACCGGCGGCCACCAGCGGCAAGTCGCTGCACTACCAGGTGCTGGGGTTGCAGAACCCCGGATACGAGATCGAACCGTGGCACCCGGTCGACACCCTGGCGTGGCTGAAGGCGATGGCCTGGGACCTGCGCGGGAACATGGAGGAGGAGATCAACCGGCTGGCGCTGCTGCACGCCGGGTTGAGTGTGGCGCAGATCGAAGAGCTGTACCCGGCGTACCCGTACGACCACCACATCCCGATCCTCGGGGAAGGGACCGTGGTGGAGGGCGAGTTCGTGCCGGCGCCCGCGGTGGAGCCGGAGCCGCCGGTCGACGATCCAGGCGGACAGGCCGGCGAGTTCCCCATCGACCCGACCGTGCTGCGGGAGGCGGCGCCCGCGCTGGCAGCGGTGCAGGAAGCGGCTCGACAGGTGCCGCCGCTGCTGGGGGTCAACGATGCGGGGCTGGGTTCCAACTCGTGGGTGGTCTCCGGAACCCACACCGACACCGGTGCGCCGCTCCTGGTCAACGACCCGCACCTGGGGGTGAGCCTGCCGGGGATCTGGTATCAGGTCGGACTGCACTGCACCTGCGGCTACCAGGTGAGCGGGTTCGGTTTCTCCGGCGTACCCGGGGTGGTGATCGGCCACAATGACCGGATCGCGTGGGGCTTCACCAACCTCGACCCGGACGTGATCGACCTGTTCGTGGAGCGGGTGGACGGAGACCGGTACCTGGTGGACGGTGAGTGGCGGGAGCTGGAGACGCTGACCGAGACGATCCGGGTGGCCGGTGGGGACGACGTCACCATCGAGGTCCGGTACACCCACCGCGGCCCCCTGATCACCGACGCGGACACGGCGCTCCACGAGGCGGTCTCCGACCCGGCGGTCACCGACACGGTGACCGCCCAGGCCGACACCGCACCGGCCGCCGGGGGTGAGGAGTACGCGGTGTCGCTGGCGTGGACCGCGCTGACCCCGGGGCGGACCATCGAGGCGCTGTTCGTGCTCAACACCGCCCGGGACTTCACCGACTTCCGGCGGGCGGCGGCGCTGTTCGAGGTACCGGCGCAGAACCTGATCTACGCCGACATCGACGGCAACATCGGTTACCAGTCGCCGGGCAAGGTGCCGGTGCGTGGGGCCGGGGACGGCCGGTGGCCGGCACCGGGGTGGGACTCCGCCTACGACTGGGAGGACTACCTGCCGTTTGAGCAGCTGCCGTACGTGTACAACCCGGCCGAGGGACTGATCGTGACCGCCAACCAGGCGGTGATCGGGCCGCAGTACCAGCCGCTGCTGACCACCGACTGGGGGTTCGGCCACCGCGGCAACCGGATCCATGACCTGCTCGCGGAGGCCATCGCCGCCGGACCGATCAGTGTGTCCGATATGGAACGGATGCTGTTCGACAATTACCACCCGCTGGCGGAGGTGCTGGTCCCGGCGCTGCTGGCCGCCCCGCAGACTCCGTTGAGTAAGGACGAGCAGACGGCGCTGGACCTGCTCCGCACCTGGGACTACCAGCAACCGGCCGGAGGTAAGGCGGGCACCCCGGAGGCGGCCAGCTCCGCCGCGGCGGCGTACTTCAACGCGGTCTGGCGGAACCTGCTGTCCCTGACCTTCGACGAGCTGCCCGCCGACCACGCCCCGGGCGGGGGTGGCCGCTGGTTTGAGGTGGTGACCGGTCTGCTAGCCGAGCCGGAGTCGCCCTGGTGGGATCGGGTCGACACTCCGGAGCAGGAGACCCGGGACGACATCCTGTCCCAGGCGCTGGCGGACGCCTACCGGGAGGTGGCGATCGACCAAGGGGACGATCCGACGGGTTGGCGATGGGGACGGATGCACCTGCTGTGGCTGGAGGACAGCTCGCTCGGCCAGTCCGGTATCGCGCCGGTCGAAGCGTTGTTCAACCGCGGCCCGTACGAGGCCGCCGGCGGCACCCAGACCGTCAACGCCACCAACTGGGTCGCCTCGGCCGGGTACGAGGTGGACGCCAGCCCCTCGATGCGGATGGTCGTCGACCTGTCTGACCTGGACGCCTCCCGCTGGATCCAGAGCACCGGCAACTCCGGGCACCCGTACCACCCCAACTACACCGACCAGGTGGAGCTGTGGCTGGAGGGGCGGATGCTCGACTGGCGGTGGAGTCGGGACGCCGTGGAGGACGCCGCCACCGCCACCCTGGTACTCACCCCGTAACCACGACGGCCGGCGGGGTGGCGGTGGTCCAGTACCGTAAAGGTCCTTAGTTCGACGGTGCACACCGGCGTTTCCGCCGGGTGTGGCTGGCCCGCGGGAGCGGCGACGAGTGGTGGCGGTCTGGGTGCTTGGTGGGGCGGTGTTGCTGGCCGCGGGCTTCGTGCCCGTGTTCCTGCCCCGGCTGCGGGCTCGACGGTGGAGGCGCCGGGTGGCGTGGTCGACCGCCCGAGCCGCGATCGCCAGTGCGGTCATCAGCCGGGACGCCGCCCCCTGCCGGGTGCCGGAGGCGGAGGTGCTGCTGACCCGCGCCCAGTGGCTGGCCGCTCACCGCGGTGGGGCGGCGGCGGCGCGCAGTGCCGCCGCGTACGCCCAGCGGGCCGACCGGTTGTGGCGGGACGCCGCTGATGCTTAGCCGGCTGTGGCACTGGCGGCCGCTGCGGTGGGTTTTCCTCGGCGCCGCGGTGGTGCTGCTCATCACCTTCCTGGTGGTGCAGCGGCAGAGCATCGAGGTCAGCTACGGGCGGTCCCCTACCCTGGCGACGCTGGCGGAAGTGGACACGTCGGTGGGGCTCGCGGACGTCACGGTCCCCACGGTGGAGGAGATGACCGCCCTGGTCGAGGCCGATCCGGTGGTCCGACTGCCGGGCGCAATCGCCACCTGGGACGAGCAGCGGGTACAGGAGGTCATCGGCGACGCTGAGGTGCGGATCCTGGTCGCCCCGCCCGGTCTTGACGAGGACGCGCGCGACCGGGTACGGGCGGTCGAGAACGCGACCGTCCGGGTGATCGGCACCCAGGTCTCGGGCGGAATCTATGAGGCGCTGTCGAGCACGCTGCCGGAATGGCGGGCGCAGTTCGCCACCGCGGACGTGACTGGTCCGCTGGTGACGTTGCTCGCCGCGCTGCTGGACACGCCGGAGCCGGATCATGACCCTCCGCTGGCCTGGCGGGACCCGACCGCCGCCGAGCTGGCCGCGGTGGTCGACGACCTTCGCGACACCGATGTGCACATCGCGCCGGGCGCGACCCTGACCGAGGTGCCCGCCGAGGCGGCCGCGCACGCCTTCCCCGGCGGGGCGAAGTACGTCGTACTGCCCAGGCAGCCGGCCGGTGAACCACTTCCCCACTACGGCCCCGCCTTGGTGGCGGAGTTCCCCGACACCCCGATCATGGTGATGTACGGCTCGTGGATCGAGTACCACGGTCCGCAGGCGGAGGACTTCGCCGAGCTGGCCGCCGTCAGCTTCTACACTCAGCTGGACGGGCGGCTCAGCCGGTACGACTATCCGCAGGAGAATGTCCTGCACGCGTTTCTGGCGCAGGTGGCCGACATCCGGTATGCCGGGTTGTTCGACCGCCCGCTGCCGTACGAACCATTCGATCCGCTGCGGGTGGCGTTGCCCGCCTTGCCGTGGCTGTTCGCCGCCTGCGCGGGCGGATTCCTGGCCCTGTCGGTACGTTCGTGGCCGGCCCACCGACGGCGGGGGGCGTGGCCGGAGCTGCGGCCGGCGGGCACCCGCGCCCTCCTGACCGGTCTTTCCGCCCTCGCGGTGGAGATGTCGCTGTTGGCCGACCAGCGCAGCAATCCGGCGCTGGCCCGCGGCATCAGCGCCCTGCAGGCCGCCCGCACCGCGTTGGACGACGGGCTACCGGACTCCCACGTCCGCACGCTGCTGACCGATGCCCGGAATGAGCTGGACCAGGCCGCCCGCACCATGGGCTTCGACTTCTTCCGGCCCCACCACTATCTCAAGGACGCGCTGTCATGAGCCGCTCCCGGAAACGGCCCACCCGGCGGCCGAACCCGTCGCGACCGCGGCGACGCCGGACCACCCGGAGGTTGCCGGCTGGCTGGGATCGGCTGGTGGCGGTGGGGAAGCGGTCCCGGGTCGGCCGGTGGCTCGGACACCAGCTCCGTCGGCTGCTCACCCCCTTCAGCTTCGGGGTGCTGGGTTGCCTGTTCTTGGCGGGATGGGCGCTGTGGTCCGGCGGCGTACTGGACGGCCCGATCGCCCGAGAGGTGCGGACCTCGTCGGTGTATGTCGCGCCCGGGGTCGAGCTGGACGAGGCCGCGGCGGAACGGATCATCGGCAACCGTCGGCTGGTGGTGGTGATGCTGGCGCCGGACGCCGACCTGAGGGCGGGCTGCCAAGAGGTCACGCGCGCCGCTGCCGGCACGGTCGTACTCCTGCTCAAACCGGACGGCGACGGGTACGACCATTACGGTTGCGCCCTGGTGCCCGGCTACGACGGCGAGAACTTCGGTCGGGCGTTCGTCACGGAACTTCGGATCAGCCGCGGCATCGACGCCTTCCCGGGCCAGCCCCTGGAAGCGGTGAAGATGGTCGTGCTCAACTACGACCTGCTGGTGAAGGCCGGCACGATCCCGGATGGCGCCCGCACCGTCAGCCCCTCCCTCCCCCGCTACCTGGTGGCGGGGGCGGCGGTACTCGCCGTGTGCGTCGGCTCCACGGTGGCGTATGCCGCGGCCCGGCAGGCTGGCCGGCGCACCGCGAGGTATCTGGCGCGGCGGGAGGCGCTCGCTGATCTACGCGCCCAACTGGCCGCCAGCATCAGCGTACTGGCTGCGCAGCTTATCGAACTTGATCGCTACTATCCGAAGCCGGACACCGTCAACGGTCGCCGATATCGGAAACTGGCGGCCGAATACCTCACACTGCTCGACACCTTCGCCACCACTATCGATCCCGACGAAGTCACCGTGACCCGCCTCATCCGGCGCGCGGAGACCCTCAGCGCCCGCTGCCGGATGCTCGCCGACGCTCGGGACCGGTCGCAGACAGCGAAAACCAGGTAGCTCCCGGTTCGCTATCGTGCTGGCTGTCCTACGGTGGTGATCATCCTGGCCCCGATCTCGTCGTACCTCCGGAGGAGGCTGGCATGACCCTCGATCGCGTCACCGAGCCGACCGACCGTCGCTCCGCGGGTACGCTCGCCAACCTCCGCGATGTCGGCACCGCCAGCCCACTGCTTCGGCGCGGCGTCCTGTACCGCAGCGACGCCCCCTTGTCCACCGACGAGCCGCCGCTCGCCCACCCGTGGCCCCCCACGACCGTCATCGACCTGCGCGACCACGGGGAGAAAGCGGAGCCGCATCCGTACCGCCACACCAGCCGGGTGGTCGACCTGCCGCTGTTGGCGGGCTCGGTCCGCGCGCCACAGACGCTGGCCAATGGGCTCGCCGCGCTCTACACCCACCTCCTCCACACCCCGACGACCGCCTCCCTGCTGGTCGCCGCGGTGCAGACGATCGCCGAGGCGGACGGGGGCGTGCTGGTGCACTGCACCGCTGGTAAGGACCGGACCGGGGTGACGGTCGCCATCGCCCTGCGGCTCGTCGGCATCGACCACGACGCGATCATCGCCGACTACACCCGTACCGCGGCCATGATGCCGGCGGTACAAGCGCGCATGGCCCGGACCGTCCGGAGAAGCTCTCGGGAGCCCGCGCGCGTGTCCCTCCCACCGGAAGTCCTGGCGGCTCCCAGTCACGCCATCGAGGCCCTCCTCCAGGCGTTGGAGGAGCACGACGGTGGCGTCCACGGCTGGTACCTCACCCACGGCGGCGAACCTCGGCTGCTGGACGCCCTCGCCCAGCGGCTTCTTCACTAACAGACCCTCCACTCCGGCTTTCGGCCGATCACGCACGCCGCCTGCGAGCCCTGCCGCATTCCTTCCCGATCCCGTATGGTGCCGATGTGGCAGGCGTGCACGTGGACCGGGACGCGCGAGCTCGGCTGGACCGGGCCACTGCCCCACTGGACCCGCCCCTGGCCGTGGTGGACCTGGACGCCTTTGACGCCAATGCGGACGCGCTGGTCACCGCCGCCGGCGGCACACCCCTCCGCGTGGCGAGCAAGTCGGTCCGCTGCCGCGAGCTGCTGCGGCGGGTGCTCGCCCGTCCCGGGTGGCGGGGCGTGCTCGCGTACACCGTGGCCGAGGCGCTGTGGCTGGTCCACACCGGTGTCTGCGACGACGTGGTGGTCGGCTACCCCAGTGTGGAGCGGGCCGCGCTGCGGCAGCTGGCCAGCGATCCGACGGCGCTGGCGGCGGTGACGCTGATGGTGGACGATCCGGCGCAGCTGGAGCTGGTCGACGCGCTCGTACCCCCGGCGGCCCGGCCCGCCCCGGTGCGGGTCTGCCTGGACCTGGACGCCTCCTGGCGCATGTTCGGCCGAGTGCACGTGGGGGTCCGCCGCTCCCCGGTGCACACCCCGCACCAGGCCGGTGAGCTGGCCGCCGCGGTGGCGGCTCGACCCGGGTTCGTGCTGGTCGGGCTGATGGCGTACGAGGCGCAGGTGGCCGGGGTGCCGGACGCCGGCGCCGGGGTGCGGGCGGTCGCGGTCCGGCAGATGCAGCGCCGTTCCCTCCAGGAGCTCCGGGCTCGTCGAGCCGCGGCGGTGGCGGCGGTGGAGCGCCACGCCAAACTGGAGTTCGTCAACGGCGGCGGCACCGGCAGCGTGGCGGCGACCGCGGCGGATCCGACGGTGACCGAGGTGACGGCCGGGTCCGGGTTGTACGGACCGGCGCTGTTCGACCACTACCGCGCGTGGCGCCCGCGACCGGCGGCGCTGTTCGCGCTGCCGGTGGTCCGTCGGCCGGCACCGGGCGTGGTGACCGTGGCCGGCGGCGGCTGGATCGCCTCCGGTCCCCCGGACGCCAGCCGGTCACCGGTGCCGTGGTTGCCGGCGGGACTCCGCCTGACCGCTACCGAAGGCGCCGGCGAGGTGCAGACCCCGCTGGTGGGGGCGGCCGCGGCCGACCTGGTCCCCGGGGACCGGGTGTGGTTCCGGCACGCCAAGGCGGGTGAGTTGTGCGAGCGGGTGGACCGGCTGCATCTGCTCGCCGGGGACGAGGTGGTCGGGGCAGCGCCGACCTACCGCGGGGAGGGGCGCACCTTCCTGTGAGCACCCGGACGTGGCGGAACTGGGCCGGCAACCAACGCGGGCACGCGACCGTGGCGCGGCCGCGCACGCAGGATGAGCTGGTCGCGCTGGTCGATCAGGCACGACGGGCAGGCCGTCGGCTCAAGGTGGTCGGCAGTGGCCACTCGTTCACCGACATCGCTCTCGCCGACGACATCCGACTGGAGCTGCCCCGCACCGGCCTACTGCAGCCGGGCCCACCCGGATCCCGCCGGGTGACCGTCCCCGCCGGGATGACCCTGCGTCAGATCAACACCTGGCTGGCCGCGCACGGTCTGGCGCTGCCGAACCTCGGTGACATCGACGCGCAGACCATCGCCGGGGCCCTCGCCACCGGCACCCACGGCACCGGCGCCGCCTCCGGTGGGCTGGCCACCCAGGTGGTGGGGCTGACCCTGGTCACCGGCACCGGTGAGGTGCTGCGCTGTTCGGAGACCGCGCACCCGGAGGTGTTCGCGGCCGCCCGGGTCGGGTTGGGCGCTCTCGGGGTGGTCACCGAGGTGACCCTGCAGTGCGTGGACGCGTTCGTGCTGCACGCCGACGAACGCCCGCTGCCGTTGGCGCAGACCCTGGCCGAGTTCGATGAGCTCTGCGCCACCAACCAGCACGTCGAGTTCTACTGGATGCCGTACACCGACCGCACGCTGGTGAAGCGGAACAACCGCACCGAGGTGGACAGCAGTCCGATGTCCCGGCTGGCGGCGTGGTGGGAGAACGATTTCCTGCAGAACGTCGCCCTCGGTGCGGTCTGCCGGCTGGGGCGGGCGATGCCGGCGGCGATGCCGTGGCTGGCGCGGCGGGTCGCCGGCTTCTTCTCCCCGGTCACCTACACCAACCGCTCCGACCGGGTCTTCACCACTCCGCGTCGGGTCCGGTTCGTGGAGATGGAGTACGCGCTGCCCCGCCCGGCGCTGCCGGAGGCGTTCGCCGCCCTGCAGCGGATCGTGGCCACCTCACCAGTGAGAGTGATCCTGCCGGTGGAGGTACGGGTCGGGGCGGCCGACGACATCTGGCTGTCCCCCGGGTACGGCCGGGACTCGGTCTACATCGCCATCCACCAGTACGTGGGGGCGCCGTACGAGCCGTACTTCCGCGCCTTCGAGCAGGTGTGCGTGGAGCTGGGCGGGCGCCCGCACTGGGGGAAGCTGCACTGGCGGGACGCGGCGTCGCTGGCACCGGTGTATCCCCGGTTCACCGACTTCCTGGCGCTGCGGGACCGGCTCGACCCGGACCGGATGTTCACCAACCGCTACCTCGACCGGGTGCTCGGCCGCGCCCGCGCCTGACCGGGAGCGGGGAGTCCACCACTTCCTGCGGGCGGGTGAGGGTCGCTCCCTCCGCCCGTGACGGCCTGACCGACCTGCGTCCAGGGCCGACAATTCCGCGCTGAAAATTCGCGCGCACTTTTTTGTCGAGGGGGGGCTCCAGTTCCGTAGTACAGGCAGAAGAGGGGGATAGAGAGAACTCCCCCAACAAACCAAGGAGGAGAACAATGAGCGTCCTTCGCCTGCAGAACCTGGAGCCCCGCACCACCCAGGCCGG
>Ga0079224_100002706_pt1 | contig 21804 bp, 18 predicted proteins | sample Stecom2015_FD_80414 | JGI IMG/M metagenome (GOLD analysis project Ga0079224, IMG submission 80414) | Agricultural soil microbial communities from Utah to study Nitrogen management - Steer compost 2015 | ecosystem: Environmental > Terrestrial > Soil > Agricultural land | place: USA: Utah...
GGCATGGTCTGCATGAAGTCGAGGATGGGCCTTAGCACGCCCTCCACCGCATCGCTGCGCGCGGCGATGATCCCCAGGGGCACACCGACGAGAGTGATGAGCACCTGAGCCGCGACCACGAGCGCGAGCGTCTGGAGGAACGGGTTCCACAGACCGATGTTCTCGACCAGAAGCAACCCAAGAAGCGCGAACAGACCTACACGCCAGCCGGCCAGGAGCGCGGCGAGCAGGGCGAACGCCCCGATCACCACTGGTACGGGCGCCCACTGGAAAGCCGTGAGCATGGCGCTGATCAAGGTGTCTACTGCGCCGGCGAAGCCGTCGAACACCGGGGCGAGAGCGTCGCGCAGGTACTCGACGATGTTCGAGACCACGTCGCGTATGGGTATCCGGAACTCAAACATGGCGCCCCCCATCGCGACCGATGTCCGACGTGGAGGGGCGGGGAGGCAACGAGTCGGATGACTGAGTATCTGTTCGGTCTTCTGCCCCGTTCCGACCTGGGCGCGCCAGGGCGGCCAGGATCGCTCCCTTCACGACCACGCCGCGCAGCCTGCCGGCCGCATCGGTGACGGCAACTGGCGTCGAGCCTTCGGAAGCGACGCCGATCACCTCGTGGAGAGGCGTATCCATGCCGACGATGGGAGCAGACTCCATCAGGTCGCCGTGGATGCGCTCCTGACCTACCGCTCCCTCGCGCAGGGCCGCGACGAGCGGCTCGGACCTCAGATAGCCGAGGACCTTGCGCTCCGCGTCCACTACGAGCACCCCTGAGATCCCGGCGCGCCGCATCTTGTTGAGGGCCGTCTGCGGCCCGTCCTGAAGCCGCGCCGTCTCCTTGACTGGCTGCATGATGCTGCCAGCAGTCAGGACGTCGCTGCGGTCGACACCCTCCACGAAGGCGGCGACGTAGTCGTCGGCCGGTTCCGTTATCACCTCTTCCGGTGTGCCTACCTGCACGACGCGCGCGTCCTTCATGATCGCGATGCGATCGCCGAGACGCAGGGCTTCGTCGAGGTCGTGCGTCACGAACACGATCGTCTTGCGCATACGCGTCTGCAGGTCGATCAGCTCGTCCTGCATCTCTCGACGGATCAAAGGGTCGAGTGCGCTGAAAGCCTCGTCCATCAGCAGGATGTCTGCGTCGACTGCCAACGCCCGTGCCAGGCCGACGCGCTGCTGCATGCCGCCGGAGAGCTCCCTCGGGTAGCTGCGCTCCCAGCCGGCGAGGCCGACGAGCTCGATCGCGCTCTGGGCTTTATCGCGTCTCTCGATCTCGGGGGTTCCCTGTACTTCAAGTCCGTAGCCCACGTTGTCGAGAACGGTCCGATGAGGCAGGATGGCGAACTGTTGGAAGACCATGCCGCTGAACTTCTGGCGCCTCACCTCGAGCAGCTCACGGCGGCTGAGCTCCGTGATGTCCACATCGTCCACCACGATGCTCCCCCGCGTTGGCTCGTGAAGGCGGTTTAGCAGCCTGAGCAGCGTGGACTTCCCGCTGCCCGAGAGCCCCATCAGCACGAAGGTCTCCGCCGTCCTCACGTCGAGGTCGACATGGGCGACACCGACGGCGTTGCCGAGGCGTTCCTGAACCTCGGCCTTGGTGGCGCCGTTCTCTAACATCGAGATGGCTTTGCCCGGCTCCGGTCCGAATACCTTGTAGAGCCCTCGGACCGAGAGCTTCGTGGTGGGGTCTGGGGGATTCGGCGCTGTGGCGGGTTGCTCTGTTGGTGGCGGTCTGATCTCCATCTAAACTCCGTTACGGTCGGTCTGAAGGGTCAATTGCGTATCGATAAGGCTCGGCGGACGGACGTTCACGTGGCGAACGTGTCCGCATGAGAGAGCTACCCACCCTACAACACGTCAGGAGCGGGCTCGCGAGCCCGGGGCACGCATGACGTCCCCGGCCAAGCACGTCACGTTGTGAGAAGAGTGGACCCTGCTATCCTCGAGCTCTACCGCACGCTCGCAGAAGCCTAAGACCCATGGGAACGCGGAACGCATGCCGCTACTTGAACGGGACGGACTCCTGGAACAGTTGGGTGAGCGGCTGAGAGCCGCCATGCAGGGCCGGGGTTCGCTCGTGCTTCTCGGCGCCGAGGCGGGGGCAGGCAAGACCGTATTGGTGACCGAGTTCGCGAGGCGTTCCACCGGGCGCGCGCACGTGCTGATCGGCGGCTGCGACCCTCTCACGACTCCGCGTCCCCTCAGTCCGCTCATCGACATCGCGATGGACCCAAGGGCTCACTTGGCGGAGTCGTTCGCCACCACGGCGGAGCCGTACGAGTTCTTCACGGCGGTCCAGCGTCGGCTTTCGGGTTCGACGACCCCGATAGCCCTCGTCCTCGAGGACATCCACTGGGCGGACGAAGGCACGCTCGACTTCCTGCGGTTCATAGGGCGCCGCATCGCGGACCTGCCGTCCATGGTCGTCGCAACCTTCCGTGACGACGAGGTCGGCCCCCACCATCCGGCGCACCACGTCGTCGGCGAGCTGGTTGGAAGGCCGTCGACCTTCTCGCTAGGCGTGCCTCCCCTATCCATCGACGCCGTGCGGACCATGTCGGGCGCTGACGCGGCGAGGGCATCCCGCATCCACAGGGCGACCGATGGCAACGCGTTCTTCGTCACCGAGGTGATCGCCTCCGGAGACGAGGTGCCGGAGACCGTGAGGGCGGCCGTCATCGCACGCGCTGCGCGACTCAGCGAGCCCGCGAGGCGGTTGGTCGAGGTCGTGGCGTCCGCGCCCAGGTCCCTGGAGATCGAGTACGCGCTCTCCGTCGCGAGCGTGGACGCAGCCGCCGTAGACGAGGCAGCGAACACCGGCATACTGGTCGTGGACGGAACGAACCTCAGGTTCAGGCACGACCTTGCACGCAGCGCGTTGGAAGCCGCCACCCCGCTCGGTCAGCAGTTCGCATGGCACCGCGCGATGATCGATCTGCTCCTCGAGCACGAACCGGAGGACTACGCCCGGTTGGCTCACCACGCTGGACGCGCACACGCCTGGGACCTCGTCGTTCGCTTCGCGCTGCCAGCGGCCCAGCAGGCTACCGAGCGTGGCGCCCACCGCGAGGCCGCGCAGTTCCTGAGGATCGCTCTGGATAGGCGCGACCACATGGACGAGACCACCGAGGCGCGGCTGCGGGTGCGGCTTGCCGGCATCGCGGATGTCCTCGACCTCCACGCCGAAGCTCTGCGCGAGTGCGAGCTTGCCGTTGAGATCCGTACGCGCCAGGGCGACCCCGAACCGCTGGCGGAAGCGTTGGGCCTCCTCGGTTACGCCCGCTTCCGCATGGGCCTCGACGAAGCTGCCTCCCCGCCCACCGACGCGGCCCGGGAGCTCCTCGCCGACAGGCCGCTCACGACGGAGAAGGCCCGGAGCCACTACTACAAGGCGTTCGTGTCGATGCTGAGGCGTCGCCGTGAGCCCGCTAGGGAAGCTACCCGCGCTGCGATCGAAGCGGCCAGGGAACTCGGCGACGCGCCCATGGAGACCGCGTCGCTGGTGCTCGAAGGTGCGATCGAGCTCGTGATGGGGGACGCACACAAGGGTGTTGAACTGCAGAAGGAGGCCCGCCGCAGGGCCGATGAGATGGGAGACCGGCGGGGTGCGAGACAAGCCCTCTGGATGCTCGGTTCGGGTGCAGGTGAAGGCCGGCTCTACGGGGAGGCGATCCTGGCACTCGAGGAGCTGGTCGAGGAAGCCACGAGGACCGACGACGACGCGTCTGAAGCGTACGGCAGGGCGTGGCTGGCACGCATCGCCTTCGAGATGGGGGACTACGACGAAGCCGTCAGGCTAGCGTCTTTGGTCCCTCCCCTTGCGGGGCACGGGTTCATCGGCCCGATGACAGCACTGGGGGCGAAAGGCCGAGCCCAGGTAAGGCGTGGTGACAAGACGGCCAGCGAGACGTTGGAGACGACACTGGGCCTGCGCCCCAACCCTTCGCTGCAGTACGTGTGGTCGCCCCTGTGCGGCCTGCTCGAGCTGGCCTGGCTGGAGGACCGGGCCGAAGAGATCCCCAGGATCCTGGAACCCATACTCACGAAGGTCACCGAGGCGGACAGCCCCTGGGCTCGCGGCGAGGTGTCGTTGTGGCTGTGGAAAGCCGGAGAACTCGAACGGCCCATGCCCGGTGCGGCGGAGCCGTTCGCCGCTCTGGTCGAGGGCGACTGGCGCCGTTCTGCCGAGCTGTGGGGAGCGATCGGCTGTCCTTACGAGCGGGCCTTCGCTCTCGCTCATGGCGACGAAGCCGCCATGCGGGAGGCGTTGAGGGAGTTCAGGCGGCTCGGCACCCGGCCGGCGTCGACCCGCCTCTCAGCTCAGATGAAGAACAGGGGCATCACCGGTATCCCGCGTGGCCCGCGACGCACCACCGGCTCCCATCCGGCGAACCTGACGGCGCGCCAGGCTCAGGTCCTCGAACTGATCGTCGAGGGCCTTACGAACTCGGAGATCGCCCATCGCCTGTCGATCACGGCGAAGACCGCGGAGCACCACGTCTCTGCGGTACTCCAGAAGCTTGGCGTTCAGAACCGCGCCGCCGCGGTCGCGCAGGCCATGTCGGCCGGATTGGTAGGGGGCGGTGGGAGCGTGAACGACGAAACGTAGGGGCATACCCCGATGTACGGCAGGCGTTCCGAGCCGGAGACTCATACGAGGCCGAACGGCCGGAAGGAGTCTAAGATGCCGCAGTTCATCATCGAGCGGACGGTACCCGGGGCCGCCAGCCTGAACCAGGACCAGCTTCGGGAGATAGCCAAGACGTCGAACGGCGTGGTCGAGTCGCTGGGCGTCCCTTACCGCTGGCTGCACAGCTACGTCGCGGGGGACAAGATCTACTGCGTCCACGAGACGGAGAACGCGGACATCGTCAGGGAGCACGCCAGGCGCGGCGGCTTCCCGTGCGACCGTGTGACCGTCGTCAGCGAGGTCATCGACCCTCAGACCGCCTCCTGACCTTTCGAAGACAGCACGGTTCCAACACCCGAGGGACGGGTCGGCGCGCTTCCCGGCGCGCCGACCCGCTCTATTCTCTTGTCCATGTCCGGAACACTTCCCACCCGATCGGAGCTCGACCCCGCATACACCTGGGACCTGACGCCCCTTTATGCCACGGAAGAGTCCTTCCGCGCCGACCTGGAACGGCTGGCGACTGAGGCGCAGACCGTAGCGTCGTACCGCGGTCGACTCGGCGAGTCTGCCGCGACGCTCTCCGAGTTCTTGGAGTTGAAGCTCGGACTCGACGCCACGCTCCAGCGGCTGAACAACTACGCGACGCTGCCCGTCAGCGTCGACCAGAGCGACAGAGAAGCTCGCAAGAGGGCCGGGGAGTTCCGAGCCCTGCAGGCGCAGGTGGGTCAGCAACTCGCGTTCGTGCGTCCCGAGCTATTGAGCCTAGGCAGCGAGAAGCTCGAGGCCTTCATGCGCGAGGAGCCGAACCTCGTCTACCTCGAGCGCTACTTCGAGATGCTCGAGACGCAGCGTCCGCACGTCCGCTCGCCCGAGGTCGAGGAGCTGTTGCAGGGTCTCGGCGACAGCTTCGGAGCGCTCCAGCGCGCTTACAACAGCCTCGCTAACGGCGAGATCCGCTTCGACCCTGTACGTGTCGATGGCGAGGAGTTCATCGTCGAACGCAGCACGTACCCCACCCTCAAGGGATCGCGGAACCGCGCGGTCCGGGAGGCCGCGTACCGTTCGTACAAGGAGGGATTCCTCGGTTTCTCCGACACGCTGACCGAGCTCTACCTCGGCCGCGTGAAGCAGGCCCTCTTCAACTCACGGGCCCGTTCCTACGAGGACACGCTCGCCCAGGAGCTCGAACCTTATGAGGTACCGAGGAGCGTTCTCGAAGCGGTGCTTGACACCTTCACCGCCAACCTCCCCGTATGGCACCGCTACTGGGCTGCCCGCAAGAAGCTCCTCGGCGTGGACCGGCTGGAGGAGTGGGACGTGTTCGCTCCCCTTTCGGCCGAGCCGATGGTCGTCCCGTACAGCCGATCGATCGAGTGGGTTCTCGACGGCATGGCTCCCCTCGGCGAGGCGTACGTCGGGCCGCTCAGACGCGGCCTCGAGCGCGAGCGCTGGGTGGACGTGTACCCCAACCGCGGCAAGCGGGACGGTGCCTTCTGTTCGCACGCCTACGGTTTCCAGCCTCAAGTGATGATGAGCTACACGGACGACCTGGGGTCCCTATCCACGCTGGCGCACGAGCTAGGACACGCGATGCACGACGTGCTCATGGACGCCTCGCAACCGATCGCGTACACCGACGTCTCCATGGTTGCTGCGGAGACGGCCTCGAACTTCAACCAGGCGCTCGTGCGCAAGCACCTCCTCTCGCGGTTCACCGAACCGGCGCAGAGGCTCGACGTTCTCGACGAGGCCTTCGGCAACTTCCACCGCTACTTCTTCATCATGCCGACGCTCGTGCGGTTCGAGCTCTTCGTTCACGAGGCGGTCGCGCGGGGCGAGGGACTGACCGCGGATCAGCTCAACCGCAAGATGCGCGAACTGTTCGCTGAGGGTTACGGGGGCGAGATCGAAGTGGACGAGCGTGTGGGCATCACATGGGCCGAGTTCGGCCACCTATACGTACCGTTCTATACGTTCCAGTACGCGGCCGGCATCGCCGCAGCTGCCGCTCTCGCGGAAGACGTGTTCGAGGGCGAGCCGGGCTCCGTGGAGAGGTACATCGGCTTCCTGCGCGCCGGCAACTCCGTGCCGGCGATCGACGCTCTGAGGGCCGCCGGCGTAGACCTGAGCACCCCCGAGCCGATCGAACGCGCCTTCGCGGTACTCGAGAGACACGTCGGCGAACTCGAGGGCCTCGCCTGAGCGCCGACCGGCTCACCGGTGTGGTCGGACATGTCCCACGCGAGCCCAGGTGTCAGCCACCTGGGCACTTCGGTAGTCGACGCCCTGCGCGGTGGCGGAGCCTTGGTGAACGCGCGCTGCGCATGCCGGACTCTGGGCGTCGCCTTAGGGGGCGGCTGTGTGTCCCAGACGCCAAGGGGTAGTAGTCAGGACAACCCGTACGCCTCTTCGAGTCGCTTCACACGAGCACGAGCCAACGCGAGCCGCGGGTCGCCGGACGACAGGGCCGCGGCAGCGGCTTGCCAGAACTCGAGGTCGTCGGCGAGGCGCTCGGCCAGGTCGTAGAGAGCGTCCGGATCGCCCGCGAGCAGCACCGCCTGTCTGAGCTCCTCTTCGATCTCGAGTCGATTCTCCTCCACACCGGGCGCTACGCTCTGCGGGAGCAAGGATCCGCGCATCAGGCTGACCGCCTCCCTGATGCGGCTGGCTTTGAGGAGCTCTCTCAGCTGCACGACATCCGCCTCGTATGGGACGGTGAAGCGGTAGGGGGCGTCGCTGACTGGCAGCAGCTGTCGGAGGCGCGTGACTATGCTGCGCATGCCGCCGCTGGTGAACGGGCCGTGGCCCACAGGGACGAGGAAGTCGTTGAGCTCGTCGCGCGTCATACCGCGGGGATGGATCGCCAGCGCGAAAGCGACCTCGGCGAGCCGCGGTGGGAGCTGTACGTCCTCTCCGTGGTACTTGCCGTCGAACCCTCCGAGGAACCGCAGGGTGAGTGGGACACGCGGTGCCGACAACGGGCTCCAAACGCGCTCGAACACGGTCGCGGGTCCGCTGAGGACGGCTCGCCCTACCGGATGAAGGCCGGCGAGCAGCGGGACTAGCGTTCGCGGCACGTTGTGTGCCGCTCCCCCGGTCGCCAAGAGGTAGTAGAAGGCCGCTGTCATCCGCTGCTCGGCGATCAGCTCCGAGTCGAGCATCGCCTCCAACAGGTCGTCCGCAGCCGTCGGCTCGTCGACTAATGCTCCCACCATGCCGCGGGCCAGGGCCGCCAGCGTGCGCTCGAAACCGCCGCCAGCCGACGACACTTCCCACACGTCGTTTGCCACCTCGGCGGCCTCGTCGGTCCGACCCAGCTCCAGCAGGGTGCGCACGAGCTGGTACCCGTAACGACCCCGGTACTTCCGCGGGCTGGCGTGGTACGTCGCCTTCAGCAGTTCGTAGGCATCTGCCGGGTTGCCCTCGGCCAGCTCGAGCTGCGCCAGCGTGCTTCGGAAGTAAGTAGCGAGGTTGGGAAGGCTCCCTTCGACCAGCGCCTGGGCGTCCTCCAGGAGGGTCCGCAAGCCCACCAGGTCACCCGTCATGATCCGTGCCACCGCGAGCTGGTTCACGATCTGGAGCCGGCGGTTCCCGTCTTGTAGCTGTTCACGATCGACGACGTCGAGGGCCCACCTGGCCCAGCTAGCAGCACGCGTGAACTCGCCCATGTGCAACAGCCTCGATGCCAGGCTGTACGCGTTCCGGGCCACGTCGTACGGACTGCCCTGCTCCTCGGCCAAGCGAACGCTCTCCCGAAGAAGGTCGACCGCGCTCTCGTCGTTCGGGTGCAGCCGGCCGTACTGCCACAGCGTCACCGGCGTGCGCCGGGCCTGCGCTGCCTGTTCTGCCATGACGAAGCCTTTGTCGTGCCTTATCGTCCCGGCCCGCCTCGCCCGCAACGTTGGCGCAGAGTGCGCGCTCAGGTAGGCGTCGACGTCCTCGCCAACGGACTGCAGATCGCTCGTGGCGACCCCGGCGACGAGCCGCCACTCCAGAACGCGCTCACCGTGGGAGTGCGACTCGGGCAGTGCGGATAGGAGCAGGTGCAGCCTCTCGAGCAGTCCCTCCGACTGGTACCGCGGGCCTGCGGTCCTCAGCAGGTCGTCGACGAGCTCGGGAGCCCGGAGTACCGCGAGCTCGAGGGCCGCGATGGGGTCCCCTTCCCGCATGTAGGCGTAGACGGCAGGGCGGGGATCGACCAGCTCTTCCCGGCCGACGGGGAGCTGAGGTCCGACGGGCGAGGGAACGTTGAGCCTCGGAAGGTCGACGGCCTCGTTCGCGAGAGCACTAAGCTCCGTGAAGCGACCGCCGGAGCGCGCCCAGAGGTCGTCGACCGACTCGCTCCCGAGGGCAGCAGGCAACATCTCCCCTGCTTCCTGGCGCGTGACGGCTAGTTCATCCGGACCGACGACGTGGCAGCGGTCCAGTACGGCGGCCGAGTCGTCGGTCGGTTGCCTCGCGTCGAGCAACACCGTGTAACCGTTGCCGTGCAGGTCCAGGAGGTCCGTGAGGAACGGCTGGTCGAGCCGATGGGTGGTGACGGCGAAGCGCAAAGGCTTCAGGTCGGACCTGAAACGCGCAAGAGCCGAGAGCTGAGACCGGTACGGAAGCGCCAAAGACAGCAGCGGCGCCGTCAACACCCGGTTGACGGCGCGCGCCAGAGCGTTCCCTTGTGCGACGGGATCGTCCGAAGAAGAGGCCCCGAGCTCGAACCACACGAGCGGAGCCTCTCTGCCGAGCGCGTCGATGAGGAACGGGACTCCGAACGCATCGCCGCCCACCAGGGCGACGGGTCGCTCGGACTCCAGTACCGCCTTGGCGACCCGCGGCAACCACATGCCGCAGAGGATAGCGCCGGACTGGGCCCTGCGGGCGTATCTAACTCGCCACTTCGGGCGGTCCGATCAGGCAGCTGCCAGCTCGTACGCGGGCGCCAAGGGCGCCTCGGCGTTGGGTACCCCGGTCTCCTCTTCGACCCTACTTACCTCTTCGATCGCCTTGAGAAGGGCGATATCGCGTACCACCAGTCGTTCCCCAACGAACTGGAACCGCGTCGACCTCGAAAGTCGTGCACGTGCCTCTGACCTGTCCAACTGCAATACCTCCTAGTAAGCGATTCGAGGCTAGGGGGAAGGGCGATTCATACGCGCATCAGACACGCAGCACGGAAAGGCGCCTAGGTTGAAGCGGGTTTGAAGCGCCCCCACGGTTAGGTTTCATGCATCTCAGGAGGTACTCATCCATGTTCAGGAAGATCGCACGTTCGTTCGCCATCACCCTCACCGTTCTCGGTCTCGCCTTCGGTTCCGTCCAGGTTTCCAATGCCTTCACGGCTGACGCCGTCGTGGCTGACAGCGCTGGTCAGAAGGGCGAGTGGGACGCCGGCTGACCCCCCGCGTCCACAGGGCCACCGCGCTACCGGGGGGCACGCAGTAGGCCCGAGTCAGTAGGTGTCAGTAGGTTCCAAGGGACCTAAACAGAAGCGTTCGCATTCCGTCGAGTAGGAAGTCCCCGTGGGACCTTCAGGTGTTTGAACCCTCCGTAGAACCACCCCCGTTGAACGAGCTGGCGTTCCAGTACCAACCGGTCGCCGCGCTCGTCGCGCGCGAGCCTACGTGGCTCGAAGCGCTGATCCGTTGGAACTTGCCGGACGGCACCGTGCGCGGGCCGCTCGAGGTGCTACCGCACTGGCTCGCTGACAACCGTCAGGACGTGTTCACGCGTTTCAGCATCGAACGAGTCGCGGCGGTTCTCGCCCGGTACGAGGCAGCACAGGTCTCCATCAACCTCTCCCCTCGTCAGCTCGTGAGCCCGGTCACGAACGGGGTGCTCGAAGGCCTGTTGCCGCACGTAGCCTCGCGACTCAGGATCGAGCTCACCGAACAGCGTTTCGGCGACACGAGAAGGCTCTGGAGCAGCATCGCCGCGGTGAGACGGCTTTGCGGTGCCGTCATGCTCGACGACGTCACCGAGGCGGACTTGCGCGACAGGATCCCTGACGGCGACATGGTCGATGGCGTGAAGGTCGACCGCAGCGTGACCTTGGATCTCGTGGAGGGCCGCCGTAGGTCGCGGGCCGAGCGCTTCATCGCCGAGCTCTCGAAGCGCTTCCCGATCGTTGTCGTAGAAGGCGTCGAGGACGTTTCGCTGTGCGAGCACTTCGCCACCCTGGGTGCGTCCCACGTTCAGGGGTTCGGAATCGGACGTCCCAGCCCCGAACCGGTCTTCACCCTGGGCGAGCCGAGCCTTCCGGTCGTCGAGGCAACCGCGGCCAAGGCATCGCGACTGAACCTCGGCAGCTTGCTCTTAGGCGGCAGCGACTCCGAGCTGAACGCCTGAGCATCCTGAACCGGCGTCGCAGACGGCCCGGTCGCCCGGCTAGCTGACTCCCGGTTCCAACAGGACGAGCGTTCTCTCAGAACAGTCGACGCGCAACTGGCATCCGAGTGGCAGGACCATCTGCGGGCTCGTGTGGCCGAAGTCCAGGTTCGCTACCACGGGCATGTCGTGCCTCCCGAACTCCGCGAGAACCTGGGTCACGCCCTCGTGCAACCGCCACCTGTCCCGTTGGGTGTAGTGCTGAGGTCGGGCCAGCAGGAGCGCGACCACGCGGTCCAACACGCCCTGGGAGCCGTAGTTGCGCAGGTAGCGCTTGACGGCCTCCACGGATGGGGCCTCCTCGCTGGTCTCGATGCACAGGACTGCGCCGTCCCAATGCTCATCGTCCAGCCACCACCTCGTACCCTTGAGGAACTCCAGTACCTCGATGTTGCCGCCGACCAGAGGCCCCTCTACTGCCTCCTCGCCCTGCAACCAGGCCGGGCCTTCGTTGGGGACGAAGTGACGCGGCCGCCCGAGGAGCGCAGGGTCGCGCCAGTCGATGAACTGCTCGGTCCACTCGGTCGCGTACTCGAGCGGACCGGCCCACGCCTCGAACAGAGTGCGTCTGACGCTGCGCAACACGAAGGGCCGGATACCACCGTTCTCGGCGAGGTCGGTCATCACCGCCGGACCGTGGAAGGCGACGACGCCTGCCCGCCTGAAGGCGGTGAGCGTGACGGTCGCGTCCGAGAAGCCCATGAAGACCTTCGGGTTGGTCCGGATGAGCTCGTGGTCGACGAACGGCAGGATGCGTACCGAGTCATCTCCGCCGATCACGGAGACGATGCCCTTGACCTCGGGCTCAAGAAGCGCCCAGTTGAGGTCATCTGCCCGCGCCTCCGGGTTGTGATAGAGCCAGTCGTCGTCTGCCCGGGCATGTGGTGCCTCCACGATCCGCAGGTCGAACGCCTCGGCCAGCTGCCGCTTGCCCTGTTCGAACCGATGCGGCAGGGCCCCGGCGGCACCGCTGGAGAGAGATATGGCGCAGACCGTGTCCCCTGCCCGTAGCCGCGGCGGCTTTATGAGCGAGTGTGACTCGTTCACGGAGGAAGACTACATCGGCTCCCGCGGCGTAACCTCGAAAGCCAGATGGCGCGTCGCAGCGATCGTAGGGAGCGTCCGGTGACGCTGGCAGAGGCCGCCGATCTCATGGGCATTACCGAGAGCGCACTGGCGGAGCTGGTCGTCGAGGCCGGCGTGACGCCGCCGGACGGACCTCCCAGCGGTTGGCTCTTCGAGGCCGCGGACATCGCGGCCGTCGCTGCAGAGCGCGACAGGCGCGAGCGACTCAACCGTCTGGAGTTGGAGAAGCTGAGCGCTGCTCTCGAGGACTCGGACGGTTGATTCAGTCGGCGGAGGCGGCTTCTGCCGGGCCGTGCTGATGGTACGCGAGCTTCCAACCGTCACGGTCCAGCAGGTAGGCGCTGCCCACGACCGCCGCGTACGCCTGGTCGCCGCGCCTGGCATGCGCCAAGTACGAGACGACGGCCCCGCCGTCACCCAGTCTCCGTACCTCGACGTCGTCCATGTCTACCGAGTCCCATCTGGGGCCGGCGGCGATGCCGGCTATGGCGGCCGCGCGGTCAAGCAGCCCCATGCCCGGGAACGCCATGCGACATCCGGTGGCGAGATGCTCTCGATAGAACTCTGCGTCCCCGAACCAGAAGTCGCGTTCCAGCGCGAGGAGCTCGGTCTCGTGCTCGGGTGCCCTGCTCATGGGTCAATCTAGCAACGTGGCCCGCGTCTCGATGAGGCGGACGAAGCCGCCGAACCCTCCGTCATGCGCTTGGAGCTCCATCACGACCCGACGTGCCTCCGGCGTCAACGTGTGCGGGTAGGGGACGTGGCTGTACACGGGCGTGCCGCGGTCGTCACCGCGGCCGGTGGCGAACGACCACACGAACAGGATGGGTGCGGCGTGGCCGTCGACGTGTAGGGACATGCCCTCCAGCTCGAAGCCCGCCTCCACGGCGCCCCAGGTTGTCCAGCTCCGGCCGCGGAACGGCTGGAGCTCGGCTGAGGTCATCCGCCGGAAGCGACCTATCTTCACGCCAGGTAGACGCGCTGGTCGCGCGCGTCGACGTACGGGCGCAGCAGGTCGACGAGGTGCTCCAGGTCGAGTGGTCTCTCGATGGCCATGACTAGCTCGTGTAAGTCCGTCGAGATGGGGTGAACGATCCCCGTCACCGCTATCACCTCCTCGGTCGATGGGTCCCAGGTGACGATCGCCGCCGGATGTCGTTCCTGTCTGTTCTTGGTGGGCCCGTCCGGCTGCCTGTCCCAGCCGTACCCGGTCAGCGCCAGGTAGACGAGCGACCCGTCAACGGTGATGTTCGGTAGGTAGGCCTGTGCCTCCTCGGGGGGCATGAGGCTCGCGAAGGCGGAGTGGGGCTTGAGTGGTGGGCGGGTTCTTCGTGGCTTCATCGCTGGGCGTCCTGTGCGCGGTGTGTCCGGCGCAAGCGAGTCTAACTCCGGGTCCACGCCGGTGAACGCGTGATGTTTCGCTCGCTTCGGGTTCTCCGGTCCTCGGCTTCCGCCGCTTGACACTCGTCGAACCCGCTCCTATCCTGTCCCCATACCCTTATTATTTAAGGGTAACGAAGGGAGCGGGTCCCATGCCGCCATGGCCGGTCAAGCAGAACCAGATCTTGGGGGCGTTGCGTTCGGCGTACGAGCGCTCAGGCGCTACGCCGGACCTGTCTGCCCTGGCGCGCAACTTCGGTATCACCTACCCCACCCTGAGGGAGCACCTCAAGGCGCTGGAGGCGAAAGGCAAGTTGAGCATGGAGAGCCGCGGCCCGGGCCGCCCTCCGCGCCTTACGCTCCTGGGCGTCCAAGCGGGCGTGCCGCTCTTCGGAGAGATCGCTGCGGGCCTCCCCATCGGCAGCTACCCGGAGCCGGAGGGCCACCTGGTCCTGCGCGGCCGCCCCGAGCACTTCGCGCTCCGCGTCAGGGGCAACTCCATGGCGGACCGCATCGAGGACGGCGACGTCGTGCTGCTGCACCGTGCGGAACCGCAACGCTCCGGTGAGGTCTGCGCCGTCCGGGTGGGGGACGACGAGTCAACGCTCAAGTACCTGGAGTGGAGAGCGCGGGCGGGTAGGCCCAAGCAGTACCGCCTGCGCCCCCACAACTCTTCCTATCCCACGCTCACCGTCCCGGCTTCCCAACTGCACGTGGACGGGGTCATGCGCGGGCTGCTCCGCGGAGACGTGGTGCAGGACCTGCTGCTCGAGAGGGGTGGTTGAGGAGCCGTCCCCACGTTCGGAACCTCCGGCCCACCTCGATAACGAAGGACACATCCACCGCCGCCAAGCAAGGGAATGTGTCCTTTCGCCGCCCATATCCGACCGCTGCTGCGGTCCTGACTAGGTCGTTCGCATGCTAACACCGTCACGCACGGACACGAAGACCGTTCGCCCCCGAGGCGTACCACCCCGTCCTGGTCGCCCCCCAACCGGGCGTCCTCCGCTCCTGAGGGTGAAGGTGGCCGCGCCATGATCGCCTCCCTATGCTTCGACCCGCTTGACCTCTACGTGGCTGTCAGGAGCGACCCCGGGCTCGCCCGGGTGCCCCTCGTCAGTGTCGAGGAGCAACGCGTCACCCACGCCAACGCCCCCGCCAGGCGTCACGGCATCACTCCCGGCATGCGCCTTGACGGTGCGCGCATGCGCGTCGAGGGCCTGGAGGTCGTATCCCATACCGAGCCCGACCTACAGCACGCCTGGGAGGAGCTGCTCCGGGAGCTCAACCAGCACACCCCCTGGATCGAGAGCGTGGCGCGCGGCAGGGCGCTGGCGCGGCTGGACGCGGTAGAGGCCGACGAGCTCGCCGATCACTACGGCGTCCGGATGGGACTGGCTCACGACCGCGAGACCGCCGAGCTCGCAGCCGTCAGCTCTCACCCGGGCACGGTGAGGCACGTGGATGACGTGAAGGGTTTCCTCGCCCGCTTGCCGCTACGCTTCCTGCTCAGGATCGGCCTGTCCCAGGCCAACCTCACGCGCCTAACGTGGTTGGGGCTCACCTCCGCCGCTCACCTCGCGAGCTGGACCGCCTCCCAGATCCGTTCCTACCTGGCCGCCGAAGCCGAGCTCCTCCTCCCCTACCTTCACGGCCCCCGTCGCACGGAGTTGAGGCAGTTCGAACCCCCACCCACGGTCGCCCGCTCCCTCACCTTCTCAGATCCCGTGGTCGAACCTCACCGTCTCCTGCCGGCTCTCGACAGGCTGTCGGGCGAGCTGGCCCGCGAGCTGGGCGGCCGCGCTACGCGCCGCCTGACGTTGACCGCACGCCTTCCCAGCGGCACCAGGCGCGCGAGCAGGCTGAGCAAGCGCCCCCTGACGCAGGCCCGTCACATACGCCAGCAGGCGTTGTTCGCCCTGGAGGACAGCCACGTCACAGGGCAACCAATAGAGCGCCTGACCCTTGAGCTGGCCTCTCCGGAGCGGCTCTCCGAGCAGGAGGGATTGTGGCCGGGGCGCGAGCGGAGGCAACGCGCGCTCGAGGCCACGATGGAGCGCTTCCCCACGGCCCAACGCCGCCTCGAGTGGGGAGACACGAACGCCCAGGCGACGGACCTCGTGTGGCGGTGGGAGGGCTACGCCGACTCGGACGGCGCTTACGCCAACGCTTCCGTGGCGGACCGGCAGACGCTGAGGGCTTCTCGAAAGGAGGTGAGAACCCCGTTGCCGGCGGCCGTCGCCGCGGCGGAGGTACCGCTGTTCGGCGGCCCGGGGGCTACGGAGAGCGCAACTGCCGAGACCTGGGTCACCACGGGCGCGCCGGTGCACCCACAGGTCACCACGCCACCTGCCGACGCCGCCTCAGCAGCGGCGTCCTACCTAGATGCCCTGTTCACCGGACAGGCCGCAGACCGGTCGCCGGCGCCTGAGGCCGCTGGGACCCGCGCCGAGGAAGACGGCGCGGCGCGGGCCGGCAAGAACGCGCTCACAGCCGGACCGCGTCAGCGCTACACCGAGGAGTACGTCCTCGAGGCGGCGTGAGGAAGGTCTGCCATGCGCCTGCTCATGACGCCAGCGGTAGTCACGTATGCCCAGGGAGGCGCGCCGGCAACCGTGGCGTGGCGCCAGCCGGGGTCGCACGGCAGGGTCAGCGGCGCCGGTGGCCGTCCAAGGCGCGTGCTCTGCGTCCTCGATCGCTGGCGCTACGACGGCCGCTGGTGGGAGACAGAGGAGCTGCACCGCGACTACTTCTTCGTCGAGCTGGAGGGTGGCGTCAGAGCCGAGCTGTTCAAACAAGGCCGCGACTGGTGGGTAGCCAGGGTCAGCGACTGACCCGGGGCCTCGGCGACACCCTCTTGCGTTTCTCCGGCCATTACGTTTACGTTCTGCCAAGCACTTTATTTGCGTTCTGCCGCACACATCACTTACACTTCGCCGATGCTGGGACCCGAGACCGTCCCGAGGTTGGTGCGCGATCGGCTGCTTCAGGCGCTAGCCGACTCGCCAGTCGTGCTGTTGCAAGGACCGCGCCAGAGCGGCAAGACGACGTTGGTCCGCTCGTTAACGGCCGAGATGGGTTCCGGCTACTTCACGTTCGACGACGACGTGACGCGCGCAGCGGCGGCCGCCGACCCCATCCGCTTCGTGGACGACCTGCCGGAACGCGCCGTCATAGACGAGGTCCAGCGCGCACCCCAAGTGTTCACCGCCCTCAAGCGGGCGGTGGACGAGGACAGGAGGGCGGGGCGCTTCCTGCTCACCGGCTCGGCCGACCTCCTCTTGACGCCGGGGCTCTCCGATTCTTTGGCGGGTCGGCTGGAGACCGTCCCGCTGCACCCGCTGGCTCAGGTGGAGCTGGAGAGGTCGGAGCCGAGCTTCCTGGAGAGGTTGATCACGGCAGGCTTCCGGGGGGAGCGCACGGAACGCCTGGGCATCAGGCTGACGGAGCGGGTAGTGGCTGGGGGCTACCCCACGGCGCTGACGCGCGGGACCGAGGCTCGTCGGCGCGCCTGGTACCGCGATTACAGCCAGGCGCTGACGCAGCGCGACGTGCAGGACATCGCGAGGGTCACGTCCGCCGAGACGCTCCCCCGCCTGCTGCAAGTGGCCGCATCCCACACGGCCAGCATGCTGAACTTCACCGAGCTGGCGGCTCCCTTCCACGTCTCCCGCCCCACCATCACGACGTACGTTTCTCTGCTCAAGCGCCTGTTCTTGCTGGTCGAGTTGCCCGCCTGGCACGACAACCGCCTGAAACGTCTCGTAAAGACGCCGAAGCTCCACGTCGGCGATACCGGTCTGGCCGTGGGGGTCCTGAACCTGACGTCCGAGGCCGTCTACCGCGACCGCCGTCTCTACGGTCCTCTGCTGGAGACGTTCGTGTTCCAGGAGCTGGTGAAGCAGGCGAGCTGGCGCGACGACGACCTACGGTTCTTCCACCTGCGCGACCGCGACGGCTCCGAGGTGGACATCGTGGTGGAAGCGCCGGGCGGGTCCGTGGCGGCCATCGAGGTCAAGGCGGCAGCCACGATCCGGGAGAGCGACTTCAGAGCGCTAGCCAGGCTGCGGGACCATCTGGACGAGCGCTTCGCTTGCGGGGTGCTTCTCCACGATGGCGACTCCGTGCTGTCGTTCGGGGACCGGCTCTTCGCGGCTCCTGTCGCCGCTCTCTGGAGCTGAACCGGCCCGCGCTCGGCGGTTGGAGCTTGGTCACGTGCGTCCGCTGAGGCGCACGCCCGCGTCCCGCCCGGGAGCGCCGGAGCCGGACCCGGCGGTGGGCGGGCCGGAGGCCGCGCTGGGCCGCGTCAGGAGCCGCCTCTCCGCCCTCCTCGACACGCACTCCTACTTCAGCTTCGGCGGAGGCACGGCCAGCCCGACGAGCCTGGTGAAGCGCGCCGCCGAGCTGGGCTACCGCTACGTCGCGCTCACCGACGACCTCAACGTCACAGGCGGCGTCGAGCTGTTCCAAGCGGCGCGGGAGCACGGGATCAGGGCGCTGATCGGCGCCACCGTCCCGGTGCGCCTGGAGGACGACGTCTACCCGCTGGTGCTGATCGCGGCCTCGCGCGCCGGCTACGGGACGCTGTGCCGCCTCGTCTCGCAGGCTCACGAACGCGACGAGCGCGACGTCCCTTTCCCCGTCCTGCTGGCGCACACCCACGACCTCGTGCTCCTGACGGGCGGCCGGGATGGCCTGCCGGCGAGGCTCTTGGCCCAGCGGCGGATCGGTGAGCTCGAGGACGCGCTCAGGCAGTTGGGTGGGGCGTTCCAGGACCGCATGTACGTACAGCTCTTCCACGACCGCTACCGCTGGGACGAGCGTCGCGCCCGGGCGCTGAGGCGCCTGGCACAGAGCCTCTCCCTACCCGTCGTCAGCGCGCCGCAGGTGCGCTACCTGAACCCCGACGACTACCGCCTCTACGACGCGTTCACGTGCGGGCGGCTGGGCATCAGCGTGCAGGAGCCTCATGGGCGGCGTCCTCAGAACGCCTGCCAGTACCTCCCCTCCCCCGACGAGGTCGCCTCCCGACTGCCGTTCGCCGAGGGTGCCCTGAACGCCGACTGGGTAGCCGAGCGCTGCCACTTCGAGCTCCTGCCCGACCGTCTGGTGCCCCCAAAGGCCCGCGTGCCGGACGGGCGCAGCGCAGAGGAGCACATCGTGGAGCGGTGCTACGCCGCCCTGCTCGAACGCTACGAGGGCGAGACGCTCGTCACCGCCAGGCAACGCCTCGAGAAGGAGCTGGCAACGGTCCGAGCCCTGGGGCTCGCAGACTTCTTCCTTGTGGCTGCCGAGGTGACGGACTACTGCCGGCAGCGTGGCATCCTCGCGGCCGGCCGGGGGTCCGCCGCGGCCAGCATCGTCTGCTACCTGCTCGGGGTCACGCAGGCCGACCCCCTAAAGCACGACCTGCTCTTCGAGCGCTTCCTCCACACCGGCAAGACGAGCATGCCCGACGTGGACATAGACATCTCGTCCGCGCGGCGCGACGAGGTCCTCGACTGGGTCGAGGAGCGCTTCGGCGCCACGACGGAGGCGATGGTGTGCAACAAGATCACCTACCGCATGCCGCTGGCGGTACAGGACCTGGGCCGCGCGCTAGGCCTGCCGCCCGAACTGCGCAACCGGCTCACGAAGGCGCTGGGTCGCGACTTCCGCGGCCTGCGACCCGCGGCCGTGGAGAAAGCCGAGGTCGCGCTACGTGAGGTCCTCGGCGACGCGCCGGTGGCCGACGTGTTCATCGAGCTGCTGGGGCGCATGGAACGCAAGCACGTCAGGCACATCGCGCCCCACGCAGGTGGCGTGGTGCTCTCGCGCGATCCCTTGACCCACTACTCGCCGTTGGAGCGCTCCTCGGGCGGCATCAAGCTCCTGCAGCTAGACAAGGACGACGCCGAGGCGATGGGTCTGATCAAGCTCGACCTGCTGGGCCTGCGGATGCTCGCCGCGCTGGAGCGGGCCCGCGAGGAGGTCTTCAGGTTGGAGGGAGTGTGGCTGGACCTCGCCGACCTGCCGGACGAAGAACGCGTGTGGGACCTGATATCGGTGGGGGCTACGCTCGGTCTCTTCCAGGTCGAGAGCCCCAGCCAGCAGCACACCAGCCGGGTCATGCGCAGCCGCAACCTCAAGGACCTCTCCCACCAGATCGCCCTCATCCGGCCCGGCCCCATCCAGTCGGGGACCGTCCACCCCTACCTGCGCAGGCGACAGGGGCTCGAACCGATCACCTACTGGCACCCCTCCCTCGAACCGGTCCTCGCGAAGAGCTACGGCGTCCTGCTCTTCCAGGAGGACGTGCTGAGGATCGCCGTGCACTTCGCAGGCATGAGCTGGATCGAGGCCGACAGGTTCCGCAAGAAGGTTTCCGGCTTCGGGGACCTCGCCGACATCGAGCCGGACAGGGAGCGCTTCATCGAAGGGGCAAGGCGGCACGTGAGCGCCACGCGCGAGGAGGCAGAGACCGTCTTCGATGCCGTGAAGGGTTACCAGGGGTTCGGCTTCGCCGAGTCCCACGCCTGGGCGTTCGCGCTGCACGCGTACGCCAGCGGTTGGCTGCGCGTGCACTACCCAGCCGAGTACATGGCCGCGATCCTCACCGAGGAGCCCGGCATGTGGTCGCGCCAGACGAAGAGGCACGAGGCCCGCGACTGGGGCGTGCCGTTCCTGCCGTTCGACGTCAATCGCTCCGGTCTCCACTTTCGAGTGGAGCGCGTCACGGACGTCGTAGGGCACACGGCCGAGCGCGGGGGGCGTGCTTCTGGTGACGGCCAAGGTCGGCAGTCAGCAGGCGACGAGGACGGCCGGCTGTCGGCGGACGCAGCAGGCGGCCGGAAGCCGGCGAGCGTCAAGGCGATCCGCCCTCCCCTGTCCGGCATCACCGGCGTCTCCGAGGATGCGGCGAGGAAGATCATGCTCGAGCGGCTGGTCCACGGTCCCTTCCGAGGCGTCGAGGACCTCCATGAGAGGGTCGCACTGGAGCGCGACGTCGTAGAGGCGCTGGTCCGAGCCGGGGCCTTCGACGAGGTGCAGCCGAGGCGCGAGGCTCTCTACCGTACCGGCGTGCTGGCGAACTCCTCGGAGCCGGGCAGCAGGCCGCTGTTCTCCGTGCCGGTCGAGACTCCGGACCTGCCGCGGATGACGCTCCCCGAGCGGTTCGTGTGGGACTACCAAACGACGCGCATGAGCACGCTCGAGGTCCACGCCGTCGACCTCGTGCGCGACCAGCTCCGCGAGATCGGCTGCGTGCCGCTGCTGCGCCTACGTCGCACCCCACGCAAGACGCAGGTGCTGACCGCAGGGTTGGTCGTCGGTCGCCAGCGGCCAGGCACCGCGAAGGGGTTCGCGTTCTTCGTGATCGAGGACGGGCCGGTACGTGCGCAGGTGATCATCTCTCCCGACCTCTGGGACGAGCAGCGCGTACTGCTGCGCGACGCCTCGATGCTCGTCGTCGACGGGATCGTCGAGGACACGGGCCACCAACTCACGCTCAAGGCCGTACGGCTCGCCGAGATAGCCGGACCCATCCACGTGCGGGGCTATCACTTCGGGTGACAGTCGCCTACAAGCCGGTGCGGCAGGCCTGGGAGCCGCGAAGGTCCTTCAACATGAAGGCGTCAGGTGCACCGTCCTGGAGGCGTCGGGACGGATAGGCGGCCGCGCCCTCACGTCGAAGCGCGAGTTCGGTGCGCCGTTCGACGTCGGCTGCGCCTGACTCCATGTGGCTGACCGGAACCCCTTCTACACGGAGGCCCAGCAGGCGGGGTGGCCGCTGCGCCATCACGATATGGCGCTCGACAACGTCTACTTCGGCCCCCTCTATCGGGGACACGGCTGCGCGCATGACTCGTGAGACGCACCCATCATCACGCCCGCAGGTACCTGGCGTTCCCCACTTCCATCAGTGGCAAACGGAGTACCCCTGCTCTCCCCTTTCCAACTGGGGGAGCCGTTCGATAATGGCGCGCGGAAGGTTCCCTTACTTCCCCACTACAGACGAGCCGGGCCCCGATACTTCCCCACTTGCCGCTTCGAGCCGATCGTCTCAGGCATCCGCATTACGACTAGGGCCGTGTCGAATCCGCTTCCAGTCTGCGCTTCGTTCCCTAGTCACGCACCCAAGGAACGTCGCCCTCAGATCGGCAACCGACCACCGGGAGCACGCACTCTGCTTCGTGCGCGCCAGCCAGCAGAAGGGCATGGTCGCCCCCGCGCCGCGCCGAAACTTGCGTCACCGATGCGGTACCGTCCATTTCCCACTTGGCCGATGTTGCGCGTGCTACAGCGCTTTCGGACCGGCTCGCAGACGCGCATCGGGCCCCGCA
>Ga0079224_100002707_pt1 | contig 21799 bp, 17 predicted proteins | sample Stecom2015_FD_80414 | JGI IMG/M metagenome (GOLD analysis project Ga0079224, IMG submission 80414) | Agricultural soil microbial communities from Utah to study Nitrogen management - Steer compost 2015 | ecosystem: Environmental > Terrestrial > Soil > Agricultural land | place: USA: Utah...
GGCGGCGCGGGAGCCCCTCCCGGACCTGCGCAGGCCGGTGAAGGAGACCCCGCGCGCGAAGCAGAAGGGTTTCGCGTCAATCAACGGTGATCGACGGCCCGGCCTGGCGGGCGGGCCGCCGGTCTCCAGGACTGGCCCTCTCGGAGGTGATGGGCATGACCGTCACCGTGGCGGGCGTAGACGCCCTCGAAGCCCCCCACAACCCGGGCATTCCCCTGGACCTGGACTGGCTGGCGGACGTGCGGGTCAACCGCTCGGCGGTGGAACGGCGGGCGGCCACCCTGCCCGCCCGGCGCAGCATCAAGCAGGCATGGCAGGCGGCGTGGCTCCTGCGGGCCGTGCAGCTCATCGACCTGACCACCCTGAGCGGCGACGACACCCCGGGCCGGGTCCGGCGCCTGTGCGCCAAAGCCCGCCAGCCGGTGCGCCAGGACATCCTGGACGCCCTGGGCGTAGGCTCCCTGCGCCTGCACGTGGCGGCCGTCTGCACGTGGTCGGTGCTGGTGCCTGCCGCCGTGGAAGCCCTCCAGGGCTCCGGCATCCCTGTGGCGGCCGTGGCCGCCGGTTTCCCCTCGGGCCTCATGCCGCTGTCCCAACGGGTGGACGAAGTGCGGGCCGCGGTGGCCGCGGGCGCGGACGAGGTGGACATCGTCATCTCCCGCCGCCACGTGCTCACCGGCAACTGGCGAGCCCTGTACGACGAGGTGCAGGCCTTTAAGGAAGCCTGCGGCGGCGCCCATCTCAAGGCCATCGTCGCCGCGGGCGAGCTGGGCACCCTGCGCCACGTGGCCCGGGCCACCCTGGTGTGCATGATGGCCGGCGCCGACTTCGTCAAGACGTCCACCGGCAAAGAAGCCGTCAATGCCACCCTCCCCATCGGTCTCGTGATGGTGCGGGCCATGCGGGAATACATGGAGCGCACCGGCTACCGGGTCGGCTTCAAGCCCGCCGGCGGCATCCGCCAGGCCAAGGACGCGCTCAACTGGATGATCCTGATGAAGGAAGAGCTGGGCGACGCCTGGCTGCGCCCGGCCCTTTTTCGGCTGGGCGCCAGCGGCCTGCTCACCGACATCGAGCGGCAGCTGGAGCACCACGTCACCGGGCGCTACTCGGCGGCCCACCGCCACCCCATGGGTTAACGGAAAGCGAGGCGAAGGCCGTGGACATCAGCCGCATCCTGGAAACCATGGAATACGGGCCGGCGCCCGAGGGAGACGGGCCGGTGCGGCAGTGGCTGGCCCAGCACCGGGACGGGTTTGGCCTGTTCATCGACGGGCAATGGCGCAAGCCCGCGGGCGCGGCCACCTTCACCACCGTGAACCCGGCCACCGGGGAAACCTTGGCCACCGTCGTGCAGGCCCGCCCTGAGGACGTGGACGACGCGGTGGCCGCCGCCCGGGCCGCGTTTCCCGCCTGGTCCGCCCTGCCGGGCCACGCCCGGGCCCGGTTTCTGTACGCCTTGGCCCGCCAGGTGCAAAAGCACGCCCGCTTCCTGGCCGTCTTGGAGACGCTGGACAACGGCAAGCCCATCCGCGAAACCCGCGACATCGACATCCCCCTGGTGGCCCGCCACTTCTACCACCATGCCGGCTGGGCCCAGGTCCTGGCCAGGGAGTTTCCCGGCTGGAGTCCCGTGGGCGTGGTGGGCCAGATCATCCCGTGGAACTTCCCCCTGCTGATGCTGGGGTGGAAAATTGCGCCCGCGCTGGCCGCCGGCTGCACCGTAGTCCTGAAACCGGCCGAGTACACGCCCTTGACGGCCTTATACTTCGCCGAATTGTGCCAGGAGGTGGGCCTGCCCCCCGGCGTGGTCAATATCGTCACGGGCGACGGTGCGGTGGGCGAGCTCATCGTCCAGCACCCGGATATCGACAAGATCGCCTTCACCGGCTCCACCGACGTCGGCCGCCTGATCCGGAAGCGCACCGCAGGCAGCGGCAAGAGCCTCACGCTGGAGCTGGGCGGCAAGTCGCCTTTCATCGTGTTTGACGACGCCGACCTGGACAGCGCCGTGGAAGGCGTGGTGGACGCCATCTGGTTCAACCAGGGCCAGGTGTGCTGTGCCGGTTCGCGGCTTTTGGTGCAGGAAACCATCGAGGAGGCGTTCTTGGCCAAGCTGCGCCGGCGCATGGAACGCTTGCGGGTGGGCAACCCCCTGGACAAGGGCGTGGACATCGGCGCCATCATCGCCCCGGTGCAGCTGGCCCGCATCGAAGAGCTGGTGCGCCGCGGCCAGGAGGAAGGCGCCAGCGTGTGGCAGCCGTCGTGGTCGTGCCCCAAGGACGGCTGGTTTTACCCGCCCACGCTGCTGACCAACGTGGCGCCGGCGTCGACGGTGGCCCAGGTGGAGATCTTTGGCCCCGTCCTGGTCAGCATGAGCTTTCGCACCCCCGCGGAAGCGGTGGCGTTGGCCAACAACACCGTCTACGGCCTCGCGGCCAGCGTCTGGACGGAAAACATCAACCTGGCCCTAGATGTGGCCGCGCAGCTGCGCTGCGGCGTCGTCTGGGTCAACGCGACCAACCTGTTTGACGCGGCTGCGGGTTTTGGCGGCTGCAAGGAAAGCGGATTTGGGCGCGAAGGCGGCCGGGAAGGCATGTGGGAGTACCTGCGTCCCCTGTGGCAGCGGCGCTGGACCGCAAGCGGGGCAGCTCCCGCACCCCCCGGCGGAGCGGCCCCCGGCCCCGCCGGCGAAGCAGCTCCCGGGTCCGGCGGCGGGGAACCCGTCGACGCATCGACGGCACCGGCGGCCGGGCCAGCAGGGCACCAGGAGCTTGGTCCCGCGCCAGGGCCGCAGGGCGCGGACGGGATGGCCGAAGTCCCGGCCCTCGCGGCGGCCCCGCCCATCGACCGCACGCCCAAGATGTACATCGGCGGACAGCAGGTGCGCCCCGACGCCCCCTACTCCCGCCACATCGTGGGCCCCGACGGCCGCGTGGTGGGCGAAGTGGGCGAAGGAAACCGCAAGGACATCCGCAACGCGGTGGAGGCGGCCCACAAGGCCCGGGGCTGGCGGCAGATGTCGGGACACCAGCGGGCCCAAGTGCTCTATTACATCGCCGAAAACCTGGCGGTGCGGCGGGACGAGTTTGCCGCGCGCCTCGCGGCCATGACGGGCTACAAGCCCGCGGACGCCCGCCGGGAAGTGGAGGCCGCCATCGAGCGGTGGTTCGTCTACGCCGCCTGGGCGGACAAGTACGACGGCATGGTGCACCGCACCGTATCCCGCCACATCACCCTGGCCATCCCCGAACCCGTCGGCGTCATCGGCATCGGCTGCCCCGACGAGGGCCCGCTGGTGGCCTTGGTATCCTTGGTGGCGCCGGCGGTGGCCATGGGCAACAGCGTGGTGGTGGTGCCCTCGGAGCGCTGGCCGCTGGCGGCCACCGACCTGTACCAGGTGCTGGACACCTCCGACGTGCCCGCGGGCGTCATCAACATCGTCACCGGCGCCCGGGACGACCTGGTGCGGGTGCTGGCCGAACACGACGACGTGGACGCGGTCTGGTACTTCGGCACTGCGGAGGGCAGCGCCATGGTGGAACGGGCCTCCGCCGGCAACCTCAAGCGCACCTGGGTCAACTACGGCCGGCCCCGGGACTGGCTGGACCCGGAACAGGGAAGCGGCCACGAGTTCTTGCGGGCCGCCACCCACATCAAAAACGTCTGGATCCCTTACGGCGAGTAGGAACACCCCTCGGCGCCGGCCGGCGGGCCGGCGCCGAAGCCTGCGTCAAGACCAGGCGGCGTTGCCCGGGTTTGAGCGGGCAACCTTCCTTCCCGGCAGAAGGAGGGGCTCTTTAGAATGTAGAAATTCGTGGAACCATTCCCCATCGTCTGCCCTAAGACAAAGAGGTCGCCGGGCCCAACGGGCCCCAGGAAGGAGTGGGCCAATGCAACCCACGGACCTGACCGTCCCAGCGGCGGCGCAACGCGAGGCGTTTCGCATCAAGGACTGCTCGCTGGTCACCATTGCGACGGGCCGGCACGCGCAAAACTTGCGGGAGCTGCGGGATCATCTGGCGGCCGTGGACGCCATGGTGGTGTACAGCCACTTCTGGCTGGGCCGGCTGCAGCCCCGCTACGACGAGATGGAGTACGTCAACGACTTCGCCGCCTGGGCCTTCCGGGCGCTCCACGATTACGTGCTGGGCGAACGGCTGGCCATGGTGGACCCGTCGGAGTTTGACGACCTGGACGAGCTGCGCCAGGAAGTGCTGGACCTGGTGGAAGAGCGCTTGGATGAGCGGGAGATGGTGCCCTGGGCCCGGCCTGGCCAGCGGTTTGACTTCTTGCGGGCGCAGATGGTGGTCTTTGACACCTACCAGCGCATCTCACGCCCCGAGGAGCTGCCCGCAGCGGTGCTGCGGTTTTCCCCGGGCAGCCTTTTCTACCACCTCATTGACGCCCGCCGGCGCCGCCCCGACGGCCTGGACGACCTGCGGGCGTGGCTGGTGGCCTGGGGCCTGGGCGACAGCCCCCTCGTCCAGGAGCTGGCCGGGGTGGACTGGCACTTCCTCAGCCTGACGGAACTGAGGGAGCGGGTGGCAGCCATCTGCGCCGCCGATTTGGGGGGTGGGCAGGGGTGAGCGGACCCGACACCACCACGGCCCCAAGGCCGTCCCTGGCGGCTTACGCGGAAGTGGTGGGCGAAGCGGTCATCCGGCAGCTGGAGCGGCTGGCCGAGCCCCTGCAGGGAAAGCGCATCGTGCACGTCAACTCCACCCGGGCCGGTGGCGGCGTGGCCGAGATCTTGGCCAAGATGGTCCCCCTCATGCAGGAGCTGGGCATGGACGCCAGCTGGGAGGTCATCGAGGGCAATCCCGACTTTTTCCAGTGTACCAAGTCCTTCCACAATGCGCTGCAGGGCGACCCCGTCGACATCCCCGATCGGCTGCTGCGGGTGTATGAGGAGGTCAACCAGCAAAACGCCGCGGTGCTGCGGGACAAACTGGCCGACGCGGACTTCGTCATGATCCACGACCCGCAGCCGGCACCCCTTTTGCACTTCGTCGGGCAACGCAAGGGCAAGTGGATCTGGCGCTGCCACATCGACGCCAGCCGCCCCCAGCGATCCGTTTGGCGCTACGTGCGCAAGTGGGTCGTGGACTACGACGCCAGCGTCTTCTCCCTGGCGGACTTTACCCAGGCCCTGCCCCATCCCCAGTACGTCATCCCGCCCAGCATCGATCCCTTGAGCGACAAGAACCGGGACTTGACGCCGCAAGAGGTGGCCGCGGTGTTTTCCCGCTTTGGACTCGATCCGGACCGGCCCCTGATCCTGCAGGTGTCCCGCTACGACCGGTTCAAGGACCCGGTGGGCGTCATCCAGGCCTTCCGCATGGCCCGCCGCTACGTGCCCGGGCTGCAGCTGGTCCTCGCCGGCGGCGGCGCCACCGACGACCCCGAGGGCGAAGCGGTGCTGGCCGAGGTGCACGCGGCGGCCAACGGCGATCCGGACATCCACGTGCTGGTGCTGCCGCCCGACGCCCACGTAACCATCAACGCGCTGCAGCGGGCCGCCGACATCGTGCTGCAAAAGTCCCTCAAAGAGGGCTTTGGCCTGACGGTATCCGAGGCCATGTGGAAGGAGAAGCCCGTCATCGGCGGCAATGTGGGCGGCATTCGCCTGCAGGTCATCGACTACCAGACGGGGTTTTTGGTCAATTCGCCCGAGGGGGCGGCGCTGCGCATCCGGTATCTGCTGCAGAAACCGGAAAAGCGGGCCAAGATCGGCGAGCGGGCCCGGGAATACGTGCGGGAAAACTTCCTGCTCACCCGCCACCTGCGGGAATACATGACCATGATGCTGGGCGTCTACCACGACGGCCAGCCCCGGATCGTGCTGGGGTGAAGGGCCTGTGAGCCACCAGCTGCGCCAGGATCCCGCCACGGGCCGGTGGGTCATCGTGGCGCCCGCCCGGGGCCGCCGGCCCGGGGCGGGCGCCAGCATCTCGACCGGGGACCAGCGTCCCGCGGCGGGGCCCGCCACGGTGCCCCACTGCCCCTTTTGCCCGGGCAACGAGGAGAAGACCCCGCCGGAAGTGTACCGGCTGCCCGGCGGCAGCGGAGGCTGGCGGGTGCGGGTAGTGCCCAACCTGTTTCCAGCAGTGGCGCCCGCGGAGCCGGCGGCGTCCGGCAGGACTGCCGCGCCCGGCACGACGGGAGGGACCGGCCCCCTAGCGGAAGGCAATGCACCGGCGCCCCCGGCCGCCTTGGCCTCCCTGTTCCGCGCCCAACCGGCCGTCGGCGTCCATGAGGTGATCATCGACACGCCCCACCACAGCCGCCATCTGGCCGATATGGACGTGGACGAGCTGGCCGCGGTGCTCGGGGTTTACCGGGCCCGCTACCGGGCAGCCCTGGAGCAGCCGGCCGTGCGATGCGTCGCCCTGTTCCGCAACCACGGCCAAGACGCGGGCACGTCCCAAGCCCACCCCCACGCGCAGCTCATCGCGGTCCCCCTGGTGCCCACGGCCGTGCGCCGCCGCTGGGAGAGGGCGGCCCGCTACGCCCGCAGCACCGGCCGCTGCCTCTATTGCGACCTGCTGGCGGCCGAGCGGCAGCACGGCGATCGCCTCGTGCTGGACACGAACGCCTTCGTGGCCTTGGCCGCCTTCGCGCCCCGGTTTCCCTACGAGACGTGGATCATGCCCACTCGCCACCAGGCGGACTTCCCCTCGGCCAGCGACGGCGAACTCCAGGCCCTGGCCCAGAACCTGCGGACCGTGCTGCGGGCCTTCCGGGACGCCGTGGGCGACCCGCCCCACAACCTGGTCTTTTACGGCGCGCCCGGCCATCGGTCTGCGTTCCACTGGCACCTGCAGGTGCTGCCCCGCACGGCCCGGCCAGCGGGCTTTGAGATGGGGACGGAAATGGCCATCGTCGCGGTGCCCCCCGAGCAGGCCGCGGCGGAGCTGCGGGCCGCGGTCCGGGCCTGAGGGCCCCCGCGGCGGAGCCTGGGGCCGAGAGCGGCGGTGGTGACGCGCCGCCGCTGCGGGGCGGCCATCCGGCGGCCGCGTCAGCGGAGCCGTCAGCATCAGCGGATCAGGAAATCGGCCCAGCGCCGCCCGGCCGTCGGGCCTGCGGGCGGCGGCATCTCCTCCACTTCCCGCACCACCGCCCAACGGGGCCCTTGCCCCAGGTAGTCCCGGAGCAAAGCCAAGGTCTCCGGCGCCCCCTCGGCCACCACTTCCACCGAGCCGTCGGGCAAGTTGCGCACCCAGCCCGTCAGGCCCAAGGCCCGCCCGTGCCGCTGGACAAAGGCCCGGAAGCCCACGCCCTGCACCCGGCCGCGCACTCGCCACGCCCGCCGCACCACGTCCTGCGCACCCGGCGTGACCTGATCCCGCATTGCCTCGCTCCCTCCCTTGCCCTATACTGGAGAACAGTTCCTGCCCATGCAAGCACTTTCTATGGGTATATGCCGGCACGGCGCACGGGGCAGGCGCGGAGGGCGACGGGATGACCAAGGCTTCCGGTGCGGTGGACAAGCGAGGCGGGCGGCGGCGTTGGCCGGCCCTCCGGGCGACGCTGGCCGCTTATGCGGGCTTGACCGCTGGGGTAGCCCTGGTGGCCCTGGGCCTCAACTGGTTTTTGGTGCCCCATCGCCTGGCGGCCGGCGGGGTCAGCGGCTTGGCCGTGGTGGTCCACCACCTCTTTGGGCTGCCGGTGGGCGCCACCATGCTGGTCATCAACATTCCCCTCTTCATCCTGGCCGCCCGGGTGCTGGGCATCGCCGCCGGCGCCCGCAGCATCTACGGCTTCGTGTCCCTGTCCCTTATCGTCGACGCCCTGGCCCCCTACCTGAGCCCGCTGACCCAGGATCCGGTGCTGGCGTCCATCTACGGGGGCGTGCTGGTGGGCATCGGCGTCGGCATCACCTACCGCCTGAGCGGCTCCACGGGCGGAACGGCCCTGGGCGCCCGCCTGATCCACCACTACTTGCGCATCGGCACGGGCCGGGCTTTGCTCTTGGCCGACGGCATCGTCATCCTCCTGGCCGGCATCGCTTTTGGCCCCGAACTGGCCTTGTACGCGCTGTTGTCGGTGTTCATCACCATCCGGGTGGTGGACCTCCTGGAGGAAGGCACGCCCCACGCCAAGGCGGCCATCATCGTCTCCGACGCGCCCGATCGGGTGGCCCAGCTGGTCCTGCACGAGCTGCAGCGGGGAGCCACGGCCCTGCAGGGGCGCGGGCTTTACACCGGCCGGGACCGGCAGATCCTCCTGGTCATCGTGGACCGGGACGAAGTGGGCCGCCTCAAACAACTGGTGCGCAGCGCCGACCCCACCGCCTTCGTGGTCATCTCCGACGTCCACGAAGCCTTGGGCGAAGGCTTCCGCCGCCTGACCTGACAAGGGCTCCGCGGGCAATGCGAAGGGCTCCGCGGCGTTACCCGATACTGCAAAACGGGCCCACCCTGTCCGGCACGACAAGGGGCGGGTCCCCTCCCGGAACCCGCCCCGGTGCGTCCCTACCGTTCGCGGCTAGGCCGGCGCGCCCTCGCCTTACTTGGTGGCATTACTTGCCCTTACTTGGCCGCCCGGGCCGCCTCCAGCGCCGCCTCGTAGTTGGGGTGGTCGCTGACCACGGGGACGTACTCCACGTAGGTCACCTTATTGTTGGAATCCACCACGAACACCGCCCGGGCCAGCAGGCGCTTGTCCTTGATGAGCACGCCCCAGTTGTTGCCAAAGGACGCATACCGGTGGTCCGAGAGGGTCTGCACCCGCTCGATGCCCTCTGCGGCGCACCAGCGCTTCTGGGCAAAGGGCAGATCCATGCTGATGACCAGCACGCTGACGTTGCCCAGCTTGGCCGCTTCCTCGTTGAAACGCCGGGTTTCGGCGCTGCACACGCCCGTGTCCAGCGACGGCACCGACGCGATAAGCCGCACGCCCGACGTATCCTTTAGGGAAACCTCGGACAGGTCATTGGCAATCACAGTAAAATCGGGCGCATCCTGGCCCACCTGCACGGCTTGGCCGGCCAATTCGACGGGCTGGCCCCCAAACATGACGGTGCGCATGGGCAGTTCCCTCCTTGATACTGAAGTTGGTGCTGGCAGCACCCTCAGTCTTTCCACCGGAGTACCCGGGAATCCTTCTCTCCATGGGGCGCCCTGCCCGGGGTCAGCGCCGGCCGGCCAGCACCAGGGCCACCACGCCAACCAAAGCGAGGAAGGGACCAAAGGGCAAGGGCTGCCCCCGCCGGTGGCGGCCCGCAGGCGCCACGGCAGGGGTCAGGCCAGCAGCTGCCGCAGGGCGTCTTCGTCCCAGCCCACCACCACTTGCTGGCCCTTTACCGTGATGGGCCGGCGCCAGAGGCCCGGCTCCCGGGCCAAGAGCGCGACCCACTCGTCGTCGGACAGTTCCCGATCCGCCAGGCCCAGTTCCCGAAAGCGCCGGCTGCGCGGGGACACCAGGTCCCGGACGCCGCCGGGCAGGAGACGGGCCAGACGCCGGATCTCCTCTTCCGTGGGCAAGTCCCTAAAAAATCGGCGCTCCACGACTTCGGCCCCCAGCTCGCCCAGCAACTGCCGGGCTTTGCGGCACGACGTTCAGCTGGGGTAGTGGTACAGCGTAACCTGCGCCACAGGCGTTCCCCTCCTCATCCTCTTTGCGGCCGCACCCCCTGCGGCGCCGCACCCCCTATTGTCGCCCCGTTCCCCGTCCCGGGCCCGGGAGGGCGAGAGGGTATGCAGGCTGCGGTGGGGCCGCCGCCCGCTTCCTTCCCGGCCGAAAGCCGCAAATCCTGCTGCCCCGAGGGCCGCCACCAGCGCTCCCCCGGCGGGCCCCAGCCGGCGCGAGGCGTGCGCCGGGAAACTTCTCTGCGGGTACTGCAAGGCCGGCCTCCGCGGGAATGCCCAGAGTTTAGTCGCAGTTTTACCGACTGTATTATGCATGTACCGATTCGCGCAGCCGGTTTTCCGTAGAGCGAAAGGAAAAGGCCTCCCATTGTCAAATAGTGACGTGATATCGGCCGCCGTGCTTGGGGGGGTGGTGGTCGTGGCCCTGGACCGTCAAGGACGGGACGTGCCCACGGGGGACATGGCGCCGGAGCCGGTTACGCAGCAGGCCTTCACCGCGTTGGTCAACGTCGCCAAGCAGCTCTTGAAACCGCTGGATCTGGCTTCCGTCCTCGACGAGATCCTCACCCAGGTGCAGCGCCTGTTCGGCTACACGATTTGCGCCGTCCTCTTGCCCACCAGCGATGGGCGCCACCTCTACATCGCCGCCCACCGGGGATACGATCCGGACGTGGTCAGCCGCGCGCGCTTCCCCTTTGGCGGGCACCAAGGGATCGTGGGCCGCGTGTCCGCCACGGGGCAGTCCTACTACGCGCCGGACGTCTCGGCGGACCCGTACTACATCCCCGGGGCGCCGGGCGTGCGGTCGGAGTTCGCGGTGCCGCTGGTCCTGGACGGGCAAGTGCTGGGCATCCTGGACGTGGAGAGCCACGAGCTGGACGCGTTTCCCCGCGAGGTGCAGGAAGTCATCGAAGCCTTTGCCGTCCTGGCGGCCCTGGCCATCTACCGGGCCCAGCGCCACGAGGAGCTGCAGCAATTGGCCCTCACCGACGGGCTGACGGGGCTGGCCAACAACCGCGCGTTTTGGGAAAACCTGCACCGGGAGCTGGCCCGGGCCCAACGCTTTGCCCAGCCCTTGTCCCTCATGGTGCTGGAGATCGACAACTTCAAGCGAGTCAACGACGTCTACGGGCACCTGCGGGGCGACGACGCGCTGCGCGCGGTGGCCCGCACGATCAACGTGTCGTGCCGGGCCATGGACATCGGGGCCCGGGTGGGCGGCGACGAGTTTGCCGTGATCCTGCCCCAGACCACCAAGGCGGAAGCCGTCAGCGTGGCCCAGCGCCTGTGCAGCCAGGTGGAGGCCCTGCGCCTGCGGGACGACATCCGCCTCACCATCAGCATCGGCTTGGCCGCGTACCCCGAGGACGGCACCAGCCCCAACGCCTTGTTTGCCGCCGCCGACTACGCCATGTACCGGATCAAGTACCAGGGCGGCGGCGGTTACTGCGTGGCAGGAGCTGCGTGCGGGGGCGCGCCCGCGTCCCCTTAAGCCCCCAGCCCCCGCCCAAGGCCCTGGGCGCCTTCAAGCATCGGCAACCCGGCGGTATCCCCGGCGGTGGTAGACCAAGGGCTCGGCCGGCTCGAACTCCAGGGACAGGATCTCGCCCACGAAAATGACGTGATCACCGCCGTCGTAGCGGTGGCGGGTCCGGCACTCGATGCGGGCCCAGGCGTCGGCCAACAGCGGCGCGCCCGTCCGGCCCGTGGTGTACGCAAGCCCCTGGAAGCGATCCTCCACCGGGCTGGCAAAGCGGGTGGACAGCTCCTCCTGCCCCGCCCGCAGCGCGTTGACGCCAAAGCCTTCCGCGGCTTCAAAATGGGCCAGGCTCCCCGACCGCTTGTGCAAGGTAAACATGACCAGCGGCGGATCCAGGGACAGCGGGTCAAAGGAACTGGCCGTAAAGCCGATGGGTTCGCCGTTGGTGCCCCTGCAGGTGATGACGGCCACCGCCGAAGGCCAGTTGGAAAACATGTCCTTAAAGCTGGCCGGATCGATCGTCATCATCGTCTCTCCCTTCGGGTTTCCCGTCGCCCGCGCCGCGGCAGCCCATCCGGGCTGCCCCTCTGCAGCTTGTGCGTCCGCCGCCGGTCCTCCGGCAGGCCGGCGGGGCCGGCCCTCAGCCCGCCGGGCCCATCACCGCCGCGGGCTGGGCGCCCAGGGTGATGGACCCGTTGGTGGTGCGGATGCGCAAAAACGCGTTGCCTTCGCCCAGGCGGCCCACCAGCCGCCGCCCGTCGATGCGGGACACCGCGACCTCGGTTTCCAGGAGAATGCGCCCGTTGAAGGTGTTGAGGTCCAGGGCCACGTCGGGCGCCTGCAGGTAGGTGCGCACCGTCCCGTTGGACGTGGTCAGGTCGTAGGACGCGTCCCGGGCCAGGGCCGCCCGGAGCTCGATGCCGCCGTTGGTGGTCTGCACCCGGCCGCTGCCCGCGAGGGTGCCGCCCAGCACCTTGACGGGCCCGTTGGTGGTCACCGCCTCCACGCGCCCGTCCACGTCCGCGAGCTGAATGGTGCCGTTGGTGGTGCGGGCTTCCAGGGTGCCGGCCAAACCGCGCACCTGGATGGCGCCGTTGGACGTCCGCAGCGCCGCGTCGCCCGCCAGCCCCGCCGCGTTGATGGGGCCGTTGCTGGTGGTGAGGGCCACCCGGCCGCTCCAGTCCCGGGGCACCGCCACGTGAAACCGCACCTTGACGCTGCCCCGGCCGAGGAGACCGCCGCTGGCATCGGCCCGGGCCGCGACGCCCCGCTCGTCCTCCACGAAATTGACCGTCACCTGGCCGCCCAGCAAGCGCCACAGGCCGCCCAGCACCCCGCCGGTTTCGGCGGTGGCGGCGATGCGGACCTCATCGCCCTCCCACGGGCCGTAGGTGATGGGGCCGTTCCACCCGCGGATGACCAGCTCCTGCCCTGGCGCCAGGGCAAAGCTGCGGCTGACCTCGTCCAGCACTTCGCCGCCGAAACCCGCGCCACCCATCAGCACCGCCACGCCCAAGACGATGGCGGCGATGCCTGCGATGATTCCCATGAGCCGTTGCGTCACGGCTCCGCCCCCTTTCAGCCGTCTCCGGCCTGCGCCATGGCCGCGCCCCCTCCCGCATCCCGCTTACCGATGGGCGCCTGGGGTTTCAAGCACCATGGCCCAGCACCATTATCAGGAATAATCGCGCCGGGTTCAACCCAGGGGGGTGGAGGGAAGGCTGCCGCGGGGCGAAGGGGCGGGCGCCGCCTATTCCGCGGCCTCCTGCAGGCGGACGGGAGCTTTGGCCACATACTCCGGCGGGCCGTCGGCCGTCAGCTGGGCCCACACCGCGGCGCACCGGGGATCAAACTGCGTCCCCGCGCCGGCCAGCACGTACTCCCGGGCCTGTTCGTGGGTCCACGGCTCCCGGTAGGCCCGGCGGGAAGTGAGGGCGTCATAGACGTCGGCCACGGCCAAAATCCGGGCCAGGAGCGGGATCTCCTCCCCCTTGAGCCCGTCGGGATAGCCCGTGCCGTCCCACCGCTCGTGGTGATGGCGGATGACCGCGAGCTCATCGGGCATGAAGCCCAGCCGGCTGCACATCTCGTAGCCCGTTATGGGGTGCTCCTCGATGATGCGCCGCTCTTCGGGGGTGAGGGGACCGGGCTTGTTTAAGATGTGGTCGGGCACCCGGATCTTGCCGACGTCGTGGACCAGCCCTCCTTGGGCCAGGGCCCGCAGCTGCTCCCGGGACAGCCCCATGGCCTCGCCGATGCGCAAGGCCGTCAAGGTCACCCGGTAGCTGTGGCCGGCGGTGTAGGGGTCGCGGATCTCGGTGGCCAGCACCAGGGCCCGCACGCTGTCGGACATCGCGGTTTCAAATCGGGCCAGAGGATCGGCCCGAAACAGCCCCCGCACGGACCCCGACAAGTAGTGGCCTTCCGCGTACTGCCGCAGCACGCCCCACACCACGGCGGCGGTGGCAAAAAGCAGGAGGAAATGGTAGGTCCACCAGCTCAAGTGCCACAAAGCCCCCCGCACCATGATCCACATGGAAACCGCCAGCCACCCGCTGGCGTACACCACCGCCTTGGCCAGGGGAAATCCGGATTCATGGTACGCCCGCCAGTAGGCCATGCCCGTCCACAGGAGCAGCGCCCCGGTGATCGCGGTGGCGGCACCGCTCCAGGGGCGAAGAAGCAGGGCGACGGTTTCCCACCAGTGGGGCTGGGCCAGGCTGACGATGATGAGCAGGATCAACACGGCCGCCCAGGCGGGCACCAGCCCGCTGTACCAGCGGGACACCCACCGCATGCCCCGGGCGCCGGTGGAAACCGTGGACAAGGCCATCCAAACGGCGGTGAGCACCACGCTCAAAGGGGACGTCACCGCCGGCAGGGCCGTCACATCCAGCAGAAACCCGGGGGTCGACAGGCCGTGCAGCGCAAAAACGAAGCCCAGGGACATGTAGGCCATGGCCAGGAACATCAATTGCAGGTTGCGCTGTCGCTGGGCGGCGATTCCCGTGGCCGTGGCCGCGACGCCGGCCAGGAGCGAAGCGGCGGAGACGATGGAGAAGTGCTCCAGGGGGGCAGGAATGTAAAGATCGACCTCGGGCCGCTGTGACAGGTACTCAAACCCCAGCAAGGGGAGCAGTGCACTCATCACTGCCAACGCGGCAAGCTGGTAGCTGTCCCGACGCACAGCGCCCCACGCTTTCCACTAAGTTCCTATACATTCACTTCCTTCGCTGTCCTCCAAGTTTTTCCTCCCAAAAACGCCTATTGAGGCCGGAGAACAGGGGAGGCGGGCAAGACGGACCGGCTACGGCAACACCGAGTTTAGATCCAGCTGCAAGTGTTCCATGCCCACCAGGGACAGCCAGTGGGGCACCAGCACGCCGGCGGCCTGCAAGTAGGCAGCCTGGGCCAAAGTCAAGGCGTAGGACGCCTCCAGGCGCCCCAGCTCCGCCTGGGCCACGGCCGTCTCGGCCCGCAGCACGTCGCCGTCGGTGGCCGCGCCCGCGGCCCGCAGCTGCTGGGCAATGGCCAGTCCCTGCCGGGCCGCCTCCACGCCCTGCTCTGCGCTGCGGAGACCCGCCTCGGCCGCCATCAGGCGCGCGTAGGCCGCCGTGACCTCGGCCTGGACCGCCTGTTCCAGCTGCTCCACCTGCAGCGCGGCCAGCTCCACCTGCAGGGCAGCCTGGGCCCGCTGGGCCTGCCGCTGTCCGCCGTCCAGCAGCGGCCACTCCACCTCCAGGCCCACCATCCAATTGGGCGTTTCCGAGGGGATGGCTTGTCCCCTGTCGGAAACCTGGCGGGTGTTCATCACGGTCCCGCCCAGGTACCCGTGGCGGTCCACACTGACGGAAAGCTCCACATCGGGCCAGCGGTAGCGGCCCACCAGCGCCACCGTGGGCTTGGACTGCTCCTGAGCCAAAACGTCGCTGGCCCGGGCCCGCTCCAGATCCCGCCGGGCCCGCTGGACGTCGCCCCGCTGCTGGGCGAGATCTAGGGCCTCCTCCAGCGACGGCCACACCGCGGGGATCTCGGTTTCCGCCACCGCCAGCACGGTAGTCAGGGGATACCCCAGGCTCTGGTTGAGGCCCATGCGGGCGGCCCGCAGCTCGCCTTCGGCCCGCACCGCTTCCGCCTGGGCGCGGTACAGCTGGGCCTCGGCCTGCAGCAGGTCCGCCTGGGTGGCCGTGCCGGCGGCCAGGCGCTCCGCCTGCTCCGCGACCCGGTTCTCCGCCTCCCGCAGCGCGGCCTGGGCCGCCCGCAGGGCTGCCTCGGCCCGGAGCACGCCGTAGTAGGCCTCCAGGCTCTGGACGATGGCGCCCCCCAGGGCGTTCTCAAAATCCGCCACGGCTTGCGCGCTGTTCGCGTCGGCCAGCTGCGCCAGGGCCTGCTGCAGCGGCGAGCGCCACAGGGATGCCCGCGCCGTGAGCGTCACCCGATAACCGTTGGCGGTGATTTCCGGCTGCTCTTGCAGGCGCTGGAACACGTCGCCCAGCCACGGCAGCAGATCCTCGTACCCGTCCGGGGGTCGCGGCAGCGCCACCGCCCCCGACGGCGACGTCCCCTCGCGCCAGAGCCGGTAGGGGCCGCCGCTTACCGACAAAGCGGGCCGCAAGGCCGCGCGTTGCTCTTCTGCGCGCGCCTGCGCCAGCCAATACTGCAGCTGGGCCGCCCGCACCCCCAGATGATGGGTCAAGGCCCGCTCCACCACCCGCACCGCGTCGTACACTTCGGCGGGCGGCGCCGGCGCCGCCGCGGCCCGGGCCGGCCCCGGCTCCAGGACCAGCAGCCCCAGGGCCATCAGCAGCGCGGCGCCCGCCAGGAGCGCGGCGCCAAGAAGCCCGCGCCGCGCCGCCGCGGCGCGGTCCGGGACGGATATCATCGGTCGGTCAGCTCCCGGGCGATGGCCTGGTAGAAGTCCGCCCGGGCCACGTTGTAGTCAAACACCGCATTGACGGCCGACGTGCGGGCTTCCGTAAGCCCCGTCCGGGCCTGGAGCACTTCCAGATCGGTGGCCATCCCCGCGTCAAACAGGGCCTGCACCACGCGCCAGTTCTCCTCCATCTCTTTAAGGCGCTGCTCGGCCACGGCCAGGCGGCGATGGGCGTCCTGAAGGGCGTTGTAAGCCCGGTGGATATCCAGCACGATGCCCTCTTCCGCCTGGCGCTGCTGCAGCCGGGCCTGCTCCAAACGAATCGCTGCCTGCACCCGGTTCAGCTCGGGGGTGTAGTCGTTGGTGGCCAGCTCCAGCTCCTTTTCGGCCACTTCCACCCCCAGGCGCACCTGGGCCAGCTCCAGCCGGTTGGCCAGCCCTTCGGCCACGGCCTCCGCCAGCGTCATGCCTAGCGGTTCGTAGGTGATGACGGTGTCATCCAGCTCCACGGGCGTCCCCGGCGCGAGCCCTACCGTCTGGCGAAACCGGGCCAGCACCAGCTCCAAGTTGTCCGCGGCCTGGGCCCGGTCGGCTTCGGTCTGCAAAAGCGACGTCTGGGCCCGCAGCACGTCCACCTCGGTGGCCACGCCCGCGCGCCGCCGGCTCTCGGCCACCGCCAGCTGGCGCCGGCCGGCCTCCAGGGCGTCGTCCAGCACCGCCAGCAAGTATTGGAGGCGCAGGACGTCATAGTAGGCCCCTTCGACGGCAAAGGCCACCCGCTGCTGGGTGAGGGCCAGATTGCGCCGGGCCAGGGCCAAGCCCGACTCGGCTTGGAGCAGCACCGTAGGCGACGGGCTGACCAGGCTCATGGCCTCGGCCTGGGCCAGCCCCACCTCGGCCGCCGCCACTTCCTGCCGGGCCAGGGCCAGTTCCACGTTGTTGGCCAGGGCCAACTCTACCGCTTGGCGCAAGTCCAGCCGCACCACGGCCGGCTCCGCCGCGGCGGCGGCCGCAGCCTCACGGGGCGTCCCGGCCTCTTGGGCCGCCGCGAGGGGCGCCGCGGTCAATATTCCGACGCCCGTCACGACCGACAGGGCCAGCACCACCATCAGGGCGATGCTCCGAACATCCCGCAGGTGTTCCATCCCCCTACCTCCCCTGAATTCGCTCACGCCACCCGTTCCCGTCAGCGCGCGGGATCCGCCGCCCGGTCTCCCCGGGCCTCGGGCCGCGTTTCGGCCATCGCCGGCGGGCCGGTCTGCGCCTGCCGGCGCCCAAAGCCCTGGAGCAACCCCGTCAGCCAGCGTCCAAGATCGTCGGCCATGCTGTAGGCCACGGGCACGAATCCCAGGGTCAGGAGCGTAGAGACCGTCAGGCCCCCGATAACGGCCGTCGCGATGGGCGCCTGCAGCTCCGACCCCTCGCCCTGTCCCAGGGCCAGGGGCAGCATGCCCAGGACGGTGGTCATGGTCGTCATGGCCACCGGCCGCAAACGGGTGGGGCAGCCGGTGACCAGGGCGGTCAAGCGGTCCATGCCCCGGCGGCGCAGCTGGTTCACATAGTCGATCATTACGATCCCGTTGTTGACCACAATCCCTGCCAGCATAATGACGCCCACCAGGCCGGGGACGCTCAAGGGCCGGCCCGTCACCGCCAGCGCCCAGACTACCCCAATGAAGCCCAGGGGCACCGTCGTCATGATGACCAGGGGGTGCATGAGGGACTCAAACTGGGCCGCCATCACCATGTAAATCAGCGCCACAGCCAGGATCAGGGCAAAGAACAGGCTGCCGAAGGCCTCCTCCATCTCGGCGGTGTCGCCGCCGAACTCCCAATGCACGTCCCGGGGCAGGTTCATGGCCGCCACCGCCGCGCTGATGTCCTGTACCACACTGCTCAAATCCCGCCCGCTCAAGTGGGCGGTGACCGTGACAACCCGCGCCTGGTTCTCCCGGCTGATGGACACCGGCGCCGTGCCCTCCGCCAGGCGGGCCACCTCGTGCAACGGCACGTTGAAGCCCAGCGGCGTCGGGATGAGCAGCCGCTCCAGGGACGAAAGATCCTCCCGCCACTCTTCGGCCAAAACCACCCGGACGTCGATCTCGTTGCCGACGCCGCCCGGCCGGTAGCGGGTGGCCACCGCGCCGTCCACCGCCGTGCGCAGGCTGGAGGCGATCTGGGCTACGCTCAAGCCGTAGCGGGCGGCCCGCTCCCGGTCCACCAGCACCTGCAGCTCGGGCCGGCCGACGCGCGTCGACACTTCCACTTCCCGGGTCCCTGGGATGCCCTCTACCCGCGCCGCCACGGCCTCCGCGATCACCCGCAGCTGCTCGGGGTCATCGCCCAGGAGCTTGAGCACGATAGGGGCGCCGCCGCCCTCGCCGCCGCCGGTGTAGGGGTTTTGCATGGCCACCCGGACTTCGGCTTCCGGAAAGTTCGCGCCAAAGGCCCGCAGCTGCTCCACAATCTCTTCGGTGCCCCTGCTCCGGGCCGCCTTGGGCATCAGGCCGATGTGCATGACGCCGGTTTCGTTGCCGCTGCCGTCCCGGCTGCCCACCGACGCGAAGACGGTTTCCACCTCGGGGATGGCGGCCGCGTACTGCTCAATGCGGTGCACCACGGCTTCCGTCTGCTCCCGGACAGTGCCGTAGGGCATGCGCACCCGGATGGCGATCTCGCCGGTATCGGTGACCGGCAGAAACTCCTGGCCCAACCCCGGCAGCAACACCACGCCCGAAACGATCAGGCCTATGACGGCCGCGACGGCGACCCAGCGGCGGGCTAGGATCCAGCGCAAGAAACGGGCGTACCCCTTCTGCAGGCGGTCAAACAGACCCGGGCGAGCCCGGGTTCCCGTCCCCGGACCCTCCCCGGTGACGACAGGGACCTGGGGCACCCGCATGCGCACCCGGGCCGCGACCATGGGCACAAAGGTGACCGCCACCACCAGCGACATCAGCAAGGCAAAGGCCACCGCCAAGGACAGGTCCCGGAAGAGCTCCGCGGCGATGCCGCCCACAAACACGATGGGCAGGAACACGGCCACGGTGGTCAAAGTCGACGCAGCCAGGGCCATGCCCACTTCGTTGGCGCCGTCGATGGCCGCCTCGTCGGGCGCCTTGCCCATCTGCCGGTGGCGGACGATGTTTTCCAAGGACACGATCGCGTTGTCCACCAGCATCCCCACGCCCAGGGCAAGGCCGCCGAGGGAGAGGATGTTGAGGGAGACGTCCATCATGTAAAGGAAGAACAAGGTGGCCATGCCCGCGACGGGAATGGCGCTCCCGATGATGAAGGTGGGCCCCAGCGCCCGCAGGAACAAGAACAGGACGGCCATGGCGATGACGTCGCCCTGCAGGGCCGCATCCAGCACCGCCCGGATGGACATGCGGATGAACTCCGCCTCGTCCCACACCACCTGCATGGTCAGGTCGGGAAAGTCGGCCCGCAGCCGGTCCAGTTCCGCCAAGATCCGGTCGGACACCTGGACGGTGTTGGCCTGGGCCTCCCGCTGGATGGTCACCGCCACGCTGGGCTGGCCGTTGAGGCGGGACGTCATCAGCTGCTCGCTGTGGCCGTCCACGACGCGCGCCACGTCCCCCACCCGCACCACGCCGCCGGGGCCGGCGTAGACCACCGTGTTGCGGATCTGGTCCAGGTCGGTGAACTCGCCCACGGTACGCACGTTGAGCTCCCGGCCCTGGGTGGTCACGCGGCCCACTGGCAGGGTCAAGTTGCCCGCGGCCAAGGCCTGGCGCACCGTGTCCACCGACAGTCCCCATGCATCGAGGCGGGACTGGTCGATCTCCACCCGGATCTCCCGCTCCATGCCGCCCATGATGTTGACCTGGGCGACGCCCTCGAGGCGCTCCAAGCGGTTTTTGATGTTGTCCTCCACGAATTGGTGCAGGGCAGCCAGATCCTCCATGCCGCCCACGTTGAACTGGAACATGGCCTGCAGCGACGGGTCGAAGCGGAAGACTTGGGGCTGGCCGACTCCGTCGGGAAACGCGCTGCGGATCAGGTCCAGCCGCTCCCGCATCTCCAGGGCGGCGAAGTCCATGTCGGTGCCCCAGTTGAACTCCACGATCACGGTGGAGGAACCCGGGGCCGACGTGGACCGGATCCGGCGCACATTGCGCACGGTGGCCATGACTTCCTCAATGGGCCGGGTGACGAGGGCCTCCACTTCCTGGGGCCCCACGTTCTCATAATTGGTGATGACCACCGCGGCCGGGAAGTTGAGGTCCGGAAGCAAGGCCAAGGGCAGGCGGCTCACCGCAACGCCACCCAGCACCAGCATGGCGATGATGATCATGAGGCTGGCGACAGGACGCCGAACCGAAAGCGCTGGAATGGACACGTCAGCGTTCCTCCTGGATTACCCGCACCGGCAGGCCGTCCCGCAGGAATACTCCGGGTTCCGGCAGCGCGACGGAGACGCCCGCGTCCAGGCCGCCGGCCACCGCCACCCGGTCGCCCGCTTCCAGGCCTAGGCTGACGGGGGTTTCCCGCACCACCGCCTGCCCGTCGCGCTCCTCCAGCACATACACGACGGTCCGCCCGCCGCGGGCGAACATCGCGGCCCGGGGCACCACGGGAACGGGCCCCGTGCGCTCCACCTCCGCCTCGACCCGGGCCACCATGCCGGGCTTAAGGCGGTGATCGGGGTTCTCCACGGCAAAGCGCACCGGAAACGCGCGGCTGGCAGGATCGGCCACGGGCGCGATGGCGATCACGGTGCCCGCCAGTACCTCGTTGCCCAGCGCGTCCACCCGCACCTGCACCGGCTGGCCGATGTAGAGGCCGTTGATCTCCCGCTCGCTGAAGCCGGCTTCGATGAGCACCTGATCGATGTCCACCAGGGAGGCCACCGGCGTCCCCGCCCCCACCAGGCTGCCCACGGCCGCAGGCCGGCTGGCCAGAAGCCCCGTGAAGGGCGCCCGGATGGTGGCGTCGGCCAGCTGCTGCTCGGCCAGCTGCACCGCGACCCGGGCCTGCTGCACCTGGGCCTCCGCCGCCTGCAAGTCCTCCTTGGTCGCGCCCCGCTCGATCAGGGCCAGCCGCTGCCGGGCCGCCTCCAGCTGCAGGCGGGCCATCTCGTGCTCGGTGCGCACGGCCTCCATCGCGTCGTCCGCGATGATGCCCTCTGCGTACAGCCCTTCATACCGGGCCAGCGTCTCCGCGGCCCGCTCCAGCGACGCCTCGGCCTGGGCCACGGCCACCCGCGCCTGGGCGATTTCCTCCTCGGCCGCGCCGGCCACCAGGCGGGCCAGGCTGGCTTCCGCGGCGACCAAGGCCGCCCGCCGCTGTTCCAAGTTCAGCCGCAGCTCGGTGTCATCCAACCGCACCACCGGCTGGCCGGCCTCCACCCGGGCCCCCATGTCGCCGGCCACCCACTGGACGGTGCCCGGGACCTTGGCCACCAAGGTCACTTCCTGGTTGGCCATCACCGTTCCCGTCACCAGCACCGTGCGGCCGACCATCTCCTCGGTGATCGTGACTGCGCGCACAGTCACAACCTCGGACGCGCCGACGTCCCGGGCCGCTGTGGAGACGGGCACAGGCGCGGCCGGCCCACTGGCGGCGGGCCCACCGGCCCCCGGCCCGCCCGACGAGGCCCCGGGCTGCCCCGGCAGGCCCTCAGCGCCCCGGGTCAGCCACCAGGCGGCCGTGCCGCCGACCACGACCAAGATGGCGATGACAATCCACAACTGGCGGGCCCGCAATGGCCGATCCCTCCCCAAAGGGGCAGCACCCTGCCAAAATACCGAAACATCTCGCGCACGTTCCGCGAAACACCTCTTACAATACGACTGCTGCCAGGAATCGTCAAGGCGGGGGCCCCGTCCC
>Ga0079224_100002709_pt1 | contig 21790 bp, 20 predicted proteins | sample Stecom2015_FD_80414 | JGI IMG/M metagenome (GOLD analysis project Ga0079224, IMG submission 80414) | Agricultural soil microbial communities from Utah to study Nitrogen management - Steer compost 2015 | ecosystem: Environmental > Terrestrial > Soil > Agricultural land | place: USA: Utah...
AGCATGGCGCGGTAGTAGCCGATGGCCGCCGCCAGGTTGGCGGGTTCTCCGATGCTGCGGCGGACGAAGGCGAGGTCGTCGGTGGCGTCGTAGCCGGGTGACCAGTCGTTCCAGAGCCGTTCCAGGAACCCCGGTGACGCCGCGGCGGCCTCGGCCAGCGGCGTCTGGAAGAGGAACACGTAGAACGACCTCTTGAGCTGGTCGTACTGCATGAGCGTGGTGCGCAGCGCCGCGGGCGGCGGGACCGCCATGGTGACGGCGGCCCGGAACCGGTCGGCGAGGGCGTAGACGGGGAGCGTCCCCCAGTCGTGCCCGATGAGGACGGCGTGCTCGTCGCCGCCGAGTTCCTCGTGGAGCGCGAGGACGTCGGCGGCGAGCGCGGCGCCCTCGTAGGCGGCGTCGGCGGGGATTTCGGTCGGCGCGTAGCCGCGCGTGAAGGGCGCGACGGCGCGGTAGCCGCGTTCGGCGAGCGCGGGCATCAGGTGGCGCCAGGTGTGCGCGGTGTCGGGGAAGCCGTGCAGGCAGAGCGCCAGCGGCCCGTCCCCTACGGTCAGGTACGAGAACTCCACACCGTTGGCGTGGACGGTCCTGATTTCCATAGCAGCGCAACCTAACATTCCGGACACCCGGAAGGGGAGCGGTCCGGCGTGATCAGCTCTGCGCGATCAGGTCGGCCGCCTTCTCGCCGATCATCACCGCGGGGGCGTGGGTGTGGCCGCGGTTGAGCGTCGGCATGATCGAGGCGTCCGCCACCCGGAGGCCCGCGACGCCGCGGACGCGTAGCGACGGGTCCACGACCGACGCCTCGTCGACGCCCATCCGGCAGGTGCCGACGGGGTGGTAGAGGGTTTCGGCGCGGTCCCGGATCCACTGGGCGATCTCCTCGTCGCTCTCGGGCGAGGTGTAGGGGGGCATCGGCCCGCCCGCGTACGGTTTCATCGCGTTGGTGGCGAGGATCTGCTTGGCGGTCTTGAGCCCGGCGGTCAGGCGTCTGAGGTCGACGCCGGCGCTCAGGTAGGCGGGGTCGATGACGACGTCGCGGCCGTTCAGCCCGACCCGGCCCCGGCTCTCGGGCTGCAGCAGCACGACGCCGACGGTCATGCCGTGGCCGGTGGGCGGCTTGAGGCCGTGCTCGACGAACGGCACGGGGGCGTAGACGAGTTCGATGTCGGGGGCGGGCTCCTCCGGGGAGGTCCGGACGAAGGCGACGGCCTCGCCGACGTTGGAGGTGAGCATGCCCGAGCGGAAGACGAGGTAGCGCAGCAGGTTGGCGACGGACTCGGCCCTGGTGAGGGTGACGGGCTTGGTGCAGGAGACGAACGCGCCGGTGGACAGGTGGTCCTGGAGGTTCTTGCCGACCTCGGGCAGGTCGCGCACGACGGGCACGCCGGCATCGTGCAGTTCGGCGCCGTCGCCGACGCCGGAGCGCATGAGCAGGTACGGCGAGCCGACGGCGCCCGCGGCCAGGATGACCTCGCGCCTGGCCCGGATCCTCGCGCCGCCGCTGTGCTCGATGCCGGTGGCGCGCCCGTCCTCGATGACGACCCGGTCCACGGACGCCTCGGTGATCACGGTGAGGTTGGGGCGTTTCATCGCGGGCCGCAGGTAGGCGTCCGCGGCGCTCCAGCGGCGGCCCCGGTCCTGGGTGACGGGGGTGGGGCTGTAGCCCTCGTTGGAGGGGCCGTTGAGCTCGTCGAGCCGGCGTAACCCGATCTCCTCGCAGGCTTTGAGGAAGGCGGCGGTGGTGACGTTGGGGCTGCGCAGGTCGGAGACGTAGAGCGGGCCGGCGGTCCCGTAGACGCCGCCGTGGTTGCTGCCGACGCGGCGCTCGGCCAGGCGGAAGTACGGCAGCACGTCCTCGTACGACCAGCCGGGGATCCCCCACTGGTCGTAGTCCAGGGCGCAGCCGCGTACCCACATCTGGGCGTTGAGCGAGGAGGAGCCGCCGATGACCCGCCCGCGCGGCCAGTAGAGCTCGCGCCCGGCCATCTCGCCCTGCTTGGCGGTGGTGAGATTCCAGTCGTACGGGGTCTTGAAGAGTTTGGAGAAGCCGAGCGGCATGCGGATCTCCAGCTTGTCGTCCCGGCCGCCGGCCTCGACGAGCACCACGGAGACCCCGGGATCGGCCGAGAGGCGTCCCGCGAGGACGCATCCCGCCGACCCGGCCCCGACGATCACGTAGTCGTACTCCATGAACCCCTCCCAGGGGCGAGGAAAATCTGCTCCCTGCTTACTCCAGGAGAACGATCGCGTCCATATGCATCTGTTACCTGAGTTACCTACCGGTTGGTATGGCTCGCTGCGAGTATTGGCGCAAGGCCCATAGAGGAGGGAAAGGCGTCATGCTCAACCTGTCGGTCGTCCTGGAAGACAGCGCCAGGAACACCCCGGAGAACACAGCCATCGTCTTCGGCGACATGCGGCTGCCGTACTCCATGATCGACACCGTAGCCAACCAGGTCGCGAACCTGCTCGTGTCGCGCGGCATCGGCCGGGGCGACAAGGTCGCGATCGCCTGCCCCAACCTGCCCTACTTCCCGTTCGTCTACTTCGGCATCCTCAAGGCCGGCGCGGTGGTGGTGCCGCTCAACGTGCTGCTGCAGTCCAAGGAGATCGCCTACCACCTGGACGACAGCGACGCCAAGGCGCTGTTCTGCTTCGAGGGCACCCCCGAGCTGCCGCTGGGCGAGCGGGGCAAGGCCGGTTTCGAGGCGGCCGACGGGTGCGAGCACTTCTTCGTGCTGCCCGCCACGCCGCTGGCGACCGAGTCGGAGTACGGGGAGTCGTTCTGGGCGGCGCTGGACGGGATGCCGGGCGAGTTCGAGACCGCGCAGACCGCGCCCGACGACACCGCGGTCATCCTCTACACCTCCGGCACCACCGGCCATCCCAAGGGCGCCGAGCTCAGCCACCAGAACATGCTGATGAACGTCCTGGTCAGCGACAAGATGTTCCCGCGGGCCGAGAACGGCGACACCTACCTGGGCGTGCTGCCGCTGTTCCACTCCTTCGGGCAGACGGTGGTCATGAACACCGGGTTCATGCGCGGCGCCAAGGGCGTGCTGCTGCCGCGCTTCGAGCCGGGTGAGGCGCTGGAGCTGATGCGCCGCGAGGAGGTGACGTTCTTCGCGGGCGTGCCGACCATGTACTGGGCGATGCTCACGAAGCTCCACTCCGAGGGCGCGGAGAAGCCGACGACGCTGGAGATCACGGTCGCGGGCGGCTCGGCCTGCCCGGTCGAGGTGCTCAAGGACTGGGAACGGACCATGGGCATCAAGATCCTGGAGGGTTACGGCCTGTCCGAGACCGCCCCGGTGGCGAGCTTCAACCAGCCCGGCCGCCCGGCCAAGCCCGGCACGATCGGCACCCCCATCTGGGGCGTGGAGATGAAGCTCGTCGACGCCGACTGGAAGACGGTCGAGGGCGAGGGCCCCGGCGAGATCGCGATCCGCGGCCACAACGTCATGAAGGGCTACTACGGCCGCCCGGAGGCCACGGCCGAGGTGATGCGCGACGGCTGGTTCCGCACCGGTGACATCGCCACCCGCGACGCCGACGGCTACTACTCGATCGTCGACCGGGCCAAGGACATGATCATCCGTGGCGGGTTCAACGTCTACCCGCGCGAGATCGAAGAGGTCCTCATGACGCACGAGGGGGTCTCGCTCGCGGCGGTGGTGGGCGTGCCGCACGACTCGCACGGCGAGGAGATCAAGGCGTACGTCATCCGCGAGCCCGGTGCGAGCATCACCGAGGACGAGCTGGTCGAGTGGGCCAAGGCGAACATGGCGGCCTACAAGTACCCGCGGATCGTCGAGTTCCGCGACTCGCTGCCGATGACGGCCACCGGCAAGATCCTCAAGCGCGAGCTGCGTTAGTGCCGGACGCGGGCCCCCTTTTCGGATGAGGGGGCCCGCGGCAGGCGAAACGCTTCGCCCCGCCCCGGCGATCTGTTCGTGTACGGCTCACGAACATCGGAGGATCGCATGGAATCTGGCACGCTGGCCGTGCCCGGCGCCGAGCTGTACTACGAGATGCGCGGGGCGGGGCCGGTTCTGCTGCTGGTCAACGGCGGCGAGGGGGACGCGGGCGCGTTCGAGCCGCTGGCCACGGTGCTCGCCGACCACTACACGGTGATCACGTACGATCCACGCGGCAACTCGCGCAGCCGCCTGACCGGGCCGCTGGGCGAGCAGCGCATCCCCCAGCACGCGCGCGACGCCCACCTGCTGCTGCGGGCGCTCTGCCGCGAGCCCGCCTACCTCTTCGGCACCAGCTACGGCGGCATGGTCGTGATGGACCTGCTGGCGGCCCGGCCGGAGCAGGTGCGCGCGGCGGTCGCGCACGAGCCGCTCCTGGTCGAGCTGCTGCCCGACGCCGACCGCTGGCACGCCGCCTTCCAGGAGGTGTACGAGACGTTCGAGCGGGAGGGTTCACCGGCGGCGCTGCTCCGGCTGAGCGGCCTGCTGGGCGTGGCCGCGCCGCCGGAGGTGTCGGACACGCTGCCGCCGCCCCTGGCCGCCATGCTGGCGCGGGTGCACGTCAACATGTCCTTCTGCCTGGCCTACGAGCTGCGGTCGTTCGTCCGCTACGTCCCCCATCTGGAGGCGCTGCGGAGCGGCAAGTTCACCCTGGCCGGCAGCGGCGAGGCGGACGGCACGCTCGGCCACCGCACCGCCCGCGCCCTCGCCGACCTGCTCGGCCTGGAGATCGCCGGCTTCCCCGGCGGGCACGCGGGTTTCCTCACGCACCCGGCCGAGTTCGCCAAGACGTTGTACGCGGTGCTGAACGACTGATCGGATCTTTCGTCAGGGCCAGTCGCGGGACGGCCGCAGCGGCATGCCCGACCGGCCCTGGTCGTCCAGCTTCACGCCGAGCACCTGGTGGAGCTGGACCTTGTTGCGCTCGAACCCGACGATGCACCCCGCCATGTAGAGAGCCCAGACGCGGGCGGTGCCCACGCCGACCTCCTCGACCGCGGCCGTCCAGTTGGCGTCCAGGTTGCGGCACCAGTGAGCCAGGGTCTTGGCGTAGTGTTCGCGCAGGTTCTCCTCGTGGCGGATCTCGAAGCCGTGGTCCTCCATGTTCCGGATCAGCAGGCCGACCGACTCCAGCTCGCCGTCGGGGAAGACGTAGCGGTTGATGAAACCGCCCTTGTTGATCGTCTTCTCCTTGCCGGTGGGCCGAGTGATGCAGTGGTTGAGCAGCCGGCCGCCGGGCTTGAGCTTGCCGTTGAGGAAGGTGAAGTAGGCGGGCAGGTTGTTCTTGCCGATGTGTTCGGTCAGGCCGATGGAGCTGACGGCGTCGAAGCCGGTCTCGGTGACGTCGCGGTAGTCCATGTGGCGGACCTCGGCGAGCTCCTGCAGCCCCGCCTCGGCGATGGCCTTCTGCGCGTACTCGGCCTGCTGGCGGCTGAGCGTCACGCCGAGCGCCTTGACGCCGTAGTGCTTGGCCGCGTGCATGACCATGCCGCCCCAGCCGCAGCCGACGTCCAGCAGCCGCATGCCCTCCTTGAGCCCGAGCTTCCTGGCCACCAGATCGAACTTGGCGAACTGGGCCTCTTCCAGCGTGGCGTCCTCGGTGGGGAAGGTGGCGCAGGTGTAGGCCATGGACGGGCCGAGCACCCACTCGTAGAAGCGGTTGGAGACGTCGTAGTGGTGCTGGATGGCCTTGGCGTCGCGTTCCTTGGCGTGCCGGGAGCCCAGCTTGGCGAGCGTGCTCGTGCGTACCTCCTGCGGCGGCAGCGGGACGCGCATGAGCAGCGGCTTGACCCCCAGCGAGCGGACCGCGGCGATCTTCTCGGCGGTGGTCAGGTCGTTGGTGGTGATGTTCCACATCCGGTCGAGCAGGGTGTAGAGGTCACCGTGCACGTCGAGGTGGCCGGTCACGTACGCCCGTGCGAGCCCCAGCTCGCCCGGCGCCTGTGCCAGGTAGGCCACCGCGATCGGGGATCTCACCTCGATGGTGACGTCGGCGTCGTCAGGCCCGGCCTTGGTGCCGTCGTAGGCCGTGAACGCGATGCCGGCGTCGGAACCGACGATCTTTTCGAAGATGGAAGCGAGAGCCATCACATCACCTTCCCCGCACGCACTTGTCGTACAGATCAAGCAGGCGCCCGCTCGGGTCGTATTCCCGCTTGACCGGCCAGTAGACGTCCCCGTTGTAGAGCCGCCAGAACTCGTCCTTGCCGTAGAAGGACGTGGAGTAGAGCGACTTGTGCCCGTCGAGCTCGTGCACCGCGGTCTCGATGAGGCGGTTGTGGTAGCCGTCGAACTGTCCCCGTGGCAGCGGTACCATGCCCCAGAACCCGAAGTTCACGTAGAGCTTGCCCGGTTCGAGCGGATAGAGCGGCCAGCGCGAGCCCGCCCGCAGCGGGCACATCCAGACCGGCGTCATGCCGACGTCGCGGTCGAAGAACTCCAGGAACTCCGCTCCCCGCTCGACCGGCACCTCGATGTCCTGGATGACCGACTCGTGCACCGGCAGGCCGCGCCAGCGGTCGATCCGTGCGCTGATCCCGTGCTTGCGGTCGAGCGCGACGAGCCGGCGGTAGACGTCGGAGCGCATCCAGCGGCGCGGCATGAACGTGCGGACCATCGGCTTCTGCACGCCGAACGCGCGCGAGCACCAGAACCAGTCGGTGTCCCAGCGCCACAGGTAGTCGCGGACGGTGAGCCAGTCGCGGGCGCGCTGCCGGATCGACTGGTAGTAGATCCGCATGCCCGTGTAGTCGGAGGTGTAGGGGGCCCGGTCGGCGAAGCGGCCGAGCGTGAGGTAGAGCTCCTGCGGGCCGAAGAACACCCCGTCGACGAAGTCGACCGGCTCGCCGTCGTGCTCCATGCTGTCGCAGATCTCCTGCATGGCCAGCATGCACTTGTCGGCGTCGGTGAACCGCACGTGGGTGAGCCGCACGTACGGCTTGACCTTGCGCAGCTTGATCCGCAGGCGCAGCGCGTAGCCCAGGGTGCCGTAGGAGTTGGGGAAGGCCCGGAACAGGTCGCGGTGCTCGTTGTCATCGCGGGCGACGACGACGCGGCCGTCGCCGGTGAGGATCTCCATCTCCTCGACCGACTCGTGCGGCAGGCCGTCGCGGAAGCTCGTCGACTCGATGCCGAGCCCGGTCACCGCGCCGCCCAGCGTGATGGTCTTGAGCTGCGGGACCACGTACGGCATCAGCCCGTGCGGCAGGGTCGCGTCGACCAGGTGCTCGTAGGTGGTCATGCCCTGGACCTCGGCGGTCATCGTCTCGGGATCGACGGCGATGACCTCGTCCAGGTCCCTGGCCGACAGCCGCGCCGTCCGCCCGGAGTCGCGGAACCGGAAGAGGTTGGACGTGGCCTTGGCCAGGCGCGGAGCGGCGTCTTCGGGCATCTCGGCGTAGGAGCGCCGGATGTGTTCCACTGCCCGTCGGTGTGTCGACATCGTCGTCACGCGTGCACCCCCTGGAACCGGCAGAGATCGTCCACAGAACGTTATCTCTCTGGGACTGCCTGGAACAGAGCGGGGCCGTTAAAGGAGCGAAAACTGTTCATCGTGTCAGCAAAAGCATCATGACACCGGCGAACCGGAAAACTTCCTTCTGATGTACGGTGCGACGCCGTTCACCACGTGGGCCACCTCCCGGCCTTCGACGGCGGCGGCCAGGTTCTCCAGGGTGACGGTCAGCAGGCGGCCGGTGGACTCCTGGGTGACGCCGGCCACGTGCGGTGACAGCAGCACGCCGGGCAGGTCGCGGAGCGGGTCGCCGGCCGGCAGCGGCTCGATGTCGAACACGTCGAGCGCCGCTCCCCCGAGATGCCCGTCGCGCAGCGCCGCCACCAGCCCGTCCTGGTCCACGACCCCGCCCCGGGCGGCGTTGACGAGGACCGCTCCCCGCTTGAGCCGGCGCGGGTCGATCAGGCCGCGGGTCTCCTCCGACAGCGCGATCGCCACCACGACCACGTCGCTGGCGGCCAGCAGGTCCTCCAGCGGGGTGTAGCCGGGGTCCTCGCGGGGCGTGCGCGTCCAGTAGGAGACCTGGCCGCCGAAGGCGCGGAACAGCCGGGCGCACGCCTCGCCGATGGGGCCGTAGCCGACGACGCCCACCCGCGCCGCGCCCAGTTCCCGGGGCTGGAGCTCCTGCTGCGGCCACTCCCCCGCCCGTACGGCGGCGTCGGCCTGGGGCAGCTTGCGGATCACCGCCAGGGCCGCGGCCACGCACCACTCGGCCACCGCGCCCGCGCTGACGCCCGCCGTGTTGGCCACCGGCACGCCGGCCGCGGCGAGCGCGGCCAGGTCGTGGCCGTCGACGCCGACCGAGGGCTGCTGCACGAACGCCAGCCGGGGCGCGGCGGCCACGGCCCCGGCGTCCAGCGTCAGCTCGCCCGTCCAGTCGCCCAGCACGATCTCGGCCTCGGGCAGCGCGGCCAGCATCGCCGCGCGGTCGCGGGCGGCGGGCACGCGCACGGTCACCCGGTCGCCGAGCGGGGTGAGCAGGCTCCTGATCAGGTCCTCGGGGAGCGGCGGCAGCGCGAGCAGGTTCCAGGGCGTCATGCGCCCACCGTAAAGCTGCCGATCACCCGCCGCATCAGCTTGGTCTTGCTCTGCCACTGCGCCTCGGTGAAGGTCCAGGACAGGATGTAGGCGGTGTCGTCGATCAGCACGGCCCGGCGCAGCTCGTGGTACTGCCTGCCGGGCGCGGCCCAGCTTGTCCCGTTGCCCTCCCCCGCCGTCCAGACGAACTCCCACTCCACGGCCCTGGCCCCGTGGTGGCGCACCTTCTTGCGGGAGAGGCTGCGCAGGTCGTCGGCGCCCTGCGCGCGCAGCGTCTCCTCCTCGTCGCGCAGCAGCTGGTTCAGGTCGAGCCGGGCGTAGACGGCCTCGACCGACAGGTGCCCCATCCGGCGCGGGTGCGTCCACTCGGCGTGGTGCTCGCCGCGCGCGCCCCGCCATCCGGTGGGCCGTTTTATGGTCCAGCCGGCGGGCGAGGTCCACGGCCGGAGCACGGCCCGCGCCCTGGTCGGGGTGGGCGTCGGCGTGGGCGTCACGGTCTCCACCGGGGTGGGCGTGACGACGGTCGGCGGGGCGCTCGGCATCGGGCTGGTCGCCGCCGCCCGGTGCGCGAGCTGGGAGGCGCCCTCCGCCGGGCCGCCGGATCTGAAGTAGGCGACCGCGCCGGCCGATACGACCAGGACGGCCGCCGCTGCCGCCGCGGCGACGGTACGGGCGAGCCCGCGTGAGGCGCCGGACGGGGGCGCGTCCCGCTCGTCGGCGGCCGATCGGGTCTGCAGGACGGCGGCGAGCAGTTCGTCGGCCTCCTGCGCGCCGACCCGCTCGGCCGGGTCCTTGCGCAGCAGCCCCTGCAGCACCGGGTGCATGGCCGGCGGTATACGCCGGTAGTCGGGCTCCTCGTCGAGGATGGCCTTGAGCGTCTCCATCGGCTCGCCGCGCTCGAAGGGCGAGCGGCCGACCAGCGTGGCGTAGAGGGTGGCGCCCAGCGACCACAGGTCGGAGGCGGGGCCCGCCTCGGTGCCGCGCACCCGCTCGGGGGCGAGGAAACCGGGCGAGCCGGTCACCATGCCGGTCTTGGTGAGCGAGGCCTCGCCCTCGGTGGTGGCGATGCCGAAGTCGGTCAGCACCGCCCGGCCGTCGTCGGCGAGCAGGACGTTGCTGGGTTTCACGTCGCGGTGCAGGATGCCCTGGGCGTGCGCGGCGACGAGCGCGGACAGCACCTGCCGCCCGACGTCGGCGGCCTGGCGCACGGGCAGCGCGCCCATGGTCGCCACGACCTCCTCGACGGACGGGGCCCGCACCAGCTCCATGATGATCCAGGGCCGCCCCTCCTCCTCCACGACGTCGTACACCGCGACCACGGAGGGGTGGTTGAGCTGGGCGGCGGTGCGGGCCTCCCGTGCGGTGCGGACGAGCTGGCGCTCCCGATCGGCCTGGGGCAGTCCCGCCGGGAGGACCACCTCTTTGACCGCGCACTGCCGGTTGAGCAGCGTGTCGCGGCCTTCCCAGACCACGCCCATACCACCGCGGCCAAGCGCGCGTACTAATGCGTAGCGCTTGGCGATCAGCCGGCTGCTATCCGAATCCATTTCCTACCCCTGTTGACCACCCGAATAGTGGGCAAGTTTCCCATACCTCACCTCCCTCTGAAGGCTGGTCAGGAAGGCGTCTTGCCAGAGCGCACCGAATGTTGTTCTACTAGTGCCGGTGTTCGCCTGCCCGTCATGAGAAGGAGACGCCGATGTCGCACGCTCGTCAGGGTCCGCTGTCCGGGATCCGGGTGCTGGAGCTGGCGGGGCTGGCGCCGGGGCCGTTCGCCGGGATGATGCTCGCCGACCACGGCGCCGAGGTGCTCCGGGTCGACCGGGTGGGCGCGGTCTCCGACCGGCCGCGCACCGACGTGATGGACCGCGGCAAGCGCACGATCGGGCTGGACCTGAAGTCCCCCGACGGCGTGGCGGCCTTCAAGGAGCTGGCCCGGCAGGCGGACGTGGTGATCGAGGTGTTCCGGCCGGGCGTGGCCGAACGGCTCGGCATCGGCCCCGCGGACCTGCACGCGGTCAACGAGCGGCTGATCTACGGCCGGATGACCGGCTGGGGCCAGGACGGCCCGCTGGCGGCCTCGGCGGGCCACGACATCGACTACCTGGCGATCTCCGGGGTGCTGTCGATGCTGGGCCGCGAGGGCGAGAAGCCCACCCCGCCGATCAACATCCTCGGCGACTTCGCCGGCGGCGGGCTCATGCTCGCGTACGGGGTGCTGCTGGCGCTGTTCGAGCGGGAGCGCACCGGCCGGGGACGGGTGATCGACGCCGCCATGGTGGACGGCGCGGCGATCCTGTTCGCCATGTTCTACCAGGCCGTCAGCGCCGGCCTGTGGGGGCCGCGCGGCACCAACCTGCTCGACACCGGCGCCCCCATGTACGACACCTACGAGACCGCCGACGGGCTGCACCTGGCGGTGGGCCCGCTGGAGCCGCAGTTCTGGGACACGATGGTCTCCCTGATGGGCCTCACGGACCTGCCCGACCGCAACGACCGGGCGCAGTGGCCGGCGCTGAAGGAGCGGCTGGCGGCCGAGTTCCGCAAGCGGACCAGGGCCGAGTGGGAGGCGCTGTTCGACGGCTCGGACGCCTGCGTGTCGCCGGTCCTGTCGATGGCCGAGGCGCCCGCGCACCCGCACAACGCGGCCCGGGGCACCTTCGTCGAGGTCGGCGGGGTCAGCCAGCCCAGGCCCGCGCCCCGGCTGGACGGCGCTCCGGACCCGGACCTCGCCCCGGCCACCCGCCTGGACGACCTGTCGGCCTGGGGCATCCCGGCGGAGCAGGCGGCCAAGCTGCGCGCCCAGGGCGTCCTGGCCTGACCGGTCTCTCCAGCGCTAGCGGGGCGCGGCGCCGCGGGCCGTCTCGTACCGCGAGTAGTCCTTGAGCGTCACCGCGTCGTGCAGCCGCGTGCTCCCGCCGCCCAGCCGCCCGGCCGCCCTGATGAGCGGGTCCGGGATACGGCGGAGCACCCGCGCGGCCTGGACCAGCGCCCACAGGTCGAACCGGCCGCGGGGGACGAGCCGCCTGGCCATGCCGAGGGCCAGCTTCCGGCTGCCGCGCACGTACGCGCCGATCTCGGCCTCGTACGCGGGGAACGCGCGGGCGGGGTCGCCGCCGGCCGCGGCGAGCTCGCCCGCCAGCACGTACGCGCCGACCACCGCCAGGCTGGTGCTGCCCCCGACGGCGGGACCCGGGCAGTAGCCGGCGTCGCCGACGAGCGTTACGCGCCCGCGTGACCAGGTGTCCATGCGCAGCTGGGTGATGCTGTCGAAGTAGAACGCGGGCGTGGTGCCGAGCTCGGCCAGCAGCCGCGGCACCTCCCAGCCGAGATCGGCGAAGTGCTCGCGCAGCAGTTCCTTCTGGCGGGGGACGTCGCGGTAGTGGTAGTCGAGCGGCTCGCGGGTGCGGAAGAGGAAGACGGCCCGCGCGTCCGGCAGGTGCGCCGCCGAGTACAGGCCGACGATCCGGTCGATGGCCGAGACGCCTTCCATGCGCCCTTCCAGGCCCAGATAGTCGGGCACGGACAGCACCGCCAGGTAGGCGCCGATCCAGGTGGCGAAGCGCTCCTCGGGGCCGAAGACCAGGCGGCGCACGTTCGAGTGCAGCCCGTCCGCGCCGATCACCAGGTCGAACCGGCGCGACGGCCCGCGCTCGAACGCCACCTCGCCGTCCTCGGCGATCGCCGTGATCGAGTCGCCGAAGACGTACTCGGCGTCGTCCCGCCCGGCGTCGTAGAAGATCTCGCTCAGGTCGTCGCGCATGATCTCCACGTGCCGGTCGGAGAAGGCGGTGATGAGCTTGCCGACCTGCATGCCGACCGGCCTCGACCGGCCCGGCACGTGGAAGGTCAGCAGCTCGGTGCCGGTCTTCCGCGCCCTGACCTGGTCGAGCACGCCCATCTTCTCGGCGATGTCGACGGCGGGGCGGAACAGGTCGACCGCGTGGCCGCCGGTCTTGCGCAGCGTGGGGGCGCGCTCGACGACCGTGACCTCGAACCCGTAGCGGGTGAGCCAGTAGGCGAGGACGGGGCCGGCGACGCTGGCCCCGGAGATGAGTACTTTCATGGACTTCCCTCCTTACTTACCGGATGGTAAGCGGGCGCCCGGAGGCGGCACAAGAGGTTACTTAACGGAAGGTAAGGAATAGGGTTGTCGCATGTCCAGGCCGACCGACACCCGGGCGCGCATCCAGGCGGTGGCGCGAGAGCTGTTCGTGCGCCAAGGCGTGCAGAACACCAGCCTGCGCCAGATCTCCGACCAGCTCGGCATCACCAAGCCGGCCCTCTACTACCACTTCGCCTCACGCGACGACCTCGTACGCAGCATCATCCAGCCGCTCCTCGACGACATGGAACGGTTCCTGGACGGCCGCGAGCCCGGCGGCGACCCGCGCGAGCTCCTGGAAGACCACTTCGACCTCATCTGGCGGCACCGCGAGGTGATCGTCATGGTGGTGCGCGAGCTGTCCGTGCTGTCCTACCTCGACCTGGGCAAGCGCATGATGGCCTGGCGGCAGCGGCTCATCGTCCTGCTGCTCGGCGAGAACGTCACCACCGCCGAGCGCATCCGGGCCACGGTCGCGCTCGGCGGCATGTCCGACTGCTCGGTCGAGTACGCCCACCTCCCGCTGGAAGAGGTCAAGCCGACGGCGGTCGGCGCCGCCGCCGCCGCGCTCGGCCTCTAGACCGCGAGATAGATGTCCACCCCGCCCGGGTGGTGCACCTCCAGGTCGGTGGTGAACGCGCGGGCCGGCGTGCCGCCCGACTCGGTGTGCTTCCACACCTGCTGCCACGCCTCGGCCAGCGCCTGCGGCATCGGGCCGCGCACCTCCAGCCTGACCGTCGTGGCCGCCGGCACCCGCACCGCCACCATGCCCTCCGGCAGCCGCGGCACCGTCCGCACGGCCGTGCCCACGATCTGCGTGTAGGCGCCGTGATGGTCGCTCTCGTAGTCGGTGAGCACCGCGTACAGATTCTCGTCCACGCGGTTGGGCACGTGGGCGAAGGCCCCCGGAGCACCGGCCCGCTGCCACAGGGCGGGCAACCTGGCCCGCGCCTGATCCATCTCCTCGGCGTTCGTGGTGCGTACTGCGTAACCGACGACGATCATCTCGCCCCGCTCGGTGACGTCCACGCGCCCTCCCTCCCCCATAAGTATCCCGGCCGATCATAAGCCCCCGAGAAAGGGGGAAATTCCAGGTACCGGCAGACCACGCATAAGGTGAGTGAGCGTGAAATTCCTCAACGGTATGGCCCCACCGTACGACCTGACCTACAGCGACGTGTTCATGACCCCGTCGCGCTCCTCGGTCGGGTCCCGGCTCGACGTCGACCTGTCCACGAACGACGGCACCGGCACCACCATCCCGATCGTCGTGGCCAACATGACCGCGGTCGCCGGACGGCGGATGGCCGAGACCGTCGCCCGCCGCGGCGGCATCGTGGTGATCCCCCAGGACATCCCCTTCGACGTCGTCGCCGACGTGGTCGACTGGGTGAAGAAGCGCGACCTCGTCCACGACACGCCCATCGTGCTCACCCCGCACGACACCGTCGGCGAAGCCTTGCAACTGCTGCCCAAGCGCGCCCACGGCGCCGTCATCGTCGTCGACTGGGAGAACCGGCCCGTCGGCGTGGTCACCGAGGCCGACTGCCAGGGCGTCGACATGTTCACCCAGCTCTCCCAGGTGATGTCCAGCGAGCTGCTCACCCTGCCCGCCGGGCTGGCCCCGCGCGAGGCGTTCGACCGGCTGCACGACGGCCGCCACCGCCTGGCCCCCATCGTCGTCGAGTCGGGCCGCCTGGTCGGCATCCTCACCCGTACCGGCGCGCTCCGCGCCACCCTCTACCAGCCCGCCGTCGACGACCAGGGCAGGCTGCGCGTCGCCGCCGCCGTCGGAGTCAACGGCGACGTCGCCGCCAAGGCCAAGGAACTGCTCGAAGCCGGCGTCGACTGCCTCGTGGTCGACACCGCGCACGGCCACCAGGAGAAGATGGCCGCCGCGCTGCGGGCCGTCCGCGCCCTCGACCCGCACGTGCCCGTCGCGGGCGGCAACGTCGTCACCGCCGCCGGCGTGCGCGACCTGGTCGACGCGGGCGCCGACATCGTCAAGGTCGGCGTCGGGCCCGGCGCCATGTGCACCACCCGGATGATGACCGGGGTCGGCCGGCCGCAGTTCTCCGCCGTACTGGAATGCGCGGCCGAAGCCCGCAAGCTCGGCAAGCACGTCTGGGCCGACGGCGGCGTCCGCCACCCCCGCGACGTGGCGCTGGCCCTGGCGGCCGGCGCGGCCAACGTGATGATCGGCTCCTGGTTCGCCGGCACCTACGAGTCGCCCGGCGACACCCACACCGACGCCGACGGCCGCAAGTACAAGGAGAACTACGGCATGGCCTCCGCGCGCGCCGTCCGCCTCCGCACCGCCGAGGACAGCCCCTTCGACCGGGCCAGGAAGGCGCTGTTCGAGGAGGGCATCTCCACCTCGCGCATGTACCTCGACCCGCGCCGGCCCAGCGTAGAGGACCAGATCGACGCCATCGTGGCCGGGCTCCGCTCCGCCTGCACCTACGCGGGAGCGACCAACCTGGAGGAACTGCACGAACGGGCCGTCATCGGCGTCCAGAGCGCCTCCGGCTACTCGGAAGGCATGCCGCTGCACACCAGCTGGTGACCTGACCGCGTAGAGTCGTCGGGTTCATTGCCATCGTCTACAGGAGCACTTTCGTGGCACTCACGAAGCCGGAGATCGACTTCCCGGGCGGCAACCCGCCCGCCGAGCTGGAGATCGAGGACATCGTCGTCGGGGACGGCCCCGAGGCCAAGCCCGGCCACCAGGTCAGCGTCCACTACGTCGGCGTCGCCTTCTCCACCGGCGAGGAGTTCGACGCCTCGTGGAACCGCAACCAGACGTTCGAGTTCCCGCTGGGCGGCGGGCGCGTCATCGCCGGCTGGGACCAGGGCGTCGCGGGCATGAAGGTGGGCGGCCGCCGCAAGCTCGTCATCCCGCCGCACCTGGGATACGGCAACGCCGGCGCCGGCGGCCGCATCAAGCCCGGCGAGACCCTCATCTTCGTCGTGGACCTCCTCGGCGTCAGCTGACCCCGTCCTTTCTGGGCAGGACACACCTATGGGAAGCTCCGCCCCGCCTCTCCCGCACTGCGCGGTCGTTCCGAGGCGGGGCTTTCCATGCTTCTAAGGTGGTCGCGGAGACCTGCCGTGCTGGACGGCGGCCCTCATGTGGGACTGCGGACCTCCACCCGAAATCACCGCGACCCCCGCCCGGCTGGATGACGGTCCTGGTGGGGGGTTGCGGAAATGTCGTGAAGGTGAGGCACGATAGCGGTGTGCTGCTGATCGACGTGGTCCGGGTGTCCGAGGCGGTGACGCGCACGCCGGCGCGGCGGGGGAAGATCGGCCATCTGGCGGAGCTGCTCGGCCGGGTCGGCCCCGGCGAGGCCGAGATCGCCATCTCCTACCTGTCGGGAGAGCTGCCGCAGCGCCAGATCGGCGTGGGCTGGCGCTCACTGCAGGACCTGCCCGGCCCCAAGCTGGTCGCGACCGCCACGCTGACCGACGTCGACACCCTGCTCACCAGGATCAAAGCCGTGTCCGGCCAGGGCTCCCAGGCCGCCCGCAGAGCGCTGGTGCAGGAGCTGTTCGCGGGGCTGACCAGCCAGGAACAGGCGTTCATGCTCAAGCTGCTCGGCGGCGAGCTGCGGCAGGGCGCGCTCGACGGCGTGATGATCGAGGCGATCGCCGCGGCGTCCGGGGCTCCGTCGGCCGACGTCCGCCGCGCGCTCACCCTCCGCGGCTGGCTGCCCGCCGTGGGGGCGGCGGCGCTGGCGGGCGGCGTGGCCAGCCTGAAGGAGTTCCGGCTGGAGGTGGGCCGCCCGGTCTCGCCGATGCTCGCCGGCAGCGCCCCCGACGTCGCCGCCGCCCTGGCGAAGGCGGGCGCCCCGGCCGCGCTGGAGTGGAAGCTCGACGGCATCCGCGTGCAGGCCCACCGCTCGGGCTCGGAGGTCGGGGTTTTCACTCGTACGCTCGACGACATCACCTCCCGGGTGCCCGAGCTGGCGGAGGCGGTGCTGGCGCTCCCGGCGGGCGACCTGGTGCTCGACGGCGAGGTGATCGCGCTCCGCCCCGACGGCCGCCCGCACCCCTTCCAGGTGACCGCCGCCCGCACCGGCAGCAAGCTCGACGTCGATCGCCTGCGCCGGGAGACGCCGCTGAGCGTCTTCTTCTTCGACGCGCTCCGGGTCGAGGGCACCGACCTGCTCGATCTTCCGTACGAGGAGCGCCAGGAGGCGCTGACGGCCACCGTCCCGGAGCCGCTGCTGACCCCGCGCCTGGTCACGTCCGACGCGGCCGAGGCGGAGCGCTTCTTCGCCGAGGTCGTGCGGGCCGGTCACGAAGGGCTGGTCGTCAAGGCGCTGTCGTCCCCGTACGCGGCCGGGCGGCGCGGCGCGGGCTGGATCAAGGTGAAGCCCCGCCACACGCTCGACCTGGTGGTCCTGGCCGCCGAGTGGGGTCACGGCCGCCGGGAGGGCAAGCTGTCCAACCTCCATCTCGGCGCCCGCGACCCGGCGACGGGCGGGTTCGTCATGCTGGGGAAGACCTTCAAGGGCCTGACCGACCAGCTGCTCGCCTGGCAGACGGAACGCTTCCTGGAACTCGCCGAGGGTCCCACGGACGAGTGGACCGTACAGGTCCGTCCAGAGTTGGTGGTGGAGGTCGCCTTCGACGGCGTGCAGCGCTCGCCCCGCTATCCGGGCGGCATGGCCCTCCGTTTCGCCAGGGTCCTGCGCTACCGCCCCGACAAGCGCGCCGAGGACGCCGACACGGTCGACACCGTCCGCTCCCTCATGATCTGAGACGTACGAGGTCGCGGTGATGTAAGGCGTGCGGCGCCGAAGAAGTCGAGGCCGAAACGATCCACGGCGCACGGGCCGATAAGGCCGAGGCCGAAACGATCTGAGACGTTGAAGAAGCCGAGGCGTACGAGGTCGGAGAGGCCGAGACTGAGGCGATTCGAGCCGCGCGCGGTCGGAGGGGCCATGGTCGAGCACGGCCGGGCGGAAACGCGGTTACGGGCGTCCGGGACTGAGGCATGTCGAGCCGGTGCGGCTTCCCGTTTAGTCCACCTCCACGTTGTCGAGGAGGCGGAGGAGGCTCGACAGCACGTGGAGGCAGGCGTCCACCTCCTCGGCGGTCACCTGGGCGGCGGCCGGGCTCAGCATGGCGCGTTCGCGGTCGATGAGGGCGTTGATGGCGGCCCGGCCCTCGTCGGTCAGGCGGATCAGCGAGGAGCGCCGGTGCGCCGGGTTGGGGACGGACTCCACCAGCCCCAGGGCGGCCGCCTCGTTGGTCATCCGCTGCACGAACTGGCGGCTCAGCGCCTGCGCCCGGCCCATCTGCGGGACCGTCATGGGCCCGTGCTCGCGCAGCAGGTTGAGCACGGCCCGCACGCCGACCGTCAGCCCCTCGACCGGCGCGTCCTGCTCGACCTTGCGGTAGGCGCGCCGGTAGAGCGGCCCGACGAGGTCGAACACTTCGATGAGCCGGTCGGTCAGCTCTCCGGACGCCGGGTCACGGCCTGTCTCGCTCACCCCACCATGATGACACCTGAGTTGCCATCTTCTCGCCAGAATGACACCCTGGTTGTCATGAATGACCTGTTCTGGACGGACACCGGCACCGGCCACCCCCTCGTCCTGCTGCACGGCGGCTTCCTCGACCACCGCATGTGGGACGACCAGATCCCCGCCTTCGCCTCGGACCACCGCGTCATCGCACCTGACGCCCGCGGCCACGGCCGCTCCGCCAACGCCACCGGCCCGTACCGGCTCACCGACGACCTCGCCGCCCTGCTGCGCCACCTGGACACCGGCCCCGCGATCCTGGTCGGGCTCTCCATGGGCGGCAGCATCGCGATCGACACCGCTCTGGAGCACCCCGACCTGGTCAGCGCCGTGGTCATCAGCGGGTCGGGCACCAGCGAGCCCTACTTCACCGACCCCTGGACCACCCAGGCCATGGCCACCTGGAACGCCGCTATGGCCGCCGGGGACCTGGACGCCTCCGTCGAGGGGTTCATGCTCTTCGCCGCCGGCCCGCACCGCTCCCTCGACGCGGTCGACCCCGAGGTGGTGAGCCGCCTGCGCCGGATGACCCGCGACACCATGTCCAAGCACCACCCCGGCGAGCCGAACCACCTCACCGCCGTCCGCGACACCTGGGAACGCCTTCCCCAGATCGACGTCCCCGTCCTGGCCGTCAACGGCGCCATCGACTCACCCGACCACCTCGGCATGGCCGAACGCCTCACCGGCCTCGTCCCCCACGGCCGCACGATCTCGATCGAGGGCACCGCCCACTACCCGAACATGGAACGCCCGGACGCCTTCAACAAGCTCCTCGGCGACTTCCTGCGCACCCTCTGACCCTCGACTTCGACCGGCCTCCCCGTGACTACCGGCCGGGGCCGACTGGAAACCCGCCTCCGCAGCGAGGGTGGATCTGGAACGCCCAGACGCCTTCATCCTCGACGGGTTTCCTCCGACGACCGGCCCGGAAAACACGAAACCCGCCTCCGGAGCGAAGGCGGGTCAGGTCCGCAGGGCGGCGGAAGTCACTTCACCAGGCGGATCGTCATCGGGTAGCGGTAGTCGCCACCCGTCAGCGCCGAGACGCCCGCCACGATCGACAGCACGATTCCGACCACCCAGATGACCGGCACCAGCACGATGCCGATGATCGTCAGCGGGAGCAGCATCGACGCGCCCATCAGCGTGAGCTGGAAGTTCAGCGCCTCCACCGCGTGACGGCGGATGAAGGGCGAGGTCTTGCCGCCCGTCAGCATCAGGATGAGCGGGCCGATGATGGGAAAGCCGAGCAGGGTCAGCAGGTGAGCCGCCGAACCCCCGAGCCGCTCGTTGCTCTCCGGCTCACCGGTGTAAGGGGCCGCGGGGGCAGGAGCCGGGCGGGGCATGGCGGCGGGGCCGTACAGCTCCTCCATGATGGGCATCAGGTCGCCGTGGGTGCGCGCCGTCATCGCCCGCTCCAGCCGGTCGTCGAACTCGATCTTGTCGAACCGACCTTCGGCGTAGGCGGCCTTGACGTGCTCCACCACGTGTTCGCGATCCTGGTTGGTGACGCGCAGCTCGGCCTGCGGCACCTGTCCCGGCCTGGAGGGTGTGGGTACCCCAGTCATCACAGCCATGCCTCTCCCCTTGGGATACGAACCATCCCTTTCATACTGTCGTACGGCCCGCCACGCTGGGCATCAGGAGGATCCCGGATGTATCCCCGAGATCTTCCCCGACGCGCCGGAGCGTTTGACGGTATAAAAAGGATTCATGAGATGGCGAGACCGCTACGGCCTCCGGCGACTACGTGGCAACAAGATCGCAAAATTCGATCGTGAGGCCACCGACGCCGACATCGAAGCGCTCATCGCCTTCGCGAAATCGCGGCGCGGCGTTGAGTTCTACGTCGAGCCCGAGACCTTCGCGACCGACACCACCGCCGTCGCCGTGGCCGACGACGGCGAGTGGACGCGGCGCAGGGTCGGATCCCCGGCGGTGATCCACAAGGTGGCCCGCGATCTGGCATTACCGGTATACGACGTCCAGCTCACCGGCTACCCGCAACGCATGCGCGCCTACAACGAACGCCGCCGCCGCGAAGGCGACGAACGCCTCTGACCCGCCCGCCGCCGCGAAGGCGACGAACGCCTCTGACCCTCCCACCGTCCCCGCCGACCCCGGCCTGACCCCGCCGCCGACATCTTTCCGCCCTCCAGGACAACCCTGACCCAGACCGCACCCCGATCGGCACTGCCCCGGCAAGCCGCGCCCCGGCCCTGTAGGAGCCCGGAGTCGACCTGGCGGGAGCCTCAGACGCGGCTGCCCTGGGGGAGGCGGCACTCCAGCGCGCCCACCTGAAGCCGTACGGGAAGGTGGTACGGCGGGTGCCGGGCTACAGCATCGCGGCGGGGATGACGTTGATCAGGCCGCCGTCGACGAGGAGGTCCTGGCCGTTGACGTACGATGCCTCCGTGGAAGCGAGGAAAGCCACTACGGCGGCGACCTCCTCGGCGGTACCGACGCGACCTGCGGCGACGAGTCCGGCCGCGGCGGCCTGGGCTTCGGTGCGGAAGGCCGGGGTGTCGATGTATCCGGGGCTTACCGAACTCACCCGGATTCCCCTTGGGGCGAGTTCGGCTGCGAAGGTGCGGGCAAGAGTGTGCACGGCCGCCTTGGTGGCGGTGTAAAGCGCTGCGTCCGGGGCGCCGCGGTGCAGGGCGAACGAGGCGTTGACAACGATCGCCGCTCCGTCGGGAGCAGCGGGAGGGACTTCTGGACGGTGAAGAACACCGACTTGAGGTTGATGTCGACGACTCGGTGGAACTCGTCCTCGGTTACCTCGTCGATGGCCTGGAACGCGCCGGTTCCGGCATTGGCGAAGACCACGTCGAGGCGGCCGTGTCTGTCGCGGATGGCGGCCGTCAGAGTCTCGAGGTCGGTGAGGTTCGCCGCGTCACCGGCGATTCCGAGGACGCGGTCACCGAGTTCCTCGGCCACCTCGTTCAATCGCGTCCTGTCGCGGCCTGTGATGACGACCTGTGCGCCTTCGGCGAGCAGGCGGCGCGCGGTGGCCAGGCCTATGCCGCTGGTACCCCCTGTGATGAGTGCGATCTTGCCGTCGTCGTTGCATGCCAGCACATTCCAGTAGCGATCACGCAACAGGGCCGGACGTTGCTCCCAGGCGTCGAGGAGTTGCCGCACTTGCGGGGTCACCGCACCCCCGCCCAGCTCACCGGCGGGCGGTGGGTTGAGGCCGGCCAGCAGGTAGAGGTGTCCGCGCTCAGCCGCATTCAACAGCAGTGCCCTCGCTACGGCGTCGAGCACCTCGGCGGAAACCGTGATGTCACGGCCCTGTTCGAGCCACGTGTACCAGGAAACCCCGACCCCCGCCAGGACCGCGACCTCCTCCCGCCGCAGCCCGGGAGTCCGCCTGCGCCCCACCGAGGACATGCCCACATCCTCAGGCGTGAGCCGCTCGCGACGGCCACGCAGAAAGTCGCGGAGCTGCTCATGACGGGTCCGCACGGCTTCGCTGGCCATAAGGAACGGTAACAGCCGACCCAGCAGGCTTTCTCGCTGGATCCACTCACCAGCGCCCACGACCGCGTCGACGGCGCCGCCCGCCGCCGGCACGGGGCCGCTGCTCTACGGCGCGCCGGGCCGGCCACCGCGC